>Ga0075423_10006349_pt1 | contig 11098 bp, 11 predicted proteins | sample SoiMethybrSBSTD2_FD_80114 | JGI IMG/M metagenome (GOLD analysis project Ga0075423, IMG submission 80114) | Bulk soil microbial communities from a Populus tree surrounding site in Tennessee, USA - Soil MetaG P. TD hybrid SBSTD2 | ecosystem: Environmental > Terrestrial > Soil > Tree plantation...
TCGACTCGTTGATGTCATCCGCACGCACTGCTGAACACAGACAAGAGTTCCGCCCGTGGTGAGCTCGTCGAACCGCTCGTGGTGAGCCTGTCGAACCACGAGCGGCGCTCGTCCTTCGACGGGCTCAGGACGAGCGGTACGTCAGTTCAACTGCCTCGCGGGAACCAACGACCAACGCGTTAGGCTATACGCATGCCTCGCCATGGATTGCTGATCGCCGTCGAGAACCGGCCCGTGATGCTCTTCAAGCTCACGCGCGCCCTGGCCGATTTGAACAGCGACGTCGATTACGTCGACATCGTGCGGCGTCCGTCGCACGTGGAGATTTTTCTCGAGAGCGAACTCACGGACGTCACCGCCGCCGTCGTCAATCTTCGCGGGATCGAAGGGGTCATTTCCGTCGCGCCTGCCCCGCCGATGTCGGCGATTTACGGCAAGCGCATCATCATCATGGGCGGCGGCGCGCAGGTTGGTCAGGTAGCTGTCGGCGCCATCTCCGAAGCTGACCGGCACAACATCCGCGGCGAGCGCATCTCGGTCGACACTATTCCCCTCGTCGGCGAACCGGAGCTCGCCGGCGCCGTCCGCGCCGTTGTCCGGCTGCCGCGCGTGCGGCTGCTCGTGATGGCGGGCGCGTTGATGGGAGGCGACATCACGCGCGCGGTCGAGGAAGTCCGCGCTCAGGGCTTGATCGTCATCTCGCTGAACATGGCCGGCAGCGTGCCGGAGGCTGCGGATCTCGTCGTCTCGGATCCGGTTCAGGCGGGCGTGATGGCGGTCATGGCCGTTGCGGATACGGCGAAGTTCGATATTCTCCGTCAGCAGCGACGACGGTACTGACGCGCGGCGCTTCGATGTCGGGGAGGAACGCCGCCAGAACGCCGATGAGCGGCAGAAACGCGCACAACCGGTAGACCGCTTCAATCCCGATGACGTCCGCGAGCGCCCCGAGCACCGCCGCGCCAAGGCCGCCCATGCCGAACGCGAACCCGAAGAAGACACCGGAAATCATCCCGACACGGCCCGGCACGAGCTCCTGCGCGTAGACGACGATTGCCGAGAACGCGGACGCGAGGATGAGTCCGATTGGAACCGTGAGCACGGGCGTCCAGATCGCGTTCGCGTACGGCAGCGCGACCGTGAACGGCAGAACGCCGAGAATCGATCCCCAGATCACGTATTTGCGGCCGATGCGATCGCCGACCGGTCCGCCGATGATGGTTCCGGCGGCGACGGCGGCGAGAAAAATGAACAGCTCGATCTGCGAGGTTCGCACCGACACGTTGAACTTCGAGATCAGATAGAACGTGTAGTAGCTGCTGAGACTCGCCAGGTAGAAGTACTTCGAAAAAATCAGCGCGAGCAGGATGAGGATCGCCACGGTCACGCGACGCGGCGAGATGATCCCGTGATCGGCGTGATGTCCGTAATGTCCGTGCTGCGCGTGCTCCATCTGCGCGCCATTGCGCTGCGCCGATGATGGGCGTGTCAGCGGCGGCTGCGCACGATACCAGTTGCCGATGCGCCACAGCAGAATGATCGCAGCGACCGCGAGCAGCGAGCACCACGCGACGCTCGATCGCCCGCGCGGCACCACCAGGAAGGCCGCGAGCAACGGACCGAACGACGATCCGAGATTGCCGCCAACCTGAAACAGCGACTGGGCGAGGCCGTGACGTCCGCCCGACGCCATCCGCGCGACGCGCGACGACTCGGGGTGAAACACCGCCGAGCCGATGCCCATCAGCGCGGCCGCGAGGACCACGAGCGGAAATGTTGCCGCGCGCGCCAGCAACAGCAATCCGACGAGCGTGAATCCCATGCCGAACACGAGCGAGTACGGCGTCGGCCGGCGATCGGTGTAGAGGCCGACGACCGGCTGCAGGAGCGACGCCGTCACCTGCAGCGTCATCGTCAGCAGTCCGACCTGCGCGAACGTCAGTGCGAACGAGGATTTCAGCAGCGGATAGATCGCCGGCACAAGCGACTGCACGGTGTCGTTGAGCAGATGCGACACGCTGATCGCCGCGAGCACGGCGAAGGCGGTGGTCTCGGTGGTGGCGCGCCTCATTGTCCGGCGTCGGCCGGCTATCATTGCACGAAGATGTTCCGAAGCACTCATGGCGCCGGCGAGGACAGCCACTTCTCCACGGCGGCGATGATGTCGTCAGGCGTTGCGGGCTTGGCGATGTAGTCGTTGAATCCTGCACCGATAGCCGCGACGCGATCTTCCGCGCGCGCGTAGGCAGACAGCGCAACCGCCGGTACCGCGCCGCCGGCATCGTGCGTGCGCTCGCGAATGCGGCGAATCAGCGACAGACCGTCCTCGTTCGGCATGCCGATGTCGGCCACGAGCAGCGAGGGCACGGCGGTCTCGAACTGCTGCAGCGCGGCGACCGCGGTCTCGGCCGTGTCCACCTTCGCGCCGCAGTCGGCCAGCATCGTCTCGAGCAGCTCGCGTGTCGTCGCATCATCGTCGACGACGAGGATGCGCCGGCCGGAGAAGTCGGCGCGCCGCCACTGCGTGCGCTCCGCTGCCGCCGCACTCCCATCGCCGTCGAGCAATGCGTCGCCGATCGCGGCGGCTGCCGGCATCGACACGGTGAACGTCGCGCCGCGCCCGACGCCGTCGCTCGCGGCCGTCACGTGGCCGCCGTGCATTTCGACGAGGTGCTTGACGATCGCGAGTCCGAGCCCGAGACCGCCGTGCGCGCGCGTGAAACTCTGATCGGCCTGACGGAAGCGATCGAAGGCAAACGGCAGGAATTCGGGCGAGAGACCGTCGCCCGTGTCGGACACGACGAACGTCAGCATGCCGTCGCTGCCGGAGGCGGTGACGTCGACGCGGCCGCCGGCGGGCGTGAACTTCACCGCGTTCGACAGCAGATTCCAGAACACCTGCTGCAGGCGCTCGCGATCGGCCAGCACGAGGATCGGCCCGGCTCCGACGTCGACGTGCAGCTCCACGCCTTTCGACTCGGCAGCGGGCCTGACGGTGTCGATCGCGTCGCGAACGACCTCGCCGACGATTGTCGGCTGCAGCTTCAGGCGAATGCGGCCGGTGACCATCCGCGACACGTCGAGAACATCCGAAATCAGGTGCCTCTGCGCTTTCGCATTGCGCTCGATGATGTCGAGGATCTTCGCGGTGCGATCCGCCTCGACGCGGCCATCGCGGAGGATCGAGGTCCACCCGAGGATGGCGTTCAACGGCGTTCGCAGTTCGTGCGACAGCGTCGCGAGGAACTCGTCCTTCAACCGGTTCGCCTGCTCGGCGTCGGACCGCGCGCGATGCAGCGCCACAAGCACGTCGCGCAGCTCGTACTGACGCCGGCGGCCGCGCAGCGCCGCGCGGACCGTGCTGACGACCGCCGCCGCGCCCACCGGCCTGTCGAGCAGCGTCACGTTGCGAAGGACCTCGAGCGTCTGCAGCGTCCGCATCGACGCCGCCGAGCGATCGTCGCCCGCGAACAGCAGCACGGAGATGTCGGACCACGCGGGCTGCGCCTCGAGCGCGGCTGACAGCTCGTTCAGGCGCGGATCGGCGAGCGCTTCCTGCGTGAGCAGGATCGCGCCGGCGCCGTCCTGGAGCAGGTCCGCGACTTCGGACGCGGTGCGGCAGATCTGGCTGGCGATCGCCGCCCGCGCCAGGAGATCGACGGTCAGCTCGGCGTCGCGACCGATCGGAGCGCAAATGAGAACGCGGAGATCGACGGCATCCCGATCGATCATCGATTCAGCAGCGGATCCGAACCGCCCGTGTACCGCGGGACTCCGGTGAGTACTCCCTCGAATTCGGTAAGCACGCCGCCGATGTGAAGACGAGCGGGACCGATTCGCAGCTCGCGGATCGTCGACTCGTGCGTCCCGCTGCGCTTTTTCACGACCGACACCGCGCGTCGGATGGCGCCCTGCGCCTCGAAGAACCGGAGCAGGATGACCGCATCCGCGAGATAGCTGACGTCGAGCGGCGTCGCCATCGACGTCCCGATGAAGCCGTGCTGCGCGGAGACGAGAATCGTCGCGACGCCGCGTTCGTTGAGGAACGAGAGCAGCTCGTGCATCCGGGCGAGCGGCGCGTTGCTTTGCGGGATCGCGTTCAGGTAGCCGTTGAGGCTGTCGATGAACACGATTTGCGCGCCGCCATCGACGGCGGCGCGGACGTTGTGGCTGAACTCGCCGGGCGACAGCTCGCCAGGTTCGACCTGCGCGACGTGCACGATGCCGCGCGACACGCGATCGGACATCTGCATCCCCATCGCGTCGCATCGCTTCGTGAACGTGTGTTCGCGTTCGTCGAAGAGATACACGGCTGCCTGGAGTACGTCGTTGGACTGCGACACGAACTGCGCGCCGATCGTCGACTTGCCGGTTCCCGCGGGTCCGACGAGGAGCGTCGTCGTCCCCCAGGTGAGCCCGCCACCGAGCAGCTGATCGAGCTCGGTGATGCCGCTGGCGAACGGAACCGGCGCGCGTGGCTGCGGCGGTGAATCGAGGCGGAGCTGCGGGAACACCACGATGCCGCCGCGGCGAATGGTGAAGTCGTGATATCCCTCGATGGCCGGCACGCCGCGAACCTTGACGATGCGGACGCGCCGCCGCGCGCGGCCGTATTCGTACGGAAGCTGCTCGAGCAACACCACGCCGTGGCACAGGCTCTGCAGCTGCAGGTCGCTCGAGCCGGTGGAATGATCGTCGAGCAGCAACACGGTGCAGTCCCGGCCGGAGAAAAACTCCTTCAACGCGAGAATCTGACGGCGATACCGCAGCGGATCGCGCGCGAGCAGCTTCAATTCCGAGAGCGAATCGAACACCACGCGCGTCGGCTTGACGCGCGCGACGATTTCGAGCACCGCTTTCATCGTTTCACCGAGCTCGACTTCCGCCGGGTGATACAGCGTGTACTGGTCTTCGGTGCGCCAGCTTTCGGCCGCCGCGAGCTGGAACAGCTCGATGCCCTCGAGCGACCACCCGTGCGACCGCGCGACCGCCTGAAGTTCGGCCGTCGTTTCCGACAGCGTCACGTACAACGTCGTCTCGCCGCGGTCGCGTCCGTCGATCAGGAACCGCATCGCGAGCGTCGTCTTGCCCGTGCCGGGACGCCCTTCGATGAGATACATGCGCTGCGGCGTCAAGCCGCCGGTGAGTAACTGGTCGAGGCCGTCGGTGCCGGTGGGAACGAAATTCGCCTGTTGAGTGCTCAAATCGGTACGACCACCCCTCAACAATTGGATCTTATCTGAACGGCAAGTCGGTCACTGTTGCGCACGCCAAGCAGCTTGCAGACGCGGCGGCGAAATGGCGTCCGCTGGAGCTCAGCAGAGCGGATTGGCGTGAGGGTTTCGCGGTTCCCTTTTTCTCTGCGGCGCTGCGCTTTCGCCGTCGATCACCTCTGCGCCGCGTCCGTTGCAAACTCAAGACCGATGCGCAGCGGCACCCTGGCACCCCGGCACCGGGGCACCGCTGATCGTCGTTATGTTCGCGATTGGAGGAACGCGCGTCCCAGGGCGGCCATCGTCAGCGCGAGACCCGCGCACAAGAAGAAAACAGTGCGGACGCCGAACAGATCGGCGAGGACTCCGGACAGCACCAGTCCGATGATCTGCGCGAGAAACGCAACGGAGATGTTCGTGCTCGACACGCGGCCAATCATGTCGTGCGGCGTTTCTCGCTGCACCAGCGTCTGCGCCGGCACCATGATCGCGGCGAACGCGAAACCGATCGTGAAGGTCGCGAAGAGCGTCGCCGAGGTGAGCGGCACCGCGCCGAGAATGAACACGCCCGCGCCGATGCCGCCAAGTCCTGACAGCACGAGGACGTGCTCGGGCACGCCGGCGGTCACCTTGCGCAGCAACTGCGTCCCCACCAGCAGTCCCACGCCCACCATGCCGCTGACGACTCCGAACAACCGCGCGCTCGCGTGCAGCGAATCGCGCACGTAGATCGCGATGAGCGGGCCGAAGCAGCCGATCGTGAACAGTCCTGCGGCCATCGCGAGCACCACGAAGAGCACGCGCGCGTGATGGAAGATGAAGTTGAAGCCCTGCACGAGATCGATCCAGACCGCGTGAATTCGATTCGACGACGATCCTGCCGCCGCGCGTGCGGACGGCCGCCGCGCGATCACCACCGAGCCGATGAGCGCCGCCGAGACGACGAAGCTGGCGACGTCGAGCGCGTAGCAGGTTCCCGGTCCGAACGTCGCCGCAATCGCGCCCGCAGTCGCAGGACCGACGATACGGCTGCCCATAAAAGCGATCTGCATGAGCGCGTTAGCAGCAATCAGGCCGGTCGCGGGCACGTGCGTGCGAATGGTCACCTGCTGCGCCGGCCCGAAGAACGCCGACACGCAGCTGAGCGCCGCGAGCACGCAGTAGACCTGCCAGATCGACGACGCCGGAATGAGCAACAGCGCCAGGACCGCGCGAATGAGATCGCTCGACACGAGCGTCGGCTTGAGCGGCCACCGATCGACGAACACGCCGGCGATCGGACCCACGAACACGATCGGCAGCATGTACGCGATCTGCACGCCGATGATCTGGCGCGGCGCGCCGTGCATCGTGAACGACACGACCGCGAGCACCGCGAACAGCGCGAGCCAGTCGCCGAACAACGACACGATCTGCGCGTACCAGACGCGCCGCATCACGTCGATCCGCAGCACGTCGCGGAACGACATCGCCTGCGGCAATGTCGCAGCACCCGTCGCTGCTGTCGCGGTGGTGCCTGTGCTCGCGGCGGTCGCAGCGGTTGTTGCCATGAGCGTGTAAATATACCGTGGCTGAGGTTGCGTAATGCTGTTGACTTGGGAGATGATGATCGTTGCTCATGTCCAATCCGAAGCCTGCCTCAGCCCTGCAGGGTCCCGAACTCATATCGCTGGCCCAGAAACTGGCACGCGATGCGGAGCGACATGCTCTCTTGTCGGCCTCGCTCGCCAGTCAGGCCGACCGCCTCATGCACGCCGGACTGAAGATGCTCGACACGATTGCGCAGGCCGCGCCGGAGCCGCGCATCAATTCCTGATCCTGGCCGCTCGTCCATGAAGGTTCGTTTTGCAGCAGCGTTGGCCGTCGCCGGCCTTATCACGGTCAGCTGCGGCGGCGTTGTCGATCCCTCGAAGAACGTCACGGAGACGTTCAGCGGAACGCTCGATCCGCAAAGCTCCAAGTCGTTCACGATGTCGGTGAACAACGGCGGTGAGTTCTCGGTAAAAATCACCGCGCTCGCGCCATCGGCGACGGCAGTCGTCGGAACGGCATGGGCATTCGGCGCGAACTGCGACGTCCTGGTGCAGTCGAACAATTTTTCGACGTTGAACCAGCCGGCGCTCTCCGGCGCCGTTCTGCAAAAAGGTACCTACTGCGTGGCGATCTACGACATAGGAACGCTCACGGCTTCGCAGAACTTCACGCTCAGCGTTTCCCACCCGTAGCAAAAAGAAAAAGGCTCCAGGCCGAAGCCCCGAGCCTCACGGTGGCATCACGCGAACGCTCAGTTCAGCGTCGCTCGATATCCGCGTACCGCGCCCGCGCCTGCGAGCGCAGCGCACGCGAGCAGCATCATCAGTGGCAGCTCACTCGCCGTACGCGGCAAGCGTCCGCTGCGACGCGGCTTGCTCGAAGCGTTGGGATCCTGCGCGGTCGATGCGGCTGCGCCTGACGTTTGTCCGCTCGTACCAGTTGCAGTTCCGCTCGTTCCTGCTCCGCGACGCGTGCCCGACGTAGTCGGTGTCGTCGAACCGCCTGCCGCGGCACCGCTCGCTCCTGTGCCGCTCTGACCACCAGCGCGCGGCGTTGTCGTCTGCGGCTGGCTCGATGTCCCGCTCGCCGGTGGCTGGCTCGATGTGCCGCTCGCGGGCGGTTGACTCATCGTGCCGCTCGTGCCGGGCTAATCCCTAATCCCTAATCCCTAATCCCTAATCCCTAATCCCTAATCCCTGATCCCTAATCCCTGATCCCTGATCCCTGATCCCTGATCCCTGATCCCTGATCCCTGATCGTGATCCCTAATCGCCCCTGCTCCCCGTCCCCTCGTCAGCACATAATGTCGTGGTGTCGCGATCGGATGCGCATGATGAAGATGCGCAAATAGACGACCTCTATCGCGGTCCGCTCGATGCGTTCACGCCGGCGCGCAATGCGATCGTCAAGTCGCTGCGCGGCGCGGACGCCTCGCGCGTGCGCAAGCTTGCGAAGCCGACCGTTGTAGCGTGGGCGGCGAACCAGTTGTACTGGCACGCGCGACCCACCTACGATCGGCTGGTCAAGAGCGGCGAGCGATTGCGCAAAGCGCAAATCGCGGCGCTCGAACGCAAGTCGTCGGACGTGCGCGCTGCATCCGACGCGCATCGCCGGGCGATTGCGGACGCCGTCCAGGAAGCCGAGCGCCTCGCTCGGAACGTCGGCATCAAATGGAACGCCGCGAACAGCGCGGCGTTGATGCGTACGCTCGAGGCACTGTCGCTGGCGCCGGAGCCGCTCGAACCGCCGGGGCGTCTGACGCAGGCGCTGCAGCCCGCGGGATTCGAGGCGCTGGCCGGTGTCAGTCCCATCGCGAAACTTCGCGACGACAGCGGCCCTGACAGCGATGAAAGGGCCGCCCCACACAAACAAAAGGACTCCCGCGAGCACGCCTCGGGCGCGAAAGAATCGGGCGCCGAGGCAAAGCGAAAAGCGCAGGAAGAAAAACAACACGCGATCGACGCGAAGCAGGAAGCGGAGCGAGAAAAAGAAGAACGCCAGCGTCAGGTCGAGATCAGGAAAGCCGAAGCCGCGCTCGAGCGCACGAGAGCCGCCGAATCGTTAGCCCGCGAAACCCTGGCGCGAGCCGAACGCGATCGCCGCGAAGCGGAAGCGAGGCTCCGCGAGCTGCAATCCTGATGCATCCTGTAAACAGTCGCCAGTCAACAGTCGACAATCAACACTCGACGATCAACAATCAATCCGCAATCAACAATCAACAATCAACAATCAATCCGCAATCCGCATTCCGCAATCCGCAATTCACTATGTATTCAACCACCCTCTTCCTCCACTCCTGGATCCGCTGGTTCGCCATCATCGCGGTCGTCGGAACGACGTTCGCCGCGGTGATGGGGCGCGTGCAATCGGAGAACTCCCCTGCCGACCGCTGGGGACTCTTCGCCATGACGGCGCTCGACGTCCAGTTGCTGCTCGGTCTCCTGCTGTATCTGGTGGTCAGCCCGAACATGGCCGAGATCCGCGCGCACTTCGGCGAGGCGATGCGGACGCCGCAGCTGCGCTTCTGGGCCGTCGAGCACCTCTCCGCGATGCTCGGCGCGGTGATCCTCGCGCACGTCGGCCGTGTGCTCGCGCGGAAGGCGGCCACTCCGCAGAAGAAGCGAGCGCGGCTCATCGTCTGCTTCGGCGCCGCGACGATCCTGATCATTCTCGGCACGCCGTGGCCCGGCATGCCGGCGGGACGGCCGCTGTTCCGCGTATAATCGGCGCGCTCCCGTTGAATGTGGTCGTCTGAAATCACGGCCTTCGGCTGGCTCGCCGTCGCCTTCGTCGCCGCGATTCTCGAAGTGTCGATTCCCCACTTCGGATCGGCGTTCGTCAGCGCCGGTGCGGTCGTCGCCGCCGCCATCGCGTTTCTCGGCGACTCGCTGCCGGTTCAGATGGCAACGTTCGTCGTCGTCCTCGTCGCATCGATCGCGGGCCTGCGATCGCGGCTCGCCGGCAAGCTCGGCGGCCGCGGAGTGCCATCGCGGACCGAACCGCTCGTCGGCCGGCCCGGCATCGTGACGCACGACATCGATCCGCATCCCGGCACCGGCCGTGTGACCGCCGCGGGCGAGGACTGGGCGGCCAGGAGCGTCGACGCGATCGCGGCCGGCACGAAGATCCTCGACGCCCTCGGCTCCATTGCCACCGGTGCCGACAAGCTGGTGTTCATGCCATACGAAGCGAGCGGGGTGATGGCCTCGCTCGGCGGCATCCGCGAGCTGCTGACGACGAAATGATGTGCGGCGCGCGGGGCCTGCGTCAGAACCCGGTCACCGCGTCGACAGATCCTTCACGAGCTCCTGCAGGCACTGATCGGCTTTCCGCAGATGATCGACGACGCGCTCGGACTCGCGCAGGATGTCGGCGGTCGGCAACGACGTGTTCCGCGTGGCGATGTCCGCCCGCGCGGTGTCGAGCGTCTGCCGCGCCGCGCGCAGATCTTCGGACGCGCGGGCGACGGCGTCGCTCAACATCGCCAATGACTGCTCGGCCGTTGGAATCTGCCTGGCTTCTTTGTCCATGTCCCGGACGAGTTCAAGAGCCGTGCCCGGCTGACACCGTGTGCTATCGTCGCGTCCCGTGCCGCTGAAACGGCCCAAAGCGTCGGCGATCGTGCTCGGCCTGCTGTGCGTGATGTACCTGATCACGTACGTCGACCGCGTCAACGTAGCGACAGCCGCGGGCGAAATCCGACGCGATCTTCACCTGCCGAACAACACGCAGCTCGGCTTTGCGCTGTCGGCGTTCGGCTATCCCTACCTCCTCTTTCAGATCTTCGGCGGCTGGATTGGCGATCGCTTCGGACCGCGGCGCACGTTGTTTGTCTGCGGTGTGACGTGGGCGACGGCCACCATCCTGACCGGCCTCGTCGGCAGCCTGACGACGCTGTTTCTCGTGCGTGTGATGCTCGGCGTCGGAGAAGGCGCAACGTTTCCGGTCGCGACGGGCGCGATGCAGCGGTGGACGCCGCCGGGCCGCCGCGGGTTCGCCCAGGCGATCACGCACGCGTTCGCGCGCTTCGGCAACGCCATCACGCCGCCCCTCGTCGCCTGGCTCATCGCGCTCGTCACGTGGCGCGGTTCGTTCGTCGTCCTCGGATGCGCGAGCCTCGCGTGGGTGATCACCTGGGTGTGGTACTTCAGAGATGTGCCGGCCGAACATCGAGCGGTGACGCCGGACGAGCTCGACGCGCTGCCGAATCGCGGCCGCCCGCCGCGCGTGGCGCGCGCGCCGGTGCCATGGGGCGCGCTGGCGGTGCGCATGATGCCCGTCACGATCGTGTACTTCTGTTACGGCTGGACGCTGTGGCTCTACCTGAACTGGCTGCCGTCGTTTTTCCGCGA
>Ga0075423_10006350_pt1 | contig 11098 bp, 6 predicted proteins | sample SoiMethybrSBSTD2_FD_80114 | JGI IMG/M metagenome (GOLD analysis project Ga0075423, IMG submission 80114) | Bulk soil microbial communities from a Populus tree surrounding site in Tennessee, USA - Soil MetaG P. TD hybrid SBSTD2 | ecosystem: Environmental > Terrestrial > Soil > Tree plantation...
ACCAGCCGTCGAAATAATCGGCCAGCGGGCCCGGCCCTGCCTCCATCGCCTCCTGCGCGGCCCGTCGCCCGCTCACAGTCGGGCCACGCCGATCATCGAATCCCGGGTGACCAGCCCGGCGAGTTCGGCCTCGGCCATGCCGTCGGTTCCCGGCGGGCGGTGCGGCAGGACCAAGTAACGGACCTCCGCGGAGGAGTCCCACACCCGGATCTCGACGTCTTCGGGCAGCTCGCAGCCCATCTCGGCGAGCAGCGTCCTGGGCTCGCGCACCATCCTGGCCCGGTACGGCGGGTCCTTGTACCAGGCCGGCGGAAGGCCCAGCGTGGGCCACGGGTAGCAGGAGCACAGCGTGCACACGATCACGTTGTGCACGGCGGGCGTGTTCTCCACGACCACCATGTGATCGCCTTCCGCGCCGCCGAAGTCGAGCTCGGCGATCGCGGCCGTGCCGTCGGTGAGCAGGCGCCGCTTGTACGCCGGATCGATCCAGGCCCGGGCCACCACCCTGGCCCCGTTCATCGGGCCGATCTCGGTTTCGTAGCGGCGGGTGACCTCTTCGATGAACCCCTCGGGCACCAGCCCCCGCTCGGTCAGCAGTGCCTCCAGCGCGGCGACCCGCTGCTCGACCGGCACGTTGGCATCCCCGCCCTGCTTTCCCCGCCCCCGGCGCTCTGCTTTCCCCGCCCCCGCGCTCCGCGCCCGCCCCCGCTCTGCTTTCCCCGCCCCCGCGCTCCGCGCCCGCCCCCGCTCGGCGCTCCCGCCCCCGCTCACGCCGGCTCCAGGTAGCTGTCCCACAGGTCCACGTGCACCCGGACGCCGCGCTGCCCGTCGCGCCACAGGCTCACGGCGTCGAAGCCGACCGAGTATGTCGCTTCATAACGCCTGGCGGAGCTGTGTGCTTCGATATCGGGCACCGAGTAGGCACCATCCAGCCGTACCACGATGCCTTCCTTGCCGCGGACGTAGCGCGGGCAGCGGGTGTGGCCGGGCGGATGCCAGTCGCGCACCCGGACCCGGTCGCCGACACCGAACCGGGGCTCCGTTGAGCCCACACCCGGATCGGTGACCGGCGGCGCGAGCACCGGACCGCTGAGCGGGAACGAGCCGCCCGCGCGGGCCTCGAGGTCCTCGCGGGTGAGCAGCCCGTGCTCAACCGCCAAGGTGGCGGCCGCGGTGAGCCAGTGCTCGTAGTAGCTCGACGTCAGGTAGTGCCCGGGCGCCATCCGCTCGATGGCGTGCCGGAACGCACCACCGTTTGGCTGCACCGCGCCGAGCACCACCTCCATGAGTGCCCGGGTCCGCCCCTCCCACGGCTCGTGGAAGACGGGTTCGGCCGGGGCATGGTCGACCGCGCCGAAGCCCTGCATGCCGCCCAGGTCATGGATGCCGTCCACGAGCAAGACTCTACCGAGCCGGGCCGCGGGCGCGCCCCGCGCCACCGCGGGAATGATCGCCGGGCAGGTGCGAACTATGCGTCGTCGTAGAGCTTCATCAGCCGGAACTCGCGGGCGGTGAGCATGGGAACCTCCCGGCCGGCCAGCTCCGTGCGGCTGAGCCCGAAGGTCACCGTGCCGGTGTCCCCGAGCCGCGACCCGTCGGCCCCGGAGGAGGGCGCGGCCCCGTGGCCGAACTCGATGCCAACCACGTCGCCCGTCACGGCGCCCTGCGGGGCAGAGGATCCGCCGGTGCCGGCCGGCAGCGCGGCCTGGCCGGGACGGAAGGTGCCACGGAATACCTGCCCGTAGGCGCCCCGGCCCAGCGGGCTCACGCCCGCGTACCAGACCGAGTTGTCGGCCGGATCGTGGCGCAGGTAATAGGTGTTGCCGACATCGTCGGTCCAGGCGCCGGACAGATCCGCCGAGAACGTGGCCGTTATCTTGTCCACCGAGTACACCGGGTGTATCTCCAGCTTGTCCGGGTCATCGTCCCAGTGGCCGGTGTCGAACACGAGCGCGCCGGTCACCCGGACGGGATCGCCGAACGACAATGCGGTGAGGAAATTCGGCTCGGCGGGCACACCACCGGCGGCCGCAGGCACGATGACCCGGATCGGCCTGCCATTGAACAGGACCGCACTGTCGCCGGCGTGCTCGGCCCATCCGGGGAACACCGGCGCTGAGGCTTCCGCGCGGTCGGCGCCGCAGTCCGCCGGGCGCCCGAACATGATGATCTCGCCTTCGATCGGCACGGTCAGCTTGCCCCGGATGTAACCCTCCTGGTATTCCACGCCGGCGTAGAAGTCCGGCTGCGCGCCGTCGATCTGGCCGACGTCGGCCTGGAGCCAGAAGCTGACATCGCCGCGCTGCTGTTCGCCCGCTCCCGGGGCCGACGGTTCATTGAGGCAGATGAAGTCGCGGTAGGTGAAGCGCCCCACCGGGTGAGCGGACCGGGGATAGCTCACGTCCACGGCGGGTTTGGCGTCGCTTCGGGCGATGGCACCGAACACCGAGACCGAATCCCGCAGCGGCCACAGGTCGTCGGCCAACGTGCTCTTCTCGGTCACCGGCCCGTTCTTGACAACGTTTGTGAGGGCCTCGGTGAGGGCGTCGTACACGGCGAAGACCGGCCACTGCGACGTGCTGGTCCGCCGCCAGATAGAGGCTCCATAGCCACCGGACTCCGCTATCCGGAGAAGCTGGTCTTCGCCAGCGCGCCGGAGCGTCAGGATGCCGCGGCCGGATGTGGCTCCCCGCGGCACATCCGACCATTCGCCGGTAACGGCCGACGCGGTCACCGAGGCGTGAAAGACATTGCAGAACTGCAGCCCCGGGTGCAGCAGGCCGCCGCTCAGGCCAAGCCACCAGAGGGTGCCGCCGACCTGACGGAGGAAATACATTCCCCCGTCATTCGCCACCCAGGTCCCGGTCAGGCTGGCGGGGTTGGAGGACATTACGCCGCCGCTCAGCCCCTCAGGAAGCGCCGTCGCCGGTGCCTGTGTGCCGGGCGTCAGGTTGCTGCTGACCCCGCTGGCGTCCAGTCATACAGGCCGGCCCTTTCGTCGATCGCGAGCGCGGATCATTCCGCTCAGCCTGTCATTATGCCCAGAATGCGTCAATAATTTCTAATACTCAGGTAAAAGTATGCAGGTCACGAACGACGATTTCGGGGCTCAGCGGGCATCCGCGAGCCGGGCCAGCGCGGCCTGGATCCGCTTCTCCGAGACGGGACCAGCCGTGCCGAGAACCTGGGCGAAGAGGCTGACCCGAAGTTCCTCGATCATCCAGCGCACGGCCTGGGCGTCGTTGTCCGCGCGCCGCGGGGGCGGAAGCCGTTCGACGGCTTCGGCGTAGGCGGCGGTAACCCGGCGCACCGCCGCCGTCCGTTCGGCGTCGCGGCGGGGATCCTCCGCGGCGGACTCCAGCCGACGGCTGATCGCCCGGAGGTAGCGGGCCAGGTCCGGCAGGCGCCGCAGCCCTGCCTCGCTGATGAAGCCGGGGTAGATCAGCGCGGCGAACTGGGCCTGCGCGTCGGCCAGCGCCGCCGCCAGCACCGGGCTGGTGGCACGGCGCATCGCGGACTCTGCGTCGTGCGCCGCCACCATGACCTCACCAGCGGCCTCCAGCGCCCGCGACATGGCCAGCGGCAGGGCCGGCCGCGCCTCGGTCACCAGGCGGGCGAAGCCGTCGGCGTCCCAGGCGGGCCCGCCGGCGTCTGAGATCACCTGGTCTGCCGCGCACGCCGCGCAGTCGTCGAGCAGCGCGCCGATGCTCGGGTACGGGCTCCGGCTCATCGCAAGCTTGCTGCTGGCGGGCAGGCGGTCGGCGATGGAGCGCAGCCCGGACGGCACCCGCCGCAGCAGCAGGCGCCGTGTGCCGCGCACCATGGCCGCGCTGGCCTGGGCCTTCGTCTCGAACAGCCGGACGTCGGCGGCGGTCCCGGCATCCTCAAGCGCCGGGTAGGCGGTGAGCTGACCCGAGGTGAACACCCTGGGCAGCGTGCCGATGGTCCAGTCCGTCAGGCCGGTCCTGACGATGTCGCTGGCCGCCTCGGTGACCATCTCCTGCAGCCGGGGCCGCAGTTGCCGGCGCAGCGCGTCCAGGTCCTTCCCGCGCGCCAGTTCGTGGCCGGAGTCCAGCACCCGGAAGGTGATCCTCAGGTGGGCAGGCACGCGGGACTCATCCCACGCGTCCCGCGGGATCTGCACCCCGCCGAGGCGGCCGAGTTCGGAGCCCAGCGCGGCCAGCAGGTCCCCGCGCGGTTCACCCAGCCGGGCGAGCACGGCGCGCGCCGTGTCCGGCGCGGGCACGAACGCCCGGCGCAGGTCTTTCGGCAGGGACCTGATCAGCTCGGTGACCAGTTCCTCGCGCCGGCCGGGCACCTGCCAGCCGAACTCCTCACCGTTCACCTTGTCCAGTTCGGCGAGCGGGATGTCCACGGTCACGCCGTCGTCCGGCTCGCCCGGGGCGAACTCGTACGTCAGCGGAAGCTCGCCCCAGCTCGCGGGGTAGTCGGCCGTCCGGACCTGGTCCGCGGCCGGCCCGTCGAGATCGGCGGGGGCGAGCGTCAGCAGGTCGGGGTCCTGCGCACGAGCCTTCTTCCACCAGGTGTCGAAATGCCGGGCGGAGGTCACGTCCTTGGGGATCCGCCGGTCGTAGAAGTCGAACAGGGCCGCGTCGTCGGCCACGATGCCGCGCCGCCTGGCCCGGTCCTCCAGCTCCCTGGCCTCCTCCAGCAGCCGCTGGTTGCGGTGGAAGAACTTGTGGTGGGTCTGCCAGTCGCCCTCTACCAGGGCGCTGGTGATGAAGATGTCCCGTGCCGCCGCCGGGTCGGCCCGCGCGTAGCCGACCCGCCGCGCCGTCACGATCGGCAGGCCGTACAGGGTTACCCGCTCCAGCGCCATGGCCGCACCGCGCCTGCTGTCCCAGTGCGGCTCGCTGTAGCTGCGCTTGACCAGGTGGGCTGCCAGTTGCTCGGCCCATTCCGGTTCAAAACGAGCGGCCATCCTGGCCCAGAGCCGGGACGTCTCGACGAGTTCCGCCGCAACCACCCAGCTGGGCGGCTTCTTGGCCAGCACCGAATCCGGGAAGATCGCGAAACGGGCGCCGCGTGCCCCGGCGAACTCGGCCGGGCCACGGCGCTTCCTGTTGGCGCTGGCCTCGGTGTCCTTCATCCCGATGTGCGAGAGCAGACCCGCCAGCAGCGACATGTGCACCCGGTCCGCGAGCTCGGCCGGGATGCCGGCCCCGGGCTCGGCCCCGCGGCTCGCTGCCGTGGTTGCGCCGCGCTGCGTTTTGCGGCTATTTCCCCTGGACGCCTGCGCGGGGCCTTCCTCGCGGCCGGTGCCGGCGCCGACGTCCCTGGCCGCCTGCCGGAGCTGGCCGCAGACGTCCTGCCACTCCCGCACCCGAAGGTAGTGCAGGTACTCGCGGCGGCATAGCCGGCGGAACGCGGAGCCCGACAGCTCGCGCTGCCGGTCGTGCAGGTACTCCCAGAGGTTCAGGAACGCGAGGAAGTCAGACCCGGGCACGGCGAACCGCGCGTGCATCGCGTCCGCGGCCTCGCGGGCATCCGCGGGCCGTTCCCTCGGGTCCTGGATGGACAGGGCCGCCGCGATGATGAGCACCTCGCGGACGCACCCGTGGTGCACCGCCTCCAGGATCATCCGGCCATGCCGCGGGTCGGCGGGCAGCCGGGCCAGCTTCCGGCCAAGGCCGGTCAGCCGCGTCTGCTCGCCGCCCGGCGCCAGCGCGCCGAGTTCCTCCAGCAGCCGGATGCCGTCGGTGATGTTGCGGGACTCCGGCGGATCCACGAACGGGAAGTCGGCGACCTTGCCCAGGCCGAGCGCGGCGGCCTGCAGGATGACCGAGGCCAGGCTGGTGCGCAGGATCTCCGGGTCGGTGAACTCCGGCCGCGCGGCGAAGTCGTCCTCGCTGTAGAGGCGGATGCAGATACCGTCGGACGTCCGCCCGCACCGGCCCTTGCGCTGGTCCGCCGAAGCCCGGGAGACCGGTTCGATCGGCAGCCGCTGCACCTTGGTCCGCTGGCTGTACCGGGAGATCCGCGCGGTGCCCGGGTCGATGACGTACTTGATGCCTGGCACGGTGAGCGAGGTCTCCGCGACGTTGGTGGCCAGCACGACGCGCGGGCGCTGATGCGGCTGGAAGACCCGGTGCTGTTCGGCCGCGGACAGCCGCGCGTACAGCGGGAGGACGTCCAGGTCGCCCGGCTGCTCGGCCAGTGCGTCGGCGGTGTCCCTGATCTCCCGCTCACCGCTGAGGAAGACCAGGACGTCGCCGGGGCCCTCGGCGCGCAACTCGGCGAGCGCGTCGCAGATGCCCTGCACCTGGTCCTTCGGTTCGCGGGCCGGGTCGTCGGGGTCGGCCCCGGGCCGGCCAGCAGAGCCCGGTTCCGCCCCCGGCGGACCGGCGCTGGCCGGTCCGGCCAGCGGCCGGTAGCGCACCTCGACCGGGTAGGTGCGCCCGGACACCTCGATGACCGGTGCGTCCCAGAAGTGCCTGCTGAACCGATCAGGGTCGATTGTTGCCGAGGTGATGATGACCTTGAGGTCGGGACGGGTCGGCAGCAGCCGCTTCAGGTATCCGAGGATGAAGTCGATGTTCAGGCTGCGCTCGTGGGCCTCGTCGATGATCAGGGTGTCGTAGCGGAGTAGCCGCCGGTCCCGCTGCATCTCGGCCAGCAGGATCCCGTCGGTCATCACCTTGATCAGCGTCCTGTCGCTGGACTTGTCGGTGAACCGCACCTTGTAGCCGACAGCCGTGCCGATCTCGGTGCCCAGTTCGGCGGCGATCCGCTCAGCCACGGTGCGGGCCGCGATCCGCCGGGGCTGGGTATGCCCGATCTGGCCGGCGGCGCCGCGGCCGAGTTCCAGGCAGATCTTCGGCAGCTGCGTGGTCTTCCCCGAGCCGGTTTCGCCCGCGACGATGACTACCTGGTGGTCGCGGATGGCCGCGGCGATCTCGTCCTTGCGCTGGCTGACCGGCAGGTCAGGCGGGTAGGACACCACGGGCACCGCGGGGCGTGGCGCGGCGAGCGAGGATGTCACGGTGGTGGTCTCCATGGTGGCGGGGAAGCACGGGGAAACACGCACCAGGATGGCTGCGGAATCCCCCGGGTACCTAACACTTTTCCGGCACGCTGCCTTCCGTGCCCCGGGCCGCCGTCAGCCGTAGTTCTGCAGGTGCGGCCAGAGTGCCCGCCAGCCGCCCACCGGGCCGGTGCAGATGCCGATGTCCAGGCCGGTGAAGTCGCTCGGCACGTGGTACGGCGCGTAGTAGGTGGTCAGCACGCGACAGTGAGCGAAATACGGGCGCAGCCAGCCGAGCGCGTCGACGACGAGCACGATGCTGTCGGAGGCCCGCCCGGGTCCCCAGATCCAGTAGTTGTTGTTTCCGGAAAGCACCGGCGGCAGGTGGTCGGCGGTGCCGAGGACATCCAGCGCGCCGGCCTCGCCGTAGTTGCCGGCGAAGATCGAGGTTGGCGCCTGGCCGGCCCGGGCCAGGGCCGCGCTCTGCGCCGCGACCACGCGGGTGAGCTGTGGCCAGCCGAAGGTGTCCGCGGTGGTCACCTTGTCCAGGTTGGGCACGTCGTGCAGGTAGGCGATCGGCACGATGGGCAGGATCGTCTGCGCCGAGATGGCGATGCTCACCAGCGGCGCGGCCACCACCAGGCGGCGCCGCAGCCCCGGCCGCGGGCCGCGGGCGATCCAGCCCTCCGCCGCCGTGGCCGCCGAAGCGACCAGGGCCGGTGCCGTTCCTTCCGCGTAGTACGTCTTCCCCGGTATCCAGGCCAGCACGTACACGACGAGCAGCGCGCTGGTGATGGCGAGAAACCGCAGGTCCGGGGTCCGCCAGAGCTTGACGAAGCCCGCGACGAGCAGCGGTATCACCAGCACTCCCGCGAACGCCAGGACGGTCGCCGGGCTGGCCAGGCGAGCGGCCGGGGAACTGTTCAGCTGGTGCAGTTCGGATGCCATGGCGAGCTGCGGCCACCCGTGGGCTGCCTGCCAGGCGACGTTCGGCGCCCAGATCACCGCGGCGATGCCGGCGCCCAGCCACGGCCACCTGGTGCCGAGCACCCACCGGTGCCCAGAGCACAAGATGCCCGCGGCGAGGCCGATCAGCAGGAGGAGCATCAGGTTGTTGTCTTCCAGCCCGATGCCCGCCGCGAGCCCGGCCCCCAGCCACCAGTGCGGCCGGTCCCGCAGCAGCGCCGTGGTCACGCACAGCAGGACCACCGCCCAGGCCAGCAGGTCGGGGCCCTCGGTGATGCCCAGGTGGGAGAGGGCGAGGACGAGCGGGGCGCACGCGGTGATGAGGGCGGCCAGTATCCGGCCGAACCGCCCCGCGCCGAACAGTACCGCGAACCTGGCCGCGATGATCACGACGGCCCCGCCGGCCAGCGCCGGGACGATCCGGATGGCCGTGGGGCTCACGCCGAGGACGTCGGTGACCCGGGTGACCAGGGGGGCCAGTGGTGGCTGGTCCACGTAGCCGAACGCGAGATGCCGGCCGGCCTCGATGAAGTACAGCTCGTCCTGAAGGAAGCCGTACCGGCCGCTGACCGCGAGCTCGACCGCCACGAAGACGGCGGCGATCACCCATACCGGGGCGGGAAGGCGGCCGGTCCCGGGGAGGGGCGCGGCTGACGGAGAGGCCCGCGCCCGGCGGCCGGCCCCAGTGAGCGGTGGGGCCGGCGTGCTGGCCTGGCGCGTGGGCTGGCCGGCCGGTGTCACGATGCTCATGTTCACGGACGCGGAACCTCCATTCAAGCCCACCGGGTGAGGATTTCTTCGCGCCGCAACGTGGCCCGGTCACACCTTGCTGGCGAGGGCGACCTGGCAAAGGTCGGGCATCTTGGCCTCGCCGGTGGCGGCCGCGATCCGCACTCCCGCCCAGGCCAGCGCGAGGCCGTAGGCGGCGGCGCAGACCGTGAGCAGGGGGGCCCGGAGGGCCAGCGGGGCGCCCGCGGTGAGCACCGCGGCGACGATGACCGGGGCGGCCAGGACGGGAATGCCGAGCAGGGTGCCAAAGGTCGCCGCCACCCGGCTCGACCCGTAGCCCGGCGCAGCCGTGTAGATGGGGGTGCCGACCCGTTTGGCCATCGGGTAGGCGCCGTTGACCGTGATGATGTTGCTCAGGGCCAGCGCGGCGCCGAGGGCGGCCAGGGCGACCGGCATGGTCTCGAACCCGAGGGCCGGGGACCCGGCCGCGGCACCCAGGCCGAAGGTCAGCGCGGTGAGCAGCGGTATCCCGATCACGGCGAGGACGATGTTCTGGCCGGAGAGGTAGGCGCGCAGCGCGTTGCGGTCGGTCAGCGCGGTGGCCTCCATGACGAAGGGCGGCCCGGTCGACCCGACCGTGTTCGCGTGGAAGAGCCCGATGAACGCCGCGCCGAGGACCGCACTCAGGAAGGTCACGGCGGGATGACGCTGCGGGCCGATGATGCCGCCGGCGGATGCGGCGGCCGTGATGACCGCGGTCATCCCCCAGTAGAGAAGCGAGATGGGCTCACGGCGCTGGTAGATCCAGAATCTGGCGGCCACCGCACCGCGCAGCCCGTCCCGGGCCAGCGGCAGCGCCCCGGCACGTACCTGCGATGACTGGGTGGAGGAGTCGGGGGAAACCAGGGCACGGCTCAGCGACCGGATCCACAGCCAGCCGAGCACGACGATGACGGCGGCCAACAGCGCCAGGCGCAGCAGGGCGGCGCCTGGGCGCCCGTCCGAGGCGTTCTGGATCGCGTGCGCGGCCAGGCCGGGCGGCAGCCAGCGCAGCCACGCGTCGGAGCCGGTGAAGCTCCCGGCGTTCAGCTTCCCGGAGGCGGCCAGCCTCGGCACCACCTGGGTGAAGAACTCGTAGCCGGCGATGATCGGGATGAACAGGAAGACGGCCAGGTCCTTGCCGCGGCGGGAGCGCAGCAGCCCGGCCATGCTAGTGGTCACGAAGCGGGCGAGGACGATACAGAACAGCACCTGCAGCAGCACCGCGGCCAGGGCGACGAGCACGCCGAGCACGCCGCGGGCCAGCCCGATCATCACCCCGAGCAGGCCGATCACGTTGGCGGCCGGCCAGGCGCCGGTGGCCGAGGCGGCCAGCAGCCCGGTGGCGAGCTGGCGAGTCCGCAGCGGGTAGAGGGCCATCACGGCCGGGTCCAGGGTGCTGTCCAGGCCGAAGGCCAGCAGCGGCAGAATCAGCCAGCCGAAGGCGAAGACGGTGAACAGCACCGAGGTCAGAACCACCGCGTTGCTCTGGCCGTGCAGCGAGGCGAGCAACGCGAACATGCCGAGCGCGGTCAGCACGGCGAAGGCGGTGCTGACCATGAACGAGGCCTTGGCGCGGTTGGACGACCGCAGCGCGTTGACCAGCAGGCGCAGCTTCAGCTGGACGAGGAGCCGAGCCATGACAATCCCTCCTCGCTGGCCTTGGCGCCGACCAGGTCGATGAACGCCCGCTGCAGGGTCTTACCGCCGCGTACCTGCTCGGTGGTTCCGGTGGCCACGATCCGGCCCTGGCTGATGATCGAGACGTGGTCGCAGACCTGCTCGACCAGTTCCATGACGTGGCTGGAGAACAGCACGGTCGAGCCCGAGCCGACATAGCTGGTCAGCATCCGGCGGATCGAGTCGGCGGATACCGGGTCCACACCCTCCAGCGGCTCGTCGAGGAACAGCACCGACGGGTTGTGGATCAGCGCGCAGCCGAGGGCGGCCTTCTTGCGCATGCCGGTGGAGTAGTCCGCGACCAACCGTTTCGCGTCCGCGACCAGGTCCAACACGTCCAGGAGTTGCGCGGCCCTGGATCGCGCTTCGCCGACCGGCAGTCCGCGCAGCCGCCCGGCGTATTCCAGTAGTTCCTCGCCGCTGAGCCGGTCGAACAGCCGGGCTTCGGCCGGCACCACGCCGATGATCGCCTTGGCGGCGGGCGGGTCCGCCCACACATCTCGCCCGTTGATCAGGATCTGCCCGGCGTCGGGCCGCAGCAGGCCGGTCATCATCGACAGTGAGGTGGTCTTCCCCGCCCCGTTCGGCCCGACCAGCCCGGCGAAGGAGCCGGCGGCGATCTCCAGGTCGATCCCGTCCACTGCTGCCTTCTCGCCGAAGCTCTTTCGCAGCCGGTGAACCTTGATCGCTGGTGCGCCC
>Ga0075423_10006351_pt1 | contig 11097 bp, 8 predicted proteins | sample SoiMethybrSBSTD2_FD_80114 | JGI IMG/M metagenome (GOLD analysis project Ga0075423, IMG submission 80114) | Bulk soil microbial communities from a Populus tree surrounding site in Tennessee, USA - Soil MetaG P. TD hybrid SBSTD2 | ecosystem: Environmental > Terrestrial > Soil > Tree plantation...
CGCAGGGCCTGAATTTGCTGGTTTTCGTTGCCCCCCAGGATGTCGTCCGGCCCCGATGTGTCGAAACTCCCGGGATCGTAGAACGAGGGCATTTTGGTTCCTGGATAGAGCTTCTGGGGATCCTTGATCCAGTCTTCGATCCAGTCGGGACGCAGCCGCGATCGGGCCAGCGCCAGGTCCGGGGCCCAGCCGGAGGGATCCCCCTCGGGCTTTCGGGCACCCTGCTGGTGACAGGAGAAGCAGTTGAAGTAGTCCGGGGTGGTCAGCCTTTTCCCTGCAGTGATTTCCGCGGCCGGGAAAGGCTGGGCCGGCGGGGTCTCGAACGGGAAGTCCGATTGCGACAGCGCCGTGAAATATTTCAGCAGCGTGTTGGCCTCCTCATCCGTGAAGCCGAAAGTGGGCATGCGCACCGACAGCCAGGGACGGATGGGAGTGGGGCCCTTGAGGAAGTGGAAGAGCCAGTCGGAGCGCACCCGCGCCCCCTCCCCGGTGATGAAGGGAGGTGAGAACGCCACGGCCCTTGAATCGGCATCTTCCTCCCCGAGCCCCTCCTCCGCCACAAGCTGGCGCGCGATGGTCACGCGGATGTCCTGCCCTTCTCCCTCGAGGAGATGGCAGCCCTGGCAGTTGTGCTCCTGCACCAACCGCCGGCCGGCTTCCAGCGCCTTGTGCCTGGAATCGAGGAGATAGGTGCTGCCCATCGGTGGCTTTTCCTTCACCATCGAGAGAATCACCGTGACGACCGCCTCACGCTCTTCCGGTGTGAAGTTGAAGAGCGGCATCTTGAGCTTCTCGTCGGGAGATTTGACCTTTCCCTGGTCGAAGATTCTGGGGTTCTCGAGCTTCTGGGTGATCCAGTCCTGCCGGGTCTCGGGGATGTGGATGAAGCCGAAATCGAGGCGATCGACTTCCTTGCTTCCTTCCTCGCTCAGCTCGGTGCCAATGGGTGGCGTTGTCTCGAAGCCCTGTATCAGGTGGCACCCGAAACACCCATATCGAGTGATCATCCGCTGCCCGAGATAGACCTCTTTCTCGTGCTCGGACATGGAGGCCATCTTGAGCTTCACTTCCTGGTCCGTCATCCGGGCCCGGAGCTGGTCCTCCACGAGCTTATTCTGGAGTGTGGGATCCGCCTCGGCGATCCCCGGCTGCCAGCCCTCGGGGCCCTTCAGGGTCTCCAGATAGGCAGTGATATCGAGGGCCTCCCGGTCCGTGAGCCTCAGGTTGGGCATGCGGGTTTCGGGAAAATAGACTTTGGGATCCTTGACCCAGGCGTAAATCCACTCCGGCTTCGCCTTGCTCCCGATGCCGTCCAGATTCGGGCCGAACCGGCGGCGCAGCGATGGGGGGGATTTTTCCAGCCGCGCCACGGCATGGCAGCCCAGGCATCCTACGGAGGTCACCAGCTTCTCTCCGCGGGACGCGTCGCCCGTGCCCGGCAGCTTGGGGAATCCTCCCGCTTCGGTCTTCTCGAAAAGATAGGTGACAATTCCCCGGATTTCCTGCTGGGTCCGCGCCGTATCCTCGGGAGACGAGTTGTTGGCCAGCCCGAAAAAGCGCGGCATCCAGGTAGCCGGCCGGAATGCCGGCGGATTCTCGATCCAGCGGAAAGCCCATTGCGGGTTGGTCTTCCAGGTGAGCCTCGTCAGCGGCGGCCCCGCCTTGCGAAGCCCCTCGAATCCCTTCATCTTGTGGCAGCCGTAGCAGCCCACGCGCTCGACCAGGTCCTTGCCGTGGTTCCACTTCTTGGCGTCCGGGACGTGGACGACTCCCTGATGGCAGGGGAGGCACGAGGACTCGATGAAGCGGGACGGTAGCATGGGGTACGTCTCATGCTCCTTGGGGTGCCAGGCGTGGCTCTTCACCCATTGGGCCTGCTGCTGGGGGGAATCGGGCCAATGGGCGGCGTCCAGAAAATCCGTCGCCCGGTCCAGGCCTCGGTGGCAGATGGTGCAGCCCACTTTGTCCACCGGGTGGGGCGATTTGCTGGCGAGGTAAATCTCCTGCTGCGGGTGAGTGGTGTAGGGCTGAGGGTCATTTTCATAGCCCGCCTGATCCGCTCCCTGGTGGCAGGTCTGGCAGCGATCCACCCGCGGAATCGTCACGAAATTGATGTCCTTGTTCTGATTGTTCAGCACGACCTGCTGGACCTTGAGGTCGGGCGCCATGAAATCCAGAAGCGGCGCATTGCGGACGTATTCGAAGGACTTCATGATGAGCCCCTTCGGGGCCACCGCGGCCAGCTTCTTCTGCAGCCGGTCCACTCCCGCCAGGAGATCCTGCCGCTTCATGTCGAGACCGGCGCGATCCCCCACCAGAGTCTCAATCTGCTTCTTCAGATCGGCCTGCTCGGTGAGGGCCTTCTCATTGGCCAGCTTGTAGTCGGCCAGCTTTTTCTGGACTTCATGGAGCTCTTCCAGCTTCTTGGAGGCTCGCGGAGATCGGTTGTGCTGGAGCTCCTCGTACTCGAATCGGACCGCATCGAGCACCGACTTGGTATTCTTGAAATTGGTGTCGGTGGTGTAAACGAGCACCGTATTCCGCTTCTGCTTCTCGTCGAGCGCCTCGAGCTGCTTCTTCTTTTCATCTGAGCGCGCCTGGACGGTCTGCAGATCTTGCTGGATCTTCTTCAGCGCCTCCTGGTTCACCGCCTGCTCCGCCTGATGGAGCGCCTCCTCGGTGTGCTTGGCGGTCAGGGCGCGGAATTCGCGCTGCACGGGCCGCCAGGGACGATAGTAGTCGTCCCAGACCATCCAAAGAGTGCCGAAGAGGAGCCCGAGGCTGGACAGCGCGAAGACCATGTTCAGCAGCGAGACGCTTCTGGCGTATTCCTCGTTCTTGGCGGGCACGCTCTCGGCTCCAGGATCAGATGTTGAAGAAGTATTCGGGGATCGCCACGACGTAGTGCATGTTGAACAGCCAGCGCAGGTACATCTTGATGGGGAGGCTCACCATGCACAGCAGGAGGAACATCAGGATCTGATAGCGCACCATCCCCATCTTTTCGAAGAATCGCTTGAACAGCGTGCGACCCAGGAGCATGGGAATCACGGTGAAATAGGCCAGAACCACGATGATTCCCACCCCTTCACGGACCAGCCAGTTCCCGGGAAGGCCCAGGTTGAGCATCTTCACCCAGATGATTTCAGAGAGGTTGATGTTGCTTAAGGGGACGACCTTGTGAACGTCCCAGTGCTCGAAGGGACCGAAGAAATTCTGATTGGGACCGCGGAAAAACGTCCCGGTGATGATCATCATGACCCACAGGACGAGATAGCCGAACTGGAAGGTGAGAATCTCCCACTTCCGCTCCGCGAAAGTGTAGTAACCGTTCCCTTTCTTGTTGGGATCGATGTAAGGCAAGGCCATCAATCCGACGATGATTAGGCCCGGCAGGAGGACTCCGGCGATCCAGGGGTCGTAATAGACCAGCATCTCCTGGAGTCCCAGGAAGTACCAGGGCGCCTTGGAGGGGTTCGGGGTCTTCGCGGGATTGGCCGGCTCCTCGATCGGCGCCTTCAGGTAGATGGACCAGACGATGAGCAGGACCGACCAGAGAATCAGGCAGAGAAACTCGGTGTAGACCAGGTCGGGCCAGACGAGGATCTTGATCTCGGATTCCAGCTTTTCCTCGGGGGGCAGGTTTTTGCCGATCCGCTCATCGTTCTTCATTCCCAGGTACATCGAGAGCCAGGAGAAAAAGCCGGTGAGGAACAGCATTCCCACGATGGGGACATTGTCGGGCTTGGTGACGATGGCCCGGAAGTTGGGATCGGTGAGGCCGTAGACTACGAACAGGCCGCCGCCCAGGAAGATGAGGGTGCAAGCCCTCGGCGTCCACAGCCAGTAGACCTTCTTCCACAGGAAGGCCAGGAAGAAAATGATGAATATCAGGGTGAAGAGGATCGGCGGATTGCACAGCCAATCAACCGCCGATTTGAACCACTGCATGACGCGCTGTCCTCCCGCGGAAGCGGAGTGCAGTTTAGAGGGGTCCGGAGATGCCTCCGTCCTTGCGGACTCGCCAGAAATGAACCGCCATCAGAAGGGCCGCCACCAACGGGATCCCCACGCAGTGGAGCACATAGAAGCGAAGCAGGGCCGCCGCGCCGACGAATCGACCGGCGAGCAACGCGAAGCGGGCATCGTCGCCCGCATGGACTAAGCTTATGTCCCCCACCTTGAGCAAGGCGGCACCCGGCCCTTCATTACCCAGAAAGGGCGTGGCTCGAGCCATGTTGGAGCCGACGGTGACGGCCCACATGGCCAGCTGATCCCAGGGCAGCAGGTAGCCGGTGAAGCTGAGCAGCAGCGTCAGCACCAGCAGCAGCACGCCGATGTTCCAGTTGAACTCACGAGGCGGCTTGTAGGAGCCGGTCATGAAGACCCGGAGCATGTGCAGCCAGACTGCGATGACCATGGCATGGGCGCCCCACCTGTGAATCTCCCGCATGATTCCCAGGGGAACCTGGGCCCGAAGATCCAGGATGTCCGAGAAGGCGTATTCGGCGGTAGGGCGGTAGTAGAACATCAAAAGCAGGCCCGTGACCGTCTCCACCAGGAAGAGGAAGAAGGTGGTGCCGCCCGCGCACCAGGTGTACTTCAGACGCAAACCGGATTTCCTAACCTTGACCGGGTGCAGGTGCAGGAAGACGTTGGTGAGCACCGCCAGGGAACGGTTGCGGGTGTTGTCCGGAGGACCATGGCGGAAGATGGAGTTCCAGACCTGGCTTTCCCGGACCTGCGTGAAAAGCGATTTCTTAGGGGCGTCTGCCATAAGTCTCCCCGGCTAGTGCCGGCTCACGCGACAATGAACGCTTCCGGATCCTTCCACTCCCCTTTTTCCTCGCGGTAAATCTTCGTCTTGTCGACGAGGATCTGCCCGTCGTCCGCCAGGACGATGCGATAGCGCTCCAGGGGGCGCGGGGCGGGGCCTTCAAAATTGATTCCGGTGATGTAGAAACCGCTTCCGTGACAGGGGCACTTGAACTTGAATTCCGCCTCCAGCCAGTTGGGGGTGCATCCCAGGTGCGTGCAGACCGCCTTGATCGCATAGATGGAGGTATCGTTGCGCACCATGAAGACGCCGAAGGACTCCTTGAACCGGTTGTCCACCTGGTTGGGGATGTATTCTTCAGGAAAGCCGGCCTTGAAGGTCTGCGGCGGCTCGAACAGGACGTTCGGGAAGAAAAAACGCAGCGTCGATACGGAGGCGACTCCCATGGCGCCGGAAAAGGAGAGCCACGCCACGCCGATCCAGGAGAAAAAGCCGCGGCGGGTCACCCCCTCGCCGGGCGCAGGTGCCGCGGGAGCCGGCGAGGGCGCCGCGCTTGCTTTGGGATCATCCGGCATGATGAGGACTGTGCTCCACGCGCCGCGCCGAGGGGATTGAAAGCTCCTGCCTGCCGATAAGGCAGCCCATTCTAGCCAAACCGTTTGGGCTGTCAAGGGTGTATCGGCCAGAGGTACCCAGCTTGAATCGCATGTTCCTGCGGTCAGGTCCCGGCTCCCTCGCGAAGGAACGGTTCCGGGCGCTCCCGTACCCGCTCCACAGAGGTTCAGCGAGGCGAGGCGACGTCCAGACTGGGACGAAAAGGGGGCGGGGAGCGTCCCTCCAGAACCATCAGGGCCTCGCTTCGAATCCGCGCCGAAGTGTCGGAGTCCGCGACGCGGCGCAGGGCCTCCCGAACCGCTTCGGTTTGTACTCCTCTCAGGGACCGGATGACATTGACGCGCAGCTGCTCCTCCTGTCCGGGGGATGCGAATCTGCCGGAATCTCCGGGGGAAAGAATGAGCAGCAGGGTGGGGAGGGCGCTTTCGTCCCCCAGACGAGCTAAAGAGATGGCAGCATTCCATGTGACATCGGGGGTGGAGTCCTGAAGGGCAACTTTGAGGGGAGGCACAGCCCGGGGATCGTGCAGCTCACCCAGCGCGAAGGCCGCCGTCTTTCGAACCCCGGGGTCGTCACTGCGGAGGTGGCTCTCCATGGTGTCCAGAGCCCGGGGGTCTCCGATGGCGCCGAGGGCCCACAAAACGTAAATCTGCGTCTCCGTGTCGGGATCTTCCGCGGCTTCCAGGAGGACCGGTACGCTGGAGCGCTCCGCCATCCGCCCCAGGACGATGGCCAGGGCGCGTCGGACCCGGGCGTCCCCGCCCGCCTCGTCTTGCAGCAGAGTCCCGACTTGCTGCAGAAATTGCTCCCGCTGTCCCGGCGGGAGGTCGTACGACTCCAGGCGGGAGAGCTCGAAGGCGGTGAGAGCGCGGCGCTCTCCGGAGGCGGCGCGGGTCTCCGCGAGGAGATCGAACGAGGTTCGACGGTCCAGGGAAATCCAGCCGAACAGGTAGATGATGAGGGCCACCAGGAGCAGGAGGAACAACGGAACCAGGAGGGCGGCGGAGACTGGGGAGGTCTTGCGGGCCGGCGGAGGGGGGAGGCGGGAATTCCCGTCATCCCCACGCTCCTTGAAAACGTTTTCCAGCATTTCCCCCTTTTCCCTGAATGGGTCGCCAATCTATCGCAGCGTCCGGACAGGGTCAAGGCAGTGGTGACGGGTGTGGTAAGATGAAAAAGATGATCAGCGCGACGATCCGGAGGAGGTTCCCGGCATGGAGACCGGCAAAGGCTTCAGTGGTTTCGTCCTCGCCGGTGGCCGGAGCCGGCGGATGGGTACCAACAAGGCGCTCCTGCCCCTGGGTGGCAGGCGCCTCGTCGATCGCGCCGTCGATCTTCTATCCCCGCTCGTGGATGATGTATTCGTCGTAGGCCCCCCCGAAGTTTTTCCTTTCCTGCATGTTCCCGTTCATCCCGATGAGATCCGCCAGGCCGGGCCGGTGGGAGGGATCCTGACGGGCCTGCGTCACGCCCGCTTCGAAAAGAGTCTGGTCCTGGGAGTGGATCTTCCCTTCCTGACCCCAGAGGTCCTGGACCGGGTCTTCAAGGCCGCGGGATCTCTCGATGCGGATGTGACGATTCCCCGATACCACGACACACAGGAAACGCTGTGCGGAGTCTATTCCCGCCGATGCATCACCCCGATTGAGGGAATGCTCATGGCCGGTCACAAGGCGGTGCTGGAATTGCTGTCGCGGGTCCGGATTCAGGTGCTGGAGGAAGAGGTCTTCAAGGATCTCCTGGCCTCCGATCCCTTCTTCAACATCAATACCCGGGAAGATTACGAGGAGGCCAAGCGCCGAGTGACCCATCTTCATCCCGAGGGCGTCCACCATGGCTGAAGAGCGGCGCCTGTCTCACCTGGATAACCGGGGGCGGGCCCGCATGGTCGACGTGGCGGAGAAGCCGATCACTCTCCGGGAAGCGCAGGCGGAAGGGCAGGTCGTCCTGTCCAAGGAGGCGTTCCGTCTGGTTCGCCTGAACCGCATGGCCAAAGGAGATGTCCTGGGTGTGGCGCGCATCGCCGGCATCCAGGCCGCGAAACGCGCCTCCGAATGGATCCCGCTGTGCCATCCCATCCCACTGTGCTCCGTTCAGGTGGATCTCACCCTGAAGCCGGCGCGGCGCGCAGTGGTGATCAGCTCCAAAGCTTCGGCGCGGTGGTCGACGGGCGTGGAAATGGAGGCGCTCAGCGCCGTCGCCGCCGCGGCACTCACCATCTACGACATGTGCAAGTCGGTCGATCGCGGGATACGAATTGAGGGAATTCGGCTCAATCTCAAGCGCGGCGGGAGGAGCGGCGAGTACCGTCGTGCCTAACGCGGCGAGTATCCGGCAGTAACCCGGACGAGTCGCGAGGTGTCCAGAAACCGTGCGGCCGCTTCCTGGATGGCGGTCGAGCTCAGATCGGCTGGCAGGGTCTTCCCCTCATCATACATTCCGAACCCCGGGCCCAGCAGCTCGTAGTAGCCCAAGTTGCTCGCCTGAGAGTAAAGCATCTCCTTCTCCCGCAACAGCCTGCCGCGCTCCACCGCTTTCACGTCCCGAATCGTCTCTGAAGCCACCGGCTTGAGTCCCAGGGCGCGGCCTCGGAGCATCAGCTCGTAGGCCACTTTGGAAGTCGCGATGCGAGAGGCGCTGGCCTGCAACGCCACCATGCCTCCACGGGACCACCCCTCCAGGTTCGACGTCACCGAGAAGGCGACGGGCTGCTCCAGCACCAGGTCCACGAATCCCCTTGCGCTGATGATGGTCGCCAGCGCCCGCAGCATCGGGAACTGGGGGTCTTTCAAGGGCAAGCCGGGGTAAGCCAGCACCAGCTCGCTGGGTGTTGCCTCGATGACCCGGGAATACTCGCCGGACAGCGGATCCGGCGCTCCGAGGTCCTCCAGCTCTACCGGGGGCTTGCCGCCGGCGGAAGCCTTCCAGGGGCCGAAGGCCGCTTCCACCACGTCCATGGCTCCATCGCGGCGAAAATCTCCCACGACGGTGAGCACGGCTCGGCCGGGCCGGTAGTAGGAGCGATGAAAGGAAAGCAGGTCCTCGCGGGAGATGGACGCGAGGATCGCATCGCCTCCCATCGAAGCACGGGAATAGGGATGACTCCGGAAGATTTTTTCCCGGGCCAGCACCTCCGCGGTGTCCCGCGGCGAGTGTGATTGCGCATCGCGGTATCGGGCCAGTCGGTCCCGCATGCCGGGGAGGTCCGCCTCAGCGAAAGCGGGAGCCCGAACGGCCGAAGCGATCAGCTCCAGGGCGGCCTTCAAGTCTCCCGGAAAAACCGTCAGTCCCGTCTCCACCGTTTCCACCGCCAGGGATACCCCGAACGAGGAACCCAAGGCCGCAGCCCGTTCCCGAAACTCTCCGGCGGTGACCGTTTCGGATCCCAGGGGGAGTGAGGCCGCCACCATCTGGGCCGTTCCTTCCTTCCCCGCCGGGTCGAACGCGAACCCAGCGCGGATTTGCAGCGAGACCGCCACGATGCCCTGTCCTGGGGCGGGCTTGAGAATCACCGTGAGGCCGTTCGGGAGGGTGCTCCGGGAAGCGGCGGGTGAGGGACGGGGCTCGGCACGCGCCGCCAGGGGGGGCTTGTCGCCGGAGTACGTCACGGCCGCGAAATCCGGAGACACCGATTTTCCCTTCCCCGGACCCAGCGAGGCGACGGTTTCAGCTATCTTTTCCAGCACTTCGGCCTCGGGTTTCTTTTCTTCCTTCGGAAGGATAATCAGATTCGTGGCATCGTCCCCCACCAGATAGGTCGAGGCGACGCGCCGGATCTCCTCGGAGGTGATCTTCTCCAGGCTGGATTCCACATTCCATCCGTATCTCGCATCACCGAAGAGAACCCCTTCCGCCACCTCCTGAGTCAAAGACCCTACGGTGCTTCTCCGGACCGCCGCCTCCAGCCGCATCCCCTGGACGACCCTGCGAACCTCCGCCTCCGAAAAGCCGTCAGAGCTGATCTTCGCGAGCAGTTCCGTCATGGCCCGTACCGTGCCGGGAATGGCCTGCGAAGAGACGGGATAACAGGTGAAGGCGAGGAGGCCCCTCTCCTCCAGAAGGTGAAAGCCTGAGGATGCCGAGAACGCCAGTGTGTGGGCATCGCCCGCGGGCTTGAGGATCTGGGTCGCCGCGGATCCTTCCAGAAGGCGCGCGAGCGCCGTCAGTGCGAAGCGGTCGGGATGTCGATAGCCCGGCGTGGGGAACAGCAGGGAGACGCTGGGGGAAAGGCTCCCCAGGTTCTTGACAACCTGTCGCGAACCTTTGAAGCCCGGCTCGAATTTGGCCTTGGGTGGCAGGGCCTTGCTGGGCTTGAGGACTCCGAACAGCTTGCGAATCTTGTCGAGCGTCAACGCCGGATTGATGTCGCCTCCCACCGCCACCACCATGTTGTTCGCGACGTAGAAGTTCCTGTAGAAGGCCTCCGCGGTGGTGCGCTCGAGAAGCGTGAGACTCTGGAAACTGCCGTAGAAAGGAAAGCGATAGGGCTGGCCGGGAAATGCGGCTCGCATCTGCTCCAGGAAGAGCACTTGAGAAGGGTCATCGTAGACTTCCTTGAGCTCGCGGGTGATGGCCGGTCGAGTTTTCTCCACGGCGGCTTCCGACAGATCCGCCTGGGAGACCAGCTGCAGCAAACCTTCCAGCGCCCGGTCCTGGGCCTCTTTCGGCACGAGAAAGAAGAAAAACGTCCGGTCATAGTCAGCCTGCACGCTGGCTATCCCGCCTGATTGAAAGACCTCGAGCTGCTGTTGGTGCGGGGCGCGATTCTTCGTTCCCTGGGGAATGAGGTGCTCCAGATAATGTGCAAAACCCGCCACCTGCTCCGACTCGTCCTTCCCGCCCACGTGAACCCAGACGGCCGTTGCCACCAGGGGAGAAGCGTGATCCTCCAGCAGCACCACCTTCAGGCCATTTTCCAGGGTTTCGACACGGGGGGCCTGGGCGGAAAACGCCAGGGGAGCAGGCACGAGACAGCAACTTAACAGCAAGAGAATGGCGAAACGCGTGCAGAGCAGTCTCAAGGAACCTCCGGTGCAGGAAGATTTCGTTTGAAGGAGGCGAGATTATATTCCGGCAGGTCCCCCCCGGCAACGCCCCTCCAGCGGCGGGTCCAGGTCGCCTATGCTATACTCTCGACGGTATTCCCCAAGGAGCGCAAGTTGCCCAGCATCGGTTTCCCGGAACTTCTCCTCATCCTCGGAATCGCTCTCTTGTTTTTCGGCCCTAAGAAGCTCCCGGAGCTGGGAAGCGCTTTAGGCCGGACGATCAAGGAATTCAAGAAGGGTGTGAAGGAAGAAAGTTCCCCAGCTTCGGAAGAGAAGAAGTAGCCCTCTCGGCTATTCACCCTCCGACCCTCGTTGCATGGCCGAGAGACGCCTTGCGACGTGAAGGGCGAGCAGACTGATCCCCGCCACCAAAGCGACCTGCCCCGCCAGCACCAGCCATGCACCCCAAAGATCCGAGAGATAGCGCATCAGCCAGGCCGAGGCCAGCAAGGCAATGCCTCCTTGCAGGGTACGGTTTCCGTGGGCCACTCCGGCGGAGGCGGCGGAAAATGTGGATGGCTTCGCCCGGCTGCGGCGAGGAAGTCGACGCCTGAGATCCCAATAGATGCACGCCCACGCGAGGCCGAGAGCGCCGATGATGGAAAGGAGCGGCGCTCCCCAACGATTGAGCTCATCGATTTGCAGAGGCACCCCTCCTTC
>Ga0075423_10006352_pt1 | contig 11097 bp, 7 predicted proteins | sample SoiMethybrSBSTD2_FD_80114 | JGI IMG/M metagenome (GOLD analysis project Ga0075423, IMG submission 80114) | Bulk soil microbial communities from a Populus tree surrounding site in Tennessee, USA - Soil MetaG P. TD hybrid SBSTD2 | ecosystem: Environmental > Terrestrial > Soil > Tree plantation...
ATCACCGTGTTGGAGGCCTCGGGGAAGTACACCTTGGTGAGGCCCTCGATGACGCCCAGCCCGAAGCCGGTGAGGATCGAGCCCATGATGGAGCCCATGCCGACGATCACCACCACCGCGAAGACCACGATGATGAGCGACGAGCCCATCTGCGGCGCGACCTGGTAGATGGGCGCGGCGAACACGCCCGCCAGCGCCGCGAGCGCCACGCCGAACCCGTACGTCAGCGTGATCATGCGCGGCACGTTGACGCCGAAGGCCTGCACCAACGTGGGATTCTCCGTCGCCGCGCGCAGGTACGAGCCGAGCTTCGTACGCTCGACGACGTACCAGGTGGCGAGGCAGATGGCGAGCGAGGCGCCGATCACCCACGCGCCGCGATATTTGGGCAGCGTCATGAAACCGACGTCGATGGAGCCCTGCAGGCCCTCGGGTATCGCGTTGTATGGCAGGCCGGTCGATCCGAACTGCTGGCGGAAAACGCCCTGGATGATGAGGGCGAGGCCGAAGGTGAGCAGCAGCCCGTACAGGTGATCGAGCTTGTAGAGGCGCGAAAGCATGAGCCGCTCGATGACCATGCCGACGATTCCGACCGCGGCCGGGGCGATCAGCAACGCCCACCAGTAGCCCAGGCCCAGCTTGTTCAGCAGGAAGTACGCCACGAACGCGCCCATCATGTACTGGGCGCCGTGCGTGAAGTTGATGATGTTGAGGAGCCCGAAGATGACCGCGAGCCCCAGGGAAAGGAGCGCGTAGAACGATCCGTTGATCAGCCCGATGACGAGCTGGCTCAGGATGTACGGAAGCGGCTTGCCGAAGAAATCCACGGCCGTCCTACGCGCGGTCTCTTACTTCTTCACGAGCGGACAGTTGCCGTCGGCAATCGGCCGGAACGCCTGGTCGGCCGGAATCGTCGCGCGGATCTTGTAGTAGTCGTACGGGCCCTTCGACTCGGACGGCTTCTTCACCTCGACGAGGTACGCGTTGTGGATCTTCCGGCCGTCGGCGCGGATCGATCCCTTGCCGAAGAGCGGGTCATCGGTCGGCGTGTCCTTCATCTTGGCGATCACCTTCGTGCCGTCGTCGGACTTGAGCGCCGCGACCGCCTTCAGGTAATGCAGCACCGCGGAATACACGCCCGCCTGCACCATCGACGGGTACTTGCCGCCGTTCGCCGCCGCGAATCGCTTGCTCCACGCGCGCGTCTGGTCGTTGAGGTCCCAATAGAACGTCTCGGTGAAGATCAGGCCCTGCGCCTTTTCGAGGCCCAGCGCGTGCACGTCGGTCAGGAATACGAGCAGGCCGGCGAGATTCTGCCCGCCCTTCACGATGCCGAACTCCGCTGCCTGCTTGATCGCGTTGGTGGTGTCGGCGCCGGCGTTGGCGAGCCCGATGATCTTGGCCTTCGAGGCCTGCGCCTGCAGCAGGAACGACGAGAAGTCGGTCGACGGGAACGGGTGGCGGACCTTGCCCAGGACCTTGCCGCCGTTCTTGAGCACGACGGCCTCGGTGTCGCGCTCGAGCGCGTGGCCGAAGGCGTAGTCGGCGGTGAGGAAGAACCACGTGTCGCCGCCGGTCTTCACGATCGCGCTGCCGGTGCCGTTGGCGAGCGCCCAGGTGTCGTACGTCCAGTGGATCGTGTTGGGCGAGCACTTGGGCCCGGTGAGGTCCGATGCCGCCGCGCCCGAGACCAGGAACGCCTTGCCCTTCTCCTTGGTGATCTCGTTGATCGCTAGCGCCACCGACGAGGTCGGCACGTCGACGATCACGTCGACGCCGTCGCTGTCGTACCACTTGCGCGCGATCTGGGAGCCCACGTCGGGCTTGTTCTGGTGATCGGCGGAGATGACCTCGACGTTGAGGCCCTTCTCCTTCGCCTTGAAGTCGTCCACCGCCATCTTCGCGGCCAGCGTCGAGCCGGGCCCGGCGAGATCCGCGTAAGTGCCCGACTGGTCGTTCATCACACCGATTTTCACCACGTTGCCCGAGATCTGGGCGTGCGCGGCGCCTGCGAACGCCAATGCGGCGGCCGCGGCGAGCGTCTTCATTTTCAGTTTCATTGCGAGACTCCTCTAGTTTTGGACTTGACTAAACACCCAGGTACTCGTGGAGCATCCCGGTCTTGGCTTCCAGCTCGGAGGCCGGGAACGACTCGGCGATCCGGCCGTGCTCCATCACGTAATGCCGGTCCGCGAGCGGGGCCGCGAACCGGAAATTCTGCTCCACCAGGACCACGGTGAAGCCGCGCTCCTTCAGCTTGATGATGATGCGCCCCAACGCCTGCACGATCACCGGCGCGAGGCCCTCGGTGATCTCGTCCAGCAGCAGCAGGTTGGCGCCGGTGCGCAGGATGCGGGCCATGGCGAGCATCTGCTGCTCGCCGCCGGAAAGCTTGGTGCCCTGCGCGGTCTTGCGGCGCTCGCGCAGGTTGGGAAACATCTCGTAGATCTCGTCCACGCTCATGCCGCCCTTGGCGATCTCGGGCGGAAGCGTGAGGTTCTCCTCCACCGATAGGCTGGAGAAGATGCCGCGCTCCTCGGGACAATAGCCGATTCCCAGGTGCGCGATCTTGTAGGTCGGCCACGCGATCGTTTCCACGCCGTTCACGATGATCGATCCCTGGCGGCGTCCCACCAGCCCCAGGATCGATTTCAGCGTCGAGGTGCGCCCCGCGCCGTTGCGGCCCAGCAGGGTCACCACCTCGCCCTTGTGCACGGTGAGGTCCACGCCGTGCAGCACGTGCGATTCGCCGTACCAGGCATTGAGGCCCGCGATGCGCAGGACTGCGTCAGCCATGGGCCGTCCCCATGTACGCCTCCATGACGGCGGGATTGCTGGAGACCTCGCCATAGGTGCCCTCGGCGAGCACGGTCCCCCGCTGCAGCACGGTGATCATGTCGCAGATGCCGGAGACGACACTCATGTTGTGCTCGACCATGAGTACCGTGCGGCCCGCGGCCACTTCCTTGATGAGATCCCGGATGCGGTCCACGTCCTCGTGGCCCATGCCCGCGGTGGGCTCGTCGAGCAGCATCAGCTCCGGGTCCATGGCGAGCGTGGTGGCGATCTCGAGGGTGCGCTTGCGTCCATAGGCGAGCTCGCCTGCGTGCACTCGCGCGAATCTCGTGAGGTCGACCCGCCCGAGGAGCTCCATCGCGCGCTCGTTCAGCACTTCGAGCGTCTTCGCGCGTTTCCAGAAATGGAAGCTGGTCCCGAGGCTCCTCTGCAGCGCGATGCGCACGTTCTCCAGCACGGTGAGGTTGGGAAAGACGGCGGAGATCTGGAACGAACGGATCATGCCGCGGCGCGCGATATCCGCCGGGCGCTCGCGCGTGATGTCGTTGTCCTTGAAGAGGATGGTCCCCGCCGTGGGCGGCAGGAACTTGGTGAGGAGGTTGAAGAACGTGGTCTTGCCGGCGCCGTTGGGACCGATCAACGCGTGGATGGCCCCGCGCCGCACCTTGATGCTCACGTGATCGACGGCGACGAAACCCTTGAACTCCTTGGTGAGGCCGCGCGTTTCGAGGATGGTGTCGACCGTCGTCATGGACCGCCGATGCTAACCCGGCGCTCGCCCGCCAAGCAAGGCGGCGCGCGTGAAATGTCCCGGAAAATGCGGGATTTACGCGCGCCGTGTCCGGAGGTCCGGACAGTTCGCCGCTAGCCTCCCCTGCGCCCGAAGGCGACCGCCCCCTGGTTGCCGCCCAGGTTGTACATGAGCCCCGCGCGCTGCCCGGTGCGGCCCGTGAAGAAGCCATCGAAGCTGCCCGTGGCCCCGCTGCCGCAGTTGGGCGTGCAGGTGATCACCAGCGGATTGGGATTGGGCAGGCCGGGGATCGGCGAGCCGGTGTAGGCGGAGAAATACTGCTCGCGATAGATCGGCATGGCGGCGGCCGATCCGTTCCAGGTTTGATTCGCGATCGCAATGGTCACCGCCGCGGCCACGGTGCGGTTGGTGAAGTTCGCGTCCAGCGTCGCCGTGCCCAGCGTCCCCACGGCACCGGAATTGTTGGTCGGGCTGGTGGAGCCGATCACGTCGTAGGCAGCGGTACCGGTCAGCGGCAGCGCCACCGGCCCCTGCTGGGACCCGGCGAAGATGTAGTGCAGGCTCGCCTGTCCCAGCGGGATGTTGAACGACTGGCCATCGCGCGACACCGTCGCCGTGCCGCCGCCCCAGCGCCCCCACACCAGTCCAGTCTCCGTATCGACACCGGATTGGACCACCTGCGCGGTGCCGATCTGGTACGTCGCGTGCGACCCGAAGCCCTGGTACGGCGCGGAGAAAGCCGTCACCCGCCCCTGCGCGTCAAGGGTCACCTCGTCGGGCCGGTCGGTGGTCGAGTAGCTGCGGATGAAGTTCGTGCGCGTCTCGTTGGGATCCGACACGCGTCCTTCACGATACGGAACGCCGGCGTCCATGCGCGTGCCCTCGAAGCCCGCCACGCCCGAGACGAAGTTCCAGTTGGCCGGGCTGGACGAGGTGCGGTCCGAGATGCCGTAGCCCAGGATCGCGCCGCCCAGGCCGCTGCCCACGAAGCTGCCCTCGATGCTGCCGGTGAGGTTCGGGTTGGTGGCCGAAGTCTGCGTGCCGTTGCTGACGGCGACGTGGTCGCCCGTGGAGGCGAAGAACGAGTTCAGCGAGAACGGCACCGCGGTCGCGGTGAGGTGCCATTGGCCGCCCGCGTTGGAGCCGGCAGCGCCGATGTTCAGGGTGAGGTCCACGCCCATGGTGCGGCGCGTGAAGTCCGCGGTGAGGGTCGCCTGGGTGAGCGTGCCCGGGGTGTTGTTCTGGTTCGTGGGTTGCGTGGCCGCCGCCAGCGTGTAGGTGGCGCTGCCGGTGAGCACGTCGGCCAGGTACGCCGGGAAACCCGACGGCCCCGAGATCCAGTGCACGTTGCCCTGCACGCCCGCCTCCGTCCCGCTGCCGAAGAAGCCCAGCGACGCGCCCTCGTAGCGGCCCATGACGATCTGCCCGCCCTCGATCGGCACGATGCGAATGTCGCGCGGGGTGCCACCGGTGATGGAAGGCGAGATGCCGCTCTGCGTGCCCGCGTACGAGGTATAGCCGCGCAGCTCGTTGCCGGTCGTGCGCGTGACCTGCGACTCCACCGCCTGTCCCGAGAAGGGAGACCCGGCGCTGATGACGATGTCCTGCAGCGCGAGCGGATCGCGCACCAGGTTGCCGGTGGCATCGATGTCGCTCACGAACCCGAGGCCGTTGTTGCCGACCATCGGCGTGTTGCTGGGCAGCGCCGGCGTGTCGCTCGGGGAGAAGTTGCGCGTCTCGCCCGTGCTCGCGGTGCTGGTCGAGCCTTCGGCCGACCCCTGCTTGGCGGCGGTCGGGTTGGTCGCGCTCTCGCCGATGAAGCGCGGCATCGGGATGTAGCGCGGCGGCTGGCTGCCCGCCACCAGCACCGTCTGGCCGGGACCGGTGATGACCGTCGTCGCGCCGCCCTGCTGCGCGGGCACGCCCGGCCGCGCTTCGGCGAGGATGTTGGTGATCGCGTGGCTGCCCTCGATCGTGTGGTTGATCGTGGCGCCGCCGGGTGACTGCGCCACGGTCTTGTCGATGCTCTCGTCGCAGTCCTGCCCCTCGCACGCGTAGAGGATGTTGCCGGAGCCGCGGATGCCCACCGTCGCCACGCGCGTCTTCATGACGAACTTGTCGCGGTTGCTCGAGGCGAGAAGCCCCGTGAAGGTGCGCAGCGTCCCCTTGAGGAGGCTCAGGACCGCGCCGTCCGCGGCATCCGCGCGCTGCGGATACGCCTCGATCTGGAACTGCGTCGCCGGGCGCAGGGACAGCCGCGCGTTGTCCACCATGGTGAGCTGCGCCATGCCGTTGGCGCCCGTGGCGATGCGATCGCCCGGATCGACCGGCGTGCCCTTCACGGGCGTGGAGCGCTGCCCGTTCGCCTTGGTGAGCGTGACCTCGCCGGTGACGAAGGAGAATTCGCCCGCGGCCGCGCCGGCGGCGAGCGGCGCCAGGGCGAGCACGGCCGCGAGGATGCGGCCCATCGTCTTGCGGTCGGTCTTTCTCATGGACGTTTTCTCCGGGCTAGATCATGTCGCAGCGGATCGTGGACGAGACCTCGTTGCGGTTGAAGTCGTAGATGTCGATGTTCGACGCGTTGCGCGAGTAGGCATACTGGAAGCGCAACACGCACTTGTCGCGGAACGCCCACAGCGCGCCCAGCGCCACCTCGCCGTAGAGGTCGTGGCCGCGTTGCACCAGGTTGGAGCGCGCCCAGTCGTCCCTGTCGCGGCGGTAGATGGCCGCGATGCTGTTGAACGCCTGCAGCTTGGGCGAGAGCGCGTACTGGAAGTAGCTGCGCGCGCCGGCGAGGTTCTTGCTCTTGCTCGACTGGCCCGCCACGCCGTTGTCGAACTCGTTGCGCGCGCGGTCCTCGGTGACGAAACCCATCAGGTACCAGAGCGGCGAGCCGCGGCCCTCGAAGCTGCGCAGCCAGGACGCGGAGATGAGCAGCTGGTCGAGATCCTCGACCTCGTTCCTCGGGAAGCGGATCGAGTTGACCTGCAGGCCCGCGCCGACCTGCGTCTTGGTATCCACCGCGTGGCGCCAATCCAGGTTGATGCCCGCGATGCGCCGGTCGTTGGTGGGACGGGGATCGCCGGGGGCCGCGCCCTTCTGCGAGAACGGCGAGTAGCTCGCGGTGGCGCGGTACTGGTCGTCGCCCGCGTTCAGCGCGCCGCCGAAATGCACGTCGCCGGAGGCGAGGTTGAAGTCGCTCTCGTGGCGGTAGGCGCGCCCGCGCAGCTCCCCGCCGCCGAAGAGGCTCCAGCCGCGCGACAAGGGATGGTGGTAATCGGCGCCCACCGCGCCCTGCACGAAAGCGGCCGAGCGCTTGAGCGAGTTGCCGGTGGGGTCGAAGCCGATGCCCACCGACTGCTGCGAGGCGGCGAAGAAGTTCGCCGGCACGCCGGTGATGTTGGAGTCGTAGCCCAGCCCCAGCTCGCCGAACGCGGTCCAGCCCGGGCGCGTCTGCTGCTTGCGCGTGTTGATCGCCTCCAGGTAGCGATTGATGGCGATCTGCGCGGCCGGCGGCGGGTTGGCCGCGCGAAGCTTGAGGAACGCGGCCTCCGCGAGGTCGAAGGAGCCGGCGGCGTAGTAGGCGCGCGCGAGGTCCATCTGCGCGCCGGCGTGGTTGGGCAGCACGGCGAGCACGCGCTCGAAGGCGATGATCGCGTCCTCGATCTTGCCGCTGTCCAGCGCCGCGACGCCGAAGAGGTAGTCGAACTCCGGCATGCCCGACAGGCGCCCTTCCACCGCGGAGAGCTCGGCGTACGCCTGCTTCGCGTTGCCCGCCGCGAGCAGCCGCCGGGCACTCTCGATCGCCGGGTCGTCGGCGGCGAAGGCCGAGGAGGTTGCGGCGAGGAGGAGGCCGGCCGCCCACCTCCCCAGTCGTGCGCGCGTGTTCATGTCGTTTTTTTCCTTGTTAATTTTCCCACATGGCCCGGTGCCATAATGGCGCGATGGGACCCGGGCCCGTACTCCTGAGCGCGATCGACGACGGCATCGCGACGCTCACCCTGAATCGCCCGCGCCAGTACAACGCGCTGTCGCGTGAGCTGGTGGAGGCGCTGCACGCCGCCATCGATGCGCTCGCGCGCGACGAAGCGGCGCGCGTGGTGGTGATCACCGGCGCGGGCCGCGCGTTCTGCGCCGGCCACGACCTGAAGGAAATGCGCGCCCTCCCCGACCGCGGCGAAGTCGAGGCGCTCTTCACCAGCTGCAGCGCGATGATGCAGAAGCTCACCGAGATGCCGCAGCCGGTGATCGCGGCGGTGAACGGCACAGCGACCGCGGCCGGATGCCAGCTGGTCGCCCAGTGCGACCTCGCCGTCGCTTCCGCGGACGCGCGCTTCGCCGCTTCCGGCGTGAACCTGGGCCTCTTCTGCTCCACGCCCGCGGTGGCGCTGTCGCGCAACGTCTCGCGCAAGCACGCCGCCGAGATGCTCTTCACCGGCGACTTCATCGAGGCGGCGCAGGCGCTCGAGTGGGGACTGGTGAACCGCGTGGTGCCCCACGAGCGCCTCATGGAAGCCACCCACGAGCTCGCCAACAACCTCAAGGCCAAGCCGCGCGAGGTCCTCGCGCTCGGCAAGGCGCTGTTCTATCGCCAGCTCGAGGCGAACCTGGGCGCCGCGTACAGCGACGCCTCGCGCACCATCGCCGGCAACATGGCGACCGACGTGGCGCGCGAGGGCGTCGACGCCTTCCTCGCGAAGGTGCCGCCGCGATGGAAGGGCTGACGCCCTAGGACCCACAGAGCAGCACCCCGAAGCGCACGCGGCTGGGCGTGGGCAGGAAGCAGCCCGTGCCGCTCAGGGACACGGTGTGCGGGCTGTTCGGGTCGTTACTGAGGATCTGCACCACTCCCGGGCGCCCGCCCGCGGTGGACGCGAGGAACGTGATTCGCAGCGTGCACGCGCCGCCCGCGTTCACCGTGCCGACGCAGGACGCGTCGGAGAAGAAGTCCCCAGTCGCAAGGATTCGTGTCACCACGAGCGGTCCGTTGCCCGCATTGCGGAGCGTCAAGTCGCGCGTGACGGGCATGCCGACCAAAGTGTTGCCGAACCCGAGGCTGGTGGCGGACAGATGCAAGGCCGGAAGGCGGTTTTCCTCGCCAACGCCGGACAGCGTCACGACATAGGGGTCGAGATCGCGCACGGTCCGCACCGTGACCGTGCCCTCCCGCGGGCCTATCGCGGTCGGTTGGAAGAACACCAGCACGGAGCACGACTCGCCGGGCGCAATCGTGACGCATGTATCCGAGACGCTGAAGTCTCCCGTCGGCGTGAGCTCGGTGAGGTTCGCGACGAACGGTGAGGTGTTCCTGATGGTCAGCGCGCTTCCGATGCTGCGAGTGCCGACCGCCTGGGGCGCGAACGAAACACTCGCCGGCAGGCTCAACTGCGGCGCCTCGTGAGTAAGTCCGATGCCCGTCAGTGCCACGGTCAGTGTCGCCGCGTTCGTCACGATGGTGAGCACGCCCCGGCGCCCGTTCAACGCCGTCGGATGGAATGCCACCGCAAGCTGGCATGACGCGCCCGGCGCGAGCGTGGCGGCGCATTCCGGAGGGCGTGCCGGCGCCGGCGGCGGCGTCCCGAAGAAATCGCCCGTCACCGTGATCGCGCCGAAACTGAGCGTGGCGTTGCCGGAATTCGTCACCACCACCGATTGCGCTGCGCTATTCGTATCGACCGGCTGCGCGGAGAAGTCCAGCAGGCGGGTCGAAAGATCGGCCACCGGTGCCGCCGACGCGAGCCCGGTGCCGTCGAGCGTCGCTACCGATGGGCTGCCGGCGGCGCTGTGGGAGATGGTGAGCGAGCCCGGCCGGGCGCCGGCGACCACCGGCGTGAACGTCACGTCCACGGTGCAGCTCGCGCCGGGCGCGAGGGTCGTGGGACACGCGGTCGCGAAAGCGTAGTCGCCCGAAACGACGATCGATTGGATGGCGAGGGATGCCGTTCCGGTATTGGCGAGCGTGACCGTCTGCGCCGCGCTCGTGCTGCCCACGGTGCGGGCGGCGTATGTCAGGGACGTCGGCGTGAGCGACGCCACCGGAGCAGGCGGCGCCGTGCCCGTGCCGGACAGGGACACCGAATGCGGGCTGCCCGCCGCATCGCTCGCCACCGACAAGGTGGAGGTGGCCGTTCCCAGCGCCGCGGGCGTGAAGGTCACGTCGATGGTGCAGCTGGCGCCGGGCGCAAGGGTCGATGCGCAGGCGCTGGTGCTGCCGAAGTCGCCTGTCGTCGTCGCGATGGACCGGATGTTCAGGATGCCGTTGCCCGTGTTGGTGAGCGTCACCGTTTGCGGCGCGCTGGTGGTTCCCACGACCTGCCCGCCGAAGGCGAGCGACTTCGGCGAAAGCGACACGGCGGGCGCGGGCAGCACGGCGCCGCCCTGCGCGGCGAAGTTGGTGATGCCGGTCGAGGAAATGGCGAGGGGTCCGGCCGTCGTGTTGACCGTGCCCTGCACGTACTGCGAAGCACCGGCCGCAGGGCCATAGGCCGTGGTCAGGTCGTAGGTGGCAAACGGGGCGCCGTACATGCCGATCCAATCCAGCGTGTTGCATCCGCGTTGCAGGCCGATGGCCTGGACCGAATGGGTGTCGAAGATGGTGAGCGGATCGGTGACGGTCATGGACCCGAGGCCCTGGATCTTGACGGTCACGCTGGCGAGGGGATTGCAGTAGGAGTCGCCGCCGGAATTGGAAACCGCCGTCGCATCCCCGACCGCATCCACCACGATCGAAGCGTTCGTGAAGGTGACTTCGCCCACCATCCCGCTCGCCGTGCCGCTGAAGGAATAAGTGATGGGCGAGGCAGCGAGGTACGTTGCCGCCTCGGGAGAGCTCGGGTACGCGCGGGCCGCGGTGACGGCGCCGGTCTGTGGCGTTCCGTTGACCATCGCGCCCCCGGGCAAGCGGGCGGATGGCGTCGCGGCAATCGCGACGCAACCGGCGAAGGCCAGAAGGAGGTTGATCGCGACGCGAAGAAGCAACGGGATGGCTCTCATCGACTTCCTTCCATCAAGGGCCGCAGAGCAGCACGCCCAGTCTTGCGGCGGTGAGGCTCGGGATCACGCATCCCGTGCCCGACAGGTCGACGAGATGCGGGCTGCCCGGCGCGTTGCTCGTGATCGTCATCGTGCCATTGCGCCCGCCCGGAATGCCCGGCGCGAAGGTGACGCGCACCGTGCACGTCGACCCGGGGACGAGCGATCCGATGCACCCGATGTCGGAGAAGAAGTCCCCGGTGACCGCGATGCCCGAGATCGTGAGCGGGGCGAGCCCCGAGTTGCGCAGGACGATGCTGCGCGTCACGAGCTGGCCCAGGAACAAATTGCCGAACCCGAGGCGCACCGGTGCGATCTCGAGCGCCGGCCTGCGGTTCTCCTCGCCCACGCCGCTGAGGTTGACCGTGTACGGATTCGCGTCGCGAAGCGTGCGCACGGTGAGCGTGCCGGCACGCGGCCCCAGGGCCGAGGGCTGGAACGTCACGAGCGGCGAGCACGAGGCGCCGGCGTCGATGGTGAGGCAGGTGTCGGAGACGGCGAAGTCGCCGGTCACGCTG
>Ga0075423_10006353_pt1 | contig 11096 bp, 12 predicted proteins | sample SoiMethybrSBSTD2_FD_80114 | JGI IMG/M metagenome (GOLD analysis project Ga0075423, IMG submission 80114) | Bulk soil microbial communities from a Populus tree surrounding site in Tennessee, USA - Soil MetaG P. TD hybrid SBSTD2 | ecosystem: Environmental > Terrestrial > Soil > Tree plantation...
ACTTCGAGAAAACGAATCTTCAGCCCGATCTTCCTCTGAACTCCCAAAAGCCACGTAAAGAGTCCTTGCTGCTGCACGAACACTAACGCCGCGGTGACAAGTACCAGCAGGCCGACACTGACCAGCGCCGCGGCAACGGTCTGCCCGGATGAGCCGTCAGCGCCGACTCTCCAGAATGCGAGCGCAATGCCCAAGAGGATGAAGACCACTTCAGCAATCGTCATCGTCGTTTTCGCTATGACGACCGAGGCAAGCCCATCCACCATTGGCACATGATGTTTCGTGAGCAGATAGGCCTTGACTGGTTCGCCCCCCACGTAGGCGGTCGGCGTGGTCATGTTCACCACTTCGCCGGCAGTCCGAATCGCGAGCACACGCCAGAACGGAATATGCTTCGCCGATGGGCCCAACGTGATTTTCCAACCGTACGCTTCGACGACGTACATGATCGTGGAGGGAATCAGCAGGATGAGGAGTGCGACCGGCCCAAGTTGCGATGCCGCATCGTAGATGCGCTCAGGACCGATATGCCAGACGAGGAATCCGAGGGTGAGAAGACCGACAACAAGGAGGAAGCCCTTAAGCACGGGACGTGGCGGAAGGCCTGATGACCCACAACATCAGGATCGAGAACACCACGGATCCGATTGCGGCCATCCAGAGGAACCAGTCGAGCTTGCCCAGCACGGCAAAGATCAGCACGACAACGGAGAAGTCTCGGCTCGCGACGTTCTTGAGCATGAAGTCCGACCAGGCAGCCTGCACCGGCGTCTTCCATCCACTCGCAACTTTGATCTTTTGTGCTTTGGTGACAAGCCAGAACGAGAGTCCATTCCCCAGAACCGCTGCCGTACCGAGGGCGAGAGGAACCCAAGTCCCGTCGCTCCCAGCCAGATGCAGGTAGGAGCCCACGGCTATGCCGGCAAAGATCGCCATGTGCACGACATTGTCCATGGCAATATCGAGCCAGGCCCCGAACGGCGATTCGGTGAACGTCAGCCTGGCCACTTCACCATCGCAGCAATCGATAATCGCCGCCAGCTGGAACAACAGCGCAGCGATAATCCCGGCACTGTAGGTCCCGACACCAAAACCTGCGGCCGCGGCCAACCCAATCAGGCTGGCCACGATCGTAATGGCATTGGGCGAAAAGCCTGCGACGAGAAAGATGCGCGTGAACCAGCGGGAGACCTTCCGATTGAAGAACCGGTCGACGAAGCCTTCGAATTCGCCCTTGAGGGAATTGAAGAGCTTTTTCTCAGCGGCCTTCACATCGGCGGCATCGTGCACGTCCTGATACCAGTGGGACCGGTTCGTTTCCGTGGACAACACCCGCACATGCCCGTCCACAGCTGCCCGTTCGAGCCATCGACGAATCGGCACCGTGCCGACTTCCCCGCCGGCTTGGCCGACCACGCTCATGAAACTGGCCGGGAGCACCACCAGATCTGTGACCACCAGGGCGGTGTCATCCTGTCTAGATGTGATCGAGAGCAGCCGGCCCGACTGCACCTTCACGCGCAAATTCGAACGGCGTGGCTGTCGATCCCGTCCACTATCGGCCCGCGCCACCACGATCGCTTGCCCCTCCTGCACCGACTGGCGCAGGTTCTCGATCAAGGGGCTCGCAAACACGGCCTGCACGCCGGACAGGAGACAGAAGCCGCGAACTTCAGCAGCCAGCGCTTCCCAAGTGCGGGGGTCATCCAGTGGAAACTCACGAATCGGCATCCAGCGTACGGGGATTGTCACACGGGGCCCTTTGGCCAACGCCTGCCTGAGCTGAGACTCCTCCGGCCCGACCAGCACCATCAGCTGTCGAATACCGGCTCGCTGCAGCGTCAATACCGCCCGCTGAAACAGGCCGATGCCCACGACGCTGGTCAGCGGCCCCACCTCATCGGTATACAATCCGGCAGGTTCGCCGAACAGGCTCACCGACGGCAAGAGAATCGCCGTGCTCAATCCTTGGAGGCCCGTCTGTTTCTGAACTACGCTCTCGCTCATGATCGGCCGATCGTTGTCTTCGGAGGGAAGGGCTCTCCCCATCACCCCGGCATCCTACAAGCTGGTATCCCGTTTACCCCGTTATCCTACCCCCCGCTTTTATAGTTTCGGCAACACATCCCGTTCCGCCTTCGACACGTCCTCGATAAAGTCGATTTCGGTCCAGGGGAGTCCACCGATCTTTTCATGCCCGACCTTCACGTCACGAAAAAATCCCAACAGCGCATCCTCATATTCCATCTGCCAGGCCTCGTGGTCCACATGGGTCTTGAGCGACGCCACCACATAAGGCACATCGGCATGCCGGACCTTGAGAAACCCCACGCCTTCTCCCGCATAGTCATAGTGCAACGGCATCTTCTTGGTCAACGCAATCACGCGCCCACCTTCGACCACGACCATACACTCTTCCCCTGTCTGCTTGACCGTGTCGTCCATGAGCAGTGCGTTCTTATAGGATGATTGTACCAAACGACGCAAGATTTCCTGATGGAAGAGCACATCGGCATCCATGACGATCGCATCATCATCCAACGCCTCTCGCGCAATCCAGAGCGAGGAGATGCTCCCGCGGTGGAACTGCTCGTTGACGAGGAAATTTACCCGTACACCACAAGAGTCCTCTGTCACAGCCGCCCGAATCATCTCCTGCTTGTACCCCACCACCATGTCGGCAGACTGAATGCCGACGCTCCGAAGCGACGTGAGGTAGCGATGCAAGAGGGTCTGCCCGCCGATCTCGATAAGGCATTTGGGACGATGTTGCGTCACCTGCCACAGGCGCTTCCCGACCCCGGCTGCGAGGATAATCGCTTTCATGCCGTACCGCAAATCCGTTCAAATGCATCGAGAAACCTGACGAACTGCGCCTCCGTAATGGCGCCCATGTTCGCCACACGGAAAATTTTGCTTTCAAGTTGGCCCTGCCCTGCATAGATCACGTAGCCCGCTTCTTTTAATTGATCGTGCAACGACCGATAGGTCACGCCTTCGGGAAGATAATAGGAGGTGATCGTGTTGGAGTATTTGTCGGGAGTCAGCATCGGCTTCACGCCGAGTTTGGCCATACGGTCTCGGATTAAGGTCGCGGCCTTTTTATACCGCTGAATCCGCTTGGCGACCCCTTCCTCCATGAGTTCGTTCAATGCTTCGTCGAATGCGTAGTAAACCTGCACAGCCGGCGTGAAGGGAATCGTCCCGCGGCCATCATCATCCACATACTGAGTGATGTGAAGATAGATCGAACGTCTGGCATACGTACGCATCCGCTCCAGAAATCCCTTGCGGACAAGCACAAAGGACACGCCTGGGAATCCCTGAATACATTTTCCGGCTGTCCCCGCTACCATATAGATGTGAGACCCTGCGATATCCAGCGGCTCCCCTGCCAAGGCACTGACCGCGTCGAGAATGAACACCCGGTTCTGGCTGTCGACGACATCCGCGATTTCCTTCACCGGATTGATGAGCCCGGTGGTCGTTTCATGGTGGACCATCGCAACAGCATGCGCTTCCGGGTGCTGCCGTAGCGCGAGCCGCAACCGTTCCGGATCCGGCTTGGTCGTCCAATCGTATTTGAGCTCGGACACCCCCAGGCGATAGAGGCCGATCATTTGGGAAATGCGCTCGCCGTACACACCGTTATTGAGTACCAGCATCCGTTTGCCGTGCGGCAGCGCCGACATGACGGCGGACTCCACGGCCGCAGTTCCCGATCCAGTCAACACCACAGCGGCATACTCCGCTTCCGCCCCCGGTACAAAGAGCTTCAATAGCTTCGCCTGAATCCCGTGCAAGAGTTCGGTAAACTCCGACTCTCGATGACAGACATCCGGACGCAACAACGCCTGTCGCACCCGCTCCGACACATTGACCGGCCCCGGATTGAGTAAGATCATCTCGTTGCTCTTCTCTTCCCCTCACCACCCCAAATAAGTGATCGAGACCGTTCCGACTGCGCGCGTTCAACGAGGGCTTGTCTCTCGTTTTCAGCCGCCCACCCTCGCGGCGCCGAGACGCCGCGTTTCCCGACAAGCCGCGCGTTGCGCGAGCAAGGGAGCGGCTCGATCGCTTATTCTATCGCTTTCATGAACCGCTTGGTAATATCCGGCGGATCAAGCAATACACGCCCGACATCCTCCACCATTTCGTTGACTTTCACCAGTAACATGCTCGGCCCGTCTTTCTTCAGCATGTCTTTAAACTCGTAGACAAGATCTTCCCGTTCCCGCACCCGTTCGACGTTCACATACCCGGCTGCTTTCGCCACCTTCTCAAGTGGCACCACATTGGAGATCGTCGGCTGGTTTCCCGTTGTGCCGTACACTTCGTTATCGAAGACCACGTGGATAAAATTCTTTGGTTTCAAGGCACCGACCGTCGCCAACGTCCCCATGCCCATCAACACGTTACCGTCCCCGTCGAACACGACCACCTGCTTGTTCGGCTTGGCCAGCGCCACACCAAGCGCAATGGCCGGCGCATTTCCCATAGACCCGATCATATAGAAATGTGTGGGGCGATCGGCAATCTTATAGGCCTCACGGGAGGGAAATCCGTTGCAAATAATCACCGGCTGATCGGTGAGGAGTTCCAACAAGGCCGCCATGGCCATGGCCCGACTTTGCATCGTTCCTTGCTCCGGCCTCATGGGTGTAACCCTCTTACGACACCTTTCGTCATCAAGAGGGCGACGGGGATGCGCTGTCTCATAAACGTCTCGGCCAGCCATTTCAGATCGTCGATCGCCGTCCTTTCCGACAGGGTGCGATGGGGAATCTTCATCGTGTCGAGAAACTGAGGCATCACCTCGCCCATGACCACATGCTCCGGAGCATCCTTCCCTTGATAGCCGCGCCAGGACACAATGAGAATACAGGGCTGGCAGTAGATCATGTTGAGCGAAATGAGGGCGTTAAGGGACGTACCCAGTCCGGAGTTCTGCATGAGCACGGCAGGGACCTTACCGGACATATAGGCCCCGGCAGCCATGGCGACCGCTTCATCTTCCCGAACAGCCGGGGTGTAGAGCTGCCGCTCCATCAACTCGGCAATGATACCTCCCAGGATCGAATCCGGGACTCCCGTAAAGAAATCCACCCCGATATCCTGTAATGCTTGAACGAATGCGTCGCTTTCAATCATCGTGTCGGTTCCTCGCTGCAACGGACCTGGAAAAACCCGCGCATTATAAGCTATGCCTCGAGACATTCTCAACAAAACTGAGGGAGTTGCGCCATAGGATCGACCATGGTAGCGTTCTCATCATGATCGGACGGCAGAGACATGACGCGAACCGATACCTCGTCCTACTGGGATTCTTGTTGGGTATGGGCTGCCCCCTTCTCGCCCATGCGGTGCCGATGGTGAACGATCCAAATGGTTTTCAGAGCCTGGCTTGGGGCACTGCCCTGACCACGAGACCGGACTTGGAAGTCGCACTGGCAGGTCCACACGTCAACGAATACCAATTGAGGGACGCCCCGCCGGTGTTTGACGGAATCCCAGTCGAAAGCCTTCGCTTCTTATCGGTCGATGAACAATTCGCCCGCGTGACCATCCGCTACCAGGGCAACGACCGTCATAAACAAATCCTCACCCACATGGAAGAACAGTTCGGTTCTCTTGAGCGCGTCCCGGGGCAGATGATGCGGGGCCTCACGCAGCAGTATAATTGGCGGGGGACCAATACCGAGATTAACTTAACCTACCAGGGGAACACCGAGCGGGGATTTATTTTTATCGATAGCCGTACCCTGGCCCCTCGGTTCAACGACCATATCACTGATTCTGCGGAGTAATATGCCTCGCCGTCCGTACGCAGCCCCTTGGATTCGTCGCATCTCCCTTCTCTGTCTCCTCTTCTCTATGATCCTACAGAACACCCTGGTATTCGCCGTGCAGATGGAGAACGACTCGAACGGATTCGAGGGAATCCCCTGGGGTGCAACATTTTCGGAAACCGACATCTTCATGAAGGTCGAAGATGCTGGGCAGTCACAAACCTATGAACTGAAAACCGGAGTTCCTTCGCTTGGCCCGGTGAAGGTTGACTCCTTACGATTCGTGACAGCTGAAGGCAAATTCGCGCGTGTCACCGTCCGCTATCAAGGCAAGGCGACCCACGATCAGATTCTCGCCTATCTCCAATCCCTCTATGGCTTGCTTGACCGCACACCGGGACAGATCGCCGGCGGCCCTGTCAAAGTCTATAACTGGACCGGCTTTGAAACCGATGTGACCCTCCGATATGAAACGGGCACCGATCGCGGCATTATCTTTTTCGAGAGCCAAGAACTCCGCCGAAAAATCACCGACGGTAATTCAGCAACCGCGTATTGACCGTCGTTACACCCTTTCTTTCCTAACCCTCCGAAACGTTTGGCAGGATGCTGGAAAATCCTTCCTGTGACCGACGTGCGAGATGCGCCAGTCCTCATTCAGCCAGTGTCACCTTTCCGCCAGTCTCGCGTATCACATGCGCCTGAGAAGCCAGGAAACCCGCGCCAGTTAAGCCTCAGCCACAAATCTCCCCCCCTTCTGGTGGGACATCATTCCCCCCTCCTGAGGGATGGTCGAAATTCTTGGATGCGGTATTCTCAGGCTGGCGCAGGGAACAGAGGAACCGCCGTCGAACCGCTGAGGAGGAACCGATGAAGCTGGGGCATCCAATTCTCAAGGACAACAATCAGAAAGTGCATTCGCTCTTGGACCGGCGCTATGCCGAACGAGTGCCCATTCGCTACCGCATTACCTATTCCGGAGAAGAGGGCGCACGAATCGTCAGAGGAGAGGGAGCCCTGAAAGATCTCTCCAAAACCGGGTGCAAGATATTGGGCGCGGCCACGATCTCGCGGGGGAGCCGCCTCACCCTGTTCCTCGACCTTGAGGATGGGCAAGCCCCCATGCGTCTCACCGATGTCCTCGTCTCCTGGGTCGCCAAGGATTCGTTTGCCGTCAGATTTCCAAAACTGTCAGCGGAAGAACGGAAACGATTGCAAGGAGTAATTTTTAAAAATATCAGCGCGTCGTCCTTAGACGATCGACGAACGGCATTCCGCATCGTCTAGGTTTCGACCACCGCCTGGGGTCAATCATGCGTGCTCACTCCACCATTCCCGTTCCCCCCGTCGCTCAACCCCTCGGTCACCCCGAACGCCGGCATGGCAATCGCACTCCGGCATTCTTCTCATTGCTCCACTCAGGCATGAGCACCAGCCAGATGCTGATTGCTGACGGCGTCGTCACCGATCTCTCACGGAGCGGGATCGGGATTCGCGGAAATCGATCTGGCATACCCGGCATGGACATGGCCCTCTCTGTCGATCTTCCCGAATTAGAGGAGCCCCTGTGCATTGCTCAGAGCCAGGCCTGCTGGGTTGCGGAATTCCGATTTGGCGTGGCATTGGGACCCCTGACGTTGAAAGAGAAGAAACATCTGCAATTCTTCTTGGGAGGTCGCGTGACTCCCCCCAGACCGCGACGATGGCACCGGAGACCATAGCAGAAACAAGGAGGTTCTATTATGAAACGCTTACAGGTCGCAGCAGAAAGCGGGCGTCAGTCTGTCGCGGAAACGGTCAATCGGAGGCAAACCTCCAGGCCCCCGGTCGAGTTCGGATTGATGTACTCAGCCCAAGACCGCTCGGGCGAGATCATTATGGGCGACGGCATGGTCACGGATCTTTCGCATCATGGATTGGGAATTCGCGGCAACACACCGGTCGGGCCGGGGATGGAACTCACAATTTTCCTCTACCTCCCAGACGGAAAAGACCCGCTGTTTGTTATGGAAGCGAGGGTGGCTTGGACCTCAGGACGTCGGTTCGGGGTCGAGATCCTCAAGATGAACCTTCGAGAACGAAACCGGCTCCGTCACTTCTTGTATGCGAATTCCAGGTATTCCAATTAGTTAGACTGACCGGTACTGCACGGAGCACCGAATGACCGGACGACAACAGACTCTCAAATACGTGACCACCCGCTTGCCCGTTCAGGCTCCTGACCACAGGTCGGCTCAGCGGATCCCTGTCCAGATTATGGTCTGCTTCTCAGCAACGGATAGCTTCCCGCATGCTGGCAGCGGCAAATGATCCGCAGGCATCTGCATCGTGCTCGACTGCAACTGAATTTAGGCACCTCCTTCAAGATAACTCTCGGCCCTATCGAATCCTTATAGATCGGTACGCCCTTTCGCAGGCCAAGATTCGTTCCAACTCTTGTCCTCCCTCCTAAATTAAGAGAGCTGAAACGTGCTGGGTCGATCGAATTTGGGTGGAATAGACGCCCGGAGCTTCTACCTCCCCTGTTCCCAACGATCACATTATCCTAGTCAGTCATTACGCCTTAGTGGAGATCCGCACTCATGCCGCCACGCACACACCATACACGCTGTTCGAAGGACTTGCTGACGCCTGCCGCACCGCCATTTTGAAAGTTCACACCCCACATCTGGGCAGGGTTCTCCGCAAAAGCCGATCCCGACCAATAGTTGGCCGCCTGTACAGCTTGAAATGGATGTCCCTGCGGAAGCGTCGGGCCCGGCGGACCCATGGACGGATCAACCAGACTAGCTAATTCAGATACAGATGGCAGGCGCCAGCCTTTTCGACCTCCGACGGCTTTATTGACACATCCCGAGCGGGCGCTCGACGCACCTATCGCTTTCGTCTGTGGCGACTTTTCCCACACCAGGCCGGTTTCTTTATCCAACACCGCATCGCTGTTGAAGGCCGGCAGGATGACGAACCTCTGCCCGACTGGCAGTGCTTGATCCCACCGAATTGTGTGATTCTCTTCGACAGTCTCCTGTTTCTCCTTTTCTTCACTCTTATTCATGGCGGCTTGGATTTGATCGAGCTTCTCCAAAATCTGCTGCAACTGCTGCTGTAGTTGCTGTTGCTGCTGTGGAGTGGGTTTCTGCGCCTCAACGGGTGTGACTCCTGGGCCACCGCTTACCAGGAGTAGGCATCCGAGGACGAGCGTGCCCAGACTCACTGTTAAATATCCTCTTCTCTCCATCGCTCCCTCCTTATGTATTGCATCGCTATGACAGGCGACTGACTTTTGCCTAGCCTTTTGCGTTCCGGGGCACAGGCTCCTCTTGCACAGACCCCGCAACGAATTCGGTCGAGCGAGTCAGGTCGCGATGAGACGCGACCAGTCCGTAACTCGACAGCACCGGTTGTGATGAACGTGAGTCCTTGGCCCTTTCAGGTGTGATGGTTAAGACTGGAGCGGGACCGGTCTGCGTGAAGGTGCCACGGACACGTTGCGATAGCTGACCTCTGTCCGAGACCGGCCATTCCGCAGTGCAAAAAGCTGATGACCGTGCCGGTATCCGTCGAGCTGCACCTGGTTGAAAATAAACGAAAGGCCGCCGGCAGAGGGTGTGGCAACCGTTGAACGCCGGCGAGATCCATGCAAGCAACCCCCTGATGCCGATGTCCAGTCTTGACGTGCTCTAGCCACCTCGCGAGGTCTATGGCTGGCTTATACGGCAGAAATATTTTCCCTGTCAAGAACCTCTTCTTCACATTCTTCACACAGTTTCACGATCCTGTCTCTGTTCTTCACCCAGTAATTGGCATCAGAAGCCGGACACATTGGTGACGGCCCATGATCGGCAACCGGGCCGCATGGCCCTCGAGCGAGACTCACCGCGAAGCCCTGCTGATACGGCTCGCGTGTCGTTCCTCTCCAATGCTTGCCGCCTAGAAACAGCCCGTGCTAGGATCTCGGTGAGTGAGCACTTACTTACCATGATGAAGCGCGCCAAACAGACGATGAACGGGAATGGGCAACGGGCATCTGCACGCGATCGTCAGGCCAGCCTCATTGCGGCCGCTGCTTCGCTCTTCGCCGCGAAAGGGTTCAACGGCACCACCACCAAAGAAATTGCCAAAGCGGTAGGTGTGAGCGAGGCCTTGGTCTTCAAATACTTTCCGACGAAACGGACACTCTACGGCGCAATTCTGGCGGAAAAAGTGACTGTCAACGAACTGCTTGAACCGGTGGAGGCAGCGGCCAAGAAACGCGACGATCATCGCGTGTTTACATTGATCGCGAGCTATCGCATTCGCCCCGGGGTCGATTCGACACTCTTGCGACTCCTCCTGTTCAGCGCGCTCGAAGGGCACGAACTGTCCGAGATGTTCTTCGGCAAGCACCACAAAGTCTTCTATGACCACCTCGCCGCGTATATTCGCACAAGAATTGAAGATGGCGCATTTCGGCCTGTCGATCCCCTCCTGGCTGCCCGCGCCTTCATCGGCATGATCGCCCATCACCGGCTACTCCATGAGATATTCAGCGTCCCCATGCACCAATCGCATGAGCATACGGTGGCAACCTACGTCGACCTGTTCCTCACTGGACTGGTCAAGCTGCCGGCCGATCGTCAGACGCCAGGAAGACCTCTCCGATGAACCCTCTGAAACAACATCCGATTGTCACGCTCGGAGTCATTATTTTCTTTGCCATCACGGCCCTCGTCGTATTTCGCCTCAGCAGCGGGGCCAAGAGCGACACCCGTAAACCCAGAGCCATCACCGTCGCCACTGTGGCGCCCCTGAAACAGGACTTGGACATTCGCCTGACCTATACCGCCGACATCAGCCCCAACCAAACGGTCAATCTGTTCTCCCGGGTTGACGGCTACATCGCCAAGATCTACGTCGATAAAGGCGACCTCGTCAAAGCCAACCAGCTCCTGATCGAAATCGATCACACGGATTATCAGCATGCCGTCAACCAGTCCAAGGCAAACCTCGCTGCAGCCAGAGCCAGGGTTGCGCAGCAGGACGCGAGTGTCCGCAATGCCACCCTCACGCTCAACAGGATGCAGACGTTGATCAAGGATCAGTTTGTCTCGCAACAGGACTTGGATAACGCTCAGGTTGCATTTGATGCGGCAGCGGCGGCACTCGACTCACTCCGCGCACAGGTCCAGCAAATGGAGGTCGCCCAGGCACAGGCCGAGACGAATCTGGCATACTCATTTATCCGTGCACCCTTCGCGGGCTACGTGGCCGAACGCAATCTCGATCTCGGCTCCTATGTCAGCGGGACAACCGCCGGCACCTCCACCG
>Ga0075423_10006355_pt1 | contig 11095 bp, 9 predicted proteins | sample SoiMethybrSBSTD2_FD_80114 | JGI IMG/M metagenome (GOLD analysis project Ga0075423, IMG submission 80114) | Bulk soil microbial communities from a Populus tree surrounding site in Tennessee, USA - Soil MetaG P. TD hybrid SBSTD2 | ecosystem: Environmental > Terrestrial > Soil > Tree plantation...
CAAAAACTCCGCCGTAACGATCCCAAGGACGTAAACCCCCAATGCGGGAAATGAAACTCCAGGACCTTAAGTCCAAGACGCCTGCCGAACTCGTCGCATTCGCTGAAGAGCACCAGGTCGAAAACGCCAGCACCATGCGCAAGCAGGAGCTGATGTTCGCGATCCTCAAGCAACTCGCTACGCAGGAAGTCGATATCATCGGCGAAGGCGTGGTCGAGGTCCTTTCCGATGGATTTGGCTTCTTGCGCTCGCCGGAATCCAATTACCTCTCCGGACCTGACGACATTTATGTCTCGCCAAGCCAAATCCGCCGCTTCGGTTTGCGCACCGGCGACACAGTCGAAGGCCACATCCGCTCTCCAAAAGAAGGCGAGCGGTATTTCGCCCTGCTCAAGGTCAATACGATCAATTTCGAGGATCCTGAAAAGGCGCGTCACAAGGTCAATTTCGACAACCTGACGCCGCTCTATCCCGACGAGCGGCTCAAGATGGAATACGAGGATCCAACCAAGAAAGATCTCTCCGCCCGCGTGATCGATATCGTCGCGCCTATCGGCAAGGGCCAACGCGCACTGATTGTGTCGCCTCCGCGCACTGGCAAGACGGTGTTGCTGCAGAACATCGCCCACTCGATCACCGCCAATCACCCGGAGACCTACCTGATCGTGTTGCTCATCGATGAGCGGCCGGAGGAAGTCACCGACATGCAGCGCTCGGTTAAGGGCGAAGTCATATCTTCCACGTTCGATGAGCCTGCTTCGCGTCACGTCCAGGTTGCGGAGATGGTCATCGAGAAGGCTAAACGCCTTGTCGAGCATCAGCGCGACGTTGTCATATTGCTCGATTCGATCACCCGTCTGGGCCGCGCGTACAACACGGTCGTGCCCTCCTCCGGCAAGGTATTGACCGGCGGTGTCGATGCCAATGCGCTTCAGCGCCCAAAACGCTTCTTCGGCGCCGCGCGCAACATCGAGGAAGGCGGCTCGCTCACCATCATCGCGACTGCACTGATCGATACCGGCAGCCGCATGGACGAAGTGATTTTCGAAGAATTCAAGGGGACGGGTAACTCCGAACTCATCCTCGATCGGAAGGTCGCCGACAAGCGCACATTCCCGGCAATGGACATCACACGTTCAGGCACCCGCAAGGAAGAGCTGCTGACTGACCCTGCGATCCTGAAAAAAATGTACGTGTTGCGCCGCATTCTCAATCCGATGGGAACGATGGATGCGATCGACTTCCTGCTCGACAAGCTGCGCAATACCAAGAGCAACGCTGAATTCTTCGAGAGCATGAACACCTGATAGCCACCAGCTAAGTGTGGCCGGATTTTCGGAATTATTGACAGCAGGAACTGCGGAGCGCGTCGGCTGATTGGTGGGAAAGGCGAATTAATTTTTAATATTTGTTCATCGGGAGAGTCTGGCACCGATCTGTTTCAATCTTTCTCCACCATTCGGAGGATGAATTAAGAGGAGCGGGTTGCAGACAGGGCCGCTGCAATATCGGCAGGATGCGTGACCGGCAGTGAACAGCGCTCTCCCACGCAAACGAAAGCAGCGCTTGCTGGTGCGGTCTTTAGTTTTTCCTGGGCCGGGTGGGCCTCTGGGAGATCCGTCGGAGCCGCTGCGCGCAGGACGATTCGCTCAATAAATGGCAACTTCAAAGCCGCTTGCACCAATCGGTCCGAGTCGTTCCCCGTCACCACAATCTCAGCGCCTCGTAGCCGCAGGTCGAGGGCATTGAGCAATGCCACATGACCAAACAGGTTGCGTTCGGCGGTCGAAAGAATTCCGTCGATCAGCATGTCGGCTTTCTCGCGCCATTTATTGTCCCCCGTCATGGCAGCCAGCCGGACAAGATTTTGCGCGGCCACCGCATTTGGATTCGGCGTAGCGTCATCCTGCGTCGAATGGGGACGTAGCACCAAATCGGAAGCATCATCGGCGGGAAGATAATATCGGTCCGTCTCTGAATCGATGTAGTGCGAATCGAATGCCGCCTGCCAATTGAGCGCGCGCTCGAGGTAACTTCGCTCGCCGGTCGCCTCATGCAGCGCCAACGCGGCGCGAATCATGTTCGCAAAGTCGGATGCAAGGCCTGGGAACAGCAGCCTATGCGTGCGCCAGGAATGCCCGAGCCGGTTTCCTCTGGTCATATTCTGTTCGATGAAAGCGAAAGCCCGCCTGGCCATATCCAGCCATGAGGGCTCGTCGAGGACGATTGCCGCATTGACCAGCGCTGCAATCATCAGTCCGTTCCAATCGGCCAATACCTTGTCGTCGAGACCAGGGCGCACTCTCATGTCGCGTACTGCCAACAGCTTGGTGCGGAGGTGCACCAAACGGTTTTCGTCCTCTTCGGTCCGGGGCAGGCCGGCGAGCCGATTGAGGATGCTATAACCCTCGAAATTGCCGCCGGGTTTCACGTCGTAATGGCGAGAAAAATACTCACCGTCTTCAATGCCAAGGGTCTTGATCGCTTCCTGGTAAGACCAAACGTAAAACTTGCCCTCCTCGCCTTCCGAATCGGCGTCGAGCGAAGCCGCGAAGGCACCCTCGCGCGTCGTCATCTCGCGCGCGAGCCAACCGACAGTTTCGCGTGCGCGCTGACGGAATAGCTGATTGCTGCTGCGTTGAAACGCCAAAGCCAGCAGTTCAAGCAATTGCGCGTTGTCGTAGAGCATTTTCTCGAAATGCGGCACGAGCCACTTCTCGTCCACCGAGTAACGAGAGAAGCCGCCGCCAAGGTGATCGTAAATTCCGCCCTCGCTCATGCGCTCGAGCGAATGCTCGACCGTCTCGAAAAAGCGGACGTCTTTGGTGCGAAGGCCGGCATGCCACAACATCTCAAGAATGGCCGGTTGCGGAAATTTTGGCGCGCCGCGCAGACCGCCATTAACGGAATCGAACATATTGCCGATCTGCATTGCGATGGCAGTGAGCTCCTTCAGTCCTATCGTCGCTTTGCCGGCTGGACGCGCCTTCTCGGCCAGACGCGAAAGCAGGGCAACACGATTTTGTTCGATCCTGTTTGGCTCCTCACGGAATAGCCGCGCCACTTCCCGCAACACGTCAACAAAGGCGGGACGACCGAAACGCGACTCCTTTGGAAAATATGTGCCACCCCATATCGGCTCTGCGTGCGGCGTAAGAAACATCGTCAATGGCCAGCCGCCCTGCTCGCCGAGGAGATGTAAGGCGTTCATGTAGATCTGGTCGATGTCGGGCCGTTCTTCCCGGTCGACCTTGATGTTGACGAATAGGTCGTTCATCACGCGGGCCGTTGCCTCATCCTCGAACGACTCGTGCGCCATCACGTGACACCAGTGGCACGCGGCATAACCAACCGAAAGCAGAATTGGCCGATTGGAGGACTTCGCTTCCGCCAATGCCTCCGGGCCCCAGGTCCACCAATGCACCGGATTGTCCTTGTGCTGGAGGAGATATGGCGATGTTGCTTCGCTGAGGCGGTTCACGTGCGTATTTTCCGAAGCAGCCGACCTCGTAGCCTAGCGCGGATCAGGATTGACAGAAATCATTTAACGCGTGGTGGTTTGCGCCGCTCGCGAGACGCGTCAGATCGTATTGCCGACATCGTCGGCGACAAGCAGCGATCCATCCTTCGCAATTGTTACGCCTACCGGACGCCCAAAGGCCTTCTCGTCGTCGCTGACAAAACCGGTAAGGACATCAATCGGAATACCCGTAGCTTGCTCGGGCAATTTAGCACTATCGCCGCAGGTGGCGACCAGTAACGCGGCTGCGCCGGCGAGCAGCAAACTCAAAGAAGTGCGCATGAGACTACCGCTTTCAACACCCGGTGCCCACGCAGCAAGGCACTCCGTGTCGCTGCAAGAACAGCTCGCTGCGGCAATTCGTTCCTGCATTGCTGTTGCCCGTCGCTCGTCAGGGCAGGATTGCGAATGCCCGCGCGGGGAACCCTAGTCCCTTCTGAACCTTCGGCCAGGTGACAACGATCAGCGCGCCTTTGGGTGGGACCTTGTCGAGATTGGCCATAACTTCAATCTGATAATGGCCGTGCTGAAGCAGATACTTTTCCGACTCCATTTTGTCGGTTATGTCGGTGTCCATTGACTCGTGTCCGGTAGCCGTCACATCACGCTGTTCATAGAGGAACTTGATGGTTTCAAAAGCCCAGGCGGGAAACGGACTGCGCTTGAAGCGCTCCGGGTTTGTATCCCAATCCTTGTACATGTCCGTGCGCAAGGCGACGAAGGCGCCGCGTGGAACGCGACCGTGCCGTTTTTCCCAGGCCTTAAGATCCGCAAGCGAAAACGCGTGGTTGGGGTCCTTGGCAATATAGGGGGTATTGTCGAGCACGATTAGCGGCAACACCATTTTTTTGAGTGGGATCTCGTCCATCGTGATCCCCTTCTCGTCGAAATGTGCCGGGGGATCGACGTGCGTGCCGTACTGTCCAACCATTTGATAGTACGTAGCCTGGAAGCCGTCTTTGGAAACGGTATAGGGCTCCCGGGTTTTTGGGTCGGCTGCCGGCGTCATTTTTGCCTGACCAAAGCCCGACCATACCGGAGTCTCAGGTCCGAAACTTTGAGTCAGATCGACGAATTGCTTTGACGCGATCACGCGATAAGCGCGCGCGAGATCGCCTTGTGCCTGCGCGATCGAACCCGTGCAGCCTGCAAATCCAACCGAGAGCAGAATGGCGAGCAGCGGTAGCCTTCGTGTCATGGCGCCCTCCGATAGATAATGCCACCACGGAGACTTCACCGTGCGGCACTACGCTATCAACAATCGACGTACGCAGCAGCTTTGTTAGGGTAAGGCCATTCGGTCGGCGGCTGCACGACTTTCCGTAAGGCTTGACCCCTGCCCTGTCCCGGCGCTTCCGTGCGGCGCGATGTCTGAGCCAGCGCGCGAAACTATCTATGCCCTCTCCTCCGGCCGGCCACCGGCGGCGATTGCTGTCGTGCGCGTTTCCGGTCCGCACGCGAGCGGGGCACTCAAGGCCTTGACTGGGAAAGTGCCCACCCCACGAACGGCGACGTTGGCGCGCATCCGCGGAAGCGATGGCGAGGCCATTGATCAGGCTCTGGTGCTTTGGTTTCCGGCTCCGTATAGCGAAACCGGCGAGGACGTTGCCGAACTTCAGCTTCACGGCGGGCGTGCGGTGATTGCGTCCGTGTGTGCCGCCCTGTCGCAAGTTGCAGGGTTGCGTCCAGCCGAAGCGGGTGAATTCAGCCGCCGCGCTTTTGAGAACGGCAAGCTCGACCTCACGGCGGTAGAAGGCCTCGCCGATCTGGTGATGGCAGAAACCGAGGGCCAGCGTCGACTCGCGTTTCGCCAGATGACCGGCGCATTGGGAAATCGCGCGGAGAATTGGCGCACGCAGCTGATTCAGGCATTGGCCCTGATTGAAGCCGGTATCGACTTCTCGGACGAGGCTGACGTGCCGCAGGATCTCGTGACGCCGGCCTTGCAAATTGCTCGTACCCTTGAAGGCGAAATCGGATCGGTGCTTGCGGACAGCGGGCGCGGTGAACGGCTGCGTGAGGGATTGATCGTAGCCATTGCCGGTCCGCCAAATGCTGGCAAATCCACACTCCTCAATCGGATTGCCAGGCGCGAAGCTGCAATTGTTTCGCCTTACGCCGGCACGACTCGCGACGTGATCGAAGTCTATCTAGATCTTGCCGGGCTGCCGGTGACACTGCTCGACACTGCAGGGGTTCGCGAAACTACGGATCCGATCGAGCTTGAGGGCGTGCGCCGGGCACGCGAGCGCGCAACTGGGGCGGATTTGGTGCTTTGGGTGGTGGATTCCGGCGTCGCGATGACCGGGTCAGCGGCCCTCTCCGCGCCTGCTGAAAAAGAGTCGGCCGCTATGCCAATCTGGCTGGTCCGCAATAAGATCGACCTGCTTGAGAACAGACCAAGAAATGAAGATCAATGTCAAAGCAAGAGAAGCAATGAATCGGATTGCAGATTTACCGAACCGTTAACGGACGTGGTCAATAATCAGTCAACGCGTAGAAGTGAACTGGAATTCAAGTCGGATGAAATGAAGTTCAATGTTTCGGCTCTCTCGGGCGAAGGCGTCGACGCCCTTTTGACTGCCCTCACCAGGCATGCCGAAGTTTTTTTGGTCGGCGGCGAATCGGCCCTGGTGACCCGTGAGCGTCATCGGCGCGCGCTCGAAGGTGCGCACCATGCATTGCGCCGAGCATTGGGGCACGAGATTGCGAGCCACGAGGACCTGCTCGCCGAGGAGTTGCAAATCGCTGCACGAGCTCTTGGTCGACTAACCGGAAGGGTCGACGTCGAAGATATTCTCGATGTCATTTTTCGCGATTTCTGCATCGGCAAGTAAGGCTTGTAGTCCTGGCAGCGTTGACCCGTGCCACCAGGCGGGAATAAAGGGCAGGGGTGTTTCACGTGAAACATTCGCCGAAAACGGATGTTTTGACCCCTAACCGTGCCTTCGCTAAAACCGCGCCTTCGGAGGTATCGTTGGCCACCCGATTCGACGTTGTGGTGATTGGAGGCGGCCATGCCGGCTGCGAAGCCGCGGCCGCGGCCGCGCGCATGGGTGCACGCACGGCTTTGATTACCCATCAGTTCGCAACTGTCGGAGCGATGTCTTGCAATCCCGCGATTGGCGGCCTCGGTAAGGGTCATTTGGTCCGGGAAATCGATGCGCTCGACGGCCTCATGGGTCGCGTCGCGGATCTCGCCGGAATCCAGTTCCGGGTCCTGAACCGCCGCAAGGGACCCGCTGTGAGAGGCCCACGCGCGCAGGCCGACCGCAAGCTTTACACGACTGCTATGCAGGCTGCGGTCCGCGCCATTCCAAACCTCGAGATCATCGAGACCGAAGCCGAGGACCTGGTTCTTGAGAACGGCTGGGTCGCAGGCGTCAAAACGTCGGAGGGCAGGGAGATTGCGGCCGGCGCGGTTGTGCTTACGACCGGCACGTTTCTGCGCGGTCTTATTCATATCGGCGAGAAGCAAATACCGGCTGGCCGGGTGGGCGAGGCGCCGGCGACAGGCCTTTCTCGCACGTTGGAAAAGCTGGGCCTTCAGCTCGGCCGCCTGAAAACCGGAACGCCTCCGCGGCTGGACGGCCGCACGATCGACTGGTCCGTACTCGAGATGCAGCCTGGTGATGATCCGCCGGAGCCGTTTTCAGCTCTGACAACTCGCATCGAAAATCCCCAAGTCGAATGCGGTATCACGCGGACCGTTGAGGCCACCCATAAGATCATACGCGAGAATGTGCATCGCTCGCCGATGTACTCGGGGCAGATTGCAAGCCGCGGACCGCGTTATTGTCCGTCGATCGAAGACAAGATCGTGAAATTCGGCGAGCGCGACGGACACCAGATTTTTCTGGAGCCCGAAGGTCTCGACGATCACACCGTCTATCCAAACGGCATTTCGACGTCGCTTCCGGAAGATGTGCAGCATGCATTGGTGGCGACGATTCCAGGTTTGCAGAACGCTCGGTTTATTCGTCCGGGCTACGCAATCGAATATGATTATGTCGATCCACGCGAACTCACGCCGACGCTCCAGACAAGACGCTTGCGCGGTTTGTTCCTGGCCGGACAAATCAATGGCACCACCGGCTATGAAGAGGCCGCAGCACAAGGGCTTCTTGCCGGCCTCAACGCCGCAGCTTCGGCGGGCGAGGGGAGTAAAATCGCTCTCGATCGCGCGCAAGCATACATTGGTGTGATGGTCGACGATCTCGTGACGCGCGGCGTGAGCGAGCCATATCGAATGTTCACCTCACGCGCCGAGTATCGTTTGCAGCTCCGCGCCGACAATGCCGATCAGCGTTTGACTGATCTTGGAATTAAGATTGGATGTGTCGGCGCCGATCGTGCGCGGGCACACCGAGAAAAATCAGCCGCGGTTGAAGACGCGCGCGTGTTTGCAAAATCGGTTTCGCTGACGCCGAAAGAAGCCGAGCGTCATGGACTATCGCTCAACAGGGACGGACAACGTCGCACTGCTTTCGAATTGTTGTCCTATCCAGGCGTGACAGTCACCGATCTTGCGAAGATCTGGCCGCGCCTTGGGGAGCTCGCACCCACGGTCGCCGAGCAAATCGAGATCGATGCAAAGTATGACGTTTATCTTTCTCGTCAGGCGGCTGACATCGCAGCCTATCGGCGGGATGAAAGTTTTCAATTGCCGGATGATTTCGATTATGCGGCGCTGCCGGGTCTGTCGAACGAGATCAAACAAAAACTAGAGGCCCACCGGCCACGCACGATTGGACATGCGGGCCGGATCGACGGCGTTACGCCGGCGGCCCTAACGTTGCTTGTCGCGCACGTGCGGCGCGGGAAGAAAGTTTCCGCGAAATCGGCGTGAGCAAAGGCGGGAAGTGCGCTCTCGATCTCTCTCTCGATCGGGCGCGGGCACTCGCGCTCACTTCTGTTTCACGTGAAACGGAAGAGCGGCTCGACGGCTACGTGAAGCTGCTGCTCCACTGGCAAAGCAAGATCAACCTTGTGGCACCTTCGACGCTGCCGGAGCTGTGGACGCGCCACGTTGCCGATTCGCTCCAGCTCATCCCACTGGCGCCGCAGGCGCGAATCTGGGCTGACTTGGGATCAGGCGGTGGATTCCCGGGACTACCAATCGCGCTCGCGGGCGAGCCGGGGACCAGGGTCCATCTCATTGAGAGTAATGGGAAAAAAGCAGCTTTCTTGCGTGAAGCGATCAGAGTGACCGGGGCGAGGGCGGTTGTGCACCAGGAACGGGTGGAGATATTTGGGGAAAGCTGGGCCGAAACCGTGAATGTCGTCACAGCCCGCGGCGTGGCCCCCTTGAAAACCCTCTGTGATCAGGCGTTTCCTCTGTTGCGACGTGGTGGCATAGGTATGTTTCTCAAGGGTCTAGATGTAGATGCTGAATTGACCCATGCCGCTAAATATTGGAGACTCGACGCGTCCAAAGTACCAAGCAAAACCAATCCCGCAGGTTCGATTGTTGTTATTCGCAGCTTGGAGCCGATAGGGAACGGGTAAATAGAGTCTTTGTCAGTTATTTCAAAGACTTAGGTAAACCGTGCCCCCTAAACGATGGAATGCGAAGCATGAGCGACCTTCCAATCTTCGACCCGCCTGTTGATCCACCGGTTGTGCCGTTCGGCAAACCGGCCGTGAAACCCGATGCTGCGCGCCCGCGGGTGCTTGCGATCGCCAATCAAAAGGGTGGCGTCGGCAAAACGACGACTGCCATCAATCTCGGTACCGCACTCGCGGCGATCGGCGAGCATGTTCTGATCGTCGATCTCGATCCGCAGGGTAATGCCTCTACAGGACTGGGCATCGAACGCAAGTCGCGCCGCACATCGACCTACGATGTGCTCACCGGTGCGGCGCCGATACGCGACGCCGTCCTGCAGGCCGGCGTGCCCCAACTTTACATTGCCCCCTCGACGCTCGACCTGTCAGGCCTCGAGCTTGAAATCGGTCAACAGCGCGATCGCGCCTTCCGATTGCGCAATGCATTGCGACAGCTCAACAGCGGCACGCGTGCACAGGATTTCAATTACGTGCTGGTCGACTGTCCGCCATCCCTCAACCTGCTGACGGTCAACGCGATGGCCGCGGCAGATTCGATTCTCGTGCCATTGCAATGCGAGTTCTTCGCGCTCGAAGGACTCTCGCAGCTTCTGAAAACGATCGAGCAGGTGAAGAGTACGCTCAATCCGACATTGTCGATTCATGGCATTGTGCTGACCATGTACGACTCGCGCAACAACCTGTCCGGCCAGGTTGTTGCCGATGTTCGGCAATTCATGGGCAACAAGGTCTACGAGACGATAATCCCTCGCAATGTGCGCGTTTCGGAAGCGCCGTCCTATGGCAAGCCGGTGTTGGTCTACGATCTCAAATGCATCGGTAGCGAAGCGTACCTGCGCCTCGCCACTGAGATCATCCAGCGTGAAAAAGCGTTGAAAGCTGGATAGCGCGCGCCGATTGTCGATCACACAGAGATAAAGGGGGAGGGACAACGTGGCACGGAGTTCAGGAGCTGCGGCAATGTCGGATCACTCGCGATTGGGACGCGGCCTCGCCGCTTTGATCGGCGACGTCGGCGACGAAACCTCGGCCGCCAACAGCAGTCGCAAACCCCGTCGAGCACCGATCGAAAATCTCCGTCCTAATCCTCGAAATCCGCGCCGATCGTTCGCGGATTCCGAGCTTGATGAACTGTCGGTGTCGATCCGGGAGCGGGGCATTATTCAACCGATCGTCGTGCGCGCGCTGAAAGGCGATGACTTTGAAATCATTGCGGGTGAAAGGCGATGGCGTGCGGCACAACGCGCTGGCCTGCATGATGTGCCAATCGCGGTGGTCGAAGCTAATGATGCGCAATCGCTGGAATTCGCCATCATCGAAAATGTGCAGCGTACGGATCTAAACCCGATCGAAGAAGCAAGCGGCTACCTTGCGTTGATGGACGATTTTAATCGTACCCAAGACGACGTCGCTCAGATCGTCGGCAAAAGTCGGCCACATGTCGCGAATACAATTCGACTGCTCAAGTTATCAGAGCCGGTAAAACAGCTTGTTCGCTCGGGCAAAATATCGGCTGGCCATGCGCGGCTTCTGGTAGGCCATCCCAATGCTGAACAGATAGCCCAAGAAATCATCGAAAAGAATCTGAGTGTGCGCCAGGTCGAAGCGCAGTTACAGCAAGAAGCGGCCACGCAGCGTCGCGACTCGCAGCGCGAACTGAAGGGCAGTGTCAGTGTCACAAAAGATGCCGATACGCGTGCGTTGGAGAAGCGCCTATCCGACGCATTGGGACTTGCGGTTAGCGTGGATCACCGCGGCGAGGGCGGCACTTTGAGAATAAAGTACCGGGATCTGGAGCAGCTGGACGCGGTGCTGAAGAAGCTGGGTGCCTGAGTTTCCTCGCTGGTCATCACTAGAACCGCGAAAACATATTGATTTAATCACTATCTCGCCGAAAGAATGAGCGATTGGGGCGGCAGGTCGCTGCTGACGATCCGGCGGGCTGGGAAACACATTTTAAGCATGTCGCGCAATCGAGGAGGCCGCCCAAATGGCCAATGACCCGCC
>Ga0075423_10006356_pt1 | contig 11095 bp, 9 predicted proteins | sample SoiMethybrSBSTD2_FD_80114 | JGI IMG/M metagenome (GOLD analysis project Ga0075423, IMG submission 80114) | Bulk soil microbial communities from a Populus tree surrounding site in Tennessee, USA - Soil MetaG P. TD hybrid SBSTD2 | ecosystem: Environmental > Terrestrial > Soil > Tree plantation...
AAGGGGCAATCTTTTTGAACGACTCTTCCGACGGCGGCAAACCCTCAAGAATTTCAGCCCTTTCCCGCAGAGGGATAGCCTAAAACTCAAGCGGCGGAAATTCACAGACGTCACAGCGTGAAAACTCGACCGGCCGTTCAATTAGTTTTTAAAACTGCTTTCCTGTGGCACGGCCAACCAAGCGAAGTAGCAGACCTTTACTATTTTTTGTGATGAAATGAGTTTGACTCCCCTGATGAACTATGATTCTCTGGCTTCGAAAATCTCCCCCCGACTTTTACGAGGTTTCCGACTTGTTCTGCAATACAAACCGGCACAGAGTGGATGCAAGCCAAATCGTTCGTAGTGAGTCCGCTAAAAATCTCTGCGGCCTTCGAGGGCCCTGGAAACGGTTACTTCGTCTGCGTAGTCCAAATCGCTACCCACCGGAACGCCCATTGCAATGCGCGTCACCTTCAGACCCAGTGGCTTAATGAGCTTGGAGAGATAGAGAGCCGTGGCTTCGCCTTCGACGTTGGGGTTAGTCGCCAGGATGATCTCCTTGACTTCCCCAGTCTGCAACCTGTCTATCAATCCTTTGATCTTCAACTGGTCCGGTCCCACGCCTTGCAGCGGGGAGAGCACGCCGAGCAGAATGTGGTAGAGGCCGCGATATTCTCGCGTTTTTTCGATGCTGACCAGGTTGTGGGGCTCCTCCAAAACGCAGAGGAGGCTGCGATCACGCGAAGGATCCGTACAGTAGCGGCAGGGGTCTACATCAGTAATGTTGTTGCAAACCGAACAGTAGTGGATTGACTGTTTAAGATGGAGAATGGCTTGGGCGAGTGCTTCTGCATCTTTGAGCGAGGTGCGAATAACGTGAAAAGCCAAGCGCTGAGCTGATTTCGTTCCGATACCAGGTAGTTTTTTGAATTCCTCAATCAGGGCTTCGAGGGGGGCTGCGTAGTCTCGCATCTTAGACGACGGTATTTTCTCGGGACTGAACTTCGAGACGGGAGGCCTTGCTGCTTAGAAGAGTCCGGGTATTTTCAGTCCGCCTGTCAGGCCTCCAATTTGTCCCGAGAGCTCTTCGTCAACCTTGCGAGCTGCCTCGTTGAATGCAGCGACGATTAAATCCTGCAGCATGTCAACATCTCCGGAAGTTATGGCATCCGGCTCGATCTTTACCGCAAGCACCTGTTTGAGCCCGTTCATCTTGATTCCAACCATACCACCGCCTGAGCTGCCTTCTACGCTCATTTCAGCCATCTGCTTCTGAAGCTGTTCCTGCATCTTTTGAGCTTGCTTCATGATCTGCTGCATGTTCTTCATCGGAAGCCCCTCCGTCTTAGTCATTCTAACTTTCTACCATATCTCAAAAGAGAAGAAACTCTAAGCGGATTTCATGCGCCTACTTCTTCAGGTCTTTCACGTCTGTAATTTCGCCCTGAAAGACCTGCAGAAAGGCCTTCACATTGGAATCATCCTTAACCTTCTCGAGAAGCGGATCGGTGGGACGGCCTTGCCTATCCAGCTCACTCTCGGACTGACTCGGCGGAGGTGGACCATTGGCGATCACGACTTTCACCTGTTGCGGTTCGCCCCTAAGCGATTGGGCCAGTTCGCGAATGACCTCCACATTTTCAGGGGCCTGCAACATCTCACAATAGAATTTGTTCTGACTCGCAAACTGAATCTCAATTCCTTTCTCTATCAACTTGAGATCAAGAGCATGCTCAACCAATGACGCCAGCATAGGAGATCGGTTCGCGATCGCCGACCTCAACGCTTCAACAGGATCATTGGAGGGCTGCTTCGCCGGAGAGGGCTCAGGTAATGGCCTTGGCCTTCCGGGAGTTGTGAACTTGCTAAGGATCGGAGGCTTGGTCGGCTGAGAAGCTTCAAGCACGGGAGTTTCCGATCGCTTGTCACTGTGGCTCAACCCTTCAAGACCGGCAAGCACTTGTTCAATGGGCGTCAACCTCTTTACCTGGATCAACTTCATCAACCCCATTTCCAGGTGAAATCGCGCCTGAGACGACCAGCGTAGTTCACCTTCCGTGGACACCAGGATGCTGAAGAAGCGAGTGAGATCCTCCTCGGAAAAATGGCGTGCGAACTCTCTGAGCCGCGCCAGATCAGCTGCACTGAGAGGAATCAGTTGGGAATCCTCACCGGCAATCTTCACCATCAAAAGGTTGCGAAAATGAGAAAGCATCTCGCGGATAAAATGCTGCAGGTTCCGCCCGCTTTGAACCAGTTGCTCTACGTTTAGGAGAAGCCCTTTGGAATCGGATTGGACAATAGCCTGTGTAAATTCTTCCAGGATCTGCTGTGGAATAACGCCCAGCAGGTTCCGCACCGCTTCATCCTCAACCTCGGTGCCACAAAAGGAAATCACCTGGTCCAACAGAGACTGCGCGTCACGCATGCTACCCTCGGACGCGCGCGCAATGGCGTTCAGAGCTTCCTCGCTGATCTGAACCTTCTCCTCGCGACAGATGTATTGCAGACGATCTAAAATCTCTCGATAGCTGATGGCGCGAAAGTTGAAGTGCTGGCAACGTGAAAGGATGGTCGCGGGAACTTTGTGTAGCTCCGTCGTGGCCAGCACAAACACGACCTGGGGCGGCGGCTCTTCCAACGTCTTCAGAAGGGCATTAAAGGCCTCCGTCGTCAGCATGTGCACTTCGTCGATGATAAAGACCTTGAAACGGTCCCGGGCGGAGGCATATTTCACGTTCTCCCGCAATTCTCTAATCTCGTCGATGCCCCGGTTGGACGCCGCATCGATTTCCAACACGTCGAGGGAATTGCCGTGTGTGATTTCCCTGCAGGAATCGCAGGCATTACAGGGAGTTGGAGTCGGACCGTGAGCACAGTTCAGAGCTTTGGCCAAAATTCGCGCCGTCGTGGTCTTCCCAACGCCTCTGGCACCCGCAAACAGGTAGGCGTGAGCAATGCGATTTTGCCGGACGGCGTTCCGCAACGTTTGAGCTGTTGCACCTTGGCCCACGACATCTTCAAACGTTTGAGGACGCCACTTGCGTGCAATGACCTGATAGCTCATCTCAGAATTGGCGGAGTTTAAGCTAGGAAAGGGAGATCACAACACAGCGGGATTGAGAGGGCAAATACCTCATAGATCTCGGATTTCAAACCCTGCGGCTTCCCTGAAACTTTTGGTCAGGCCCCGGGTTTTTCCGCGGCACATTGGGGATTCCACTACCGTTGCTTTCTTCCGAACCTGGCGGGGTTTGCGGATCCCAATTGCACAGAGCCCGAGACCTGATATGGACAAACATTCTCTACAGCAGCCAGCATCTTAAAGAAAAAACCTACCCCTGTCCATTGACAATTTGTCAGATTCTGGTTTGTGGCGGCGCCCAGACTGAAATTTATGCTACTGGACAAAGCAGTCAGTCGCTTCCCAAAACTCACGTATTACCTAGATTGAGGAATGAGGTTGCTCACAGGTGGAGACTCTTTTCCCTTTCCACTCTCAACAGCGAGGAAAAGCCACGCACTCAAATTTGTAACCTGCTGAATTCGGCGCTCTTAAACAACGTAACAATTCACCAAAACCTAAGCCACCACCCTCTCCCTTTTGGTCTCTGGTTTGCCGTAATTGATGGTGTCTGGGCAAGGCGCTTCCAGAACGATTCTCAAATTCAAGTGACCCATTCGAGGAATTACGATGACCAAGGAACATCCGCTCAGGGCTTTGCTAGTCCAGCTTGACCGAGAGTATGCGCTCTCCGAGGAGTTTAAGCTCAAGGTGCTGGACGTGATTCAGAGGCTGGAAGGCTTTGATTTGCGCCAAGAGCAGCTTGAGGCTCTTTGCATCAAGATTCGAGAAACCTATGAGCGTCAGTCTTTGGTGGAGTCCTATCGTGGAGAGAGCCGAAAATCGCTGGAGAAAATTCAGAACAGCATTTCGGCGTTTTCGAGCGCTTTGAACAATATCAATGAAAAACTGAATCAGGCAGAGTCCGCACTGGAGGGTTTACTCCAACCCAAACCCACAACTAGTGCGCCAGTAGATCAGAATCGCGACCTTTTCTTTAATAAGGAGAGAGCGAAGGCGCTTGTGGCCTTCGCCACAATCAACAGCAAGAACAGCAGGATCAACTGAGCGTTGACGTTTTCAGCCACAAGTTTCGATCCGAACCTTCCAAACAGAAATTTTAGCTTTCCAGATCGGCTAGGTCGAGTCTGCCTTCTCTATGCAGTCTCTCGAATACCTCCACGGTCTGGAGGATTCCATCGCCAAGCGCCGTGGTGGGGACTCTGCCAATCTCCTCCCGGAGCCCTTCCTCTGCCAGGTTGGCCGCAATACCGAGAGAGTTGGATGTACAGCTGATCAGACCGCGCGCTCGAGGATAGACTGCTTCGATGCCACTAATGACATCATCGACGGTCACCACGGCTCCCCGGATGTTGTAGACTCGCGCCCCCTTCCCTCCGCTCTCAGCGCAGGCGATGAAAGTCTTCGCAGTATCGTCGACAAATTGCATCGAGAGCGCACCGCCAAATTTGATCTGATAGGGCTGTCCAACGACTGCAGCCTTGATTGCCTTCGTTGGTCCCGAAGTGACGCCGAAATCACGCCCTGGGCCGAAGACCGCGTAAGGCCTGAGGCCAACACTCGAAATCTGATGGTCCAGGAAGTAGACGCGGGCATTACCTTCGTTGCACTGCTTAAAGACACCATAGTGAGTGACCGGCAATAATGGCGCCCGCTCGTCCAAAGGCGCTTCCCCATAATCCTCTTCAGGGCCAAAGACGGCTGCAGAGCTTGCGTAGACCATGCCCTTTAGCTGGTCCTTGAGAGCACGCGCGGCTTCGAAAACATTAATCGTGCCAATAACATTTACCATCGCTCCCAGGCGAGGATTGGAGCGGCAGGTAGGTACTTGAAGTCCAGCAAGATGGATAATGTGCGAGATGTTGTGCTTCTGGACCTCATCGAGAAGCTTCTCCGCGTCGCAGACATCCCCCTGAATAAATCGGACGCGCGACAACCGGCTCGAATCGAGGACCAATGAAAGCCGCTTGGGCTCCAAGTCCAGATCAAAGACAAAAACATCCTCGTTGCGCTCCACTAGATTCTTGACGATCCACGCACCAATACAGCCTTGGGCGCCAGTGATGAAAAAGCGCGACATGAGAGCAAACTCCAGTTAATAGCTGGGATGGGCCCTTTACTTAAATTGGAATGAGGTCTTCAAAATGGTTGTTCCCCAAAGCAGCTCCATGTCACCGCCTTTGGGGGTTTCCTTGAAGTTGATCGTAAACGGCTCGACGCTTTCGCTGTTCTGTGTCAAGGTCAGAGGGATTGACGCGAAATCGGCAAGCATATCATGCTCGGTTCCCCATTGACCGGTTGTCTTGTTGACAACCAATTGGAAATTCTTGTCGTCTACTTTTCGCAGCCAAAGACTGTAAGAGCCTTGAGGCACCGAGATCTTGCCAAAGGATATGTTCGAACTGCAGGTGAACGTCGTAGACTTGTCAGCACCCATCCTCCAGACTTTCCCCGGCTGCAGCTGTGCCAACATGTCTCGACCTTTCAAAGAAGGCCGCCCGTACTCCACCATCACGAACTGGCCTCCCTTTTCCAATCTCGCTGTCGCGCGAGGGTTGCGCTGCGCCTGAAGCTCAGTTTGAGCGAACAACAATGCCATAAGAAACGAGAACGAGACGATCACTGCACTTTTCATAAGCTGCCTCCAGGTCAAATAGAGTGTTTGGGGTTTTATTTCGCTGAATCGTTCATCTGCGCAAATAGGCGTCTTCCCCTTTGATCCAATCCTCGCGAATGGGCGAGAAAATATCATAGACCAGGGTGTCCTCAATAGCTTCAACACTGTGAGGCACTTGTGAGGGAATGCTGATAAGCTGATTGGATATCCGGATCACTTCCCGCCCTTCAAGCGTGAAGCGAAGCCGGCCAGTTACCACGAAAGAGATCTGCTCGCTCGAGTGATGATGTTCCGGAACGATACAACCTTTCTTCAAGAAAAGTTGAGCCAGCGTGATCCTTTCGCCACTGAGAAATTTTCGAGAGAATTTCTCGCTGACCTGCTCTTGGGGCAACTGGCTCCAGTCGAATTGCTGCATAAACGTTTACACGATTCCATCAAGACTTAGGACGAAGGTGGAGTCTGAGGCGGGGAAGGCTGGTTAACCGGACGCTTCTTCAACTCGCGTTGCCATCGAACTGCTACCTCCTTGAACAATCGCATGACATCAGCATCTTCCTCAACTCTCACCACCACACCCTTAAACACCAAGGGACGCGCCATCCTGACTGGCAAACTCACATGGATGGTCAACTGCATGCCTGGACGAACGTCGGACATGGCTAAGAAACAAGCGCCCAATTGACTATAGTCGACCAGCTTGCTGCTTTCGTGAATCAGTGCACGAGCGTTCGAGACTCCTGTGTATTCGACTTGCCAGTTCACTTTGGTCCTTCGGCAGGATCGTCTCTCATCGGTAGTGAAGTCGCTACCTGAAGCCCCGGAGGAGAGCTCCCAATACTGGTCGTGTGTCACATTCATCGCTTGCCGGGAAAGAGTCGAAATTCGAATTGAGAGGGCTTGAGAACTACCTACACAGCTTAACAATTTTGTGCTTTGATGTCCATAAGAGCCCGGCCCGCGGCATGCCCGCCCCCTTAGCCCGTTTGACCTACCTTCTCAGAACTTGTTCTTGCTTCGAAAGCCGCATGGCTAGCCGTGCTGACTGCCTTCGCGAGGCTTGGGTGCCTGCGCAATAGGCGAAGAGCCCACGGCTCGGAAAAGCGCTGAGCGTGGGTACCAAAGATGCCGGGATATCAAGAGTAGGGGGCAGCCTTTGGTAGGGTAGCGAGGCCGATAACACATCCGACGAACTTTAGAGATGGTGATACTCCTGCAACGATCTGACGTCGATTTCGTTTTGCTGTAAGGCCGCGATCCCGCTAGCCACGGCGGCTCCGCCCGAAAGCGTCGTAATGCACGGAATGTTGTGCTGCATGGCCGCCCGACGAATCGCACGCTCGTCAAAAAATGAATCCTTACCCAAAGGAGTGTTGAGGATCAAGTCTACTTTCCCACTTTTGATCAGATCCACAATATGGGGTCGGCCTTCGTTAACCTTATAGACACGCTTCACCGGAATTCCATGTTCTGTCAAGACCGCGGTTGTGCCGTGGCTGGCAATCAAACTAAATCCGAGGCTTTGCAGCCGGTCGGCGATCTTGATGACATTCTTTTTGTCATGTTGATTGACACTGATAAAGGCGGTTCCTGATCTCGGCAAGATGACGCCGGCACTCAACTGGGCTTTGGCATAAGCTTGTCCGAAATTATCTGAAACTCCCATTACTTCACCGGTCGATTTCATTTCCGGCCCCAGGATGGTATCGACTCCCGGGAATTTCGCGAAGGGAAAGACAGGAGATTTAATGAAGAAATTCTGGACCCGGAGTTCGTCAGTAAGACCGAAGTCGGCGAGTTTTTTCCCGATCATCAAGCGGGCCGCTACTTTCGCCATCGGAACTCCCGTGGCTTTGCTGACGAAAGGAACGGTGCGGGAGGCCCTGGGATTGACCTCCAGCACATAGACAAGATCATCCTTGATGGCATACTGCACGTTCATGAGTCCGATTACATTAAGCGCTTTTGCCAGCATTTTCGTATAGCGGCGCATCGTCTCCAGATGCTCGGGCTTAACGAGGTAGGTCGGTAAAACGCAGGAACTGTCTCCCGAATGGATCCCGGCCTCCTCGATGTGCTCCATGATGCCCCCAATGACGACCTGGTCACCGTCCGCCAACGTATCAACATCCACCTCAAACGCGTCTTCCAGAAACTTGTCAATCAGGATGGGCCGGTCTTGAGATACATCCACCGCCTCGTCCATATAGTTCTCCAGGGTTTGATTGTCATAGGCAATAACCATGGCCCTTCCGCCTAACACATAAGAAGGACGAACCAAAACCGGAAATCCGATTTCGTTCGCAATCTTAGCGGCTTCTTCATAGGAAACGGCCGTCCCGGAAGGCGGCTGGGGGATTTCAAGCTCGGAGAGCAACTTCCCGAAGCGCTTGCGATCCTCTGCCAAATCGATGGATTCCGGAGAAGTGCCGATGATGGGTACCCCTGCCTGCTGCAGCGACAGAGCGAGGTTCAGAGGAGTCTGCCCCCCAAACTGAACAATCACGCCCTCCGGTTTCTCTCGCTCCACAATGTGCATGACATCTTCGAATGTCAGGGGTTCGAAATAAAGACGGTCGGAAGTGTCGTAGTCCGTAGAAACCGTCTCGGGGTTGCAGTTCACCATGATTGTTTCAAAACCGTCTTCCTTCAGCGCGAAAGCAGCATGGCAGCAACAATAGTCAAACTCAATTCCCTGGCCGATGCGATTGGGGCCGCTGCCCAGGATCATAATCTTCTTCCTGTCGTTGGGCGCCGCCTCGCATTCCTGTTCATACGCCGAGTAAAGATAAGGGGTGTACGATTCAAACTCCGCAGCGCAGGTATCCACACGCTTGTAGACCGGAGCGATTTGATGAGCCTTCCGTTTCTTCCTAATTTCCCCCGCCGTCGTGCCGAGGAGCACAGCCAGACGCAAGTCAGAAAAGCCCATGCGCTTGGCTTTTCTCAGGAGTTCTGGAGACATGCTCTCCATTTTTTCGCGGCGCAGGCTGGTAACCATGTCAGCAAGCTCCTTAAGCTGGCGTAGGAACCAGCGATCAATCCTGGTGAACTCGAAGACCTCGTCGACCGAATAGCCTGCTTCCAAGGCATAACGCAGATAAGTAATACGCTCCGGGTTGGGCGTGATGAGTTTCTCCTTGACCTTTTCGGGGTCGATCTTCTCAGAACCCACTCGCTTACCGGTCTCCAGGGAACGCAGCGCCTTCAGAAAGGACTCTTTGAAAGTCCTCCCGATGGCCATTACTTCTCCAACGGATTTCATTTGCGTTCCCAAAACGGGGTCGGCCTCGGGGAACTTCTCGAAGGCCCACCGTGGAATTTTGGTAACGACGTAGTCAATGGTGGGTTCAAAACAAGCCGGAGTCTTTTGAGTGATATCATTAGGGATCTCGTTGAGCGTATAACCCACGGCCAGCTTTGCGGCGATTTTTGCTATGGGAAAGCCGGTCGCTTTCGAAGCGAGTGCGGAGCTGCGGGATACGCGGGGGTTCATCTCGATGACGACCATGTGCCCATTCTCTGGGTTGACAGCAAACTGAATGTTTGACCCGCCGGTTTCCACTCCAACTTTGCGAATCACCTGGATCGCCGCATCGCGCATGAACTGATACTCTTTGTCGGTCAGCGTTTGAATCGGGGCAACCGTGATCGAGTCTCCCGTGTGTACGCCCATAGGATCAAAGTTTTCGATGCTGCAGATGACCACCACGTTGTCCTTGAGATCGCGCATTACCTCCAGCTCAAATTCTTTCCATCCGATAACCGATTCTTCGATCAGAATCTCGTGTGTGGGGCTCAAATCCAATCCCCGCTGAGCCAGCTCCTCAAACTCTTCTGCATTGAAGGCAATGCCCCCTCCGGTTCCTCCCAGCGTGAAGGACGGCCGTATGATGGCGGGATATCCAATCCTTTCGACGATCTCAAGAGCCTCGTTGAAGTTATAGGCAACACCGCTTTCAGGAGTTTCCAGATTGATTTCACGCATGGCGTCCTTGAACAGCTGTCGATCCTCAGCAATCTTGATGGCTTTGATCTGTGCCCCAATCAGTTCTACGCCGTACTTATCCAGGACTCCATTCTCCGAGAGCGCCACTGCGAGGTTCAACGCGGTCTGGCCGCCAACCGTGGGAAGAAGAGCATCCGGCCGTTCTTGATTGATGATGGCCTCCAGATACTCGGGTGTCAGCGGCTCAATATAAGTCCTGTCCGCGATCTCGGGATCGGTCATGATCGTCGCCGGGTTCGAATTGACCAGAACAATCTTGTAGCCCTCGGCACGCAACGCCTTACAGGCCTGAGTGCCAGAATAATCAAACTCGCAGGCCTGGCCGATGATGATCGGTCCGGAGCCGACCACGAGAATCTTCTTGATATCCGTTCGCCTAGGCATGAATGTCGGGTGAGGGAAAGACGAAAGGTGAAAGGGCAAAGGGAAAGAATGAAGTCGCTGCAGACAGGAAAGCTCTACCCTCTTTCATGTTTCGCCTTTTCTCTTGGAGCTTGCGTGTCTCGTCGGTGCTGAAGCATCAGGGACTTGAACTCCTCGAAAAGATAACGGGAATCATGAGGGCCGGGCGAAGCTTCGGGATGGTACTGAACACAAAACAGAGGCAGCTTCTTATGGCGGAATCCCTCCAGTGTCTGGTCATTCAAGTTTACGTGGGTAACCTCAACATCCTCCTTGGGCAAGGAATCAATGTCTACGGCGAATCCATGATTCTGGGCTGTGATCTCAACTTGCCCCACCGCCGTACGGAGCACCGGATGGTTCGCACCATGATGACCAAATTTGAGTTTGTAGGTCTTCCCTCCCAACGCCAATCCAAGAATCTGATGCCCTAGACAAATTCCAAAGATCGGCTTCTTCCCCATCAGGTGCCGCACAGCCTCAATGGCATAGGTCACCGGTTCAGGATCCCCAGGACCGTTGGAAAGAAAAATCCCGTCCGGCCCGTACTCCAGGATTTGCGCGGCTGTGGTGGTTGCGGGAACGACCATCACCTCGCATCCGCTGTCAACCAGTAATCGTAAGATGTTATGCTTGATCCCAAAGTCGAAAGCAACCACTTTGAACAGGCGCGGCTTGTGCGACGCAGGTTGTTCAGTGGACAAATTCCTCTCGGCCTTCAACCATTCCACCGAGGGATCCCGCCAGACAAAGGGTTTGCAGCAAGTTACTGCACGTGCCAAATCTCGCCCAACCATCTCAGGAAGAAGACGAGCTTTGCGGATCAACGACTCCGCGTCTAAATCAAGCGTGGACACGATCGCCCTCATCGCACCATGGTCACGTAGGTGTCGCACCAAAGCTCGTGTATCGATGTCGGAAATGGCTACGATTTTGTGCTCGCGCAAATAGTCCGGCAGGGAGAGTTGATGACGCCAATTGCTTGGAACCTCGGTGATCT
>Ga0075423_10006357_pt1 | contig 11093 bp, 8 predicted proteins | sample SoiMethybrSBSTD2_FD_80114 | JGI IMG/M metagenome (GOLD analysis project Ga0075423, IMG submission 80114) | Bulk soil microbial communities from a Populus tree surrounding site in Tennessee, USA - Soil MetaG P. TD hybrid SBSTD2 | ecosystem: Environmental > Terrestrial > Soil > Tree plantation...
AAACCCGACGGACGCCGATCGCGACCGCGTCGAGGTCGAGGCTGCCGCGCCCGAGGCGGCAGACGCGACGACTCAGACGGAGGCCGCCGCCCCCGAGCCCAAGCCGCGGATGGACATCTACGGCTTCGCGATGCTCGATTCCGGTTACGACTTCAAACAGGTGGATCCGGACTGGTTCGACGTGCTGCGTCCGACGAAGCTGCCCTCCTTCCCGAACCAGTTCGGCGAGGACGGGAACTTCTATGCGGGCGTGCGGCAGAGCCGCCTCGGGGTCAAGGGCTGGCTGCCGACGAAGCTGGGCGAGATCAAGACGATCTTCGAGTTCGAGCTCTTCGGGACGGGTGCCGACGCCGGACAGACGACCTTCCGGCTCCGGCACGCCTGGGGAGAGCTCGGATGCTTCGGCGCGGGTCAGACCTGGAGTCCCTTCATGGATCCGGACGTCTTCCCCAACTCGATCGAGTACTGGGGCCCGAACGGGATGGTCTTCTTCCGCAACGTCCAGGTGCGCTGGATGCCGATGCAGGGAGCGAACGAGCTCTATCTCGCCCTGGAGCGGCCGGGCGCCTCCGCCGACCAGGGCCGTTTCGCCGACCGCATCGAGCTCGAGAACGTCCGGGGGCACTTCCCGGCTCCGGACTTCTCGATCCACTACAAGCGGAGCGGCGACTGGGGACACGTCCAGATCGCAGGCATTTACCGCTACATGAGCTGGGTGGACACGGCGCCCCACGAGATCGATCTGTCGGGACATGCCAACGGCTGGGGAGTCAACCTGAGCACCAACATCAAGACCCCGATGAACGGTGTGGTCCGCGCCTCCGTCGTCTACGGGGAGGGGATCGAGAACTACATGAACGACGCGCCGGTCGACATCGGCATCCAGACGAACTTCACGAACCCGAGGCGCCCGTTCCTCGGGAAAACGCTGCCGGTGCTCGGGATCGTCGCGTTCTACGACTTCTACTGGAACGATCACTTCTCGACCGCCGTCGGCTATTCGCGCCTGGACATCGACAACAGCAACGGTCAGGAGCCGAGCGCGTTCCACATCGGCCAGTACGCGCTGGCGAACCTCCTCTACTACCCCGTCAAGAACGTGATGGCGGGGCTCGAGTTCCAGTGGGGTCGGCGGGAAAACAACTCGGACGGGTTCTCGGTGGACGACTATCGGATTCAGTTTTCCGCCAAGTACAACTTTTCGTTTTCGCTAGGAGGGAACAAGTGAGCACGAAGTCCCACCGGATGATCGGGACGGCCTTCGCGGCGGTCGCGGCGCTCGCGGTCGCGGCGCCGTCGGCCGCGCAGGCCCCCGCACAAATCGATTCGGCGGTCAAAGCGGCCTACGACAAGTACAAGGACCTCCAGGAAGGCAAGAACGCCGATTACATCCCGGCGCTCGCAAAGGTGGATCCGAAGATCTACGGCATCGCGGTCGTGACCACGGACGGCAAGGCCTATACGGCGGGCGACGTCAAGTCCGAGGTGTCGATTCAGTCGATCTCCAAGGTCTTCACGATGGCGAAGGTCATCGAGGAGCAGGGCCAGGACGCGATTCTGAAGCGCATCGGCGTGGACGCGACGGGCATGCGGTTCAATTCCATCGTGGCCGTGGAGTTCGCCCAGAAGGCGCTCGGCGGGCCGGAGATCAACCCGCTCGTCAACCCCGGAGCGATCACCGCGACGAGCATGCTGACCGGCGCCAGTCGGGACACGATCTGGAACGGCCTGCTCGCCTACTACTCCGACTTCGCGGGGCGTCCGCTCCCGGTGAATCAGGAGGTCTTCAAGTCGGAGTCCGACACGAACCAGCGCAATCAGGCGATCGGTTACTTGATGTACGCCTACGAGTTCATCAAGGACAACCCGATGCGCGCGACCGACATCTACACCGAGCAGTGCTCGGTCAACGTCAATGCGAAGGATCTCGCGACCATGGCCGCCACGCTCGCCAATGGGGGCAAGAACCCGGTGACGGGCAAACAGGTCATGAAGACGGAAAATGTGCCCGGCGTGCTGGCCGTCATGGCGACGGCGGGTCTTTACGACGACTCGGGAAAGTGGCTCTTCAGAACGGGGCTGCCCGGGAAGAGCGGCGTGGGCGGGGGGCTGATCGCCGTGTCGCCGGGGAAGTTCGGGATCGCGGTGGTGTCGCCGCCTCTCGACGATGCGGGCAACAGCGTACGGGGTCAGAAGGCCATCGCGGACGTCTCGAACGCAATCGGCGGGAACCCGTATGCGTCCAAGCCCCGCTGAGCCGGGCCTTCCGGGGATCGGAAGGGCCGCGGTCGCCGCCGCCGCGGCCCTCGCCGTCGTGAGTCTTCGGGCCGTATCGGCGCAGACGCCCCCGGCCCCGACGCCGACTCCGACGCGCGCCGAGGTGCTGGAGTCGCACGTCGTCGCCTGCTCGTCGAAGCCGGGCGAGCGAACGGACTGCCCTGCCGACACCTCGAAGGGCGTCGCCCTCGCGCGGTCGACCGGCGAGGCGCCGTGCCTGCTCGGGAAGACCTGGGGCTATTCCGATACCGCCGTCTGGGTCTCCGACGGCTGCGCCGCCAACTTCTTCCTGGGAGCGGAGCAGCCTGCGGCGGCGAAACCCGAAGCCGCTCCCCCGAAGCCCGAAGCGGAGCCGGAAAAGAAGAAGCTCCTCGATCACATCCCGAACGTCGGCTTCCGGATCGTCTCGGGCGACAAGGGCGAGATCTACTTCCGCCTCTTCAGCTACGTCCGCTACCTGAACCAGAAAGGGCTCGATCCGAGCTACACCGACTTCTTCGGGAACACCCATGCGATCCAGATCCGCGAGGACGTTCAGTTGAACAAGGTCTTCCTGCCCTTCTCGGGCTGGTTCCTGACGCCGAAGTTCCGCTACTACCTCTACGTCTGGTCGCAGAACCCCGCGCAGGGCGAGGGAGCCCAGGTCGTCGCCGCCGGGAACCTCTCCTACACGTTCAACCGCTTCCTGACGCTCGGAGGCGGGATCACGTCGCTTCCGGGCGTGCGGAGCACCGAGGGCCAGTTCCCTTATTGGCTGAGCGTCGATGCGCGCTTGGTCGCCGACGAGTTCTTCCGACCTTCGTATACGGAGGGATTCTGGGCCAAGGGCGAAATCCTCTCGAACTTGAAATACATGGCGATGGCCGCGACGAGCATGAGCATTCTCGGTGTGAGCGCCTCGCAGCTCGATCAGGGGCTGAACACGCAGTCCTTTTCCCTCGCGTGGCTGCCGACGACGGGAGAGTTCGGGCTCTATGGCACTTTCGGCGATTACGACGACCACGAATTCGTCGCGACGCGCCTCGGCGCGTACTGGACGCACAGCCGCGAAGACAAGCAGACCCAGCCGGGAACGAACTCCATCGAGAACACCCAAATTCGTTTGACCGACGGCAGCATCATCTTCACGCCGAACCTCTTCGGCCCGGGCATCACGGTCGACCGCGTGACTTACCAGATGGCGAGCGTGGACGCCGGGATCAAATACAAGGGCTTCTCGCTCGAGGGCGAGTACTACTGGCGGCGACTGAGCAACTTCACCGGTTCGAATACGGCCGGAATCGAGCCGATCCACGACCACGGATTCCAGGTGCAGTCCTCCGCGATGGTCCTGCCGAAGAGATTGCAGGTCTACCTGAGCGGATCGCAGATCCGCGGCCGCTTCGGCGATGGATCCGAGGTCCGCGCGGGCGTGAACTGGTACTTCTTGAAGGAACGCGGCCTGCGCTGGAACGCCGAATGGATTCGTCTGAATCATTGCCCGGTCGGCTACAACGCGGTTCCGTACCCCGTGGGAGGCAACGGAGACGTCTTTCACACGAACGTCGAGATGAACTTCTGATGGGAGGAGGCTCCATGGCGGAAGAGCGTCGCGCCGCGGCGCGGTCGGCCCGATTCCTCGCGGCTTCTCTCGTCCTCGCGATCGCCGCCTCCTGGTCGCCGGCAGCGGCTCGGGCCCAGGCGAAGCCGGGCGACTCGTACGATTTCAACGACTCGCATTTCCACTTGACCAACTACGTCCAGCAGGGGATCGATGTCCGCCGCTTCCTCGAGATCATGGGCACCCGCGTCGGCCGTTCGACGCTCTTCGGAATCCCGCTGCAACAGACGTGGTCGTACGCCAATTCGGGGGACTTCGCGCCCACCTACTACCTGCAGTCCGACGCGCCGCTCTACTACTACTCGTTCACCGACGCCTACATCGCGAGCGCGTACCTCGCGCTTCCTCCCGAGCAGCGGGCGCGCTTCGATCCGATGATCACCGGGTTCAACCCGGCGGACATGTACGGGGTCGACCACATCCGCCGCGTTCTGCGCGTCTTTCCCGGCGTCTTTTCCGGCATCGGCGAGTTTTCGATCCACAAGGAGTTCGTCTCTTCGAAGATCCCGGGGGAGACGGCGAGCCTCACGAATCCGGCGCTCGACCGCATCCTGGATTTCGCCGGGGAGGCAGGGCTCCTCGTCATCCTCCACAACGACGTCGACATGCCGTTTGCCAAGCCGGATACCGAACCCATCTACCTCATTCAAATGAAGGCCCTTCTCCGGCGTCACCCGAAGACGGCGATCATCTGGGCGCACATCGGGCTCGGTCGGGTCGTGCACCCGGCTCAATTCTCTTCGGCGACGGCGGCCGCGGAGCGCAGCCCCTACACGATGCAGATCCTCGAGGCATTGCTGACCGACCCCGGGCTCGCGCACGTCTCGTTCGACATCTCGTGGGACGAGGTGGCGAAATACTTCGTGGCGAGCCCGGATGTTACGGCGCGGGCGGCGTCAGTCCTGAATCGTTTCCCCGATCGCTTTCTCTTCGGCACGGATACGGTCGCGCCCGCGGACGCGAAGGCATACTTCGGCGTTTACGAGATGTACGCACCTCTCTGGCGCCAGCTCACGCCGGAGGCGAGCCTCAAGGTACGCCGGGGCAACTACGAACGCCTCTTCGACGAAGCACGGCGCCGCGTCCGCGCGTGGGAAAGCGCCAACATTCCCGAGAAAAAATGAGGCCGGCTGCAAGAGAGGCATTTCGATCCTACGGAGGTGACACGTGAACGACCTCGCCAAGACTCGAATCGAGCACGATCTTCTGGGGGACCTGGCCGTCCCGGCCGAGGCCTACTACGGCGTCCAGACCGCGCGGGCGCTGGAGAACTTCCACATCTCGGGCGTCGAGTTGAAGCTCTATCCCAACCTCATCAAGGCCTTCGCCATGGTGAAGCTCGCGGCCGCGCGTGCGAACTACGACTGCAAGCAGTTCTCGAAGGAGATCCTGAAGGGGATCGAGGGGGCCTGCAAGGAAATCATCGACGGAAAGCTCCACGAGGAGTTTCGCCTCGATGTCGTGCAGGGCGGCGCCGGCACCTCGACCAACATGAACGCGAACGAGGTGATCGCGAACCGCGCCCTGGAGCTGATGGGCCACAAGAAGGGGGAGTACAAGTACTGCGACCCTCACGATCACGTCAATTGCTCACAATCGACCAACGACGCGTATCCGACGGCGCTGCACGTCGGGATGGCGCTCGGTAACATCGAGCTCGTCGCCGCGATGAAGAAGCTCATCGCGTCGTTTCGCAAGAAAGGAAAGGAATTCGCATCGATCCTGAAAATGGGCCGCACGCAGCTCCAGGATGCCGTTCCCATGACGCTCGGCCAGGAGTTCGAGGCTTTCGCGTCCACCCTCGAGGGCGAGGTCCTCGCGCTCGAGCGGATTCAGAACGTCCTCTGCGAGACCAACATGGGCGCGACCGCGATCGGCACGGGCTTGAACGCGCCAAGAGGCTACGCCGAGAAGTGCACGCAGCACCTCGCGAAAATCACCGGTCTCCCGATCCACCTGGCCGAGAACTTGATCGAGGCGACTCAGGACACGCAGTCATTCGTCCTCTACTCCTCCTGCATGAAGAGCCTGGCGATCAAGCTCTCGAAAGTCTGCAACGACCTGCGGCTCCTGTCGTCCGGCCCGCGCACGGGACTTCGCGAGATCAACCTGCCGGCCAAGCAGCCCGGCTCTTCGATCATGCCGGGCAAGGTGAATCCGGTCATTCCCGAGGTCGTCAGCATGGTCTGCTTCCGGGTCATCGGCAGCGATCTGACGGTCACGATGTCCGCCGAGGCGGGGCAGCTCCAGCTGAACGCCTTCGAGCCCGTCATCGCGGCCTGTGTCTTCGAGGCGCAGACGATGTTCCAGAACGCTGCACGAACCCTGCGCGTGCACTGCGTCGACGGGATCGCGGCGAACACCGACGTTCTCAAGCGCTATGTCGAGTTTTCGATCGGCACGGTCACGGCCCTGAACCCCGTCATCGGATACGAGCGCTCGACGGAGCTCGCCGCCGAAGCGATGAAATCGGGGCGGGGCATTCTGGAGCTCATCCGCGAGAAGAAGGTCCTGTCGGAAGAGCAGATCAAGAAGGTCTTCGATCCGGTCGCAATGACCGGGCAGCGCTCGCAGGTATGATCCAAAAGGTCCTCCGCACTGCCCTGCTCCCGGCGGCCGCCGCGTTACTGGCCCCGAACGCGTCGGGACAGCCGATGACGCCCGGCGCCTGGCGACCCTTCACTGCCACGTGGACGCTCTCGGGACAGCGAACCCTCCTGCCGACGGAAGGTGATCGGCCCGCCTCGGTCGTCCACCTGACGGGGCCGCTCACCATCACGAGTGGCGAAAGACTCGGCCGGGGCCTCCTCGGCGAAGTGATCGGCTTCGACGACGGCGGCAAGCTCCTCGCCGGCAGGGCCGTCTTCACTGAAGAGCACGGCGACCGGATCTTCTGCACCTTGACCGCGGAGCCGATCGGCACGGGCCGCCTCGCGACCGCCACGATCACCGGCGGTACGGGGCGCTTCACGAGCCTCGAGGGGAAATTCACGCTGGCCTGGCAGTACGTGTTGGACACCGAGGGAGGACAGGTCAGCGTCCGCGCCGTGAACGTCGAGGGTCGGACTCGGCTCGTTGCCCGGGTCGAGGGTCGATGAGCCCTGGCGCGAAAACGATCCTCGCGCGTCTTGGCGTCCTGGCGCTCGGGTCAGGGATCTGGTTCTGGCCGGTACCGAACGGGCTGACGCCGCCCGCCTGGCGCCTCTTCGCGATCTTCGCCGCCACGATCGCCTCGGTCATCGTCGGGGCGTTTCCCATCTTGACGGCGTCGGTTCTCGGTCTCGGGATCGCCGTCCTCACGCGCACGATCTCGCCGGGCGCGGCCTACGCGGGCTTCGCCAACGGCACCATTCTCCTGATCATCGTCGCGTTCCTCCTGGCGCGGACCGTCGTGACGAGCGGGCTCGGTGAGCGGCTCGGGTACTTCGTCGTGAGTCTCTTCGGACGCTCGACGCTCGGGCTCGGCTACAGTCTCTTCCTGGTCGACGCCGCCGTCGCGCCCGCCTTTCCGAGCAACACCGCGCGCGGCGGCGTCCTGTTTCCCATCGCCTACTCGCTCGCCGAGGGAGGAGGATCGAAGCCCGACGAGAACACCCGGAAGCGAATGGGCGCCTACCTGATGTTCTGCGGCATGGCGAGCCTTTCCGTCTCATCGGCCCTGTGGCTCACGGCGATGGCGGCGAACCCCCTCGGCACGGAGATTGCGGCGGCGCACGGGTTGAAGATTGGTTTCGGGTCGTGGCTCGTCGCTTCTTCCATTCCGACGCTGCTTGCGATCGCGCTCCTCCCTTATGTCCTCTACAGAATCTTCCCGCCCGAAGTGCGGACGAGTCCGGACGCGCCGGTTGCCGCGCGGCAAGCGCTCCGCCGGATGGGGGGCCTGTCGGGATCCGAGCGCGCGGTGGCTCTCACGTTTCTGGCCATGGTGATCGCGTGGGGACTCGCGGCAACGCTCAAGCTCGACTCGACGGCGGTAGCCTTCGTCGGCCTCGGCGTGCTGCTGGCGACGGGCTCCCTGACGTCGAAGGACATCGCGCAGCAGGGGGACGTCCTCGAGACCTTCATCTGGTTCGCGGCACTCTACGGATTGAGCACACAGCTGAATGCGCTCGGCTTCATGGGATATCTGGGCCAGCGGCTCGGGAGCGCGCTCGGCGGCCTGCCCTGGCTGGCCGCGTTGGTGGTCCTGATTCTCGCCTATGTCCTGTTGCACTACCTCTTCGTGAGCCAGACGGCGCACCTCCTCGCGCTCTTCGGCGTGTTCCTGGACGTCGGCGCAGCGCTCCAAGTGCCGATCGCACCGCTCGCGTTCGGCCTACTTTTCGCCACGAACTACTTCTCCGTTCTCACCCCTCAGGGCTCGAGCGCCAACCTTCTGTTCGTCGGCAGCGGCTACTTGACTCAGAAGGAGCTCTACAAACTGGGCACCGTGACGACCGCCGTCCTGTTCCTCCTCTACATCGTCGTCGGAACTCCGTGGCTCATGATCGTCGCGAACTGAGAGACGACCGTGCGATATCTCTCGCAGTCCCTGCAGCGCCATCCCGAGCTCGCGGTCTTCCGGACGCTCGCCATCGGTTCCATTCCCGGGCGCTTGAAAATTGGGAGCTTCCACCTCAGCAACGCGCATTTGACGAAGTAGGAGGCAGCCATGTCCAAACGGATTACTCACCTTTCGACACTGGTGCTCGCCGTGAACCTCTTCGCCGCACCCGTCACGGCTCAGACGACCGCGGCGTCCGCAAAGCTCCCGACCGTCGTCGTGCTCGCGACGGGCGGCACGATTGCCGGCGCCGCGGCGACCGACGTCCAGGCCGGCTACACCTCGGGCCAGGTCGGCGTCGAGCAGCTGCTCGCCGCCGTGCCGCAGACGAAGAAGCTCGCGAGCTTGCGCGGCGAACAGATCTCGAACATCGGCTCGCAGGACATGAACGACGAGGTGTGGTTGAAGCTCGCGCGCCGAATCAACGAGCTGACCGCGATGCCGGACGTGGACGGCGTCGTGATCACGCACGGCACGGACACGGTCGAGGAAACCGCGTACTTCCTGAACCTGGTCGTCAAGTCGAGGAAGCCGGTCGTCTTGACCGCCGCGATGCGCCCGTCAACGGCCCTTTCGGCGGACGGCCCGCTCAACTTCTACAACGCCGTGGCCGTGGCGGCGAACAAGGAGGCCGCCGGGCGCGGGGTCCTCGTCGTCATCAACGACTGGATCCACGGGGCAGCGTCGCTCACGAAGACGAGCACGACCGCCGTGCAGACGTTTCTCTCGCCGCTTCGGGGCCTGATCGGCACCGTGGCTTACGGCGATGCCGAGTGGTATCGCGGCCCCGTTGGAAAGAACACGGCGGACTCGGAATTCTCGCTCGACGGCGTCACGGTGCTGCCGCGTGTGGACATCGTCATGGCCTACGAGAACATGGATGGGGCGCTGATCGACGCGGCCGTCGCCGCCGGGGCGAAGGGCGTGGTCGTGGCCGGCGTTGGCAACGGCAACATGACGAAACCCGCTCTCGACGCGCTCGCCGCCCAGGCGAAGAAAGGGATCGTCTGCGTGCGCTCCTCGCGCGTGACCACCGGGAACGTTGGACGCAACGTGGAAGTCGACGACGACAAGCTCGGGCTCGTCGCGTCGCTCGATCTGAACCCTCAGAAATCGAGGGTGCTCCTGCGGCTGGCATTGACACGGACGAAGGATCCGAAGCAAATTCAGCGCTACTTCGTCGAATACTGACGCCGTGGGAGCGGTTACAGGCCGAGAGGGCGACGTGAGATGAGTCTGGCAGCGGGGTTTCTGCAATCCTCGATCGGGCGCAAAGTGGTCATGGCGGTTACCGGGGCGATCCTCGTCGTCTTCGTCATCGGGCACATGGTCGGCAACCTGACCGTCTATCTCGGGCCGGAGGCGTTGAACGGCTACGCCGTGTTCCTCCGGCAGTTTCTCCACGGCTCGGCACTCTGGATCGTCCGCGCCGTGCTTCTCGTGTCGGTGACTCTCCACATCTGGTCGGCGACGTCTCTGACGCTCGATAGCCGCCGGGCTCGGCCAAAGGGCTATCGGGAGCTCGAGTGGAAGGAGTCCACGTACGCTTCACGCACGATGCGGTGGGGCGGGGTCATCATTCTCCTCTTCGTGATCTACCACCTGCTCCACTTCACGTTCGGCACGGCGCACCCGAGCTTCGTCGAGGGGGACGTGTACCACAACTTCGTGACGGGCTTCCGGAGCGTGCCGGTCTCGATCGTCTACATCTTCGCCATGCTGGCGCTCGGGCTGCACCTGCGCCACGGAGTCTGGAGCATGTTCCAGACGCTCGGCGTGTCGCACCCCCGTTACATCGCGATGGCGCGCGCGGCGGCCTGGGTCGCGGCCGTCGTGGTCGTCGTCGGCAACGTGTCCTTCCCGATCGCGGTCCTCACCGGGATCGTGAAGTAGAGAAGGAAGTGGGCATGGAACTGCGCTCCAGCGTCCCGTCCGGGCCTCTCGAGAAGAAGTGGGAGAAGCACCGCTTCGAGATGAAGCTCGTCAACCCGGCCAACAAGCGGAAGTACACGGTGATCATGGTGGGCTCGGGGCTGGCGGGCGGCGGAGGCGCCGCCTCGCTCGCGGAGCTCGGCTACCAGGTGAAGTGCTTCTGCTATCAGGACTCGCCGCGCCGCGCGCACTCGATCGCCGCGCAGGGCGGCATCAATGCCGCGAAGAATTACCGCAACGACGGCGACAGCGTCTTCCGCCTGTTCTACGACACGGTCAAGGGAGGCGACTTCCGGTCGCGCGAGGCGAATGTCTACCGCCTCGCGGAGGTCTCGGGGAACATCATCGATCAGTGCGTGGCTCAGGGCGTGCCGTTCGCTCGCGAGTACGGCGGGCTCCTCGACAATCGCTCCTTCGGCGGCGCGCAGGTCTCCCGCACCTTCTACGCGCGCGGCCAGACGGGCCAGCAGCTCCTCCTCGGCGCCTACCAGGCGCTCGAGCGCCAGATCGGCCTGGGGTCGGTCGAGATGTTCTCGCGCCACGAGATGCAGGAGTTGATCGTCGTGGACGGTCGCGCGCGCGGAGTCGTGGTCCGCGACATGGTCACCGGCGAAGTCGAGACCCACCTCGGGGACGCGGTCTGCCTCGCGACGGGGGGCTACGGCAACGTCTTCTACCTCGCGACGTACGCCAAGGGGTGCAACGGCACGGCGATCTGGCGCGCCTACAAGAAAGGGGCCG
>Ga0075423_10006358_pt1 | contig 11093 bp, 9 predicted proteins | sample SoiMethybrSBSTD2_FD_80114 | JGI IMG/M metagenome (GOLD analysis project Ga0075423, IMG submission 80114) | Bulk soil microbial communities from a Populus tree surrounding site in Tennessee, USA - Soil MetaG P. TD hybrid SBSTD2 | ecosystem: Environmental > Terrestrial > Soil > Tree plantation...
GGCGGCGGCCGAGGCCGGCTTCGCCGTGGTCGCCGTGCCCGGCGCCTCGGCGGTCGCGGCCGCCCTCGCCGTCTCGGGCTTCTCCGCCGACCAGTTCACCTTCGGCGGCTTCTTGCCGGCGCGCGCCGCCGGGCGCCGCCGCCGTCTCGCCGAGCTCTTGCAACGGAAGGAGCCGATCGTGCTCTACGAAGCGCCGCATCGCGTGCGCGAGACGCTCGCCGATCTCGAGGCTCTGGCCCCCGGCCGGGCGCTGGCCGCGTGCCGCGAGCTGACCAAGGCGCACGAGGAAGTGCTGCGCGGCACACCGGCCGAGGTGACGCGGGCGCTCACCGAGGAGCGCGAGCGCGGCGAGTGGACGATCGTCGTCGGGCCGGCCGAGCGCGGCGCGCCGGCGGGGGGGAAGGCCAAGGGAGCCGCCCTCGCCTTCGAGCGCGCGCAGCGCGAGAGCGGGGTCGCCGACGAGGAGGCGCGGCGCCGCGCCGAGTTCGTGTTCGGGCCGCCGCGCGACCGCGGGCGCAAGCGTTGAGCGCCTCGCGCGAGGGGCCGAGCGCGGCCGGGCGCATGAAAGCCGGGGGCCGCGAGGCGGTGCGCGCCTGGCTCCTGCCCGTGGCGCGCGGCCTGGCGCGGGCCGGCGTGAGCCCCGACTTCCTCACGCTCATGGGACTCCTGTTCACCGCGATCGGCGGCATCGAGCTGTCGCGCGGGCGCTTCACGTTCGGGGCTCTGTGGGCGATCGCCGGCTCGCTGCTCGATGCTCTCGACGGCCCGGTGGCGCGCGAGCGGGGGCGGGAGACCGCGTTCGGCGCCTTCCTGGACTCCACGGTGGACCGGGTGAGCGACACCCTGCTGTTCGTGGGCGTGGCCGCCTACTACTTCTACCGTCCGGTGCTCACCGCCTCGAGCGTGTCGCGCGTGCTCGAGTCGAAATACGTGGGATTCGAGCCGGTGAACGACTGGATGGTGGGCCTGACGGCCCTACTGGCGCTCGCCGGGGCGTACATGGTTTCCTACACGCGGGCCCGGGCCGAGGGGCTGGGCACCGACTGCAAGGTGGGCTGGTTCGAGCGCCCCGAGCGGCTGATCGTCCTGCTCGGCGCGGCGCTCTTCGGAGCCGGCGTGTGGATGGAATACGCGCTCCTCTTCCTGGCGATCATGAGCTGGATCACGGTGGTGCAGCGCGTGCTTCACGTGCGGCGTCGCCTGGCGGGCGCGCCCCCCCGGTCGGGGCGCGGAGCCATCTGACAGCGCGCGGGTCTCACGAACCTCACGGAGGAAGCTCCCCCATGGCTAAGGTAAGAGTCGCCATCATCGGCGTGGGCAACTGCGCCTCTTCGTTCGTCCAGGGTGTGCACTACTACCGTCAGGCCAAGGACTCCGATCGCGTGCCCGGCCTCATGCACGTGAACCTCGGTGGCTATCACGTCCGTGACGTCGAGTTCTCGGCCGCCATCGACATCGACAAGAACAAGGTCGGCAAGGACCTCGCCGAGGCCATCTACACGACGCCCAACAACACGTACCGCTTCACCGACGTGCCGCGCAGCGGCATCAAGGTGCAGCGCGGGATGACGCACGACGGTCTCGGCAAGTACCTGTCGCAGATCATCCAGAAGGCCCCGGGCTCGACCGCCGACATCGTCAAGCTGCTGCGCGACACCGGCACCGACGTGGTCGTGAACTACCTGCCGGTGGGCTCCGAGGAGGCCACCAAGTGGTACGTCGAGCAGGTGCTCGAGGCCGGCTGCGCCTTCGTCAACTGCATCCCGGTGTTCATCGCCCGCGAGCGCTACTGGCAGCGCCGCTTCGAGACCAAGGGCCTGCCAGTGATCGGCGACGACATCAAGTCGCAGGTCGGCGCCACGATTCTGCATCGCGTCATCGCGCGCCTGTTCGTCGACCGCGGCGTGCGCATCGACCGCACCTACCAGCTCAACTTCGGCGGCAACACGGACTTCCTCAACATGCTCGAGCGCGAGCGCCTGGAGTCGAAGAAGATCTCCAAGACCAACGCGGTGACGAGCCAGATCCCGTACGAGATGGACGAGCAGAACGTGCACGTCGGCCCCTCGGACTACGTGCCCTGGCTGCTCGACCGCAAGTGGTGCCACATCCGCATGGAGGGGACGACGTTCGGCGACGTGCCGCTCAACCTCGAGGCCAAGCTCGAGGTGTGGGATTCGCCCAACTCCGCCGGCGTGGTGATCGACGCCGTGCGCTGCGCCAAGCTGGCCCTCGACCACGGCCTCAAGGGCGCGCTCATCGCGCCGTCGGCGTACTTCAAGAAGTCGCCGCCGCAGCAGTTCGCCGACGACGTGGCGCGCGAGATGGTCGAGGACTACATCCGCACCTACGGGCACAAGAAGGGCAGGACGCCGTCGGCGGCGAGCCCGGTGCAGGTGAAGGTCAAGATGCAGGCGGCGACCGGCGGCAAGACGCAGTCGTCGAGGAACGGCCGCCCGGCGCGGGCCGAGCAGGTGAACGCGCAGGCGAACGGGAAGAAGACCGCGGCGCGCGCCAAGGGCAAGCGCCGCGCCAAGCGCACGCTGGCGCGCTCCCGCTAGCCGACGCCGTGCCCGAAGGGCTGTTCGTCACCTTCGAGGGCATCGAGGGCACGGGGAAATCGACGCAGGTCGGACTGGCGGCGCGCAGGCTGGCCGTGCGCGGCATCGAGCACGTGGTCACGAGAGAGCCCGGAGGGACCCCGCTGGGGCGGACCCTCCGGGCGTTTCTCTTGGAGCGGCACGAGCATCCCGCCGACCCACTCGTCGAAGCCCTCCTCATGGTGGCCGACCGCGCCCATCACGTGGCCACGGTCATCGCCCCGGCGCTGGCCGCGGGCCAGGTCGTCCTGTGCGACCGCTTCGCCGACGCCACGCTCGCCTATCAGGGAGGCGGATCGGGCGTCGATCCCGATCTGCTCGCGCGCATGAATCGGGCGGCCACGCGCTCCCGGTCGCCCGACCTCACGGTGCTCCTCGACCTCGATCCGGCGCGCGCCGTCGAGCGCCTGGCGGCCCGCGCCGGAGCGCTCGACCGCTTCGAATCCGAGCCCCACGCCTTCTTCGTTCGCGTGCGCCGCGCCTATCACGAGCTCGCGGCGCGCGAGCCCGAGCGCTGGCTCGTGGTCTCCGCCGAAGGCGACGCCGCCGGGATCGCCGACACGATCGAGCGCGAGATCGATCGCCGGCTCGCCGCTAAGTCCGCCGCCCAGACTGGATTTCCGAAAACCTGACTCCCGAGGCACGGTTTGGCTCGGGGGAAGCCCTTGCCCGGCCGATCTCTATGCTAGGCTTGCCTTCGAGCTCCGGAGACGCGCGAAAGCGCGCGACCCGGCCGGTGCTCCACCCGCTCGACCGAGGATCGATCGTCCGATGCTGCGCCGTCGTCTGGGCCTAGGCGCCCTCTTGCTCCTCTTGTTCGTCGCCGGGTGGGCCTTCGGGTGGACCCGGGCCACGGCGCGGGATCGCTACGAGAAGCTCGACCTGTTCGTCGACGCCCTCTCCAAGGTCGAGAACTTCTACGTCGATCCGGTCGAGCCGCAGAAGCTCGTGAACGGCGCCATCAACGGCATGATGAAGCGCCTCGATCCCTTCTCCAATTACCTCGACCAGAAGTCGTTCGACGAGCTGACCGTGCAGACCCAGGGCCAGTTCGGCGGCCTCGGCATCGTGGTGTCGGTGCGCGACAGCTGGCCCACCGTCATCTCCGTGCTCGAGGGCACGCCCGCGTCCTCGCTCGGCATCCTGCCCGGCGACCGCATCGTCGAGATCGAGGGCAAGACGACGCGCAGCCTGGCCATCGACGACGTGGTGTCGAAGCTGCGCGGCCCCGAGGGCACCAAGGTCACGATCCAGGTGGCGGGCGAGGGCGAGACGGCGCCGCGCACGATCACGGTGACGCGCCGCATCATCCACGTGAAGAGCGTGCCCTACACGAATCTCTTCCCCGGCGGCGTCGGCTACATCCGGCTCGCGAGCTTCTCGGCCACGAGCGGCGACGAGCTGGAGGCGGCGCTCGAGAGCCTGCGCGGCCAGGGGGCGAAGGGCTTCGTGCTCGACCTGCGTGGCAACCCCGGCGGCTTGCTCTCCGAGGCGGTCGACGTCTCCGAGCGCTTCCTGCCCAAGGGCGCGGTGGTCGTGCAGACGCGCGGGCGCGCGCCCAACTCCGACCAGACGTTCTACGCCGACGACACGCGGCCCAACCTGTCGCAGCCCATGGTCGTGCTGGTCGACGAGTTCTCGGCCTCGGCGGCGGAGATCGTGGCCGGCGCCTTGCAGGATCACGACCGGGCGCTGGTCGTGGGCGAGCCCACGTTCGGCAAGGGATCGGTGCAGAGCGTGCTCAGCCTGCCGGGCACCAAGGCGGCGCTCAAGCTCACGACGGCGAAATACTACACGCCGAGCGGACGCTCGATCCACAAGGACGCCTACAACGCCAAGGTGGGCGAGGAGTCGTCGTCCGACGACGAGGACGACGAGGACGGCGCGGCGCCGCCGCCCGATACCTCGAGCGCGGCCAAGCCCAAGTTCAAGACCGACTCCGGCCGCACCGTGTACGGCGGCGGCGGCATCACGCCGGACCTCGTGATCCACGCCGACACCCTGGCGCAGCCGGCGCTCGGCATCGAGCGGCGCGCGCTCCTCTTCCAGTTCGCCGTGCACTACGTGGCCCAGCATCCGGGCGTGGCCCCCGAGGGGCCGCTGCCCGCCGAGGCGTGGACGCGCTTCCAGCAGTTCCTGGCCGAGCAGAAGTACACGGTCTCGTCCGACTCGCTGGCCATGCAGCGCGACTACCTGCAGATGGGCATCCGCCGGGAGATCGCGCGGCGGCTGGCGGGCGAGGCGGGCGCGTTCCGCGTCGCCTCGGAGTCCGACAACACGCTGCAGAAGGCGCTCGACCTGGTGCGCCGGGCGCGCGCGCCGCGCGAGCTGCTCAAGCTGTCGATGCTGCATTGACGGCGGCGCCGCCTCCCGATCCCCGCGATTTCATCCTGGTCGACTTCGACGGCACGCTCGCGGCCGCCGATGTCGGCAATCGCTTCTTCCGCCAGTTCACCGCCGACCACGAAGCCTGGCGCCGCCTGATCGACGACTGGAAACAGGAGCGCATCACGGCGCGCGAGTGTCTGGCGCGTGAGTGCGAGCTGGCGCGCGTCGGTGAGGCCGAGGCGCACGCCTTCGTGCGCTCGTTCCATCTCGCCCCCGAAGCGCCGGCCTTCGCCGCCCGCGCCCGCGCCGCGGGCCACGAGGTCGCCGTGGCCTCCGACGGTCTCTCCTTCTATATCGAGGATCTGCTGGCGCGCGCCGGGCTCGACCTGGCGCACCGCGCCAACCGCCTGCGCTTCGAGAGCGCGGGGCCGGTGCCGGAGTTCGGCTCGCGCGGGCCGTCGTTCGCGCTCGCCGACGGGCGCGTGGCGCGCTCGGCCGCCGACGCCGGGCCGGGATGCGGCGCGTGCGGCCACTGCAAGGGTGCCGCACTCGACGCCGCACGCGCCTCGGGGCGCTACCGCCGGCTCGTGCTCGTGGGCGACGGCTACTCGGATCGCTGCGGCGCCCGCGCCGCCGACGTGCGCTACGCCAAGGACGATCTGCTCGACTGGTGCCGGGCGCAGGGCCTCGCCGCGACCCCGTTCGCCACGCTCGACGAAGTGGCGCGCGCCGAGGGCTGGCCGGTTTGCCCGCCCTCGCCCCGGCCGCTATAGTCGAGCGACCGGCGGCGTCCCGCGCGCCACCCGCCGGCTCGCGACTTCCATTCGCCATCGTCCCGCGCGCTCGATCGGAAACCGCCTTGCTGCCCGACCACGCCTCCCGTCCGCTCACCATCGGCTCTCTCGTGCTCGAAGCCCCGGTGATGCTCGCTCCGCTCGCCGGCGTGAGCGACGCGCCGTTCCGGCTCCTGTGCCGCGAGCAGGGCGCGGCCTCGGTGTGCACCGAGCTCGTGTCCGCCGACGGGCTCGTGCGCGGCAACCGGAAGACGCTTCGCTATCTCCACTTCTATCCCGCCGAGCGCCCGATGGGTGTGCAGCTCTTCGGCTCCGATCCCGGCGTCATGGCCGAGGCGGCGCGCATCGTGTGCGATCTGCCCGAAGAGGTGCGCCCCGACTTCCTCGACCTCAACATCGGCTGCCCGGTTCACAAGGTGGTGACGCGCGAGGCCGGCGCCGCGCTGCTCTGCAACCTACCCTTGCTCGAGAGCGTGGTGCGCGCGGTGGTGGGGGCGAGCACGCTTCCGGTCACCGCCAAGACGCGCTGCGGCTGGGACAACTCCAAGCAGAACGGTGTCGAGGTCACGCGCCTGTTCGAGGGCGCCGGGGTGCAGCTCGTGGCCATGCACGCGCGCACGCGCTCGCAGGGCTTCGAGGGCAAGGCCAACTGGGAGATGATCCGCGAGGCGCAGGCGGCGGTGTCGATCCCCGTGGTCGGCAACGGCGACGTGGTCTCGGCCTCGGAAGCCCTGCGCATGCTCGACGAGACCGGTGCCGCCGGCGTCATGATCGGCCGTGCCGCGTTCGGCTATCCGTGGATCTTCCGCGAGACGCGCGCGCTCCTCGAGCGCGGCGAGCCCGCGCTGCCGGCGACGCCGCGCGAGCGCCTGGAGACCTGCCTGCGCCAGCTGCGCCTGCTCGCCGAGCAGGTGGGCGAGACGGTGGCGGTGCGCGAGATGCGCAAGCACGTGGCCTGGTACGTGAAGGGGCTGCCGCGCTCGGCGGCGGTGCGCGAGAGCGCCAATCGCATGCAGACGGCGGCGGAGATCGAGTCCCTGCTCTCCGCGTTCCTGCTGCATCTCGAAGACGGCGGCGAGGTGGAGAGCCTGACGGAGGAAGCATGCGGCGAGCCGGTCGGCGCGTGAGCCGGCGCCCGGCGGGGGCGCGGCGCGAGCCGCTCGAGGCGCTGCTCGCCAAGCTCCTCGCGGGCGGCGACGGCCTGCCGTTCGCGACGCTCGATCACGACCGGGCGCGGCGCACCGGCGCCCCCGAGGTCGTGCTCGCGGCCGGCAAGTCGGCGTCCCAGGTGGTGGAGATCGCGCGCCGCATCGCCCGCCGCGCCGGACGCTGTCTCGTGACGCGCGCCGACGCCGAGACACTGGCCGCGCTCGCCGCCGCGTTCCCGGACGCGTCGTGGAATCCGCGCGCGCGCACCGTGCTCGTCGGCACCGCGCCCGCGCCGGTGGGGCGCGTGTGCGTGATCTCGGCCGGCACCTCCGACGAGCCGGTGGCCGAGGAAGCGGCGGAGACGCTCAAGGCCCTGGGCAGCCGGGTCGTGCGGCTCGTCGACGTGGGTGTCGCCGGCCTGCACCGCATCCTGCTCAAGAGCCCGGAGGTGCGGCGCGCGAATGCCGTGATCGTGGTCGCCGGCATGGAGGGCGCGCTCCCCAGCGTGGTCGGCGGGCTCACCTCGCGCCCGGTGATCGCCGTGCCCACGAGCGTCGGCTACGGTGCTTCGTTCCGCGGGCTGGCGGCGCTCCTCGGCATGCTCAACTCGTGCGCGCCCGGCGTGTGCGTGGTGAACATCGACAACGGCTTCGGCGCCGCCTTCGCCGCCCACCGCGTGAACACCATGGTGGCGCGCACGCGGCGGCGCGCGGCGCGCGTGCGGAGAAACGGCACGTGACCATCGCCTACTTCGACTGCTTCTCGGGCGTGAGCGGCGACATGCTGCTGGGGGCTCTGGTCGGCGCCGGCTGGCCGGCCGAGGAGCTCGCGTCGCTGCCGGCGCGGCTCGGGCTCTCGGGCGTGACCGTCACCGCCGGGCGCGCACGGCGCGGCGCCCTCGACGCCTCGCGCGTCACCGTCGACGTCGGCGGCGCGCAGCCCATGCGCCACCTGCCGCAGATCCGCGAGCGCATCGAGAAGGGCGATGTGCCCGAAGCGACGAAGCGCCGCGCCCTTTCCGTGTTCGAGCGGCTGGCCGAGGCCGAGGCCAAGGTGCACGGCACCACGGTCGAGAAGATCCACTTCCACGAGGTGGGCGCCGCCGACGCGCTCATCGACGTGGTCGGCACCTGCTGGGGCCTCGAGCGCCTGGGCGTCGAGGCGGTCTACGCGTCGGCCCTTCCGCTCGGCCGCGGCAGCGTGCGCACCGAGCACGGCCTGCTGCCGGTGCCGGCGCCGGCCACGGCCGAGCTCCTGCGCGGCGTGCCCGTCGAGATGCCCGACATCCAGGCCGAGCTCGTGACGCCGACCGGGGCCGCACTGCTGGTCACGCTGGTCTCGCGCTGGGGTGGGGCGCCGCCGTTTCGCGTGCGCGCCCAGGGCGTGGGCGCGGGCGGGCGCGATCTCGCCGAGCAGCCCAACGTGCTGCGCCTCTTCCTCGGCGACGCCGACGAGGCGGGCGCGACCGACGCGGCGCCGGGCCGCCGTCCCGTGCTCGTCCTCGAGACCGCGCTCGACGACGCCTCGCCGCAGCTCGTCGCCCGCCTGGTGCCGAGCCTCCTCGCCGCCGGCGCGCGCGACGCCTTCCTCACCCCCATTCAGATGAAGAAAGGGAGGCCCGGCGTGCTCGTGACCTGCCTGTGCGATCCCGGCCAGGAGGAGGCGATGACCGGCATCCTGTTCCGCGAGTCGCCGACGCTGGGGGTGCGCGTGCGCCGCGAGGAGCGGGTCGAGCTGGCCCGTCGCTCGGTGGAGGTCGAAACCCCCCACGGCCGTGTCGCGGCCAAGGAGGCCGTGCTCCCCGACGGCAGCCGCCGCCTCATGCCCGAGTACGAGAGCCTGGCCGCGCTCTCCGAGCGCACCGGCATCCCGCTGCTCGAGCTCTCGCGCTCGGTGCTCGCCGCCTGGAGCGGCGAGCGCTGACCCCGCGCCCGTGCTCGCCGCGCGCCGCCTGACGGCGGGCCCGCCCGGGGGCGCGCCCATCCTCCGCGACCTCGACCTCGAGGTGCGGCCGGGCGAGTGGGTGGCGCTCACCGGGTCGAACGGAGGGGGAAAGAGCACGCTTTGCCTGGCGCTCGCCGGGCTCCTCGGAGCTCGCGCCGGCGAGGTGGCGCTGGACGGTGAGCCGCTCGGCCCGGCCGATCCGCGCCGGGCCGCGATCGGCATCGTCTTCCAGGAGCCCGAAGCCCAGCTCGTCGCCCCCACGCTCGAAGAGGAGCTGGCGTTCCCGCTCGAGAATCTGGGCTGGGAGCGCGGCGCCATCCGCGAGCGCGTGGCGCGGCTGGTCGCCGATTTCGATCTGGCCGGACTCGGCGGCCGGGCACCGGCCCGGCTCTCGGGAGGCGAGAAGAGCCGCCTCGGGGTGGCGGCCGCGCTCGCCGTCGATCCGCGCTACCTGATCCTCGACGAGCCGGGTGTCTACCTCGATGCCGACGCGCGCGCCCGCCTGCGCGCCCTGGTGCGCCGCGAGGTCGATCGCGGCCTCGGCGTGCTGTTCGTCACCCAGCTCGAAGAGGAGTGGAGTGCTGCCGGCCGCCGGCTCGTGCTCGAGAACGGGGCGGCGCGCCAGACCGAGGCCGCGCTCCCGGCGCCGGGCGATCGCGTGGCCAGCTGGCCCCGAGCCGGCGACGTCGCGCTCGCGGCACGCGATCTCCGCTTCTCCTATGGAGAGGCGCGACTGCTCGACGGCGTCTGCCTCGAGCTCGCCCGTGGCCAGGCGGCGCTCGTCACCGGGGCGAGCGGGAGCGGCAAGACCACGCTCCTCCTACTTCTCTCCGGCGTCCTGAGCCCGAGCGCGGGCGCGATCGAGCTCGCCTCGCCGACCTCGCTCGGCGTCCTCCTCCAGTCGCCCGAGGATCAGCTCGTGTCGCCGTCCGTGCTCGAGGACGTGGCGCTCGGCGCGCGCTCGCGCGACCGAGGCGGCGAGATCGCCCGCGCCGCGCTGGCGGAGGTCGGTCTCGGCGACGAGCAGATCCTGGCGCGACCGCCGGGAACGCTGAGTCACGGACAGAAGCGGCGCGCCGCGTGGGCCGGTCTGCTCGCCCGCGGCGCCGGGCTCTGGCTCCTGGACGAGCCCACGACCGGTCTCGATGCCGACGGTCTTTTAGTCCTCCGAAACACTTTGTCGAGATTCGTGGAGGGTGGAGGAGCCGCCCTGATCGTGAGTCAGGACCCACGCCTGGAGGCTTGGGGCATGCGGCGTTACCGTCTTTTGGACGGCTGCATCCGGCCGGCGGAGATACCCAACTCCGCCGTATCGGATGGCTGGCACGGCGTTTGTAAGCCAGTTTCCGCTTGACTCGAGCCACTTGTAAACCCTATGTTATTGTCGTTTTACACCCAGTGGCATTCCCCCGCGCCAGTCCGGGGCGTGAAATGTGGCCCGACCCGATGGGCCGATTTTCCGGGCGATGGGAGTTACGGAAACAGGATGGATTCCGATCGTTGCCTGGGTGAATGCCGCGTGACGCTTCAACGTCATCCCTAGGCTTGCTTCCGTCCTCGCTCGTCGAGGACACGTACGTTTTCCGGCGCGCTTCGCACGCCATGCGATCGCGTCGGCCCGTTCGAGGTCGACAACGATGCTCTCGCCAGAGAAAGGGGTGATGCGGGGCCGGATTCACCAATCAATGCCGGACGGGCGCGTTCACCGCGGGAGGCTCGATTCCCGCGTCTCACGGAACGCGTCGAAGAAACGACACCTCGCTCGCACGTACCGCTGCATCGCATGCGAACGCATTGCGACGTGGAGGCGGTTCCTTGAGAAACCCGATGCACCGACTCACCCATACCTCTCATCGCGCACCGGCCGGGGTCGTCGCCGGAATCGACGCTTGGGGGGATCGTTCTCGGGCGGGTGCGGTCGGAAGACGGGAGATTCTGCAAGGGACGCTTCCCGGGAGTCGTTCTCTCTACTCTCAGGGGCGGCGACCAGCCGCCTCGCTGGAGGCTGACAACATGCGTCGTTTCCTTGCTCTGCTTCTCGGCCTCGCGCTGGGGGCGATGGTTCTCGTGCCGGCGGCCATGGCCGCGGGCACGCTGGACAATCCCACTGGCGATGAAGGCGTGAAGACGGCCATGACGAAGGCTACGCGCTATCGGTCGGGATTCCAGACCGCTGCCGCGAGCACCGTTTGGTACGGCTTCTTGGCGTCGAGCTCCGATCCCAACAAGGTGCACGTTGGCGGCATGTGGGACTTCGATACGCCCTACTATGGCGCCA
>Ga0075423_10006360_pt1 | contig 11093 bp, 7 predicted proteins | sample SoiMethybrSBSTD2_FD_80114 | JGI IMG/M metagenome (GOLD analysis project Ga0075423, IMG submission 80114) | Bulk soil microbial communities from a Populus tree surrounding site in Tennessee, USA - Soil MetaG P. TD hybrid SBSTD2 | ecosystem: Environmental > Terrestrial > Soil > Tree plantation...
CCGAGATGATCGCCTGCCTTGTATTGCATGCCTGAGGGCAGAGCTACCTCGAGGTGTCGAGTCGAGCGGTCGGCGCCGGCGCCCAGCAACTCGTAATTGTCGCGCACCACCGCAGCCTGGGCGTGATAGGACATGATGACCGGATTTGTGACCTGCCGATTCGTCACGGTGATGGCGAGTCTCGGCTGGCTCTCATCTGTCTCGTGTTGCGCATCCACTCCGAGAGCGGTGCCAATGTCCCGCCACAAAGTGTCGTGCCAGTTGCGATATGCGGCATCGAAATCGCCGCGTGCGTCACCGGCGCCCCGTGGGTGGATACGGGTGGCACCATGCTGCTCGAGTCCGGCGTCGAGTTGTGTCGGTACCGCCTGATACGTCGTCGCCCACTCGGTGTTGCCACAGCCGAAGACGGTGTACGACAAGTCCTCAAACGTCGTTGACTCGGCCTGGTTGAGCGAGTGGTGGAACTTGACGGCATTGTCAGGTGGCAGTCCGTTATATGAGGAGCAGACCAGAATCGCCGCTTTCGCAGGCAGTCGCTGGACGTAGTCGTCCAAGGGACCGAGCGTCACGTCGTAGCCACGTTCGCTGCCCTCTTGCGCGAGGCGATTGGCGATGCCCTCCGCAGTCCCGAGGTTCGACCCGAACAAAACCGCCAGCGGCGTATGGTGCGCATCGCTGACGCGCGGCCGGGGCGTGACCTGCGCCTCGGCGGAGACGGTAGGCGGCTGGGCCTTGTCGATTGGCCGATCAGTACGGCGCTTGACCTGGATGTACAGGTCAGCGGGTTTGACGGTCAGAGTCACCTTGGTGTGCAGCCGATAGTTCGGGTCCTTGATCAACTCGAACCGCTGCAGCAGCATGCCCAATACCAGGACCGCCTCCTGCAGGGCGAACTGCCGCCCGATGCAGGCCCGTTGCCCGGTGCCGAATGGCTTGTACGCGTTCGGAGGGATCGTGCTCATCCGCTCCGGCGTGGTGTGGTCGGGATTGAACTCCTCGGCGTCCTCGCCCCAAATCGATTGGTCACGATGCAACATCGGAGAAAAGACCATCATCGCCAGGTCCTTCGGAATCGCGTAGCGCCCGCCACCGATCACGGTGTCCTCCTTCGCGTGGCGCCTGAAACCCGCCGCCGTCGGCCACAGCCGCAGCGCCTCATCAAGAACCTGGCGTACATAAGTCAGCTCATGCAGCTGATCAAAGGTCGGCTGCAGAGTGCCGCCGAGCACTCGATCAACCTCCTCACGCGCGCGGTCGAGGTATTCCGGATGCTCGAGCAGGAAGTAGGTGGCGAACGACAGGAGTCCACTGGTCGTCTCGTGGCCGGCGATCAAGAACGTCAAGCACTGGGCCCGGATGTTCTCGTCCGGAAGGTTTAGTCCGGTCTGTTTGTCGACTCCAGTGATCATCCGGCCGAGCAGGTCAGTGTTGTCCGCTGCATCACCCATCGCTCGGCGCTTGCGGATCAGATCATCCACCAGGTTGGCCATGAAGGCCTGATCCTCTTCGAACTGACGCTGTGCACTGATCTTGAGCCGGGTTTGAATCGGCAACTGCCGGAGCCGCGCTTGTGACTCGTCGAGCACCCGGATCATCGCCTGCACGAATGGGTGCGGCGTCTCGCGATAGAACGAATTGAACCGATATCCGAATCCGCACAGAGCGATCGTGTCGAGCGTCAGCCGCGTCATGTCGCCAGCGACATCGATCTGTTCGTCAGGATTGAGCCGATCCCACTTGTCCATCAGCTGATCCGCGATGTCGATCATTGCCGGCATGTAGTCCCGCATCGCCTGCATGCTGAAAGGCGCCATCAAGATGCCGTGCGCGCGGGCCCACATCGGGTCATCGGTGTGGGCCGTGAAGAGGCCAGCATCAACGGGGCCCTCGGCCAAGATCGACAGGCCCGCGGTGATGACCTTGTCGAAGCGAGCGTCGTCGCAGATCTCCGAAACCAGGTCGACGCCGGACACCACTGCCGAGATGCCAGCGGGCGAGGTCAGCTTGAAGATCGGCCCGTACTCGCGCGCAATGGACATCAGGCTGTCGATTGGCTGTGCCAGATCGATGGCCCGTACGTTACCGATGATCGGCAGTCCTTGAGGGCCAGGGAAGTCCTCGGGTGCAAGCGGTTCGGTCATCAGGCGGCCCCTCCTGGATCAGGCTGATTTTCCTAAGACGACGCAGCGAATTACGGCGGGGGCATCCGTGGAAGGAAGAGTCGCATGTCCGCGCTGCCCGGGCATCACCCGCCCGGGGTGAATCGGTCTGCGGTGAGTTTGGGCACGTGCGCCATGACGCTAGCGAGTAACAATCAGGTCCTGCACCGCCTGCAGCTGATCGCTCAGCGAATCCATCACCCGTTCGGCAGTTAGCGGCTGATATGCCCCAGGGACCGGCTCGTAGCGAAATTGCCAGGTAATCGTGTTGTTGAACTCGAGTACCTGAACAGCCAGCTTCGTGTCGGCATTGGTCGTCAAGACGTAGGCGATTTGCGGTGGCGCGCCGGCGTCGACGGTCAGCGGTGTGGCCGTGAGCATTCCTCTGCTGGCTGGCGGTGCGTGGACCTCAACGGGAACATCCCGGCAATTATCGAGTACGGCGGCAAGTCGCTGGTATTCCCGATCGGCGCTCGCAACATCTGGGAACCGGTAGGTGAACAGCGAAACTGCCGAGCGATTGAGCTCCCAGAAGGTGCCTACTCCATCGAGCGCTTCTGGTGGGGGTCGGTTCAACACCGTCGCTTCGAACAATGGCTCGCAGGCGGCGGGCAGGACATAGCCGTCCTGTTGGCTCATCCGATGGGGGTCGATTACTGAGGCGTCACTGGTGCCATCGTGGCGCACCATGCCGGCGTACACGCCTTGCACATCATCAAGGGAGAACAGCGGCGCCGGTGTCGGCCAAAATCTCCAGAGCAGGAGTCCGGTGAGCAGCACCAGGGCTATCGCGACCAGGATGTATTTGCCTCGCCGCGACAGCCGGCCCGCTTCGCCTGAGCCCACAGTCAGGACCTCGGGTTCGAACTGCGGCGACGCGGTCGTCACAGCTTGATCGTAGTCATCGAGGCGCAACCGACACTGCCTGGTCGAGCCTTGTGGGAGCAACGGTTGATCTTGAACAACGGCTTAGAGAGTCAATAGGCATCGTTGGTTGCGCAACAAGTTGCGGTCTCGACCAAGCATTCGGCAAAGGGGTTCCAGCAATACCCGGCTCAATGTCTCCCCGCGCGGGACTCTTTACTCGGAGCGTTTCAAGTGCCACGATCAACCACAACAATCCGGATACGCGCAGCATGCTCGCATTGATTCTGGGTACTCAAAAATGATGAGTTAGTTCCTGGGATCTTGCTGAGAGCGAGGCGAGGCATTTTGGCAGATCGCGGCAGATCTGGGCAGGTCGCCGCAAGGCGCCGGGTCGCCCGACTGCGCTGTCCGAATGCATCGCACTCTCGCTTGGCAGCCGTGTCACATCCAGAGCCGACGCTTTTTTCGGGGCCGGGCGCATGCGCCACGCCCCCGTTCCCGCCATACGCCAAGCGACCGACATAGGTCACCTCTGATTGGTGACCACGAGTTCCAACCATTCGAGGAAGGAAAGAATGAACGACAATCACGATCACATCGAGCCGTCAACGCAGGCGACTGCCCCCGACACTGACTGGAGGACCGCCTGGACCCCAAGTCGACGGCACTTCCTCACCGTGGCCGGTCTCGCCGTCGGCGGCGCAGCTCTCGGTCTCGGAGTATCGGGGTGCGGCACAGCTCAGACGGGTACGAGTTCCGGACAGGCGGGGAAGGGCCGTGCTGGCGCGGCCGGGGAGACGTTGTTCGTGGCGGGCTTCCAATGGGGTCCACCGAAGAGCTTCAACCCCATGGGGGCCAACCCCGACTGGCCGACGAACTTCAATCATCCCCAGATGATCTATGAGAGCTTGCTGCGGTTCAACCTCCTCGACGGCTCGCTGGCTCCCGGTCTTGCCAAGGAGATCCAGGAGCCTGACGATCACACCATGACGCTGCCGCTGCAGGAAGGCACCAAGTGGTCGGACGGTTCGGAACTCACCGCCGACGACGTTGCCTTCACCTTCGAGCTCGGCAAGACCGCGTCGGTGAACTTCTCAACGGTGTGGCAATACATCGACTCGGTTACGGCGAAGGATCCGCGGACCGTCGAGTTCAAGCTGAAGTCCAAGCCCTTCAACCCGATCATCGTCAAGCAATTCATCTGCCAGACGCTGATCGTTCCCAAGGCCGTCTTCGGCAGCATCTCGCCGGACAAGATCCCGGCCGATACGAATCTCAAGCCAATCGGCTCCGGTCCGTACCTGCTGGATAAGTACGATCAGACCCAGGTCAACCTCAAGCGAAACGACAACTACTGGGGCAAAACAGCCTTTGGCAATCCGCCGATGACCACGATCAATCACCCGATCTTCAAGAGCAACAATGACGGTGACCTCAAGCTGGAGAGCGGCGAGATCGATGCCAGCCAGCAGTTCACGGCACAGATCTGGAAGATGTGGGAGGCCGGTAAGCCGGTCGGCGTCTGGATGAAGAAGAAGCCGTACTACATTCCCGGGCAAATCCCACTGCTGATCTTCAACCTGAACAAGCCGGGCCTGGAGAATCCTAAGGTCCGGCTCGCCATCGCCTACGGAATCGACTACCCGAATATCGCCACGACCGCCATGTCGGACTACTCGGATCCAGCCAACGCCAGCCTCATCGTCCCGACCGGGTACGAGTCGAAGTTCTACGACGCCGCCGCGGTGCAGTCGGAGGGCTGGACGTTCGACAAGAACAAGGCGATCGAGATCTTGGAGGGCGAGCTGAAGGCGAAGAAGGGCTCAGATGGCATCTATGAGCTGCCCGATGGCACAAAGCTCGGCGGCTGGAAGTTGATCACTCCAACGGGGTGGACCGACTGGAACACTGCGTGCGAAATCGTCGCCAAGTCGGCTAAGGACATCGGGATCGGCATCAGCACGGAGTTTCCGCAGTTCCCGACTATGTATGCCAAGCTCCAGAACGGCGATTTCGACTTGGCAATGTATAACTACGGCGGCGTGAGTCCGGCCAGCCCATGGATCCGCTTCCGGGACGCAATGGACGACCGCGGGGTGCCCGCAGTAGGAAAGACCGCGTTCTGGAACTACAACCGATTCAAGAACGCCGACGTTGCGGCGCAGGTTGACGCCGCGGCGGCGGCGAAGTCCGATGCCGAAGCAAAGACTGCGTACTCAGCTCTCGACAAGATCTACCGCGAAAACATTCCGGTAGTTCCGCTGATGTACCGTCCGCTCGACTTCTACGAGTTCAATGCGAACAACTGGGAGAACTTCCCGACCGAGGAGAACCCGTACGCTCCTCCCATGTGGCAGGGTGCCGGCATCCAGTGGCTGTTCAAGATCAAGAAGGTTGGAACCTGATCAATCTGACCTGACGCAAAGGAGCGAAGGCGGCAACCATGGCGTTAGCGAAATACATCGGTCGCAAAGTGGCCTGGACCCTGGTGGTCTTCATCGTGGCTCTGCTGCTGAACTTCCTCCTGCCTCGCCTCATCCCGGGCAATCCGGTCGACGCCATCGTCGGCCAGATGGCCCGGGGTGGTGGCAGTGGAGGTGAACAACTGGAGCAGATCCACCAGCACTACATGCAGGAGTTCGGCCTGGACAAGCCGTTGTGGCAGCAGTTCTTCATCTACATAGGCAACATATTTCAGGGCAATCTGGGAACCTCTTTCGCAAACTATCCGGCGTCGGTGGGCTCCTTGATCTCGCAAGCGCTGCCCTGGAGCATCGCAATCCAGTTGCCAGCGATCCTCATTGGTTGGATTGTTGGCAACCTGCTCGGCGCGGTGGCGGCGTACAAGGGCGGCTGGCTGGACCGGGGCGCGTTCATCGGATCACTGTTCCTCTCCAGCGTCCCGCCGTTCGCGCTGGCCATAATCCTGCTGTTCGTGGTCGGCGTGCAGCTGGGCATCCTGCCGATCGGCGGAGCGTACTCCTTCGGTTTGACGCCGGAATTCTCCTTGGCGTTCTTCGGTGACGCCATTACGTACTTCTGGTTACCGTTCTGGTCGCTCGTCCTCGTATTCATCGGAGGCCAGGCGGTCGGCATGCGGTCCATGGCCATCTACGAGCTCGGCTCGGATTATGTGAACTACAACCGTGGCCTGGGGGTCAAGGAGGGCCACACGGTCCGCTATATCTTCCGCAATGCCATGCTGCCGCAGTTCACGGGCCTGGCGCTGTCCATCGCCGCCATCATCACTGGCGGCCTGGTCACCGAGCTGGTGTTTTCCTACCCCGGCCTCGGCACGTTGTTGTTCAATGCCATCGGCCAGAACGACTACCCGGTGATTTCGGCGATCACCTTGTTGATCACGATCGCCGTGCTCATTGCCAACCTCGCCGCTGACATCCTCACTGGCTTTATCGATCCCCGGATACGGGCAGTCCAGAGCGGAGAGCGCTGATGAGTTTACGTGGACTGAGTCCTAGGTTTTGGGTGTCCGTTGCCCTGGTCGGCTTCGTGCTGTTCGTCGGGCTGATCGGACCCCTGATCGTCTCGACCAGCCCGGATGCCACGGTCGGCGGGCTATACGACAAGCCGCGGTGCTGCGGTCCTCTCCTCCTCGGTGCCGATAACGAGGGCCAGAGCGTCATGGCCAATCTTGTATACGGCACGCGGACCTCCCTGATTATCGGACTAGTGGCCGGCCTCATCGGGACCGCGATTGGCCTGGTTGTCGGTCTGGTAGCTGGTTACCGAGGCGGCTGGGTAGACGACGTGCTGAGCGCCCTCGTGAACGTCGGCCTCGCCATCCCCACGCTTGTGATCGTGATCTTGGTTTCGGTGTCACTGCCGCAGCGCAATCTGTACACCCTAGCTTTCGTGATCGGGTTTACTGCCTGGTTCTGGGTGGCTCGGGCGGTCCGCGCGCAGTCCAGCAGCATCCGCACCCGCGAACACATCGACGTGGCGAAGCTCTCCGGAGCCGGATTCTGGTCGATCCTGCGCCGCGACGTCCTGCCTTACCTGCTCTCTTATGTCGTGATGGCCTGCATCCTGCAGATCTCCGGCGCGATCTTGTTCGAGTCCACGCTGAGCATGCTTGGCTTGGGCGCCTCCAACACGACCAGCCTCGGCACGATGCTCTACTGGGCCATCCAGTGGGGGTCGATACGAACCGGCGCTTGGTGGGCGTTCGTTCCGCCCACGCTCATGCTGACCTTGATCGTTTTTTCGCTGCTCCTGTTGCAGTCAAGCCTCAACGAGGTATTCAATCCACGGCTCCGTCGCGGTCGGGCCGCGCGCAAGAAGGCCAAGGACGAAGGCGAAGAGCTCGAGGAAGTGTCGGTGGAGGGCGAGGACGCCGGACCGGTTGGAAGCGGCGGAATGTTGGAGACGCCGGTTTCGGCAGGGCACGGGGAGGCGCGCTAATGGGCACTCTGGTCAATGCAGAGAACATCCGTGGCGTGTATTACACCGGTGCCAAGGATGTGGTGGCCGTCAACGATGTGTCGATCAAGATCGAGGAGGGCGAGGTTCTCGGGTTGGCCGGCGAGTCGGGAAGTGGCAAGACCACGCTCGGCTCGATCATCTCGCTCATCGCTCGGCCGCCGCTGCATGTGGAGCACGGCACGCTCGAGATCGACGGCCAGGTCCAAGAGCTCGGTGGTCATGCCAAGATTCCTCGTACTTGGCGCGGCGCCGTGGTGTCCATGCTGCCGCAAGGCGCCATGAACTCGGTCAGCCCCACCAAACGGATCCGTCATCTCATTTACGACGTGATGCGGTCGCATGACAGCAAGATCTCCAAAGGAGAGGCGCTAGACCGCGCGCGGGAGCGTATCACGGCCTTGGGCCTCCCGACTCGGGTTCTGGATGCGTACCCCCACCAACTGTCCGGCGGCATGAAGCAGCGCACCGTTACGATCATCAGCACTCTGCTCAATCCGCGGTTGCTGGTCGCCGACGAGCCAACCTCTGCCCTCGACGTGACATCTCAGAAGATCTTGATCGAGATGCTGCTGGAGATGCTCAAGGAACGGATCATGTCCGGGGTGATCTTCGTGACCCACGACCTTCCCGTGCTGCGCACCGCTGCAAATCGGATCGCGGTGATGTATCAGGGCAAGATCGTCGAATTAGGGCCCACCGAGATCGTGGTCGAGCGTCCGGAGCATCCATATACTCAGGCGCTGATGAGTTCGGTGCTGGCACCGGAACCGGCGTACGCCAACACCAGGATCGAGGGTATGAGCAGCTTCGACCGCTCGCTCTTCGACGCACCGGCGGTGATCCACAAATGACTGAAGTGATCTACCGGGCCGAGCACATCGTCAAGACCTTCGGTCACGGCAAGAGCCAGGTCCAGGCCGTCAAGGATGTCTCATTCGGCCTCGAGAAGGGACAGGTCACCTGCATCGTCGGCGAAAGCGGCTCAGGTAAGTCGACGATCGCCCGGATGGTGCTTGGCCTGATGCCGATCACGTCCGGCAAGTTGATCTTCCTGGACAAGGATGTCACGAACCTCAAGGGACGGGCCCGCACCGAATACTGGCGCGACGTGCAAGCGGTATTCCAGGATCCGTTCTCCGCGTTCAATCAGTTCTTCACTGTGGGCAAGCTCCTGGATCGCTCCATGTTGATGGTCGGTAAGAAGGTTGGCCAGGAGCGTCTCGAGGAGTCCCTGGGCTACGTCGGCATGGACCTCAGCGTTATGGATCGTTATCCGCACCAACTCTCTGGCGGTCAGCGGCAACGGGTGATGATCGCGCGAGCGCTCATGATGCGACCGGAGCTGCTGGTTGCCGACGAAGCGACATCGATGCTCGATGCATCGCTGCGGGTCAACGTGCTCAACGTCCTCAAGGACCTTCGCGACCAACTCGGTATGACCGTGTTGTTCATCACTCACGACATCGGGCAAGCCTGCTACCTGGCTGATCGAGTGCTCGTCATGGAGCACGGCGTCATGGTTGAGCAGGGCAAGACCGATGAGGTGATCTTCAACCCGCAGCACGAGTACACCAAACGGCTGCTCGCCGATGTACCCAAGCTGCATGAGGAGATCGAGCTGCACGACCTGCAGGAGGATCTGCAGCAGGTGGCCGAGCCCGCCTGAGCTCGCCCCGAAAGATGCTACGCATTGCATTGCGCGCTGGCTGGACCGTGCGAGCCATCGCGGGAGACACGGACGGGCGAGTGTCGGGGACGTATCCGGCAGAGGTGCCAGGTTGCGTGCATACCGACTTGATGGCGGCTGGTGTCATCCCCGATCCCTACCTGGACGGGAATGAAGCCGCCATCAGGTGGATGTATCCGATCGACTGGCGTTACGCGACGGTGCTGGATCCTGCTGATCTTCCGCTTGAGCCGCCCGGAGTAGGGGAGCGGGTCGACCTCGTCTTTGACGGCATTGACACCGTCTCCACCGTATGGCTGAACCAAGGTGCGAATCGGGTCGAGCTGGGACGTACCTACAACATGCACCGCTCGCATCGCTTCGACATCTCGCGCCATCTCACCGGAGGGCCGGTCGACGTAGAAGTTGATCTTCATTCAGCGACCGCGTACGCGGAGGCCGAGCAGCAACGGCTCGGAGACCTTCCGAGGCCCTACCCCGCGCCGTACAATTTCATTCGCAAGATGGCCTGCAGTTTCGGCTGGGACTGGGGGCCCGACCTACGGACCGCGGGTCTGTGGAAGCCGGTGCGGCTGGAGCGTTGGAGCATTGCTCGACTGGCTCGAGTGATGCCGCTGGTCACGGTGGACAAGGGGGGAAACGGTCGAGTCGAGCTCCGGATCGATCTGGAACGACTCGATTCCAATACACCACTCACAGTCACCGCCGAAATCCTCGGCCAGCAGGCCGTGATCGAGATGGAGCCCGGCGCTACCAGCGCGATACTCGTCGTCGATGTTCCCGATGCGCCGCTGTGGTGGCCTGTTGGCTACGGCGACCAACCGCTGGCCGATCTCAATCTCACCCTGTCGACAGCCGATCAAGAACTGGACAGCTGGCAGCGGAGAATCGGTTTCCGCAGTGTCGACCTGATCACATCCCGCGACGAGGTTGGCACTGCATTCACCATTTCGATCAATGGCCAGCCGGTGTTCGTCAAGGGTGTCAACTGGATACCTGATGATCATTTTCTGACCCGGATCACCGCTGAACGAATCGGGCGCCGGCTCGACCAAGCCGCGGCGGCCAATGTCAACCTGATTCGTGTCTGGGGTGGTGGCCTCTTCGAGAGCGACGACTTCTATCGAGCGTGCGACGAGCGGGGAGTGCTGGTGTGGCAAGACTTCCTGTTGGCATGCGCCTCTTATCCGGAGGAGTCGCCGTTCTGGGAGGAAATCGAGGCCGAGGCGCGTGAGAACGTGGTGCGACTGGCGTCGCACCCGTCGCTGGTGCTGTACAACGGCGGCAATGAGAACCTCTGGGGTGAGGCGGACTGGAACTGGCGGGACTCGCTGCACGGCCGGAGCTGGGGAGCGAGGTACGCCTTCGAGCTCTTGCCGACGATCGTGGCCGAGCTGGACCCGACCCGCCCGTACTGCGACAACAGCCCGTACTCACCGCGCCAGGACGGCAAGGCCGTCCATCCCAACGATCCCGATCACGGCACCCACCACCAGTGGGAGGTGTGGAATCGCATCGACTACACCGCATATCGCAGCGAGATTCCGCGATTTTGCTCGGAGTTCGGATTTCAGGCTCCGCCGGCCTGGCGGACTCTGACTGATTGGGTGCACTCCGTCGACGGCGGCCAACTGGCGGCGGTGAGCGACCCCAAGAACGACGCCAACTTCCTGCTTCATCAAAAAGCGGAGGACGGCAACGGCAAGCTCGACCGTGGCTTGGGCCCACACCTCGGCGTACCGAAGGACTTCGCGGATTGGCACTGGGCGACCCAGCTCAATCAGGCGCGTGCGGTGACGTACGCAATCCAGCACTACCGGCGATGGTGGCCGCGAACCGCGGGTGCGATCGTGTGGCAGCTCAACGACTGCTGGCCCGTCACGTCGTGGGCCGCAATCGACTTCGAGGAGCGGCCCAAGCCACTCTGGTACGCA
>Ga0075423_10006361_pt1 | contig 11092 bp, 14 predicted proteins | sample SoiMethybrSBSTD2_FD_80114 | JGI IMG/M metagenome (GOLD analysis project Ga0075423, IMG submission 80114) | Bulk soil microbial communities from a Populus tree surrounding site in Tennessee, USA - Soil MetaG P. TD hybrid SBSTD2 | ecosystem: Environmental > Terrestrial > Soil > Tree plantation...
CCCGGGCCATGTCCCGCTCGCGGGTCAACAACAACGAAAGGCCGGCGCGTCGGATCTATGTCGACCGTCTCCGGAGGGACGATCCTCACAAGCGCATAGTTGACCGGCCGCGGAAGCGAGCGCCCATCGACAATGAGCTTCACGTCATAGTCAAGCACGTGTGGCGCAGTCTGAGCCAAGTGCTCATGAAGCTGATTGCCACGCTGGCGCATGACGTCCCAGAACAGGAGGTTTCGCTGAGCTGCATCGATCCAATATTCGAACGCCGGCGCCAGAATTCCAAAGGCCTGCGTGAACTGGTTATTTCGGTCCTGGCTGCCTGACATGACTTCCAACCTCGTTGCACGGACGCGTCTACATTCTGCGTCCCACCTACCTCACCTCACCCCCACTTCAGCGTCATACCCACATCCCCTGGCACTCCACCGCTGAAGTCAATGATCTGGACCCGCAGCCTGTACCCGAGCGGTCGCAGCCGTCGGTCCCAGAATTGATAGATCTCATTTGGAACCCCGGTCAGCGTGGTCTCCCACCCAGGCTCTTGTTGATTGATCGCGCGCCCTCGATCCGTGCAAAGTGTATTGGGGAAGCGGTAAACCTGAACTTCGGTCAGACCGTTCTTGGCTGCTCGTTCAATAATGACGGCTGCCTTCTTCATCACTTCCTCATCAGACAATCCAGACGGTTTTGTTAATCTCTCAATGAGAGCTCTCTTTTCCGCCTCTTCGCTCGCTCGCCTGCGCATTTCCTCCGAGGCCTTGTCCGCTTCCGCCAATGCGATCTTCTCCATCAACGCCTTGGCGCTCGGGACCGTCGATAGGTCTTCGGTCGCTGTCATCGCCTCGTCTCCATTGGGACCGCGCCGGTCGCGCCTCAGGGCGAGCCTGATAGCTTCATCCAGAAGCTTTTCGACCAAACTCTTCTGCAGGCCTGCGCTTTCTTGTTCGTGGATTTCCGAAGCCTGCGAATTCCTAACCACCTGCATCGCCAAGTTGCGCACCTGCGCTGCCTGGCGTCGTGCCACGACGGACAAACGCACTCACTTCACCAAACTGCTCGTTCGGAGCAATCCGGCTGTAGGGCGTCTGATCACGCCAGGCTCGGTACGGACTCCTACTGCCATCACAAACTAGCGACCGCCACGGCGCATTCGCCATTGTCCGGAGGGAGACCTTGGCTATCGATATAGGGCAGAAGGATGTGCTTTGGTTTAGACGTCACATGACATCTGCGCGTAGCAACCACGCTTAAAGGCGTTATTCTTGGAACGCGCGCGTGTTGCACAACAAGTCAGAACTCCTGACCTTATGCTATCGCAATGCCTGCAATGCACGCAGCGAACGGTATCCCTCATACTACGATACCGAGTGCAAATAATGCTGTACGTCAAATTCTTCACCACATCAATCGACGCCGTCTTAACTTGACAGCGTCTAATTTGCCGCGGTCACCACCAAGGCGTAACGTATTCTTTGATCGTGTGCACATGCTTAGATGTCTCTCACATCAATACCGATCAGTTGGTCCACACAAACTGAAACCGAGCGACGTCGTGTCCGCTTTGCACGCCAACACTTCTCGTTTTGGTAACGCGGCTTCCCTGATGCGCGTACGCGACCTCTGCCTGGCTGCTGCAATCATTCTTGGCTCAACGACGTCATTAGCGAGCCCAGACCTGTCCGTGGTACAAGGCACGCCACGCTCCCTGCTCATTCTCGATCAATCGAGTTCATTCCGACAATGGCCGAGCGCCATCATTGCTGGACTGCGGTCGGAATTGGCTGGTAATCCTGAATCGCCCACAGCGATCTACGTGGAGCATCTTGATCTTCACCGGTTCCGAGGCGCCGAATATCAGGATAGCTTGGAGCAATACTTCAGTGAAAAATATCGAGATCGATCGATCGACGTCATTGCCACCATCGGGCCGCTCGCATTTGAGTATGGCATGCGCCTGCGTGGGAGCGTATGGCCAACTGTACCGTTCGTCTTTGCTGCAATTCCCGATCAATCTGCGCCAAGCCCAAGTCCTACATCCGGTGTGACTGGCACGACCGTAGCAATGAGCCTTGCCAACATGATCAAAGCGGCGCGCATGCTGGATCCGGCCCTCAAGCGGCTTGCGCTCGTAGGCGACCCCCTGCCCACCCATCCTTACTACTATCCGTTCGGCAAGGAGATTCCCGCTGCTTCACAGAACTTCGATTTCATTGATATGACAGGATTGCCCATCCCTACGGTCAGGGAACGGGTCGCCAACCTCCCGGACCACACAACAATCCTTTACACCGGCATCAATGCCAGCGCCGGAGGGGCGTATGTAGCAACCGACGTTGTTCCACTCATTGCAGGGGCAGCGAACCGGCCGATCATCGTTGACGCGGAAACCTATTTTGGGACCGGCGCTACAGGCGGTTTCCTCGTAAGTCCCGAACAGATTGGCCGAGAAGCTGGACGCCTTGTGCTGCGTATTATGCAGGGAGAAAGTCCCGCAGATATTCCGGTTACCAGCGGCGCCCCCCCGAAACTCGTCTTTGATTGGCGGCAACTCCAAAAATGGAAGATCAGCGAGCAGAATTTGCCCCCGATGAGCGAGGTGCGATTTCGCCAGCTCAGCGCATGGCGACAATATAGATCACAAATTCTTGCGGCCATTACCTTATTCCTCTTGCAGTTCGTCTTGATCCTTTTGTTGCTGTACGAGCACCGGCGCCGGCACAGCGCAGAAATAGCGACTCGCAAGACAATGTCCGAACTGGCTCAAATGAACCGCCTGGCAACGGCAGGTGAACTCTCCGCTTCGATTGCGCACGAGGTCAATCAGCCTCTGACGGGCATTGTAACCAAGGCAAATGCGGCCTTGCGCTGGCTTGCGGCGGACAAACCCGATCTTGAAAGAGCGCAAGCCGCGTTGACTCAAATTGTGAGCGCCGGTCATCGCGCAGGGAGCATCATTGCGGGCGTCAGATCGATGTTGCGAAAGGATAGCGAAGCAAGGGCATCCATCGACATCAACAAACTGATCTGGACGGTTCTAGGGCTGGTCTGGATCGACCTGCGAAAGAACGAAATCGAGCTTGATACCAAGCTCAATGAACAGTTGCCGCCCGTTGACGGCAATGAAGTCCAGCTGCAGCAAACGATCTTGAATCTCATTACCAATGCGATTGAGTCGATGCATTCGGTCGATCGTCGCGTGTTGCGCATAAGATCCGAGTCGGACGGGTCAGGTGGAGTGCATGTGTCGATCGAAGATACGGGAACCGGGATCGATCAATCCAATCTCGACAGCATCTTCAAGCCAATGTTCACCACCAAGGCGACCGGAATGGGTATGGGCCTGGCCATCTGTCGCTCAATTGTTGAGAGCCACGGCGGACGAATTTGGATATCGCCCGGCCTCGAAAGAGGATCCGTCTTCCACTTCACAATACCTGCGCAACATTAAGGTTTATATTGCGCCTCTTAGGGTTATTTTGATCTTCTAACCTTTATATCTCCCGATTTCCTCCAATTCACGGCTAGTATCTCGGCAACCGTCGAGCGACTGGCCATGCCGGATCAATCTCAGAGCAGTCCGATTATTTACATCGTGGACGACGATGCCGACGTTCGCGAAGGATTGCAGAGCCTTCTTCAGTCGGTTGGCCTGAAAAGCAGAGCTTTTAGTTCAACCACAGCGCTGTTGAAAAACAAGCTGGCCGACCAGGCGAGCTGCCTCATTTTGGACGTTCGATTGCCCGGTATGAGCGGGCTCGACTTTCAGGCCGAGGTCACCAAGGAACAAATTAACGTTCCCATCATTTTCATCTCTGGCCATGCCGACGTTCCAATGTCGGTTAAGGCCATGAAAGCGGGCGCTGTTGAATTCCTGACCAAGCCCGTGCGCGAACAAGACCTCCTGGACGCTGTTCGAGTGGCGCTGGACCGCGACCGAACCCGCCGCCAACATGAACAGAGCATGCAGGTACTCCGCGAAAAGTACGATTCGCTGAGCGATCGCGAACGCGAGGTAATGAGCTTGGTGGTCGCTGGCTTGATGAACAAGCAAGCCGCAGCCGAGATCGGCATCAGTGAGGTCACCCTGAAGGTGCATCGTCACAATATCATGAAGAAGCTTCACGCCCGGTCACTTGCAGATCTGGTGCGAATGGCTGACAGCCTGGGAATTCCCCCTTGGAAATCAAGGCACTAAACGTGAGCATATTCGCCGATCCATTTATTTTCTTGCTACAGACGGCCCGCCCCCTTAGAAAGCAAATTGGCTAAGGGGGGAAGTTAATTTGTTGAGCGAGCCAGTGATCTCAATCATTGACGATGATCCTCTCGTCAGAGATGGAATCGACGATCTCGTATCGTCCCTGGGGTACAGATCCCTCACCTTCGCATCTTCGGAGGAATTCCTGGAATCAGGTCAGGTAAGAAACACTGCTTGTGTGATCACCGATTTACATATGCCCGGATTAAACGGGCTTGATTTACAAGAGTACCTGCTGACAAAGGGATATAGCACGCCGGTCATTTTCATAACGGCATTCCCCGACGGCAAGGCTCGTGAGCGCGCATTAAAGGCTGGAGCAGTAGCATTTTTGAGCAAGCCATTTGAGGAGAAGTCGTTGATTAGCGCCGTCGGCTCTGCCCTAAAAGCGTCATAGGCCAACACCTGAAAATCCGTTTGCGGGCACGCCGCGCGGCACCTGCCAAGGCGTTTCGGTTCCGAAAATTCACATTTCGAACAGCCTTGTGAGCCTCGAAACGAGGCATCCGATCGCGCCAACCGGATGAGTTCCAGACTGCTTATCACCCTCAGAATAGGTAAGAGACTAATTTATACCACCAGTAGAGATGTTTTGTCGCAGTATTTACACTCTGAGCCATAAACCAAGATATGCGTCATCGATATGTTTCGACAATGGCGTGATCCCTAATCGTTAGCTCTCATTAGCATCCTTGCGTCTCCAGCGAATTCCATCGATCTCTTGATATGGGGCGGCCAACAACCAGCATGGAACCCGCATTGCACAGCCAACACGACGACCAACCCATCGTTCTAGTGATTGACGATGACCCTGACGTGCGTGACGGTCTGAAGGCACTTCTCCACTCCGTTAATTTGGAAAGCAAGGTCTACAGATCTGCTCCGGAATTCCTTCGGAGCAAGCTGCCTGATCAAGTCAGTTGCTTGATACTGGATGTCCGCCTTCCCGGATTGAGCGGCCTCGATTTCCAAGCGGAACTCGCCAAAGTGAACATCAACATCCCGATCATTTTCATTACCGGCTATGGCGATATCCCAATGTCTGTCAAAGCCATGAAGGCCGGCGCGGTTGAATTTCTAACCAAGCCGGTTCGAGAACAAGACCTTCTGGATGCAGTTCGGGCAGCACTCAACCAAGACCGCGAGCGGCGCAAATCCGAGGAGAGGATGCGTGATTTGCGCACCCGCTTCGAGGCCCTCAGCCAGCGTGAACAGGAGGTGATGGGATTGGTCGCGGCCGGTCTGATGAACAAGCAAGTTGCAGCCGAAATCGGAATTGTCGAGGTCACCGTAAAGGTTCATCGGCACAATATTATGAAGAAACTCGGCGCCAAGTCTTTAGCCGATCTCGTGCGAATGTCGGACGCTCTTGGACTTCAACGCCGAGCGACAACACCGGCGGAAAACAACAAGCACTAGATCGAGTGGCATTCCGTCTCCTCATGCCAGCAGCGCTGACGCAGCCCGATCACGATGTCGGCGTCGATAAGCAACGTGCTGCTCGCGCTCAGGTCAAAGCAACGATCACAGCCGCTCGCGACTTCAATCGCCGCAGCCCATGTCGCTCCGCCCAACAAGGCGCCCAGAAATGCAAATCCCCCCGGCGACAGCCGCCACACCTCGGCCCCTCTGAAACACCCCGCAATCAACGCACTTTCAGCGCCCCAATGCTCCAAGCCACACTCTTCGTCGGCTTGATTCAATTCCCAGATTGTTACGACTGGAAAGCGCGATCTGATCAACGAGATCGAAGGGTGGAACTCAAAGCGCATGGTGTCGATTGGATGTCTGAGCACAGACGAAAGCCGCAAACGCGAAAGGGAAGAAATTCCCGTGAACCGAGTTGCCTTCGCCCGCGCTTTCTCCAGCTCGGCGATATCCGCCAAATACTCGATTGAGGCCCCGCGCCCAAACGCCCTTAGAAATCGTGGAAACTCCTCATCAAGCCACGGCGCTGCCGATATCGCCTGGCCAGCGTTAACGAACTCGGATGCAAGCATCACGAACGACTCATCACCAAGAAGCTTCCGAACGACCGGAAACAGGCTGCTGAGCACATCGATCTGACTCCCCGCGCTGCAACGGGCGGAAGCCTCACCCACTGTCCTCAATCTTACCGCCGCGGCTGCCGGCGTGGGTGCAGCTTTTCGAAAGTCGACACCGGTGGTAATAGCGTCTGCTATCATCTCCGCTTCCTGATGTGCATCCGCGAATAAGCGACGTTGCTTACCCATATCTTCTGTGTCCGATCGTTCGTCGTCCACTAAACCAAGATATAGCGGCCTGCTATGTTCAGGCAGAGACGGATTACCTGCGTACAATGGAAATAGCGGCACTTATCATCATTAATCCCGCGATCATGGGTTTCGGGCGCGGGAGATGGGAATGCCTAGTAAGCAGGTGCGAGGGATCGATTCGTGGAACTTAACTAAGAGCGAGCCAGACGCCTCATTCCTACTGCTGATCGCACAAGGCGACAGACGGGCCATGCAGGTGCTGTTCGACCGATACAAGCCTCGAATCTATCGATATGCATTGCGCCTCACCAACAACAATGCGGTTGCGGAGGACGTCGTAAATGAAGTTTTCCTGACCGTCTGGCGACAATCAGCAAAGTTCGAAGGTCGTTCCAAGGTCTCTACGTGGCTGCTTGCGATCGCCGGGAACATGGCTGCGACGTTACGAAGCCGTCGCCCTCTCGAAAGTCTTGACCAGGGAATGGCAGATTCCATTCCAGACCTTGCAGACGATCCAGAAGTGACAATCGGAAAACTGCAGGAAAAAACAATTCTCGCCACTTGCCTCAGCAAATTGTCGCCGCCGCATCGGGAAATCATTGATCTTATCTACTATCGCGAGAAGACAGTTGCCGAGGCCGCTGAGATCATTGGCGTTCCAACGAGCACCGTGAAGACCCGAATGTTTTATGCACGCAACGCGGTCGCACACCTTCTCAAACAGCGCGGAATCGACCGGGCTAGCCACACGATGACGTCGAGAGCCCCATGTCTTGCCCAGTGACACTCTGACGGAGCGCCCCGCCATGGCGAATAAGACCAGCCGTGTCGTGCTGCTCCTGCAAGGCCCGTGCTGGCTTTCGAACAACCGCCCACAAACATCGAGCGCACCAATCTGGAACAATAGACCATGACGCGAACAGCTCCCATCACCTCACCGCAGACGCAGAACCTCCTTCGGATCGGCGCAAATCGATTTGAGTCACTGATGGCAGTGCATAAGAAATTGCTCAACACTTTCGAGCAGGTCCAGCGAGACCGACTCACTCGCACTATGGAAGAGACGAAGCTTGCTTCCGAGTTCGCCGCCAAGGTCGCCAGCGCGCGCTCCATCCCCGATATCATGGCTCTCTACCAGCAATGGATCATGCAGTGTGAGGAGATGATGGCAGAAGACGGTCGCAAGTTCCTGGACGATAGCCAGAAGGTAGCGAATGCCGCACTAAGTCTGCTGTCGAACGGAGAGGACCGCGCCTAGCCGGACGGCGCCGATGCGTCCCCGTATCACCCCCAAGTAGCAACATGCGACACTAGCGGGAGTACAGCTATGACTGGAACCCAACTCAAACACCGACTTTTGGACATTACTCCGGAGCAAAAGGCAGCGCGCGAAGTCGTCAAGCTCATTCGGAAGCTACGCTGGATCGGTATGGAACGAGAGGCGGAGCAATTGCAGACCGCACTCAGCGGAATCCCACCCGACGAACGTGCGAGCCTGCTCGCTGGGCCCCACAGCACCGACTAGCCGCAGGAGCGTCAATGATGCTGCTGGCTGGCAAGTCGGCCGTGGTCACCGGATCGACCAGCGGGATCGGTCTTGGAATTGCCCGCGCCCTTGCAGGGGCCGGCGCCGATATCGTCTTGAATGGCTTTGGCGAAGCGGCCGCTATTGAGAAACTGCGATCAGAACTCGCGACGGAATTCGGGGTCCGAGTCTCTTTCAGCAAGGCCGATATAGCTTACGCCGATGAAGTCGTTGAATTGATCGACACAGCGGAAACTGAATTTGGCCATGTCGATATCCTGGTGAACAATGCCGGCATTCAACACACCTCGTCGATCGAGGCATTTCCGACCGATCAATGGAACCTGATCATCGCGATCAACCTATCATCGAATTTTCATGCTATTCGCGCTGTACTGCCAAATATGCGCCAACGAAAATGGGGGCGCATTATCAATATTGCATCGACCCATGGTCTGGTGGCCTCGACCGGCAAGGGCGCCTATGTCGCTGCGAAGCATGGCGTGATCGGGCTGACCAAAGTGGTTGCCCTCGAGACCGCGTTAACTCCCATCACCTGCAATGCGATTTGTCCCGGCTGGGTTTTGACCCCGCTCGTGCAAAGGCAGATCGATGAACGCGCTCAGCGCGAGAAGATCTCGGTGGATGTGGCCAAGGCCGAATTGTTGTCCGAAAAGCAGCCGTCAGGTCAATTCGCGACTCCAGAACAGATCGGAGCGGTGGCGGTCTTCCTCTGCTCGGATGCGGCTGCTCAGATTCGGGGAGCAGCGCTGCCCGTTGATGGCGGGTGGACTGCACAATAGACCCCGCGCGGGAGCCAACTTACGATATGCAGACAGTTTCGCTCGATCAATCAGTTCGCATGATACCCGACGGCGCAAGCCTGATGATCGGGGGGTTTCTAGGCGTTGGCACGCCCGAGCGCATCATTGATGAGATCATTCGACAGAACAAACGTGATCTGACCGTCATCGCCAACGATACGGCAACCCTGGACAAGGGGATAGGCAAGCTTGTTCGGGCCAAACTTCTTCGCAAGGCCATTGTGAGCCACATCGGTCTTAACGCCGAGACACAGCGACAGATGATGAAAGGTGAACTGGAAGTCGAGCTCGTCCCGCAAGGGACGCTCATTGAGCGCATTCGCGCCGGCGGATTTGGATTGGGCGGCGTTCTGACCCAGACCGGCATTGGAACTCCTGTCGAGGCCGGCAAACAGCAAATTGAGGTCGGAGGAAAGCCCTATCTGCTTGAGATCGCGCTACGCGCGGACTTCGCCTTGGTCCAGGCGTTCATCGCCGACTATATGGGAAATCTGGGCTATGCGCTCACCGCCCGCAACTTCAACCCGGTAATCGCAATGGCCGCTGAGACAGTCATCGCCAGTGCGGACAATATCGTACCCGTGGGCGTGATCTCGCCCGATCATGTCGTGACGCCCGCACCGATCGTAGACTATCTCGTCGCCAACGCATGAGCCTGCAATGGAACCGCATACGATCATTGCGCGCCGAATTGCCAGGGAGCTTTCGTCTGGCATGCTTGTCAATTTGGGCATTGGAATTCCAACGCGTGTCGCAAACTTTCTTCCGGCGGGATTGCATGTATTCTTTCAGTCCGAAAATGGCTTGATTGGCACCGGTTCGGTGCCCGATGAAGGGATGGCGCATCCAACTCTGACGGACGCTGCCGGCCATCCTGTCACGGCCCTGCCCGGCGCCAGCACATTCGACAGTGCCATGTCGTTCGGTCTCATTCGTGGCGGGCATCTTGATCTTACCGTTCTTGGTGGTTTGCAGGTTGATCAGGCGGGGCTGCTCGCCAATTGGACCATTCCCAACAAAATGGTTCCGGGAATGGGAGGCGCCATGGACCTGGTCTCCGGGGCCAAACGCGTCATCGTCGCCATGCAACACTCTGCTAAGGGTGCATCAAAGATCGTCAAGAAATGCACGCTGCCGGTCACATCGATACGACCGGTCGATTTGGTGGTCACTGAATTGGCAGTGATTGCGTTTCGCGATGGCCGGGCGACCCTCCTGGAGACTGGTCCGGGAATTTCTGCAGCGCAGGTGGTGGCTGCCACCGAAGCTGATCTCGTTATGCCGAACGACATTCCGGAAATGTCGCTATGACCATTAACTCAGCCATCAGCCGACACGGCGCACGCGAGCTTAAGCTCGCGCTTGACCTCAAATGCACTGAACCGCGCGAGGTTCCCTAATGATCCCGACCGCAAAGGCAAAATTGCTGGAGCCCAAGAAGGGCCTCATCGTCGGCATTGCCAACGATCAATCGATCGCCTGGGGATGCGCCAAGGCCTTCCGTGCGCTGGGTGCCGAGCTTGCGGTCACCTACCTTAACGACAAAGCAAAGAAATACGTCGAACCATTAGCGCGAGAGCTTGAAGCGCCGATCTTGATGCCTTTGGACGTGAGCACCCCAGGCCAGATGGAGGCGGTGTTTGAGCGCATTGAGAGGGAGTGGGGCGAGCTCGATTTCCTCCTCCACTCCATTGCCTTCTCGCCAAGGGAAGCCTTGCACGGTCGGGTCGTCGACGTGCCCCGCGAGGGCTTCCTGACCACGATGGATATCTCCTGCTGGTCGTTCATCCGCATGGCCCATCTCGCCGAACCGTTAATGAAGAACGGCGGCACCCTTTTCACCATGAGCTATTACGGCAGCCAGATGGTTGTGAAGAATTACAACATCATGGGCGTAGCCAAGGCCGCCCTCGAGAGCGCCGTACGCTATATGGCGGCCGAACTGGGGCCGAAGGGGATCCGCGTCCATGCGATCTCTCCTGGTCCGCTGGCCACGCGTGCCGCTTCTGGAATTCCCGAATTCGATGAACTGCTCGAAAAGGCCAAGGGCAAGGCCCCTGCCCGCAGTCTGGTCAGCATCGATGATGTGGGCATTGCAACTGCGTTTCTAGCGCACGACGCCGCGCGGCTCATCACCGGTGAGACTCTTTATGTCGACGGAGGCTACCACATCATCGACTAGGCACGGTGGGTGGAGCCGCAATCTTTACCGAATCTCGACGCCACGCAGCCCTGATACGGCACATTC
>Ga0075423_10006362_pt1 | contig 11090 bp, 9 predicted proteins | sample SoiMethybrSBSTD2_FD_80114 | JGI IMG/M metagenome (GOLD analysis project Ga0075423, IMG submission 80114) | Bulk soil microbial communities from a Populus tree surrounding site in Tennessee, USA - Soil MetaG P. TD hybrid SBSTD2 | ecosystem: Environmental > Terrestrial > Soil > Tree plantation...
AGACCTTGCATCCCCCCTCTCTCCTCATACCGGAGGGCCGCTCGCCACGCGGCCCTCTCCCGCCTTCTCCTCCTTGAAGTTACACTGCCGGCCCCTCGATCTACGGCCCGAGCCGCCGATCCGTTTCCGCTTCTGAGCGCCTCGCGGACGCCGGCAAAAAATCCCGCATCCGGCGCGCCCCGCCAAGCGGGTCGACGCCGCGCTGCGCCGATTGCGCCGCAGCACGGCACCCAGTGGGCGTGGCACGGAGGTTGCGGGGATCCGATGTCATGTCGATACGGTGCATTGCTTCCGGCCTGATCCTCATGATTGCAGCGTCGTGCCAGTCAACCGACGAGACAGCCCGAAAGGAGCTCGACCTGGTCGCCGTCTGGACGCAAACGGCGCGTCGCGGAGCCGAAGCGTGGAGCGAGGGGAAGGTCCCCTCCGACTACGCGCAGCGGCTCGCGCGCGCCACCGTGGACCAGATGCATAGATCCGAGCGGCGTCTCCGCACCCTCGGCCGGGCGGCGGACGGGGACCGGACTGCCGCGCTCGCCGCGGCAGCCTCCGAGATGGAGCAGGCGATCCAGAGCGGAGACCGCGGGCGTTCCGAGAACGCGCTCAGGCGTCTCGCATCTGCAGGCGCCCCGCTCGAGACTGCGCGGCAGAACGCGCAATAAGAGTCCTCGAGATCGTGCTCGGCATCGTCACGAGCGTGGGGCTCGTCCGAGTCCCGCTGATCCTCTCCCGACGCATCGGGTATAATCGCGCCGTTTCGATTCGGGGGGTGATTCATGAGCGCAGCACAGACCGAGCCGACGAGTGTTCGAGAGCGGGTGTCCGAGCAGGAATGGCGCACGAGAGTCGATCTGGCCGCGGCATACCGACTCGTGGCGCTGTACGGATGGGACGACCTCGTCTTCACCCACATCTCCGCGCGCGTTCCGGGCGCGGAACATCACTTCCTGATCAACCCCTACGGCTTGATGTTCGAGGAGATCACCGCCTCGAACCTGGTCAAGGTGGATCACGAGGCGCGCATCGTGATGGAGACGCCGTATTCGGTCAATCCCGCCGGATTCATGATCCACAGCGCCGTGCACGGCGCGCGCGCCGACGCGCTGTGCGTGATGCACCTGCACACCACGGCCGGCGTCGCGGTCGCCGCGCAGCGTGAAGGGCTGCTTCCGATCTCGCAGCAGGCTGCGATCGCCCTCGCCGCGCTCTCATACCACGATTACGAGGGCTTGGCGCTGGACGAGCGCGAGAAGCCCCGCCTCACCGCCGACCTCGGCAACAGCCGCAGCCTGATCCTCCGCAACCATGGCCTGCTGACCGTGGGGGGCACGCCCGCGGAGGCGTTCGTGGTCATGTACAACCTGCAGCGTGCTTGCGAGATCCAGGTGGCGGCTCGATCCGGCGGCGCGGCGCTCCTGCACGTGGAGCAGCGAGTCGTAGACGGCATCGCCGCACAGGTCGAATCCGTCACCCGGGGAATGGGGGCCGAGCTCGTCTGGCCCGCTCTTCTCCGTAAGCTCGACCGCATCGACCCGTCCTACCGGCAATGAGCAGGACCGCGAACCTGCTCACGACTGCCGCGGTCGCGGCGCTGTCGGCGCTCCTGATCGCCGCGCCGCGCAGGAGCGACCGGAGTATGCGCGAGTGGCCGCACTACGGCGGCGACGCGGCGGGAACGAAATACGCCCCGCTGGCCGACATCCATCGCGGAAACGTGGCGCACCTCGCGCCGGCGTGGGAATGGAAGACGCGCGAGCAGGCGCTCGCGCGCTTCGGCACGCGCCCCGGCGCATTCCAGAATACGCCGCTCATGATCGCCGGTGTGCTGTATGTCAGCACGCCGTACAACCGCGCCGTCGCGCTCGACGCGGAAACCGGCGCCGAGCGGTGGGTCTACGATCCAAAGGCTTACGAGGACGGCCAGCCGCCGAACGGCACCGGATTCGTCCATCGCGGCGTGGCCGCGTGGCGCGACGGCACGCGGCTCCGGATCTTCCTCAACAGCCGCTACCGCCTGATCTGCCTCGACGCGGCCACGGGACAGCCGGTGTCGTCGTTCGGAGAACAGGGCGCCGCCGACCTGAGCCGCGGGCTGCTGTGGCCGATCGAGAAGAAGCATTACACGAATACCTCCCCGCCGATCGTCTACCGCGACCTCGTGATCCTGGGCAACGGCGTGGCCGATCGCCTCACGTACCGCAACGATCCGCCGGGTGACGTCCGCGCCTTCGACGCGCGTACGGGGCGGCAGGTCTGGAGCTTCCACACCGTTCCGCAGGCGGGTGAATTCGGAAACGACACCTGGGGCCGCGACTCCTGGCGCTTCACGGGGCACACGAACGTCTGGGCTCCGATGACGCTCGACGAGCGCCGCGGCCTCGTCTACCTGCCGGTGTCGACGCCGAGCAACGACTACTACGGCGGGCGCCGCCCCGGTGCGAACCTGTTCGCCGAGGCGCTCGTCTGCCTCGATGCCGCGACCGGACGTCGCAAGTGGCACTACCAGATCGTTCACCACGGGCTCTGGGACTACGACCTCCCGTCGCCGCCGAACCTGGTGACGATTGCCCCGCGGGGCAAGCGCATCGACGCGGTCGTTGCTCTCACCAAGATGGGCTTCGCGTTCGTGTTCGACCGCGTGACGGGAGCGCCTGTGTGGCCGATCGAAGAGCGCCCCGTGCCGGCGAGCGACGTTCCCGGAGAGACGGCGTGGCCGACGCAGCCCGTTCCGAGCCGACCACCCCCCTTTGCCGAGCAGGGGGTCGCGCTCGAGGACGCCTTCGACGTCACTCCCGAGCTGAGGTCGCTCGCGCAGGCCGAGATGAAGAAGTACCGTCTCGGGCCGCTGTTCACGCCGCCGAGCATGCAGGGGACGCTCATGCGCCCCGGGAACGTCGGCGGGGCGAACTGGGGCGGCGGCGCGTTCGATCCCGAGACGGGCGTTCTCTACGTCAAATCGACGAACATGGCGCATGTCGCGCGGATCCGGGTCCCGGACCGTTCCCCGGCGAATCCGCGCGCCGCCGAGGTGGACGCCGATTACACCGGCGATCTCGGCCGCGGCACCGCCGAGTTCACCGCCGAGGGTCAGCCCCTTCCGCTGACCAAGCCCCCCTACGGTCATCTCACCGCGATCGACCTGCACCGCGGTGCGATTTCCTGGCGTATTCCCTTCGGCGACAATCCGGCGCTTCGGGCGCATCCGCTGCTGCGCGGCGCGGCGCTTCCTCCGCAGCTCGGAGCGAGCGGCAACGCGGGCCCGCTGGTCACCGCGGGCGGTCTCGTCTTCGTCGGGGGCGGCGACGCCGCGCTGCATGCGTTCGACAAGACCACGGGGCGCGAGCTGTGGAAGGCGGACCTGCCGCGGCGCACCACGGGAACGCCGATGAGCTACCGCGCGGCGAGCGGCCGCCAGTTCGTCGCGATCGCGACCGGCGCCGGGGAAGACGCCGCGCTCGTTGCTTTCGCGCTCCCCGAGCCGTGAAGCAACGAACCGACGTCGTCTGCTTCGGCGAGCTGCTGATCGATTTCGTCGCCACGCGCGTCGGACCACTCGAGCGGGCGCCCGGGTTCCTGCGCGCGCCCGGCGGAGCGCCGGCGAACGTCGCGGTCGCGGCGGCGCGCCTCGGCTGCAGCTCCGGTTTCATCGGCGCCGTCGGGGACGATCCCTTCGGCCGCTTCCTGCGCGAGACGCTGCGCTCGAGCGGCGTCGACGTACGCGGCTTGCATCTCTCGCGCCGCGGCTCCACCCCGCTCGCGTTCGTTTCGCTGCGCCGCGACGCGGAGCGCGATTTTCTCTTCTACTGGAGCGACACGGCCGACCGCCGCGCCCGCGCGCGCGACTTGCCCATCTCGCTCGCCGCAGGCGGGCGCATCTTCCATTACGGAAGCATCAGCCTGATCCACGCGTCGACGCGGGAGGCGCTCGGGCGCGCGCTCGAGACGGCTCGGGACGCCGGAGCCCTGCTCTCCTGCGACCCGAACCTGCGCCTGAACCTGTGGCCCTCCCGCGAGGCGGCCCGCCGCGCGCTCGCCCGAGCCGTGCGCGCGGCCCACGTCGTGAAGGTGAACGAGGAGGAGCTTCGCTTCCTGACGGGAGCGCGCAGCGTCGAGCGCGGCCTGCGCGTCCTGCAGGAGATGAGCGGCGCAGCCGTGGTCGCGACGCTCGGCGCGCGCGGGGCCGCGTACCGCTGGGGGAGCGTCGAGGGGGAATCCGCCGGATTCGCGGTCCGCGCCGTCGACACGACCGGCGCCGGGGACGGCTTCGCCGCCGGACTGCTGCGGCAGCTCGCCGCCGCGCCCGGGGACCTGCGCGCGCTCGCTCCCGACGCGGCCACGCTCGCCGGCTGGATGCGCTACGCGAACGCCGTCGGCGCCCTCGCGACCACCCGGCTCGGTGCGATCCCCGCGTTTCCCACCGCGGCCGAGGTTGCGCGCTTCTTGCGTCGGCGTCGTTGAACCTTTGCGTCTCGAAGAGGCATCTACAACCTCGTTTCGTCGAACCGTTCCAAGTCCCCTTTTCTTCGAAAGGCAGCGGAATCGTGACCTCATCCCATCGACGCGAGTTCTTCAAGCAAGTCGGCGGCGCGGTGCTCGCGGGCATGCTGGTGGAAACACCCGGCGCATTCGCCGAGCAGTTGACCCTGACGCCCGAGCAGACCGAGGGACCGTACTATCCCACCTCGCTTCCGCTCGACACCGACAACGACCTCGTCGTGATCAACGACGCGCTCACCAGCGCAGTCGGACAGATCACGTACGTCAGCGGCCGCGTCCTGACCCCTTCGGGGGAGCCGGTGCGCAACGCCTACGTCGAGATCTGGCACGCCGACAATTCGGGCGCCTACATCCATCCGATGAGCATCGGCTTCTCGACTCGTGACCGGAATTTCCAGGGGTTCGGCCGCTTCCTGACGGGATCGACCGGCGAGTACCTGTTCCGCACGATCAAGCCGGGGCTGTACACGGGCCGCACCCGGCACATCCATTTCAAGGTGAAGGCGTCGGGCAGACCCGAGCTGACGTCGCAGCTCTACTTCCTGGGGGAGCCGCAGAACAGCGGCGACAGCGTGCTGTCGGGGATCCGCGACACGGCCGCGCGCAACTCCGTCATCGTCCCGTTCGTGACGGTCGAGGGCTCGACAGTCGGCGCGCTGGCTGGGCGCTTCGACATCGTGCTCAACACCATCGTCACGGCCGTCCCGGCGGCGACCCTGACGAACACGACCGACCCCGCGCGCAATCCCGTGTTTCGCGCCGGAGATTCCTGGCGGCTGGACATTCGCAACGCGTCGGCCGGCGCGGCGGTCTACCTGCGTCTGTGGAAGGACAACGTCGACTTCGGCGCGTCGGGTCCGTACGGCACCGTGACCGACGGCGCGGGCGCCTGGTCGCTCACCGGGAGCTTCGGCTCCGGGGACGTCGGGGCGTGGCAGCTGCAGGTCCTCGTCGGAGGCGCCGCCTCGCGCGAGACCTCGAGCCCCGTGGCGCTACGCATAGTCTCGTCGTAGCGCCGGTCACTCGAAAACCGACGCGTCGAGCTCCGCGAAGAAGCGCCCGTGCAAGGCGCTCACGAGCGCCTGCACGTCGGCGCGCCGCACCACCAGGTGCAGCGCGATCGCGGACGAACCCTGCTGGATGAGCGAGAGCTCGATTCCACGCGACGCCTCGGCCACGCGCTCGAGCAGCTTCGCATCGCCGCGCAGCCCCTCCCCGACGAGCGTGACGATCGCGTTGTCCGGGTCGAGGCGCGCGCGCGCGAATGCGGAGATCTCGCCGAGCAGATCGGACTCGACGGCGGCGTCCGCAGCGGGCAGCGCGGCGGTGGCCTGCGCTCCGGAGCCAGCGAACACGAGCGGTGTCAGGCCGCGGCGCGCCAGACTCCGCGCGAGAGTCTGGACGAGAGATTCCCGCTCGAGCGAGCCGCCCGCCGCGCGCAGCAGCGTGACCGGAGTCTTGTAGGCGATCGACTTGATCGCATTGGCGCACGGCGGCGCGGTTCGCGTGATCTCGGTCCCCGCCGCGGCGGGTTTTCTCGAGTTGTAGATGTGGACCGGAATCTCGGCGCGTGCGGCGGGGTGGATGGCGCGCGGATGCAGCACCTTCGCGCCGAAGAACGTGAGCTCCGCGGCCTCGGCGAAGCTGCAGGCCTTCACGGTGCGGGCGCCGGGGAACACATCGGGGTCGGCGGTCATCAATCCCGACACGTCCTTCCAGATCTCGATGTCGTCGGCGGCGACGGCCGCTCCGACCAGCGTCGCGGTGTAGTCGGAACCCTCGAACCCGAGCGTGGTCGTGGCGCCGTCCCGCGTCGAGCCGATGAACCCCTGCAGCACCGGGACCGCGCCGGCCTCGGCCGGCGGAACGACGGCGCCGCGGATCAGCGCGTCGGACGGATCGGCGAGCGGCAGGGCGGCGCCGAAATGGTCGTCGGTCTTGATCAGCTGGCGCGCGTCGAGGAGCCGCGTCTCGAGGCCGCGCGCCTGCGCAGCGGCGGCGAGGATGGCGGAGGACAGGAGCTCGCCGTAGGCGAGGATCTTGTCGAGCCCGCGCGGCGGCACCTCCCCCAGGATCGCCAAGCCCCTGAGGAGCTTCTCGAGCTCGTCGAAGTACGCGTCGATGATCCCGAACACGGGGGATCCGGCGGGCACGAGACGCCCCGCTTCGCCGGAGTGCGCCGCGCGCAGGTCGCCGAGGACGCTCACGGCCTTGCCGCTGTCGCCGGCGGCGGACGCGCGCGCCGCCTCCAGCAGCCGGCGCGTCGTCTTCGCCATCGCGGAGACGACCACCGCGGGACGGCGCGGCAGCCGCCCGCGGATGATCTCGATGACCCGCTCGATGGCCCCGGCGTCCCCGACGGAGGTGCCGCCGAACTTCATGATGATCACAGAGGGAGCTTCGTCCCCGCGCCGGCGGCGACGGCAGCCTGGTAGACGCGAGCGGCCAGAGCGACGTCCTCGAGCGCGATGCCGTGCGACTTGAACAGCGTGATCTCGCGCTCCTCCTCGCGTCCCGGAAAGCTGCCGGTCACGACCTCGCCCAGCTCGTGGGCATCTTCCCAGAAGAAGACCTCGGCTTCCGCCGCGCGGACGAGGTCTCCCGATTCCAGGCGGGCCTGCTCCACGGAGTCGACGATGACACAGGCGCTGCGCCGCACCGTCTCCACGTCGATCTCCTGTCTCGTGATGAAGTTCGAGCCGATCGCGTTGACGTGCGCTCCAGCGGCGAGCCACGCTCCTTCCAGCACGGGCTCCTTCGAGTTGGTCGCCGTCACCACGATGTCCATGTCGCGCACCGCCTCCTCGGCGGTGGCGGCGGGGTAGACGCCGACGCCGAGCTTCTCGCTCATCTCGGAACAGAACTTCTGGCGCCGCTCGGCGTCGCGCGAGAAGGCGACGGCGGTTTCGATCGAGCGCACCGCGCACACCGCCTCGAGCTGGCTGCGCGCCTGCCAGCCGGTCCCGATGATCCCGAGCCGCGACGCCTTGGCGCGCGCCATGTGACGCGTCGCCACGCCGCTCGCGGCCCCGGTGCGGAGCTGGCCGAGCCTGTCCGCCTCGATCACGGCGGTGAGGGAGCCGTCTTCAGCGTACAGAAGCACCAGGAAACGCGCTTTGCCGTCGACCGTGCTGTAGCTCTTGAGACCGCCGAGCCCCTCGAGCGAGCCGCTCATCACGTGCAGCAGCCCCGAGCCGAGGCGGCAGCGGCGGCGCGGCGCGTTTCCGGTCTTCCCCTCCCCCTGGAGCCGGAATGCCTCCTCGACCGCCTCGAGCGCGGTCTCCATCGTCGCGAGCTGTTCGACTTCGGACTCCTTCAGGAACAACGCCATGGTCCCCCCCCTCGACTTAAGAGGTAAATATAGCGGAGGATACGAGCCTACAACCAAGAAATCAGTTGCAACCGCGAAGGACGGGACTCCAAGGTTAACTGCATGATCCGGACCGTCCATAGGGCCAAGTTCGTCCTCGCGGAAGCCGACCTTCTGCACGGCGACGCGGCCGTCTCGGTCTCCGACCCGGGGCGGATCTCGCGCATCGAACCCTGGCAAGGACCTCCGCGCGGCCTCGAAGCGGAGGTGATCGACTGGGGCTCCGCCGTCATCCTACCCGGCCTCGTGAACGCCCACACCCACCTCGAGCTGACGCGCCTGGCGGGAAAGCTCACGCAATTCGACTCGTTCGCCGACTGGATCGCGCAGCTCGTCGCCGCCCGCCGGCCCTGGAAGCGCGACGAATACCTCGACTCGACGCGCGCGGGGGCGGAGGCTGCGCTCGCCTCGGGAACGACGCTGATCGGGGACATCTCCACGAGCGGTCTCGCCTGGGAGGCGCTCGCGGCGACGCCGCTGCGCAAGGTCGTCTTCGAGGAGGTGCTGGGGTTTCGACCGGAAGTGGCGGCCGAAACGCTGCGAGCCCTCGAGGCGCGCCTCGACGCGGTGCGACCCGACGAGCTGCTCGGTTCGGGAGTCTCGCCGCACGCGCCGTACTCGGTCTCTCCGGAGCTGATGAAAGGCGCGGCGGCGATCGCGCGGGAGCGCGCTCTGCCGGTGGCCATTCACGCAGCGGAGACGAAGGCGGAGCTGGAATTCATGGAGGCCGGCACCGGGGAGCTGGCAGAGCTCTTCCGGCGCATTGGATCGATGAGCGAAACCTGGCGCCCGCCCGGTGTTTCCCCGATGCTATATTTCGAGCAGCTGGGACTAATGGATCGACCCGTCGTGCTGATCCACGGCAACTATCTGGACGAACCATCCATGGCGCGCATCCTCAACAGCCATTCGACCGTCGTGTACTGCCCGCGCAGCCATGCCTTCTTCGGACACCCGCCGCATCCCGTCCGCGAGCTCCTCGACCTCGGCGCGAACGTGGCGCTCGGGACCGATTCGCTGGCGAGCAACGACTCGCTCAGCATGATCGACGAGATCCGATTCCTGGCCCAGGAACGCAAGGACCTGCGGCCTGAGGAGATCTTCCGCATGGCCACGCTGAACGGCGCCGCGGCGCTCGGTTTCGGCCGCGTCCTCGGCCGCCTGCGCCGCGGGTACTGGGCCGACATGACGGTCCTGGAGATTCCCGAGACGGTGACGTCCCGGAATTTCCTCGCCCAGATCCTGGAAGGGGCCGGGGAGTGCATCGGGACGATCGTGCGCGGCGTGGTGGCCTGGAGGAGGGGTTAGAGTGCGTTTCCGGCGCTACCTGTTCTGGGGTCTCACCCTGATGCTCGCCGCGGTGCTCGCATCGCTCGTGATGCAGTCGCGCCGGCGGGAGACCGCGCGCGCCAAGGGTTCCCCCGAGATCGTGCGCGTCGCTCCGGCCACGCCGACCCGGCTCGTCCGTCCCGCCGACCTGGAGCTCGTGGATCCGCGCGTCGAATTGGCCGCGGGCGCTCGCGTCGCGGAGTACACCGCAGCGGTGCTCAACAAGGGTACGGTCCCGTATCGGGACCCGATGCTCGAGCTGACCTGCACCGACCGTGCCGGAAGGGTCGTGGAGAGCCGGAGGCACAAGCTCGACGGCGTGATGCTCCCGGGGAAGGCGCTCGCGGCCGAGCGTGTCCGCGAGGAGTCGCTTCCTGCCGCGGCGGCGCGCTGCACGGTCGCGGTGCTCTGGGCCGAAATCGACCACGCGGCGCCGGCGAGAGTCGCCAATTGAGGGTGAGCTTTCGGCGAGCCTTGCCGAAAGCTCACCTTATATAATCCCCAGGGGGACATCTCGATGAACAGACGCACGGCCGTCGTCGCAGCGGCCGGAATCCTGCTCGCCCAGCTTGCCGCCACCAGCGCGCAAAGCCCGAGGACCTCCGTGACCGCGGGGAGGCGCTATCCACGTCTGGTCATCCGCAACGCGATGGTGATCGACGGCAACGGCACGCCGGCGTCGGGACCGAAGGACATCGTCGTCGAGGGAAACACCATCGCGGCCGTCGTCGCGATCGATCCCGTTTCGCTGCAGCGCGGCGAAGTCCGGCGCCCCGCCGGGGAGGTCGAGATCGACGCCACCGGAAAATACGTGGCTCCCGGCCTCATCAACGCGCACGGCCACGTGCAGGAGGAGCGCGGCGGCCTTCCGCAGCCGCTGGACTACGAGCTCAAGATGTGGCTCGCCTGCGGCATCACGACGGTGCGCGATGTGGGGAGCGACACCCGCAAGACCCTCGACCTGCGCGAGGCCAGCCGGGAAGGGCGCGTGGCCGCGCCCCGTATCTTCGTGTATGCCCGCTTCCTGTCGAGCCCCGCGCCGCAGACCACCGATGCGGCCAGGACGCGCGTCCAGGAAATCAAGGCGATGGGGGCCGACGGCATCAAGCTCACCGGCATCGACCGCGACCTGATGGCGGCTATGGAGGAGGAAGCGCACAAAGTCGGTCTTCGCATCGCCCACCACGTCGGCGTGGAAGAAACCAACGCTCTCGACGACATCAAATTGGGTACGACGAGCATCGAGCACTGGTACGGCATCCCCGATGCCGCGCTCGAAGCGAAGATCCAGGGCTTCCCGGCGACGTACAACTACAACAACGAGACCGACCGCTTCCGCTGGGCGGGCCGCCTCTGGCGCGAGGCCAAGCCGGAGCTGCTCGCGAAGGTGCTCGACGGGATGGTGGCCGCGCAGGTCGCCTGGGTTCCGACCTTCGACATCTACGAGGCGAGCCGCGACCTGCAGCGCGCACAGACTCAGCCCTGGTTCGGGAAGTACCTCCACCCGACACTCGAGGAGTACTTCCGCCCGAACTCGGCCAACCACGGTTCCTACTTCGCCTCCTGGAGCTCGACCGACGAAGCATTCTGGAAGGAGAACTATCGCATCTGGATGGCCGCCGTGGCAGACTTCGAGCGGCGCGGCGGCGTGGTCGGCGCCGGCGACGACGCCGGCTTCATCTACCAGATGTACGGCTTCGGTCTGCTGCGCGAGCTGGAGCTGCACCAGGAGGCCGGTTTCCATCCCATCAAGGTCTTGCAGCACGCCACCGGCAACAACGCGCGCATTCTCGGCCACGAGGCGGAGTTGGGACGGGTGCGTCAGGGATTCAAGGCGGATCTCATCGTTGTAAACGGCAACCCGCTCGAGAATCTGAAGGTGCTCTACCCCACC
>Ga0075423_10006363_pt1 | contig 11090 bp, 12 predicted proteins | sample SoiMethybrSBSTD2_FD_80114 | JGI IMG/M metagenome (GOLD analysis project Ga0075423, IMG submission 80114) | Bulk soil microbial communities from a Populus tree surrounding site in Tennessee, USA - Soil MetaG P. TD hybrid SBSTD2 | ecosystem: Environmental > Terrestrial > Soil > Tree plantation...
CACCAGATCATCTCCTGCTTCCTGGGCACGCTCGGGGTCGTGGCCTTCGGGTGGGCCGGGCGGCGCATCGCCGGCGAGCGGGTCGGGCTGCTCACCGCCCTGATCGTGGCGGTCAGCCCCAACGTCTGGTTCCACGACGCCCTGGTGATGTCCGAGAGCCTGGTGGTGGCCACCACCGCCCTGGTGCTGTGGGCCGCCTACCGCTGGTGGGACCGACCAACCGTGGCCGCCGCCGCACTGTTCGGGGCGGCCGTGGGCGCCGCCGCGATCCACTCACGCAGCGAGCGCATCCTCCACGACTCCCAGGATCCCCTCGCGGCGGCGCTCCATCGGGAACTCGGTGAGGATCCGCTCGCGTGCGCGGCGGGCGGCGTCCGGCCCGAGCTCGAGCGCGCGCCGGACTCCGCCGGCCACCTCATCCGGCTCCTGCGACTCGATCAGGACGCCGGCGTCGCCCACCACCTCGGGCATCGCGGTCACGTTCATCACCACCGGCACGCAGCCGGCGAGCATCGCCTCCGCCACGGCGAGGCCGAAGCCCTCGTGGCGCGACGCCTGCACGTAGACAGCCGCGCGCCGGTAGGTGGCGTGGAGATCCTCGTCGGACAGCCAGCCGGTGAAGCGCACGTTGTCGCCGGCGCGGGCGCGCAGCGCTTCGACCGAATCGTCCAGCCACTTCCCCGCGAACGTGAAGCGCACGTCGGGCAGCAGCCTCGCCGCCTCCACGAACGGGATCTGGCCCTTCTGCACGAGCGTCGTCCGGTCGATGGCGCCCACCGTCAGCGCCTCGCGCTCCTTCGGCCCGGGCTCCTCGCCGAACGGGTCCGGCACGCCGTGATGGATCACGCGCACGCGCGAGGGCGGGATCGGCGTGTTGCGCTCGATCTCGCTCAGGCTGTACTCGGAGTTGGTGGCGAGTCGCGTGGCGCGGCGCATGATCCACCTGCTCGCCCACGCACGCAGGCCGCCCTGCTGGTAGCCGTAGCCGATGTCCGGCATGTTGGCCGTGTCGAACCCGCCGACGATCATCACCGACGGCTTCCGCAGCAACGAGGCCAGCATGACCGGGAAGAACGTGTGCCAGGAGGCGAACCAGCCGAACACGACGTCGGCGCGCAGCACGCCGCGGACCACCTTCACCGGGTTCGGCCAGCGGCCGGGCTGGTAGAGGTCCTCCACCTCGTACCGCTCCGCGAGGATGTCGCGGTCGATCGCGACGAAGCTCGCCCTGCGGCTGTGCACGTAGAGGACCCGCTTCCGGCTCACGCCGCCACCGGCTCCCGCGCCTCGACGAAGGCCGCGTGCCACTCGGACAGCTCGAGCAGGCAGTAGAGGATCGCCTTGTGGTCGGCGCGCCCGCGGCGGTGCTCGTCCACAAGCCGCGCCGCGGCGCCCGGGTCGATCAGCTCGGCGAGCGGCGAGCCCGGGGCGTAGCGGCGCTCGACCTCCTGGCCGAGCGAGGCGCGCAGCCAGTCGTCGTAGGGAGTGGCGAAGCCGTGCTTCTTCCGGTTCACGACCTCCGGCGGCAGCAGCCGCTCCATGGCCATCCTGTGGAGCCGCTTCGGCCGGCGCGGGCGCACCCGGCGCGTGGCGGGGATGCGCTCGACGAAGCGCATCAGCTCGAGATCGAGGAAGGGCACGCGCAGCTCGAGCCCGGCCGCCATCGACATCTTGTCGTTGCAGAGCAGGATGCCGTCCGGCAGGAACATGTGCGTGTCCAGGTAGAGCGCCTGCTCGAGGAGGCCGCGGCTCTCGACGGGGGCGAGTACCTCCCGCGCGGTGACCAGCCGCTCCTGCTCGGCCTCCGCTCCAGGTCCCACCAGCTCGGTGCGCACGCGCGCGTCGGTGATCTCCACCAGGCTCAGGAGCCGCTGCGCATCCCCGCGCCCGCTGACGACGTGCGCGAGGCGGCGGGCGGAGGCGGCGCGGGGGAGGGCTCGGGCAAGCGCGCCGGCCGGTCCCGCCACGGCCGGCGGCACGAGCTTCAGCGGCCGCAGGAGGGCGGCCGCCTGATGGCGCCCGTAGCCGCCGTTGGGCTCGTCGGCGCCCTGGCCTGCGAGGACCACCTTGACGTGGCCTGCCGCGAAGCGCGAGAGCTGGAGCAGCGCCGGCGCGCTCGGGATGCCGCACGGCTCCTCCAGCCGGGGGATGCAGCGCCCGAGCTCCGTCAGGAAGTCGGTCTCGCGCATCTCGGTGTCGCGGTGGTCCGTGCCGATGATGCGCGCGCTCTCGGCCGCGAGCTTCCGCTCGTCCAGCACGTCGCCGTGACCGGGGAAGCCGATCGTGAACGTCGTCGGCGGGGTGCCGGAGCGGTCCTTCATCGCCGCCACGACGCCCGCGCTGTCCACGCCGCCCGAGAGGAAGGCGCCGTAGGGCACGTCGGACATCATCTGGCGCTCGACCGCGTCCTCGAACGCGCCGGCGAGCCGGGCGGCCAGCTCCTCGTCGGCGCCCTCGATCGGGTCGCCCGGATCCTCGCGCCAGCTCGTCACGCGCGGCGAGCCGTCGCCCTCGACCACGAGCGTCGACGCGGGCGGCAGCTTCCGCACGCCCTCGAACAGCGTTCGCGGCGACGGCACGAACCGGCACGCGAGGTAGTGGTCGAGCGCGACGCGGTCCACGGCCGGGGTGACGAGGCCCGCGTCGATCAGCGCGCCGATCTCGGAGGCCAGCGCCACTCGGCGCCCGTCCGTCCACCAGTAGAGCGGCTTGACGCCGAAGGCGTCGCGGGCCGCCACGAGCCGCCGCTCGCGGTCGTCCCAGATCACGAAGGCGAAGATGCCGTTCAGGCGGCGGACGAAGTCGGGGCCGTGCTCCTCGTAGGCGTGCACGACGACCTCGCTGTCCGAGTTCGTGGCCCACCGGTGGCCGCGCTGCTCGAGCTCCGTGCGCAGGGTGCGGTGGTTGTAGATCTCCCCGTTGACGATCGCGGTGACCCGGCCGTCCTCGGAGTCGAGCGGCTGGTCGCCGCCCGCGACGTCGATGATCGCCAGCCGGGTGTGGGCGAGGGCGACCGGCCCGATGCGCCGCAGCGCCTCGCCATCCGGACCGCGATGGCGGAGCGCCTCGACCATCCGCTCCGCCGCGTGCTGGCCCGACGTGCCGGCCGGATCGAGGATTGCGCCGATCCCGCACATGCCGCGCTGATGATGTCAGGGCCGCCCGTCGCGACCTTGTCACGCACACGTCTTTTGCGGTGCGCCCCGCCTCCGCAGCATGGCCGCAAACGACAAGGGGGGACCATGCACCGCTTCTTCGGACGCATCCACGCAGGACTGCTGAACGCCCGCGGTCAGGGCACGGTCGAGTACGTCGCGCTCATCCTGCTCGTCGCGCTGGTCATGGCCGGCGTGGTCGCGGCGATGAAGGGCTTCAAGACCGACGAGGGCAAGGAGCTCGGCGACGTGATCATCGGCAAGATCAAGGAGGCCGTCCGCAAGGTCCAGTTCTGATCTGAAATCCTCCGCGCATGGCTGGCAAGCGCGAGGACGCAACCCTGATAGTCGAGCTGGCGAAGTGGGGGTCGATGATCGGCCTGCCCGAGGCAAGCCGGACGATCTTCTCCGACGACTTCGACCGCGAGTCGGCCGAGGCGCTCGACCCCCACATCCAGACCATCCTCGTGTTCCACGAGACGGTCGGCACGCTCGTGAAGAACGACCTGCTCGACCGCAACCTGGTCCTGGACTGGCTGTGGGTATCGGGCGCGTGGGACCGTGTGGGCCAAGCCGCCCTCGAAGCACGCGCCCAGGCCGGCGTCCCCCAGCTCTGGGAGAACTTCGAGGCGCTGGCGCAGAGCCAGGCCTAGCGCACCTCCGTCCGGCCGCTCGGACATTATTGGCGAAGTCCAATAGTCGCCAATAATCTTCGATGAACCGCCGCGATAATCCATACACGCCTGGCGCTGGGCGCAAGCCTGCGGTACTTGCCGGTCGTGACGTCGATCTACAGGACTTCCAACTTCTGATCGACCGGCTGTCAGACGGCCGGTACGAACGAAGCTTCGTATTCTCCGGTCTGCGCGGTGTTGGAAAAACCGTGCTGCTGCTCGAACTCGACGTGATGGCGCGGGAGGCCGGCTGGGCTTCGACCGATGTTCAGGAGGTCGGCTCTCAGCACGACTTCAGATCCAGCTTTGCCCGTATGGCATCGCGAGTGCTCAGGAGCATGAGCCTCAAGGCACGGATGAAGGACCGAGCGTTAAGGGCACTCGGTGTCGTCAAGGCCTTCAGCGCGAGTGTCCCGGGTGGCGTCAAATTGCAAGTTGACGTCGACGCCGTGGTGGGGGTCGCTGACACCGGCGACATCGAGGAGGACCTGACCGATCTCATGATTGAGATTGGCGACGTCGCAGTCGCGGGTCGTTCCGGCGCGCTGTTTCTGATCGACGAGATGCAGAATCTGGACGACCGCTCGCTAGCCGCGATATGCATGGCGTTTCACCGGCTGAGCCAGAAGAACCTCCCGGTGGCCCTCGCGGCGGCTGGCCTTCCGACTCTGCGGCCCGCTTTGCATCGGGCAAGACCGTATGCATCGCGACTGTTCGGCTACAGGGACGTCGGAAGTCTTCCTGCGCCGGCCGCGACGGCGGCGTTGGTCACGCCGGCGGCGCGACACGACGTGCAGTTCCACGAGGAGGCCGCCGAGCTCGTGGTGCGTGAGTCTGGTGGCTACCCGTACTACCTTCAGGAATATGGCCGCGTCCTCTGGGACGAGGTCGATGAATCCCCAATCGCCGTTGGGGACGTTCAGCGCGTCCACGACATCGTTCAGGACAGCCTCGATGCCTCGTTCTTCGGACCCCAGTTCGACCTCGCAACGGATGCCGAGCAGAGATATCTCTTGGCGCTTTCCCGGCTCGGGGAAGGTCCCTATTCGACATCGGAGGCGGCGAGGGAAGCGGGCTATGGAAGCGTCAGCGGCGCCTCTTTCGTCCGGGAGGGACTCGTGAAGAAGGAGCTCATATGGAGCCCGAGGCGCGGCCAGATCGACTTTACGGTGCCGAGATTCGCCCGGCATCTGCGCGCGACGCAGGAGGGCGCTTGACGTTTCTCGACATTTATTGGCAGACCCCAATAAAGGCCCACGACGGCGGTGCGGTCCCGCGCCGGCTTCTCCTGCGACCATAGGCGGGCGTGGCGGGATCCGATCGAGAGCTTCCTGTCGCCGTCTTCGACTCGGGGGTCGGCGGCCTCACGGTGCTGCACGAGTGCCTCGTGTCGCTTCCGCACGAGGACTTTCTCTACCTGGGCGACACTGCGCGCTTCCCGTACGGCGACCGCTCGCCGGAGGAGCTGCTCGGCTTCTCGCGCGAGCTCGCCGCGATCCTGCTCGCGCGGGGCGCAAAGCTCCTCGTGGTGGCCTGCAACTCGGCCACCGCCGCGGCGCTCCCCGCCCTGCGCAAGGAGCTCGAGGGGCGCGTGCCGGTGGTGAGCGTCGTGACGCCCGAGTCACGGCTCGCCGCGGCGGCCACGGTGAACGGACGCGTCGGGCTGATCGCCACTCCGGCGACGGTCGGGAGCGGCGCCTACGCCCGCGCCCTCGCGGAGGCCGCTCCGGGCGCCGAGCTCCACGCGGTGGCCTCGGCGGAGCTCGCGCCGCTGATCCAGGAGGGCGGCGAGGTGGACCACCGCGTCGTGGCCTGCGTGGACGGGCTGTGCCGGCCGCTCGGGGACGCCGGCGTGGACACCGTGATCCTCGGCTGCACCCACTACCCGCTGGTGCGGCCCGTGCTGCAGCGCGCGCTGGGCCGCGGCGTTTCGATCATCACCTCCGGCGAGGCGATCGCGGACGAGGTCCACGCGAAGCTGCTCGAGGCCGACCTCGGTCAGGACGAGGGGAGGCGCGGCCGTTACGAGTTCATGGCGACCGGCGACCCCGAGGAGTTCCGCCGGTTGGGCACCCGGTTCCTCCAGCTCCCGATAGGCGACGTGCAGGCGGCCGGCCAGGTGAGGCGCGCCGCGTGACGCGAAACGACGGCAGAGAGCCGGACCAGCTCCGGCCGATCGCGATCACCCCGGGCTTCATGCGCACGGCCACCGGCTCCGCGCTGATCGAGGCGGGCGGCACCCGCGTGATCTGCACCGCGAGCGTGGACGAGGACGTGCCGCGCTGGATGGCGGGCCGTGGAAGCGGCTGGGTCACGGCGGAGTACTCGATGCTCCCGGCCTCGACCGGCGAGCGGAAGAAGCGCGACGTGTCCAAGGGCCGCCCCGACGGCCGCACCGTCGAGATCCAGCGGCTCATCGGCCGCTCCCTCCGCGGCGTCGTGGACTTCAAGGCGCTCGGCGAACGCACCGTCTGGATCGACTGCGACGTCCTCGAGGCCGACGGCGGCACGCGCTGCGCGGCGATCACGGGCGGCTACGTGGCGCTCGAGGTGGCACTCCGCCGGGTGATGGCCGAGGGCAAGCTCGAGGCGCTGCCGCTGAACGGATCGGTGGCCGCCGTCTCGACCGGAATCGTGGACGGCCGCGCGCTGCTCGACCTCGACTACTCCGAGGACTCCACGGCAGAGGTCGACGCGAATGTGGTGATGACCGGCGACGGCGGCCTCGTGGAGGTGCAGGCCACCGCGGAGCGCACGCCGCTCTCGCGCGCCTCGCTCGACGAGCTGCTCGCCCTCGCCGCCGACGGGATCGCGGAGCTCCGCACCGCCCAGGAGGAGGCGGTGGCGGCGGCCGCGGCCGGCTGAGCCGTGCGGCTGGTTCTCTCGACACGGAACGAGCACAAACTCAGGGAGCTGTCCGAGCTGATGCGCCCGTACGAGCTCGACCCGCTCCCCGAGGACGTGCGGCTGCCGCCCGAGACCGGCACGACCTTCGCCGACAACGCGCTCGGAAAGGCGCGCGCGGCGGCAGCGGCCACCGGGCGGCCCGCGATCGCGGACGACTCCGGGATCGAGGCCGCCGCGCTCGGCGGCGCCCCGGGTGTGTGGTCGGCCCGGTACGCCGGCGAGGGCGCCACGGACGAGGAGAACCTGCGGAAGCTCCTCGACGAGGTGCCGGAAGACGGCGACCGGGGCGTCGCGTACGTGTGCGCGCTCGCGTACGTGGAGCCGGGCAGGCGCGAGGAGGTCGTGCACGGCCGCTGCGAGGGCACACTCGCGACCGAGCCGCGCGGGACCGAGGGCTTCGGCTACGACCCCGCCTTCATCCCGGACGACTATCCGGGCGACAACCGCACGATGGCGGAGCTCACGCCGCGCGAGAAGGACGCGATCAGCCACCGCGGCCGCGCAGCGCGTGCGCTGGTCCTCCGGCTGCTCGAGATCGAGGAGGCCGAGCGGCCCGGGAATCCGCTGCGGTCGCTGTTCGGCGGCCGCCCCACCCGCCGCCGCGAGTGGCGCCGGTGAACGAGACGACCGGGGCACGCGAGCGGCAGCGGACGGCGGCGAACAACGTCGCGGCCGCCGTCGTCCTGATCGCGATCAAGCTGGTCACGGGCCTGGTCACCGGCTCGCTGGCGTTCATCGCGGAGGCGGCCCACTCGGCCACCGACCTCGTGGCGGCCCTCCTCACCCTGTTCGCGGTGCGCGTCGCGGTCCGCCCGCCGGATCGCGAGCACCACTACGGACACGGCAAGGCGGAGCACCTGGCCGCGCTGAGCGAGAGCGCCTTCCTCATGCTCGTGTCGCTGTTCATCGCCTATGTGTCGATCGACCGGCTCACGGGCGACGGCGGCCATCACGTGGACGTCACGTGGTGGGCGTTCACCGTCCTGGCCGTCGTGATCGTCATCGACGCCACGCGCGCGATCACGAGCCTGCGGGCGTCGCGGCGCACGGGTTCGGCCGCGCTCGCGGCCAACGCTCTTCACTTCGCGTCGGACCTGGCGGGCTCGCTGGCGGTGCTGATCGGGCTGCTGTTCGTTCGCGCCGGCCACCAGGACGCGGACGCCGTGGCCGCGCTGTTCGTCGCCGTGCTCGTCGTCATCGCGGCGGTGCGCCTGGCGAAGAGATCCACCGACGTGCTGATGGACCGCGCGGTGGCCGACGCGGACGACCGCATCCGCGCGGCGCTCGCCCAGGCCGACGAGGATGTCGAGGTGCGCCGCGTGCGGGTGCGCCAGGCAGGTGGGCGGAGCTTCGTGGACCTCGTGGTGGCCGTGCCGCTCGACACCGGCGTGCGGCAGGCGCACACGGTGGCGGACACCATCGAGGACGTGGTCGAGCGCGCCCTCGGCGGCGCCGACGTGGTCGTGCACGTGGAGCCCACCGAGGCGGAGGGCGACATCCGCGAGCTCGCCACGGCCGCGGCGGGCGCGATCCCCGAGGTGCGCGAGGTGCACAACGTGCGCGTGATGAGGCTGCCGCACGGCTACGAGCTGTCCCTGCACGTGAAGCTGCCGCGCGAGCTGTCCCTCGACGAGGCGCACGGCGTGGTCGAGCGCCTGGAGGAACGCGTGCGCGCGGAGGTGCCGGAGCTGGGGACCGTGCACACGCACATCGAGCCGCTGTCACGCACCGACTGGGCGAGCACTCCGCCGACCACCGACACCGCCACCGAGCGCGCGGCGATCGAGTCGGCTGTCAAGCGCTTCACCGGGAGCGATCCGCTCGACGTGACGTTCCGCGACGGCGAGCAGGGCCGCGTCGCGCTCGTGACGGTGGGCCTCCCGGGCGAGCAGCCGCTCCCCTCCGCGCACAAGCATGCGGGGGCGATCGAGGAGGCGGTGCGCGAGCGCTGCCCCGGCCTGGCCGACGTGATCGTCCACACCGAGCCGACGGGCGCCGAGGCGACCTAGAGGAGATTGACGAACGCCGAAGCGCCGACCGCGAGCAGCACGCCGGCGTAGCCGTAGTAGCCGGAGAGCAGCAGCAGCAGGGCGGCGATCAAACAGATCCCGACCGTCGCGAGCCACGAGATTCGCGCAAGAGGCACGCGGCTATTCTGGCGGTAATGGCCGACACGCTCACTCCGGGGCGCGCGGCGGAGCGTCTCCGCGGGCTGTCCGCCGACGTGCGCGCCGCGGTACTGCTGGACGCGGCGGGGTCGCTGGCGGGGGCGAGCGACGACGATCACGATCACGCGCAGGAGCTGGCCGAGCTGGCGCGGCGGCTGTTCGAGGAGGTCGACCGCGCGACGCGCGACTGGGACACCGAGCCCCCCGAGCAGGTGGAGGTGCAGATCCCGGGCGGCGCCGTGTTCGCGTCGCGGACGCCTCGCTGGACGCTCGCGGCGGTCGCCAAGCGGAACGCGCTCTCGTCGCTGCTGCTCTACGACCTGCGCGCCGTGCTGGGCGAGCTCGAGGGCGGTCCGCCGATCAGGCGCTCCGTCTCGGTGGCGGGTGCGGGCGGCACGGCAGGCGAGGAGCACGCGGCGGAGGATCTCCCGATGCCGGAGCTCGGCGGCCAGTGAAGGAGAAGCGGAAGGGACCGCTGTCGCGCGCGGCCGGCCTGGCGGAGGGCATGGCCGCCACGGTCCGGCGGATGCAGCGCGAGCGCGAGCCGCGCGTGCTCGTGTACGACCCCGCCGGGTACGCCCGGCTCGTTCAGCCGGAGGCGCGCGGCCACGACCACATCATGGACGTGGCGGAGCGGATGCTGGCGCTGGTGGCGGGCCGGGAGTGACGCTGGTCGATCCCGAGCTGGCGGCGCGCGTGCTCGACCGGGCGCTGGCGCGGGGCGGGGACATGGCCGAGCTGTACGCGGAGTCGCGGCGCGGGTTCGCCATCTCGCTGGACGACGGTCGCGTCGAGCGCCCCCAGGGGGGCCGCGAGCGCGGCGCCTGCGTGCGGGTGGTGCAGGGAGATGCGACCTACTACGGCCACGTGGACGGGCTCGCCGAGGAGGACCTGCTGCGCGTGGCGGGCTCGGTGTCGGAGGCGGTGCGCGGCGACGCGAAGCACCCGGCGGAGCTGCGGGCGGCGGAGACGGGAGTGGTCCATGAGATCCGGACCCCGCCGGAGGACGTCGAGGCACGCCGCAAGGCGGAGCTCCTGCGCGCGTGCGACGAGCGCGCCCGCGCCGCGGGCGCCGAGGTCACCCAGGCGCGCATCGGCTACGCCGAGAACCACAGGCAGGTGGAGGTGTACGGGTCGGACGGGCGCGCCGCGGCCGACGACCGCACCCGCATCCGGCTCAGCGCTCAGGTGGTGGCGCGCCGCGACGGCCGCGTCGAGACGGGGACCGACACGCGCGGCGGCCACGCGGGGTGGGAGCTGCTCGAGGAACGCCCGGAGGAGGTGGCAGAGAACGCCGCGCGGCGGGCGCTCACGCTGCTCGACGCGGTGGACGCGCCCACGGGGCGGCTGCCGGTCGTGGTGGGCAACGGCTTCGGCGGCGTGCTGCTCCACGAGGCGGTCGGTCACGGCCTCGAGGCGGACGCCGTCCAGAAGGACGCCAGCGTGTACGCCGGCAGGCTCGGCGACCAGCTGGCGCCCGAGTTCGTCACGGCCTACGACGACGGCAGCCGGCCGAACGCCTGGGGGAGCGAGGGCGTGGACGACGAGGGCACGCCCACCCGCCGCACGACCGTGATCGAGGACGGGCGGCTCACCTCCTACCTGTACGACCTCCTGCGCGCGCGAAAGGACGGTGTGGAGTCCACCGGCAACGGCCGCCGCGAGTCGTTCAGGCAGCTTCCGATCCCGCGGATGACGAACACCTTCTTCGCACCCGGCGACGCCACCCCGGACGAGCTGATCGGCGGCGTGGAGCGCGGGCTGTACGCGGTCTCCTTCGGGGGCGGCCAGGTGGAGCCGGCCACCGGCGACTTCGTCTTCGGCGTGTCCGAGGGCTACCTGATCGAGAACGGGAAGGTGACCGCGCCCGTGCGGGGAGCCACGCTCGTCGGCAACGGGCTCGAGGCGCTCCGCGCGATCGACGGGATCGCGGGCGATCTGGAGATCGCGACCGGCTACTGCGGGAAGGGCGGCCAGACGGTGCCGGCCGGCGTCGGGCAGCCGCACGTGCGGATCCGCGAGCTGACGGTCGGCGGCACGGCGTGATTGTTAAGGGGTCAGACCCCTTAACAATTGCCGCCGAGCGCGCCGTCGAGGCGGCCACCTCCGCTGGTGCGTCCGATGCCGAGGCGTGGGCGGAGGAGTCGACCAGCCGGCGGGTGCGGGTGTATGCGGGCGAGGTCGAG
>Ga0075423_10006364_pt1 | contig 11089 bp, 5 predicted proteins | sample SoiMethybrSBSTD2_FD_80114 | JGI IMG/M metagenome (GOLD analysis project Ga0075423, IMG submission 80114) | Bulk soil microbial communities from a Populus tree surrounding site in Tennessee, USA - Soil MetaG P. TD hybrid SBSTD2 | ecosystem: Environmental > Terrestrial > Soil > Tree plantation...
CTGCTCCAACTTGCTCATCTCCCGCCCCATCTGGTTGACTTCTTCCTTGACAGTTTCAAGCCGGTAAGCTTGTGTTTCTGGACTCCAGTTTCCGTCCCTGATGCTCAAACTCAGTTCGTCGGTCTGGCCTGCCACAGTGGCAGCGGACAACTGGAGCTCCTTGAGGGTCTCCTTGGCCTGGTTCTCTCTGGAAGCGGCCCGCGCCACCGGAAGCGACACGGCGATGAGCAACCCCAGGCAGAGTGACAGCACTGCGATTTTAGTTTTCTTCATGGCATGTTCTCCTTTCGTTGCACTTGGCTGAAGGAGCAATCACTCTGCCCGGCGCTTTTGGCGTTTCGACCAAGTTCTCCCGAGCGTCATCGGACCGATGCGGTGCGTGCGGTCGTTCTCTGGCTTCATCTCCTGGCAAAACTCACATGAGTGTCATCGACGGAGCGCCTCTCAGCCGAGCCTAATGCCGGCTCCCTTGCCTGTTTTCTAAAGCGCAACCGGCTTGCCAAATGACAGTTCACAGCGCGGACATGTGGAAGTGCTTCTGTTTGAACCGGCTTCCTGGGACAAAGAGCCTTGGTTGACCCGCACCGTGCGACAAGCACGTTCCCAAAGTCTTGGGAACGTCACGATCTCTTAGGAACGCCGTATCGAGGGAGTCCAGAACGCGAGTCCGTCGTGGTCAAAGCTGAGATCTACTTTCGCCGTCTGGCGACGCTCCTTTTTTGAGGATTGGTTTTTTCGTCGGGGTGGAGCGACGTCATGGGCTTGAGGAAGCGAGCGAATGGCAGTCAACTAAACCCAGGCTGGGCAGGATTGACCGGGACGCTAAGGCGCAGGACGCCGAGGATCACCGAAAGAACGGCGCCCGCAACCCTCCTTTTGTGTTGACGTTTGCAAACCTCGGAAGTCCGCCGCATCAGGACAATAAAAATCCGCACCGATGAGAGTCGTCGCATGGCCTGGTGGTTTGAGTGATCCTCGAGACCTGTCGCTCTGCTCTTTCTGCGGGGGCACGACTCACCGTCACTACGGCAGTGGCTCAAGGTTGAAGAAGCCGCTCGTATGGCTACTGGTGCTGTAGACCCGCGAGACGGCAATTAACGGTGAGCCGGATGTCGAAAGGATCTCGATAGGCCCGAACACGCTGGTAGCTCTCAGATCCTGAAGGATGTTGTTGCTCACGAGGTATCCCCTGGCCGCAATATTGATGGACTCGGTACCGGTGATGTTGCCGTTACTCGCTGTCTCCCCCTGTCGTGAATTCAGAGTCAGCGTGACCGTCGAGTCGCTAGGATTGACAATCACCAAACTGGACTGGAAATTCGAATTGGCCGAAGACTTCAACAGCAAATGGCTGCCTCCACTGCTGGCACTGTCTTCAATGCTGGGATCCTGCGAGACGTTGTCAATCTGAGTCGCAAACGCTTTGATAGGCTGATCAGACGTGATTTGCAGATAGCCCTGCTGGTTGGTAAGGTTCGAGCTGCTGGAGCCATTGATAAGGAATCGGACGATGTTGTTGATCTGAACTAGTCCCAGGGGAGTCACTTGAACGGGGGAGGCAGTTGAAGCCAGTGGCGTCCCGTCCGTGGCGATCAAGGAAATCTGGATGTTCGCATTACTGGTTGACAGGTTATTTAAGCCGAGATTAGTGCGAAAGGCTTCCGTGTCGATCACAAACGGAACAATCTCAGAGCGGGATCCGGAGTCTTCCGCTTGAGCGGTGAAGAAGCCACTGGTTCTGGCATTGATTCCGGAGACTTGAGAAATAGCCGCCAAGGTGGCCCCATTAATGGAACGAATTTCAACCGGTCCGTAGGAATCTGGAATCGACAGGGCTTGCAGAATATTGTCAAAAGAGAGGTAACCATTGGCGGCGATGGCCAGACTTTGAAGTGGAGTTCCGATCGGTCTGCCCGTGTCCCGACCCAGAGCAGTAATCTCAACCAGCGCCTGGTTCGAAGACAGGTTGAGAACCAGTAAGGTTGACCGGAAGGGTCCGGTGTTAGCAGCGGATTGCAAGATGAGGTGGTTCACTCCTTCTCTGATTCCATCCAAAATGCTGGGGTCTCCTGTCTGGTTGTCGATCTCGGAAACAAAAGCCTGAATGGCTTCATCCGATTCTAAGACCAGAGAACCCTCCAGTCCCGTAATGGCAGGGCTCCCCTGGAAAGTTCGGAGCACGTTGTTCATCTGGAGATAACCGTTGGGGGATATGGACACTGAAGCAGGTGGACTCACCAGCAGTCCGTTGCTGTCCAAGTGAGAAATCTGGACATTGGCGGGTGACGGATTCGGATTATTGATCCCCAGGTTCGATCTGAAGAAGATCGAGTCCACCACGTAAGGAATCCTCAAGGCCGTGGAAGCAACCGTTGGAGCGGTAAGCACACGATACGTGTAATCGCCTGAGAGCATCACCGGTTGTGCACCGGGATTGGTTACGGTGACATTCACCGTTCCCGCCGAACTGGGACCAACGGTGGCAATGATCAGCGCCGGGTTCACGACTTGGACATTGGTTGCGGCGGCTGATCCGATGGTGACTGTGGCTCCATTCACGAAGTTGCTGCCCGAAATATACACTCGAGTGTTGCCCAGCGTGCTTCCCGAAGACGGCAAGATCCCGCTGATGATGGGCAGCACGGGAGATCCATTCACCGTGACCGGCGGCGAAGTTGAGGTCACATAATTGTTGTCGCCGATGTATTGCGCAGTGACTCTTGCCGCAGCCGAAAATGCTGTGGCGAGCGTCGCCTGCAGGGAAGCGTTGGCGGTGCTCGAACCGGCCATCCCGGTGTAGGTTACCATGCCGCTAATCGGAATGCCTCCGTTGAGGAATCGCACCGTGCCGGTTGGTGCGGCCCCGTTGCTCTGCGTGTTGACAAGGGCAGTAAGAGTGGTATTGGCGCCGGTCGGCTGGGCTGACAGAGTCGTCGTGGTCGCCGCCTGGATGATCGTCATCGCTACGCTGGAGGCGCTCGATTGGTAGCTGCCGTCGCCTTTATAGTTGGCGGCCACTGTGTACGCACCGGCGGGGAACTGGATGAAGTCATCCTCGAGATGGCCCTGGCTGTTCAGGGTGTAGTTGCTCGGAGAGCTGGCACCCTGATTGGGCAGTGGTTGCCCCTTGGCACTTAGCGTTACCTGGCCGGTAGGGCAGGGATAGCTGATGGCCCCGGAACCGGAATAACAGTTGCGCCCGGAACTGTTGGTGATGTCAACTCGCAACGCGTAAGGGGATCCATATGGGGTTGTTGTTGCACCGGAGGTCGAATTCCCGCCGGCATCGAAAGTCACCAGTGTGAGAAACGTCTGGCTGCCTTCGGGGTTGACCGTGACCTGGACTGGAGGAGTCGAGTCGCTGGCTCCAAAGGTTCCGTCGCCGGCATAGTGGGCCGTCACTCCGTAGGTTCCACCGGGAAGAAAAAGGGTGGTTCCGCCAACCGTGCCATTGCTCAACTCGAAGAAGTCAATGCCAAGAGGCTTATTGTTCGCCCCGCCCAGCAGTGAGACAGGGCCCGTCGGAGTGCCCGATGAAGAACTGACGCTGATCGTTACATTGGCTGCCTGTCCGTGCGTGATAGAGGTCGGGGAGAGATTAAGCGTCGTAGCCGTCGGTGTGAAGCTCACGGAAGACCAATTCTTAACCAGGTTCGCGACGTTCACTGAGCCAAGTCCCGTAGCACGATCGTACCCGGCGGTAGTGGTCCAAGCCGGGGAAGCCGTGTTGCCGGGATTTACCATGACTCCGTAGCCGTTGCTTGAAGTGTTGCTGCAGTTGGGCGATCCCGCCTGGCACGCCACCGAATCGTTTCCCACAACCACATCATAGAATGTACAGGCGGAGCTCACGGCAGCTGCGGCGTTCGAGGTGCAGCTTGAGCCATTTTGTGCCGCCAGCGGATAGAGGACGTAATTGGCATTGCCTTGGCGCTGGCCGGTTTTCTGATTGACCAGCGCGATGATGCCCGCGAAAGCCGGTGTCGGCGCAGAGGTTCCTCCAACGCCCTGAAAGTCTTGAAAGGGACTGATCAGATTGCAGGAGGAAGCCGGGTCTTGGTTGGCGTCCGCCTGACAGGTCACGTAGAAACTGCCATTTTGGCCGCTGCTCGCGAACAGGGATATATCCGGTATATCACGCGCGCCGTCACTGGGCACACCGGGTCCGCTCTGCCAGGATGGCTTACTATAGCCTCCAACGCAGGCGCCTGTTCCGGTCGATGAAGCACAATTGCTGGGGCCACCGCTGGCGGCCACGAGATCGGAGCCGTCGCTGCTCACCGACTTGCAACCACCCAGCTGCCCGGATTGCGCGCATGATTCATTCCAAGTGGTCTCAGGAATATACGACTTGGCGGAGGCTTGCGCTGGCGTGCTGTTGACCGTGTTCCAGTATTGAGCCGGGTTGGTCACGTTGTTAAAATCCGTTCCGCCCATCGCAATATTGAAGGGCGTTGAGGCAATGCCGCTGACGGCCAGTCCCCCCTGGGCCGCCGACTGGCTCGGGCCACCGTCACACCCGGCGGAACCGCTGTCTCCTGTGGCGACGACGACTGTAATGCCCTGGGCAGCGGCTTGCTCCCAAAGAGCATTGTAGAAGGCATTGCCTCCCGTGCCGAGCGATGCCTCACAAGAGCCGTAGCTCTCCGCCATGACTGGGGCGAGGTTATTGTCAACGATGTAAAGAGCGGAGAGATCAATGCCCGCCGTCGACACCGTGGTTTCTGAGACGACGAATTTTACCGTTGCGTTCTTGGCCACTGCCCCCGCCCACTGCGCGTCCAGGTCTCCTTCGCCCTCATCGTCCGAAACAATTCCCGGGTCGGGACCGTTCAAGATGATCTGCGGGTCATTGGGGGGCAGGCCGAACAAGCTGCGAAAGTCTCGCACGTCCTGGATGTTGATGTTGGTCTGGCCGACAACGGCTATGCTCTGTCCGGTGCCATCCGTACCCGCCTGCCAGAGAGGCTGGACGTTGTAAATCGTGGCAAAATCATTCGGCCCGACGGCATACCAAGTCCCGGTTTTGTCAGTAAATGTGAAGAGCGGCTTCACTTCGCCTGTCGCTTTCGATCGCGAAAAGGTACCGACGCGATGGTTCGTTGGCTTCTTGGGAAAGTTGTTCAGCGAGACGATACCGGCGACCACAGGTGACAAGGCGGCCGGAATTTGAGGCTCACCCGAGTTGGCCCAGTGCTGTTTGCCGTCAACCACATACTTGTGAATTTCCGTGTGAAGCCCCTGGTTCACCTGTCCGGCGGTGCCGGAGAACTCGATCACTGTACGACCGGCCGCCAGACGATCAACTTCGAAGCCCTGCGCGGTAAGCCAGTCGGTGACTGCACGAACATCAGTATCTGCAGGCCCGAACTGTTTTCCGAATTGTTCCGGTGTGACCCATTTGTGATAGCTGGGGGAGGATTTGACTTGCTGGTCATCCAGCAATTGCCGCAACGCGGTTTCCTGTTCTGGCCCCCGCTGTAATACGAGCAGCATGCGCCCTACCGGCAGGCTATCCGGCACCATTCCTTGATCCCATTCGGGGCGCGCCAAAGGATGGACGGTCCCGTGAAGGGCCACGAGTTTCCCCTGGTCCACCGATTGGGAAACACGCGCACGAACGGCACCTGTTTGCGCAGCAGATGTCAAAGAATGGAAGACGACCATCGAGACTACCAGGACGGCTTGCGCCAATTGCGACCGTGAATGGTGCATGCTAGCTCCTCCTTCAGGGCTCAGCGACAGTGCTGGGATTTCATTTTTCATTGTGTTTTCCTGCTAGAGCAGTCTGGATTTCATGGAAAACTTTGCGTTAGGCGAAGTCAGCTCAACCATTCATTCTTCCTGTCCACTCCCAGAGAGCGTTGCCGCACCTGCACATCAACCCCTGCCTGTATCCGATGAACACTTGCTTTGGAGTGTCCACAGCCCGCGCCACATGGAGTTGATCCTCGCGCGAACCGCAATGACGTTGCCAGTCCGCGATGCCGAATTCCAACGGCGACTACCATCGGCCGACTAGGACGAAGACAAGACTTTCATCGCCACGATCGTGACGTCGTCTTGCTGCGCACCGTCCCCTGCGAAGTCCATTAGCTTTTGGTTGGCGGGCCGGCAGATCGTGTTAGCCGGCAGGGAAAGCACGTCCGTGACGGCCTGCAAGAAACGTTGTGAGCCGGATTCCTCTCCCATGGCGTTCTGCGCTTCGGTTAGGCCGTCCGTGTGCATCACCAGAACGTCGCCGACTGTCAAGTCGACGCGGCAACGCTCGTACCGACTGTGCAGGAAAATACCGGCCGGAACGCCCCGTGGTCCAGAAGGGCAACGCTCTGCGGTTACGTAGCGCTCGGCGGTCGTGCGCCTAAATAGAGATGAGTTTAGGTCGGCCATGAACGAAGCAATGTCGTTTCCTTAGAGCGCTGCGGTGTTGTTGTGCATGAGACCTTGCAGCGAGGCCATGAGAAGGGCACTGGACAGCCCCTTTCCGGAAACATCGGCGACGGCGATTCCCAAACGATCAGTCGAGAGCGGTATGAAATCGTAATAGTCACCCACCACCGATTGCGATGGTCCATAGGAGCAGGCCAAATCGAGGTCAGCGAAAGGTGGGGGAGCGGCTCGTAAGAGAGCATTTGCACCTCAGGGGCGATAGCCAGATCCTGATGGTCTCGCTGGCGCTCGATCCGATGTCCTTCCTCCAACGAGGCTTTGAGAAGGTCAACAATCGTGATGATGAACAAGAGAGTGCCGTCGCCCGGCAACTGCGAAGGGATCCATCGAACCGTCGCATGTTCGTAGATTAATCCTTCAGGGTGTTTGGAGTCGCGCAGTTGGGACCTGAATCATGTGGACAAGTTTTCCTCCAACGTTGGGCTTGATCGAGGCTTGTCTATGATCCGGGCGGCATTTGTCGGCGTAAACTCCAAACGCATGCACTAACTCCTCCGCCATGGGCCACTTTTTCAGGCAGCGCATGCATTCCCAGGAGAACTCGCGATCGTACCTTACGACTTCATGTCCATGTAGCAAACAACTCCAGTTCAACATGATGTTATCCTCCTAACGTTCTCAACTGCATTGCCTGATTTTCTTTCTGAGACGCCAATGCTGGGTAGGAACCTCAGGGCGTGGAACACCTTCAAGGCGCTCGACGCCAGCTGTTCGGACGGCCCCTGGATTGGCCTGCGAACCCGTCTAACCTTGCCAACTGCTGTGATAGGCTTTTTCTGAGTTCATCAGGAAGGTATCTCCGGTCGGTCTCAGGAAACAGATTTCCTTTTCTCAGAAAAAGCCTCTGGATGACTTTGTCACCGTCTCGTTGTTCGACCAGTACCCATTGAGAGCCTGCAGCCGGCTCCATCTCATAAATTTCTACGTGGTCTCGAGTCAGCGGCAGAGGAATGGTGCCCACATACCGTGCCCGGCAAGGGAAGTCGGAGAAAACCGTGAAGGTCATTTCATGATCTGCATAGAAGAATTTGGATTCGCTCAGATCCATCTTGTCACTCCTCGTCCTCGTCTTCCACCCTATGTCAGCCTCACTCTTTCAGGAGCAAGCAGACTGCCAGAAGTGCCACCGATCAGTCAGCGGCCCGCCAGGCACAATTCACAATGGTGTGACAACGGGTGGGCAGTTCCGGATGCTTGTTGAGCAGCAGCACGATTCCCAATATTTTGGGAACCTTACAAAATGCTGGGATCGTCGAGATGAATGGGCGTTGATGATCCAGTTGGAGGGCTTAGAGGGATGGTCGTTCAACGGCAGGCCTGTGGATGCCGAGCTTCTTCATTCGGGCTTCCAGCGTGGTTGGCTTCAAACCAAGTAACACTGCGGCTCCACCGTCACCGCTAACTTTCCATCCGGTGTGCTGCAGGGCTTTGAGGATTTGTTCTCGTTCCCGATCTTCCAACGTTGCGATTCGAGAACTCGGCAACGTGAAGGCCAGCGGTTTAGGCAGCCACTCTCCGGCTTCTAACTCAGGCCCGCCGCTTAGGATTACCGCCCGTTCGATGATGTTCTCCAGCTCCCGCACATTGCCAGGCCAGGGATAGGTAACCAGTGCCTCCATGACTTTCGAGGAAATTCCCTGGATCGGCTTACCCGACTTGTGGGCATATCTTGCGAGGAAATGGCGGGCCAGCAACTCGATGTCACCTTTCCGCTCACGCAGGGGAGGCAGCTCTACGGGAAAGACGTTCAACCGGAAGTAGAGATCCATGCGATATTTTTCTTCCCGGATCGCTTTTTCTAAATCGCGATTCGTCGCAGCGATTACCCGAACATCGACCTTCGGTGATTGTGTGCCGCCAACCCGATCTAATTCGCCGTCCTGGAGAACGCGCAGCAATTTGGCCTGCAGTTCGAGAGGAAGGTCACCGATCTCATCCAAGAAGATGGTTCCACCATGGGCCAACTCGAAACGGCCAATCTTGCGGGTCACGGCTCCCGTGAAGGCGCCTCTTTCATGGCCAAAGAGCTCGCTCTCAATCAGTGAGGCGGGAAGGCCTGCACAATTGACTTTGACCATGACTTTATTCTTCCGTTCACTGAGATTATGAATCGCCTTGGCAACCACTTCCTTGCCAGTGCCAGTTTCGCCGGTCAATAGCACCGTAGAATTGGTCGCCGCTACGCGTTCAATGTTTTCAAAGACCTTCTTCATGGCGGGAGAAATGCCGACGATGTCTCCTGCAAAGGAATCAGATCGAAGGACCTCTTTGAGCTGCACATTTTCCAGATGCAACTCTTGTTCGATTTGCTTGTGTTCAGTGATAGACCGATAGGCCGCCGTCAATTCCTCATTGCGCTTCTGCAACTCCGCATTCTGTTTCTGCAATTCTGTTTGCAGGGTCCTAATCCTGACCTGACTCTCGATGCGGGCCAGCACTTCCTGCGGTTGAAATGGCTTGGTGACGTAGTCCACACCACCAGCGCCAAAAGCGTTCACCTTATCCAGTACATCGTCTAGGGCACTAATAAAGATGACCGGGATGTCTCGCGTCGCTGCCTCTGCTTTCAGTTCGCGACACACTTCGTAGCCATCCATTCCCGGCATTGTGATGTCCAGCATAATGAGAGTCGGCGGAGACTTGCGGATGGCCTCCAGCGCCCAGCGTCCGGTAGTAGCCATTCGAGTCTGGTAGCCTCGCTCACGGAGGATTCCTGCCAGCAAGCTGAGATTGTCTGGGTTATCGTCAATGATAAAGATCGTGCCAGCGGTCACCGGAAAGCTCTCTCAATAAGTTGGATGATTTCTTCAAACTGGAATTTCTTCACCATGTGCCGCAATTCCTGGCCCAGGTTCTCATCGGTCCTCAGAATCTGATCGACGATGCGATTGACAGCTTGGTCATCGCCGAGGGCTGCAGCCTGGCCGAGCTGGTCGATCCATTCGCTGGGCAGCGACATCAACTGGTCAGGAGTTAGGACACTCGTCTTGCTCTGGAATGATGGTTCGGCGTTAGGTTCCTCATATATAAACTGCACCCCCAAGTATTTGGCCAGCTTTTCAAACACCGTCGAATTTTGGAAGGGTTTCGTCACGAAGTCGTCGCAACCACCAGCGAGAATTGCCGAGCGATTGTGCTCGAAGGCACTAGCGGTTAGGGCGATAACGACGCAATGTTTCGGGAACTCGGAAGCTAGGCGTCCCATCGAATCTTTCTCCTGAGCCAGTTCGAGCCTCTGCTGAGATTGGTCCACCTCTGCGATGCGAATCATGCGGGTGGCTTCCATGCCATCCATGAGAGGCATGCGCATATCCATCCAGATCAGATGGGGCTGCCAGGTGCGCCAAATCTCCAGCGTTTCCTTGCCATCAACTGCCTCGCGGACCTGAAATCCCACTGAGGAGAGTAACTTCACCAAAACGGCTCGATTCTCCCACCGGTCATCGGCGACCAGAATCCGATAATTGGGCTGTCCTGGCGCCAACCCCAAGACCTTGCGCTCTTCCAGTCGCGCTTCGGCCTCCCCTGTGGCGGGCAGTCTGACTTCGAAGCCGAAAGTGGACCCCTGCCCCTCGGTACTCGCAACGCGCAGGTCTCCTCCCATCAGCAAGACGAAGTTACGGCTGATGGTTAGCCCCAATCCTGTCCCCTGTCCGGAATTCAGACCGCTAGGGCCTTGGGTGAAGGGCTCGAAGATGACCTTCTGATCTGCCTCACTGATGCCAAGACCGCTATCTTGAACTTCAAAGGCCGCCACATCCTGCTGCCACCTGGCGCGCAGGGTGATTCCACCCGCCTGTGTGAATTTGATGGCGTTACTCAGAAGATTGATCAGCACCTGTTTCAGCTTTCCTTCGTCCCCTCTTACGTTTTGGGGCAGATCAGGGGCGAGATCAAAATTGAGAAAGAGGCCTTTGGTCTGAGTCCGGCGGAGGAAAATTTCTTCCAGACCTTGGAACATCCGACTGAGGCAAAAGACCTTCTCATGAAGAGGCTGCATGCCGGCTTCGATCTTAGAGATCGACAGCACATCATTAATGAGGCCCAACAAATGCTTGCCGCTGCGCATGATAATTGCCAGGTGCTCTCTATCGTCAGCGCTAAGGTTTGTCGCGTTCTGCATCAACTGAGCAAACCCGAGGATGGAGTTGAGCGGCGTCCGCAGTTCGTGGCTCATGTTGGCCAGGAATACACTTTTCGTGCGGCTGGCTTCCAATGCCTTCTGCTCCGCTTGCAATGCCTTCTCTTTCACCTGCTGGGCATGCTCCTCGGAGATCTTCAATGCCTGGATCTTCGCAGCCAATTCATCATTCATCTGATTGAGCTCCACCGTTCGAGCCAGTACCTTGGTCTGCAACTCCTGATTATGACGGCGTAGCGCCTGAGACCGAAGCTGAACGGCCAGAAAGCCAAATCCCCCAAAACCTGTCACGTAGAAAACATACGCCCAAATCGTGCGATACCACGGCGGTCGAACGACGAATGCAAAAGAAGCAGGCTGACCGACACGACCCTCACCGTGGCGTGCCCGGACTATGAAGAGGTATTGTCCCTCTCGCAAGTTGAGGTAGTCCTTTGTCGACTTGCCCGAGAAGTCAGACCAGTCGCCCTCAAAACCAACCAGCCAAGTCTGGTACTC
>Ga0075423_10006365_pt1 | contig 11089 bp, 6 predicted proteins | sample SoiMethybrSBSTD2_FD_80114 | JGI IMG/M metagenome (GOLD analysis project Ga0075423, IMG submission 80114) | Bulk soil microbial communities from a Populus tree surrounding site in Tennessee, USA - Soil MetaG P. TD hybrid SBSTD2 | ecosystem: Environmental > Terrestrial > Soil > Tree plantation...
ATGTCCTGGCCGCCGATGCGGATGTGCCCGGCCTGGGGGTCGTAGAACCGCTGCAGCAGGGCGAACAAGGTCGATTTGCCGCCGCCGGACGGACCGACCAGACCGGTGCGGCGACCGGGCGCAAGACGCAGGTCGAGCGCCGCGAAAACCCGACGGCCGTCCGGATAGCTGAAGCTCACGTTGTCGAATTCAATGCTGGCGCCGCCGCGCGCCAAGGGCGCGGCTTGCGGATGATCGCGCAGGCCATGCGGGACCAGAAGCGTCGCCACGGCCTCGGCGAGGCGCGCCAGATGTTGCGTCACGTCGACCAGCGCCACCGCCAGATCGCGCGTGGCATGCAGGATGCCGAGGCCGAGCGTGGTGACGAGCACCACGTCGCCGGTGGTCGCGGCACCGCGCTGCCACAGTACGATCGCCCAGGCCAGCACGCCGATGGTCAGCACCACCGTGAGCACCGCGTGCAAGCTGCGCACCTTTTCCAGGTAGTACAGGCTGCGACGGCGCGCCGCCATTTCACGGTCGACGGTGGCATCGAACCGCCGATGCTCGCGACCGACGCCACAAAATGCCCAAACAATTGGCATGTTGCCGACGATATCGTTCATCTCGCCGTCGACCGCAGCGGCCTTGTTGGCAAAATCGTGGTGCAGCATCCGGCCGGCGGCCGCCAGGCGGAACATGGTGAGGACCAGGATCGCGGCAATGAGCGCCAAGCCTAGCGCCATCGGAACACTGACGGTCGCCACCCAGGCGATGGCGATGAAGGTTGCCAGGCAGGGCGGCAGCACGTTCCACATCGCCATGTTTTCAATGGTGAAAATCGCATTCGAGGTGGCCGTGATGCGACTCGTGAGCGTGCCCGGAAGAAGCTCGGCGAAATAGCTCGGCGCGTGACCGGTCAAATGGCTGAACAGGTCGCGCCGCACATCGCCGGTGACCGTCACAAAAGTGCCACCGGCGATCCAACTGGCGAGCCGCCACAGCAGGTTATCGGCGAGGATCAATGAAACGAGCAGCGCGAACGCGAACCACGCGCCGTCGGCCGCGCGTGCGTCCGACAGCGTATCGACCAGGAACTTGACGCCAAATTGGGCACTGACCGAGCAGCCGACGGCGCCCAGCACGGCGATCAGAATGGCGGCATGGCGCCATGGATGCTGCCGCACATAACGGGCGAGAAACGCCAGCGGACGCTGGGCATAGCGGCAAATGTCGTCCATCGAGTCCCCGCGAGTGAGTGGCGGCAGAAAAAAATCGCCCCGGAATCGTGACGTGAAGCCCTTCCCTCGCTCTGAGGAATGCTCCTGTTGCAAACGTTCAAGTTGGCCGTGGGTTTCAGCGGAACATCTGCCGTGGTCCGTCGTTGCAGAAAGTCGGCCATTCCGGATTTGCATGCTGGCCATCACGAAAAGAGGATTTTCCTATGCGTATCGCGCAAATCGCTCCATTGACCGAGGCCATTCCGCCACACCGCTATGGCGGCACCGAACGCGTCGTTCACTGGCTGGTCGAGGAATTGGTAGCGCTCGGCCACGATGTCACGCTGTTCGCCAGCGGCGATTCGCGCACGTCCGCGCGACTCGAAGCGATGTGGCCGCGGGCGCTGCGCCACGATGCCGCCGTGCGCGATCCCAACGCACTGCACATGAGCATGCTGGAGCGGGTGCGCCAGCAGGCGTCCGAGTTCGACTTCCTGCATTTTCACCTCGACTATTATCCGTTCTCGCTGTTCTCACGGCAGCCGACGCCGTTCACCACCACGTGGCATGGCCGTCTCGATCTGTCGGAACACCAAACCGTGTTCGCAACGTTCCCGGACGTGCCGGTGGTCTCGATCTCGGACGCGCAGCGGCGCCCGGTTCCACACGCCACCTGGGTGCGCACGATCCATCACGGCGTCCCCGAGCGGCTGCTCACGCCACGCCCGGTTACGCCGGAATACCTGGCATTTCTCGGCCGCATATCGCCCGAGAAGGCGATCGACCGGGCAATCCGCATCGCCGGGCGCAGTGGATTTCCGATCAAGATCGCAGCCAAGATCGACAAGGTCGACTGGGACTATTTCGAGGAGGAAATCCGCCCGCTGTTCGGGCTGCCGCACGTCGAGTATATCGGCGAGATCGGCGACGACGAGAAGTCGGATTTCTTGAGCGGCGCGATCGCGCTGCTGGCGCCGATCGAATGGCCGGAGCCGTTCGGCCTGGTGCAGATCGAAGCGATGGCCTGCGGCACGCCGGTGATTGCCTTCAACCGCGGCGCCGTGCCCGAAGTGCTCGAGGACGGTCTGACCGGATTCATCGTCGAGGACGAGACCAGCGCGGTCGGCGCGGTTTATCGGCTCGGCGAGCTCTCACGCGAGAAAATCCGCCGTCGCTTCGAGGAGCGGTTCACGGCGCGCCGCATGGCACAGGACTATCTCGCGGTCTATCGCAGCTTGACGCAGGCAGCGACCCCGCGGCCGCGGCTGGTCACCGGCATGCACGCCTGACGTCAGGCCTCGCGCGGCGTCGTTTCCGGCAGCAGCAGCGCGACCAGGGCAAGTCCGACCGCCGCGACGCCGGCCAGCGCCACGAACGCAATGCCGCGGCCGACGTGATCGGCCATATAGCCCGCCATGGTCGTGCTCAACGCCGCGCCAATTCCCATGGCGCTGCCGACGATGCCCAAGGCGAGATTGAAGCGGCCTGAGTCGCGGGTGACGTCGGCCACCACCAGCGGAAACATCACGCCGAGCACCGCCGCCGACACGCCATCGAGCAACTGCACCGCAATGACCAGGTAGGGGTCGGTCACCACGGCGAACATCAGGCCGCGCAGTGCCACGGCCGCAAAGGCCGCAACCAGCAAGGGCCGACGACCCCACACGGCCGATTGCCGCCCGACCCACGGCGAGCACGCCGCGACCACGACCTGCGGCACGATCATGCAGGCGGCGATCGACGCGGTCGCCCATTCGGTTGCATGCGTCGCCATCACGCCGCCCATGAGCGGCAGCATGGCGGCATTCGCGAGATGGAACAGCAGCACGCAGGCGGCAAAGATAACGAGCGCGCGATTCTTCAAGAGGCTTCGGCCGACGGTGGGTCGTGCGACATGGGCTGCCGCGCGACCGTTCTCACCGGCCGAAACCCCGGCATCGAGGCGGATGCGCGCGAGCGCGAACAAGGTCGGCAGCACCAGCGCGGCGGTGAGGAAGAACACCGCCTGGCTCGACATGAAATGGCCCGACGCCCCCATGGCGAGGGCCGACAATCCGGCGCCGATCGACGCGAAGCGGACATTGCGCCCGATCCGCTCGCCGAGCGCGGCGTGACCGACCAAGCCGAGGCTGATGGCGGCAATGGCAGGGCCGAGCAGGCAGCTTGCCGACGCATGCAGCACGCGCGACGCCATGACGACGGGAAAAACCGGCCACAAGGCCAGCGCCAGGGCGCTGACGCCGATCGCCACGACCGCGATTGCGGCCGCCCAGCGCGGCGAGCGCGCGGAGTCGATCAGCGCCCCACCCGGCATCTGACCGACCAACGCCACCACGCCCGCCACCGAGAGCACGAGGCCGATGTCGACCTGCGTCCAGGCATGCGTGGTCAAGTAGACGGCGATGAACGGACCGAACCCGGTCTGCACGTCGGCGAGAAAGAACACGAACCAGTCGAGCGCGCGCCGGCACGCCGCCGGCGCCGCCGCCGCACCGGCGGCACGGTCTGTCGTGATCGAGATGGTGGGATCGAATGCGACGCGGCCAAGCGCGACGTCATCGTCCCTCAGAGCAAGCGTGGACAGCGGTCTCCCCTCCGGCGTCGCCAGGGGCTTTGTCGCGGCGACTCCGGTTTTCCGCCCGCCAGCACGGCGAGCGGAGCTCCCCTCGTCTGTTGGTTTGCGACGCCGCTCGCCGCGCGAAACCCCTCAACCTCGCGCTCGGCGGCGTTGGCGAGAGACAAGCCCGACAAACGCGGCGGAATTGCGAACGCGGCGACGCGCGGCTGGCCCGCGGGTCGCACTCTCCCCAGCCTGATGCGCCGGTCACGGTCGCAGCAAGTGGCGGCAAGCCAAACGGAATTTGCTGCTGTCCTGCGGTTCCGTTGCTAAGGTGGGGCGGCCATTCGCTCCGGCAAACTACGTATGGGCGGCGGGTGCATCATGTCTCGTTGCCGCGGGCTGTTGCTCGTCGGAATGGCGGCTGCGCTCGCGGCCGTACCGGCGGACGCGCAGGAGAGTTTTGATCGTCCCATCGTGATCACGGTGGCTGGCACCGCCGGCGGCGGCATCGATCTCTATGCGCGGCTGCTGGCGCGGCATTGGAGCCGGCACATTCCGGGCCGTCCTGGCATTACGGTGCAGGTCATGCCGGGCGCCGGCGGCATTCGCGCTGCCAGCTATCTGGCCAAGGCGGCACCGCGCGACGGCACCGCCGTGGCGACGTTCGCCGGCGGGCCGCTGCTCGAGCCGCTGATTGGCGCGCGCGATCCTGGCTACGACATGAGCCGGTTCACCTGGATCGGCGCCATGAACAAGGACGTGGGCCTCTGCCTGTCATGGGGCCCCTCCCCGTTCAAGACGATCGACGATGCGCGCCAACGCCAGATGATCGTGGCCGGCACCGGCGCCGGATCGGAGACCGACACCTGGCCGGGCATTCTCAACGATCTCCTCGGCACCCGCATCAAGCTGGTGACCGGCTATCTCGGCAGCCAGGAATCGATCCTGGCGATCGAGCGCGGCGAGGCGGACGGCCGCTGCACCATCAGCCTGTCGGCGCTGAAAACCGTCAGGCCGGACTGGCTGCGCCAGCACAAGATCAACGTGCTGCTCCAGGTCGGGCTGGAAAAGGCGCGCGAGTTGCCGGACGCGCCGCTGCTCCTGGATCTTCTCACCCGCGAGGAGGATCGCCAGATGATCGCCTTCCTGGTGACGCCGAATGCGATCGCCCGGCATTTCGCCGCGCCGCCCGGCGTGCCGCCCAGCCGCGCGACAGCGTTGCGCCGCGCCTTCGACGCCACCATGCAGGATGAGGAGTTTCTGGCTGAAGCCAGGCGCATGCAGGCCGACATCGCGCCGACGCGCGGCGAAGAGGTGGACGCCATGGTGGCCCGCATCTACGCCACACCGCGGCCGGTGATCGAGCGGGTGAAGAAATTCCTCGCGCCGTAAGAGCGCGAATAGCGAGTGGCGAATGGCGAGTAGGGAAAGACTGCAGACACACCCTACCCTATTCGCCATTCGCTATTCGCCATTCGCCTTTCATGCTCTAATTCGCTTCTGTTCATGACGGATTAAGGCGAAACGCTGGCAAGAATGATTCAAGTGAGACGATTGGGTCACGCGACCCTGACGACACCCGATCTCGACCGCGCGATCGATTACTACTCCGAGATCATCGGCCTCAGCCTGATCGCGCGCGACAGGCAGCGCGCCATCCTGGCAAGCCGCCAGGGCCTCGAGGCGATTGCGCTCGCGGCCGGCCCTCCCAATGCGCTTGCCGCTTTATCGTTTCAGGTGGCACCGGGGCTGGATCTTTCCGCGCTGGCGCGTGCGCTCGCCCAGGAAGGCATCAAGAGCGAGCGGCGCAGTGGCATTTCTCCCGGCATTGCCGACGCCCTCGTGTTCCATGATCCCAAAGGTACCGAGATCGCGATTTTTTCCGACTACGTGTTCGCGGCGGAAGACCGCAGGCCGGCCGCGATCGCGCCGCTCAAGCTCGGCCATGTGGCCTATCGCGTCGCCGACGTGCAGGCGATCGTAAGATTCTACACCGAGGTGCTGGGCTTCCGGGTCTCGGATTGGCGCGACAACACTTTTGCATTCCTGCGCTGCAGCCCGGATCACCACTCGGTCAACTTCGTCGTCGACGAGGTGCCGCAGCTCCATCACATCGCCTTCGAGGTGAAGGACTGGGCCGAGATCCAACGCGCCTGCGAATGGCTCGCCAAGAACGACATCCGTCTCGTGTGGGGCCCCGGTCGTCATATCATCGGCCACAACATCGCGATCTATCACCGCGATCGCGACAAGGTGCGGGTCGAGTTCTTCACCGAGATGGATCAGATGAAGGACGAGGCGCTCGGCTATTTCGATCCTCGCCCCTGGCATCAGGACCGGCCGCAGCGCCCGAAGGTGTGGGGCGCGGACACGCTGAGAAATTATTGGGGCTTCGGCTCCGAGCCGGTGATCCGCGGCTATCAGACGATCGAATAGCGTGCGCGCGGCGCAGCGCGCCTTTTACTAGAGCGCTTTCGCCAATCGTGGAACAGGTCCTTGCATTTGAACGCGCTCTGAGTCGACATTTGGTCGCATTTTCTACGGCAAACCGGTACCCACTTTGCCGGAAAATGCTCTAGCCGCGCAGATCCCGCGGATCGCGCAACTTCAACGCAAATGCGCTGAGTAAATCTCACCGGGCAATGCGCTCGAGCCGCGTCACCGGCGTTACAACGTGTCGAGCCAGGACTGCACCAGCCAGGCCACCCAGATCGCCGGCGCCAGGAACAGCCCGAAAGGCAGGCGCGTGGCGGCGCGAATGCGGCGACGGCCGAGCACATGGACCATCGCATAGACGGCAAGCGCCGCCACTGCGGCAATCTCGACGGCCAGCGGCATGCTCGACCAGTCGAGCCAGGCGCCTGCGGCGGCCGCCAGCTTGACATCCCCCAGGCCCAGGCCTTCGCGCCCGCGCCACCAGGCATAAAGCCACCGCAAGCCCAGAAACAGGAGCGCCAGCACCGCACCGCGCAAGAGCGCCAGAGCCAGCCCCGCGAGAGCGGAATCCGTGTCTTCGATGACGGCGTGAAGCAAGCCGAGCGCCAGCGCGGCGGCGACCAACTCGTTGGGAATGATGAAGCGGCGTGCGTCGACCGCCGCGATGGCCAACATGATAAGGCCGAGCCCGGCGCCAAACGCGCCCGGCGCGCCGGGCGCAACCGCAAAGCTCACGGCAACGACCCCGACCGCGAGCAGGCCAAGGCCGAGCCGGCCGGGCATGCCGCCGGCAAAAGCAGGTGCAATCTTGTCGAGGGTACGCGCGAGCATCGCTTCCGATCGGTCCGCTCCGCGGCAGCCGTCGCGCGCCACCGCCGGCTGCGGGGTTTTACGTCACCGGACCGTTTCCGGGCCGCGCGGCAGCACCTTGGGCAGCGACGGTTCGTAGGTGCCGAACCGATTGCCCATGCGCAAGCGCAGCTCTTCCGCCACCTTGTGCGCGTCGGCGCCGTCGCGAATGATCTGCGGGCGGATGAAAATGATCAGCTCGGTGCGCGACACGGCCCCCGTGTTGCTGCCGAGCATCTCGCCCAAGGGGCCCATCTTGTCGAGCAGCGGCAGGCCGGAACGACCGCGCGACTGCTGCTCGGTGATCAGCCCGCCGAGCAGCACCGTCTGACCGCTGGCGACCGAGATCGAGCTCTTCACCCGGCGCTGCGACACGGTCGGCGTCAGCGACGTGGAGCCGGCGCTGCCAGCTGCAACGTTGCTGATCTCCTGCTCGATGTCGAGCAGCACGGTGCCGTTGGTGTTGATGCGCGGGGCGACGCGCAGAATGATGCCGGTGTTGCGGTAGTCGATGTTGTTCACCACCGGTGCGGTGGGCACCTCGACCGACACCGCGCTGCGCGTGGCGATCGGGATCTGGTCGCCCACCTGCAGCATGGCGGTCTGGTTGTCGAGCACGACCAGCGATGGGTTGGACAGCACCTTGACGTCGGTCACCTGCTGCAGGGCGTCGAGGATGATCCGCGGCGTGGTCTCCGATCCGACGAGGAAATTGAAGCCGGGCAACACCCGCGACAGCACCGCGCTGGTGGCGAGATTGGTGAGGTTGATCGAGCCCTTGTTGGCCGGCAGCCCGATGTCGCTGCTCTTGAGGAAGAACTGCACGCCGTAATTCAGGTTGTTGTTGAGCACGACCTCGGCGATGGTGGCGTCGATCGCCACCTGCAGCTGCGGCCGGTCGAGCTGGCGCAGCGTGCGCTCGATGATGCGGTAGTTTTCCTGGTTGGCGTAGATCAGGAGCGCGTTGTTGCTGACGTCGGCCGTGATGCGCACGCCGGGCAGAATGGCGTTCTGGTTAGCGCCGCCGCCGAGGCCGAAGCCGCCGCCGCCCAGGCCCGATGCGCCGGCCGGACTTCCCAGCGAGGACTGCGACGAGGAGGAGCCCGACGGGCTGGTGAAGCCGCTGCCGAAGCCGCCCCCCGGCGTGCCGGAGGACGTCGGCGAGGCGCCGCCCACGCCGCCCACGCCGCCCACGCCACCAGCCGCGGCGAGCTGCTGGCGGCCACTGAACGTGCTCGACAGGGCGCCCTGGGTCGTGCTCAGGCCGCCCCCACCGCCGCCGCCGAGCCCGCCGCCCGACGATACGGCCGCGGTGCCTGAACCCGGCGCCAACTGGTTGCTCGGCGAATCGAAGCTGGCGCCGCTGCCCCTCCCCACGAACATATCGTTGAGCAATGCGGCAATCAGCTTGGCGTCGCCATAGCGCACGCGATAGACGCGCACGCCGGTGGCAGCGGTGTCGGACGTGTCGAGGCGGGTGATCCAGGTGGACGCCGTGCGCAACATGTCGGGCTTGCGTGTGACCACCAGGATGGCGTTCTGCCGCGCGATCGGCTGGAACTTGATCAGGTTTTGGCTCAAGCCGCCGTCGCCGGAATCCATGATCTTTTCGAGCTCGGCGATGACCGGCTCGGGCGTGGAGTTGCGCACCGGATAGATCCCGACCGATTGTCCGCGCATCCAGTCCTGATCGAACGTGAGCACGGTATCGAGGGCGGCGCGCCGCTCCGATCCGTTGCCCTGGATGACGATGAGGTTGCGCGAGGGATCGGCGCGCACCATGCCGGGCTTGGTGGCGAAGCTGTCGAGCAGCTTCATCACGGTCGGCGCCGAGACGTGCTGCAGCGGAACGACCGAGATGCCGTAGCCGGCTTCGGGATTGCCCGTGCTGTCGACCGAGCCGGTGCCGACCGCCTCGGCGGCCGGGATCAGACGATAACCGCGGGCGTCGCGCACCAGCACCACGTTGCTCACGCGCAGCGCGTTCTCCAGGACGAACAGGATGTCGCTTTTCGGCACCGGCCGGCCGGACGCCAGACTCACCGTACCCTGGACGCGCGGATCGATGGTATAGCCGGCGCCCATGATGTCGCCGAGAACCACCTTGGCGACGGTGGTCACCGGCGTGTTCTCGAAGTTCAGCTCATAGGCTTCGCCGCTGGGCGCCCGCTGCACCGGGGTGACCGGCTGCGGCTCGGCACCATAGACGCTGGTGGGCCGTGTCCCCTCGCCGCCGCCCGACGCGACCGGCTCGGTGCCTTGCGGAAAGCGCGGCTGGAGGTCGACGGCGCGGACCTTGTCGAAGACGTCGCCGACACGATCCGGCCCGGAGTTGATCGAGCAGGCCGCGATGGTGGCGGCCACGAGGCCGGCACCCACGGCCGCAGCGCCGCGTACCGAGCCCAGACCCCGCAGAATTCTGCGCATCGACCGTCCCCTCGAGCCGCCCATATTGTCGGCCGACGCGGCCAAATTAAGGTGTCAGCAAATTGCCTGAATTCTTGTGCTATGGTAAGCCTTAAGGGGATCGTCGACAAGAAAAATTCTAACGGGAGGGGGCTGCCGTCCAGTTCCTTCCCGGTGAAATGGACGCATCAATGGCCGCCGATATTGTGGACGAATTCGCGAGATACTTGCTCGCGAAGTATAGAATCCCTGGGGATTTGTCGCTTAAGCTCGGTTCTTCCAACGGCGGTCGAGCCGAGGCGAAGCTTCGTGACCTGTGGGACACGGTCGAACTGTCCGCCAACGACTTCGCCGACGAGGTGGCGCGATTCTACCAATTGCCGCGCCTGGGCCTGCCCGAACTGGTGGCGGCGCCTTCTGCGGTGGCGCAATTCTCCCGCCGCTTTCTGCGCGAGACCTTGGTCTTTCCCTATGCGGCCGCCGATGGCGGTTTCCGCTTGGCGGTGGCCGATCCGACCGATGAAGCCGCCATCCGCGCTGCCGAAATCGTGCTCGGCGGTCCCGTCGGCGTTGACGTTGCGTCATTCGAGGACATCGCCACGGTCCTGACGGAGCGGATCGGCGAGGACGAGGTCGCCGCGCCCGAGGGTGAGGCTGCCGTCGCCCGTGCGGACGATGACATCGAAAGCCTGCGCGATCTCGCCAGCGGCGCCCCGGTCGTGCGTGGCGTCAACGATCTTTTGGAAAAGGCGGTGGAACTACGTGCCACCGACATCCATATCGAGCCGTTCCGCACCGGCCTGACCGTGCGCATGCGCGTCGACGGCCTGTTGCGGGCCATACCGGCGCCATCCGGCGCGTTGCCGCAGGCCGTGATCTCGCGCATCAAGATTCTCGCTGGCCTCAACATCGCTGAACGGCGACTGCCGCAGGACGGCGCGGCGCGCGTCCGCGTCGCCCGCTCGGAGATCGACGTCCGCGTCGCCACCATGCCGACGCAGCACGGCGAATCGGCGGTGATCCGCCTCTTGCCCAAGGATCGCGGCCTGCTCGAGATCAGCAAGCTCGGGTTCTCGCGCATGGACGAGCAAAAGATCAACCGGCTGCTGGCCCTGCCGCATGGAATGATCGTCATCACCGGGCCGACCGGCAGCGGCAAGACGACGACGCTCGCCACGATGCTGTCGATCCTCAACGAGACCACGCGCAAGATTCTCACCGTCGAGGATCCGGTGGAATACGAGATTCAAGGGGTGAACCAGACCCAGGTGAAGCCGTTGATCGGGCTCACCTTCGCGGCCGCGATGCGGTCGTTCCTACGGCATGACCCGGACGTCATCATGGTCGGCGAGGTGCGCGACGCGGAGACCGCCCATATCGCCATCCACGCCGCGCTGACTGGTCACCTCGTGCTGACCACGCTGCACACCGAAACGGCCGCCGGCGCCGTGCCGCGCCTGCTCGATCTCGGCGCCGAAAGCTTCCTCCTGCAATCGACCCTGCGCGCCATGATGGCGCAGCGCCTGGTGCGCATTCTGTGCGATCGCTGCAAGATCGAGCGCCGATTGGCCGCGGCCGATCTCGCCAAGGACCCGCGCTATGCCATGCTCGGCTTCGGCGTCGGCGAGACCGTGCACGA
>Ga0075423_10006367_pt1 | contig 11085 bp, 9 predicted proteins | sample SoiMethybrSBSTD2_FD_80114 | JGI IMG/M metagenome (GOLD analysis project Ga0075423, IMG submission 80114) | Bulk soil microbial communities from a Populus tree surrounding site in Tennessee, USA - Soil MetaG P. TD hybrid SBSTD2 | ecosystem: Environmental > Terrestrial > Soil > Tree plantation...
GCCGTTCAAGCACGCCGCCGACGTCGAGGCGGAGGACATCGCGAAGCGGCTCATGGACTACGGCTTCCACGCGCCGACCATGTCGTTCCCCGTCGCGGGCACCCTGATGATCGAGCCGACGGAGAGCGAGGCGAAGGGCGAGCTCGACCGCTACTGCGAGGCGCTCATCGCGATCCGCGAGGAGATCCGCGCGGTGGAGGAGGGGCGGGCCGACCGAAAGGACAACGTCCTCAAGCGCGCGCCCCATACCGCGCGCGCCGTCGCCTCCGACGAGTGGGCCAGGCCGTACACCCGCGAGCAGGCGGCGTTCCCCGCGCCGTGGACCCGGCAGCACAAGTTCTGGCCCGCGGTCGCCCGCATCGACAACGTCTACGGCGACCGGAACCTCTTCTGCTCCTGTCCGCCGGTTGAAGCTTTCGAGTAGGCGCCCGCCGCCCGTCCACGCCTCCCGCTAGAATCAGGTGGGTTGTTGCGAGAAGCGGAGCCCGTCGCAGCGAGCGAGGGATCGACTCCCGAGCGAGCGACATGGGGGGGAGCGCGAATGCGCGCGGGGGGGTTCTTCCGTTCGGCTCGTACCCCCCCGTATTTCCCAATACTCTTGGCCGGCATCGCGGTCGTTCTCATCGCCCTCGGGCTCACCGCGGCGGCGCGGCGCTCTCCGCTTCGCCGGCGGGACCCGGCGCCCCTCCCCGGCGCGGCGCGCGCGCAGGCCCCGGAGCCGGCGATCAGCCGGCTGCCCGTGGAGCAGTGGACGGCGCGCTTCATCGAGCGCGAGCGGGCGGGGGAGTGGAAGGCGCTCGCGGCCGAGCTCGACGGCCTCCGCGAAGCGCAGCCGCAGCTCTACGAGGCGTCACGACTCGGCTACCTCCACGGCCGGGCGCTGCTCGAGGCCGGGCGCCTCGGGGACGCGACGCAGGCGTTCGAGCCGTTCCTGGCCCCCGGCCATCCCCTGCGCGACCTGGCGCTCCACTACCGCGCGCAGACCGCCGAAGAGCAGGGCCACGACGACGAGGCGGCCCGCCTGCGGGAGGAGCTCGTCTTCCAGTACCCGCAGGCCACCTGGCGCGACAGCGCGATCACCGACCTCGCCGCCCACGTCCAGGCCCACGGGACGGTGGGCCAGATTGAGGATCTCGCCAAGCGCCTGGGCCCGACGATCGACGCCGCGCGCCGCCGGGACCTGGAGGCGCGCCGGGTCGAGATGCTGCAGGCCGCGGGGGATGCGGCGGCGGCAGTGGCGCTCGGCGTCCGGCTCCTGAAGGAGGAGCTGGCCGACGATGCCGCCGAGAGGGTGGCGCGGGCCCTCGACCATCCCGAGCTCGTCAAGCGCATGAAGCCCGACGAGTGGATGCTTCTCGGCGAGAGCCTGCGCACGCACCGGCACTACGACCGCGCCGTCGAGACATTGACCAAGGCCCTGGACCGGCTGCCCGCGCGGCGCGACGACCTGCTCTTCGCCATCGGCCGCGCCCACTTCGGCGCCGAGCGCTACGCCGATGCCGAGAGGCTGTACCTCAAGGGAGCGCCCACCGCGCAGTCGGCGGAGGCGAAGGCTACCTTCTACTACCACGCGTCGAGGGCGGCGCAGCTGCTGGGCGACGACACCCGGGCCGAGCAGGAGATGACGCAGGCGATCAAGGCCGCGGGACCCGGCAAGCCGGCGCGCAAGCCCGCCCGCAAGCCGGCGCGCAAACCGGCCCGCAAGGGCGCGGAGCTGCTCCCGTCGGCTCCCCTCGTTCCGGAAGCGCGCGTCGTTTTCGCCGCGATGGCTCCGCGGAGGAGGGCGACCCGCAAGGCCCGCGCCCCGGCGGCCGCGCGCGCCGCCGCTCCGAGCCCGATGACGTCCGCGTCCGGCGGCGCCGCCGCCCTCGTCCAGCGCCTGCGCACGCGCCTGGCCCAGAAGCGGTACGCCGAGGCCGAGGCCGACCTGCGTTATGCCTTCCAGCGGTTCCCCGGCGAGGCCGCGGCCGACGCCACCATCGGCTACGGCGTGGCCCTCGCGGCCGCCGGCCGCAGCGCCGACGCCCTCGCCGCGTTCCAGGCGCTGCCCCGCGCCTCCGACCGCTACGTGGCGTCGGAGGTCGATTACTGGCAGGCGCGCGCCCACGAAGCCGGCGATCCCGCCCAGGCCCTCGCCGAGTACCTGCAGGTGCTGCGCGCGTTTGTGCCCACGCACTTCGCCTACTTCGCGCGGCGGCGCGTGGCCGACCCCGCGCTGGCTTCACGGCTCGCCGAGGAGCTGAAGACCCGCGGGGCCGACGTCGATCGCCGGCTGGCCGCCGGCGACTTCGAGGGGGCGCGCCCGATCCAGACCGACGTCGTCCTCCTCGCCTCCGCCGCCGACCGCCCGCGCGAGCTCCAGAAGCTGCGCGAGATCTACGAGAAGCTGCCCCGCTATCGGGAGGTCCTCGAGCTCAAGCCGTACGACTTCCCCCGCTTCCCCTTGCCGACGCCCCCCGCGCCGGAGAACGCGCCCGCCGGCTCGCCTGCCCCCGTCGCCGAGCCCCAGCGCCTGGACCTGCTCCTGGCAATGGGCCTGTTCGACGACGCCGTCGACCTGGTTCCGGTACGGTGGGGGCTCGCTCCTTCCGCCGCCGCCCTCACGCGCTCGGTGGCGCTGCACCTCGGCGCCGCCCCCCGGGGCTCGATCTACGCCGCGGAGGTGCTCATGCGCGCGGTGCCGGACGACTTCATCCCGGAGCTGCTGCCGCGCACGCTGCGCGAGCTGCTCTATCCCCGCTATTTCTACGACCTCATCGTGGCCGAGGCGAAGAAGCACGCCGCGGACCCGCGGCTGGTGCTGTCGGTCATGCGGGAGGAGTCGCGCTTCGACCCGCGGGCCAAGTCGGCGGCGGCCGCGCGGGGGCTGCTCCAGTTCATCATCGCGACCGCGCGCGACGTCGGCCGCACGCTCGGCCTCGTCGACCTCAACGCCGAGGACCTGTACGACCCCGCCGTCGTCATCCGGCTCGGGGCCAAGTACGTGGCCGACCTGTCGAAGCAGTTCGAGGGCGATCCCTATCGGACCGCCGCCGCCTACAACGCCGGCCCCAACCAGGTCCGACTCTGGTGGCGCCTGTCGCCGGAGCCCCGCGCGGACGCCTTCTTCTCGTCGATCAGCTTCGACGAGACGAAGAACTATGTCCGCAAGGTGCTCAACAGCTACGAGCGCTACGCCGAGATCTACGAGCAGGCCGGAGCCGCGGGCGGTCTCCGCCTCGAGCCCTGATAGGATGGACGTGGCCGGTCGGAGGGATGATCAAGATCCTGATCAGCGCGTGCCTGCTGGGGGAAAGGGTCCGCTACCACGGCGGTGACGCCGCGCTGTCGGACCGGATCCTGGACCGGTGGCGGCGCGAGGGCCGGCTGGTGCCGTTCTGCCCCGAAGTCGCCGGGGGCCTGACCGTTCCGCGGCCGCCGGCCGAGATCCGGGGCGCCGGCGGCGCCGGGGTGCTGGAGGGGACGGCGCGGGTGGTGACGTCCGGCGGGGCCGACGTGACCGAGGCGTTCCTCGCCGGCGCGCGTGCCTGCGTGGACGCGGCGCTGCGGCACGGCGCGCGGATCGCCGTCCTCAAGGACGGGAGCCCCTCCTGCGCGACCACCCAGGTCTACGACGGCACCTTCGGCGGGCGCCGGACGGCGGGAGCGGGCGTCACCGCCGCCCTCCTGGCCGAGAAGCAGGTGCGGGTCTTCAACGAGCACGAGCTGGAAGCGGCCCAGCGCTGCATCGGGGAGCTCGAGCGCGCACAGTGAGGCCGCAAGCGAGGTCGAGATGACGACTGCTGCCGACGGTGGATATCGTGACCGGCTCCTGGGCCTGCTGGGCGACCGCAATCCGCTCGAGGCCCTCGAGGCCAACTCGAAGCGGGTCGAGACGGTGGCGCGGCGGCTGGGCGACGCCGGCCTCGCGCGCAGCTACGGTCCCGGCAAGTGGACGGGCAAGCAGATCCTGGCCCATCTCGCCGATGCCGAGATCGGCATCGCGTTCCGGATCCGGCAGGTGCTGTCGGAGGACAAGCACCGCATCCAGCCGTGGGACGAGGGCTCGTGGGCGCGGCGATACACCGACGTCGACGTGGAGAGCGCGCTCGCCTCGTATCTGGCGACGCGGCGGTGGAACCTGTCGCTCCTGAGGCGGCTGAGCCCGGCGGACCTCGAGCGCGAGGCCTTCCACCCGGAGCGGGGGCCCGAGACGCTGGGCACGATCGTCCGCGTCCTCGCCGGGCACGACCTCAACCATCTCGGTCAGCTCGAGCGGCTGTGACGATCGCGTACCGCACCGGCAACGACCTCGAGCTGGACGCCGTGATCGACGTGTACGTCGACTCGACGCTCGGCGAGCGGCGTCCCGTCTCGGACCGCAGCCGGATGCAGCGCATGCTCGCCCACGCGAACCTGGTCGTGACCGCGTGGGACGGGCCGCGCATGGTGGGCATCTCGCGCTCGCTGACCGACTTCGCCTACGCGACGTATCTCTCGGACCTCGCGGTCAGGCGCTCCTACCAGCGGCAGGGCATCGGCCGCGAGCTCGTGCGCCTGACCCGCGAGGCCGCCCCCCGCGCCATGCTGATCCTTCTCGCCGCGCCCGCCGCCGAGAAGTACTACCCGCACATCGGGTTCGAGCATCATCCGCAGGCCTGGATCCTGCGCGGAGGACCTTCATGAGACGTCCGCTCTCGTTCGCGCTGCCGTTGCTGCTGGTCGCCGCCTGCTCCAAGTCATCGCCCCTGAGCGTCCCCAAGGGCGAGTGGGGCGGCCAGAACGTGTCCATCTTCGTCGACGAGGCGGGCGCGAGCCTCAGCTTCAAGTGCCGGGCGCAGGGGCGGATCAACCAGCCGATGGTCGTGAACGACACGGGCGCCTTCGACCTCGTGGGCACGTACGACCCGGTCGTCGTTCTCGGCGGGGCGCGGTCGGCCCGATACACGGGCACGCTGAGCGGAACGACGATTCAGCTCACGGTGAGCCTGGACGGCGGCTCGGTGGGGACGTTCACGGCCGAGCAGGGCAAGCCGGCCACCTTCGACGTCTGCACCTACTGAGGGAGCGCGCATGGCTGCCTACGCGAGGTCTGCGACCGCCCTCTTCGTCGTCCTGCTCGCGGCGGGCCCGGCCGCGGACGTGCGGGCCGTGCTCGACGCGCAGGTCGAGGCCTGGAACCGCGGCGACCTCGAGGCCTTCATGGCGGGTTACTGGAACTCGCCCGATCTCGTCTTCCAGTCCGGCGCCACGGTCACGCGCGGCTGGCAGGCCACCCGGGAGCGATACCGCCGCCGGTATCAATCCGAGGGAAAGGAGATGGGGCGGCTTCGCTTCGAGGAGCTGGACCTCCAGCCCCTGGGCCCGGAGGCCGTCTTCATCCGCGGGCGGTGGCACCTCACGATGAAGGACGGCTCGGAGCCCAACGGCCTCTTCACGCTGCTGGCGCGCCGGATCCGGGGAGAGTGGAAGATCGTCCACGACCACACGAGCTAGATTCCTCCCACGGCGACGAGCTTCGTCTCGAGGTAGTCCTCCAGGCCCTCCTGGCCGCACTCGTGGCCGATGCCGCTCTGCTTCCAGCCTCCGAAGGGCGCCTCGACCGCGTTCGGCCCCCAGTCGTTCACGCCGATCATGCCGAACTCGAGGCCCTCCCACGCGCGCAGGGCCGTCTTCATGTCCCGGGTCCACACGTAGGCGGCGAGGCCGTAGGACGTGTCGTTGGCGAGGGCGAGAGCCTGCTCCAGCTCGTCGAAGCTCACGACCGGCATCACGGGGCCGAAGATCTCCTCGGCGTAGACCGGCATCGAGGGCCGCACGCCCGCGAGCACCGTCGGCTCGTAGAAGTATCCCTTGCCCTCCGGCCGGCTCCCGCCCGCGAGCACCTCTACCCCCTGGCGCCGGGCATCGGCCACGATCGTGTCCACGCGGTCGCGCTGGCGCGCATTGATGAGGGGGCCGACCTGCGTCTGCGGATCGAGGCCGTCGCCGAGGCGCAGCGACTTGACGCGGGGCACGACCCGCTCCAGGAACTCGTCGTTCACCTTCCGGTGGACGAGGAAGCGCTGGGGCGCGATGCAGACTTGTCCGTCGTTGCGGTACTTGGTCGCGACCGCGCCCTTGGCCACCTCCTCGAGGTCCACGTCGGGGAAGATCAGCACGGGCGCGTTGCCGCCCAGCTCGAGACCGAGGCGGGTGACGGTGCGGGAGGCGCCGTCCATCAGGAGCTTGCCGACGCGCACGCTTCCCGTGAAGCTGATCTTCCGGCACTCGGGCTCGTCGAGCATCGCCCGGCCCATGGCGTCCGGCTCCCCGTTGATCAGGTTCAGGACGCCCCGCGGCACGCCCGCCTCGGCCACGATGCTCGCCATCTCCATCGCGGTGAGGGGCGTGTACTCCGAGGCGCGCCCGACGACCGTGCAGCCGGCGGCCATGGCGGCCGCCCACGCGCGTCCCGGGTTGTACGCGGGAAAGTTCCAGGCGGTTATCACGCCCACGACCCCCACCGGCTGCTTGAGGACGGTGAGCCGCTTGCTGCCCACGCGGGACGGGATCGTCCGTCCGTAGGCCCGTTTGCCCTCCTCCGCGAACCACTCGAAGAGGTCGGCCACGACGCTCCACTCGGCCCTCGCCTGCGCGAACGGCTTGCCGCATTCCTGGACCGACGTGCGGGCCAGCTCGTCGAGCCGCCCCCGCATGATGTCGGCGGCGCGCTTCAAGACGGCGGCGCGCTCGTAGGCGGTGCTCGCGCGCCATCCGGGAAAGGCCCGGGCGGCGGCCTGGATCGCGCGCCGGGCGTCCTCGCCGTTGCCGTAGGGGACGGTGCGGATCACCTCTTCCGTCGCGGGGTTGATCACGTCCCAGGTCGCCCCGCTCGACGCGTCGACCCATTCGCCGTCGATGTACTGCTTGTACGAGTAGGCCACGGTGCTCACCCCGCTCTATCTCTCGAACACGATCCTTCCCCCGACCACGGTCATGTCCACCCGGATCGCGCTCAACCTCTCCGGTTCCACCGCCACCGGGTCGTCGCCGAGCACGGCCAGGTCCGCCCATTTGCCCGGGCTCAGGCTCCCGCGGTTGGCCTCGTCGCCCGTCGCGACCGCGCCCCCCGTCGTGTAGGCGCGCAACGCCTCCGCCGAGGTGATCGCCTGGTCGGGGGCGATCGCCCGGCCCGCGCCGTCCCGCCGGAGCACCGCGGCCTGCATGCCGGCCAGGGGCCCGTCCTCCTCCACCACCGGCGCATCGGAGGAGAGCGCCACCGCGATCCCGGCCTCCATCATGTCCCGAACCGGATAGGCGCGGGCGAGGAGGCGCTCCGGGAGGTACTCGCGGAAGTTGCGGCCCAGGCTGGGGAGGAACACGGTCTGGGGCACGGCCACGATCTTCAGGCGGGCCGCGCGGCGCAGATGATCGCGGTCCGGCAGGGCCAGGTGCTCGATGCGGTGGCGGCGGCGCGGGGCGTCGGGACCGAGCGCCTCGTAGCCCGCCAGCACGCGCTCGATCGCCTCGTCGCCGATGGCGTGGACGGCGAGCCGCCAGCCGGCGTCGTGCGTCTCCCGCATCAGCGCGCGCAGCTCTTCCTCCTCGAGCCGGTGCACGCCGCGGGTGTCGGCGTGCCGATAGCGCTCGCTCAGGGCCGCGGTGGCCGAGCTGAGACCGCCGTCCGCGAGGAGCTTGGCCGTGTCGACGCGCAGATGATCGCTCGCCGTGCGCTCGGGCAGCGGCACGTCGCCGCTCGCGCCGTCGAGCCGACGCAGCGGCATGACGTTCAGTCGCTGCGTGAGGACGCCGCGCGCCTCCATGGCGCGGTACGCCTCCAGCAGGTCCGGGCGGACGCCGCAGTCGCTGGAGCTGGTGATGCCGCGCGCGAGCTGGTGCCGGCCGAACGCCTGGATCATCTCCTGGTATTCCATCGCGGTGGGCGGGGGAACGTGCGCGGAGACGAGGCCCATCGCGGTCTCGTAGAGCAGGCCCGTCGGCCGGCCGTCAGGCCCGCGCTCGAGCCGGCCGCCGGGAGGGGCCACGGTGGCGGGGCCGACCCCGGCCCGCTCGAGCGCGCGGCTGTTGGCGACGGCCGCGTGCCCGCAGACGCGGGTGAGGAAGACCGGGCGGTCCGCGACCGCCGCGTCCAGATCCTGGCGCGTCGGGTGGCGCCCTTCCTTCATGAGCGCCTCGTTGTAACCGCGCGCCTGCAGCCACTCCGCCGCGGGGCGAGACGCCGCGAAGGCGCGCATCGAGGCCTGGAGCGACGCGAGGCTGTCGGCCCCGCGCACGTCGAGCACGCCGGTCAGGAGCTGGCCGAGCTTCCAGGCGTGGGCGTGGGCGTCGTTGAACCCGGGCACGAGCGTGCGCCCGCCGAGGTCGACGACCCGCGTCCCTGGCCGTACCGCCGGCTCGACGTCGGCGCGGGAGCCGACGGCGACGATGCGTCCGCCGTCGTCCACCGCGAGCGCGGCCGCGTGCGGCCGTTCGGGATCTTGCGTGAGCAGGTTCCCGTTGACGAACACGAGCCCGGCCATGACCGTCTACTATATCGGGACATGCCCGCCCGACGCGCCGTCCGACTCCGCGGCCTCGCGCTCGCCGCCCATCTGCTGGCGGGCGCCGGGCCCTCGTCGGCGGCGGCGGTCGCCGATCGCGTCCTCGTCAACGGTCGCATCATCACCGTCGACGCCCGGGACTCGATCGCGGAGGCCGTGGCGATCCGCGACGGCAGGATCGTCGCCGTGGGCACGAACCGCGAGATCGAAGCGCTGGCCGGCCCCGGGACGCACCGCATCGACCTGCACGGTCTCACCGCCACGCCCGGTCTGCTCGACGCCCATTGCCACTTCGCTTCCGGAGGCGTCGACCGGCTGTTCGTGGTCGACCTCGCCTATCCGGAGGTGAAGAGCGTCGCGGACGCGGTGGCGAGGGTGGGGGGGCAGGCGGCGAGAACGAAGGCGGGCACCTGGATCCGGGGGCGGGGATGGGACGAGGGCAAGCTCGCCGAACGTCGCTACATCTACGCGTCCGATCTCGACGCGGTCTCGCCCGATCATCCCGTGTGGCTCACCCACACCACCGGTCACTACGGCGCCGCCAACAGCCTCGCGCTGAGGCTCGCGGGGATCACGAAGGACACCCCGGATCCGCCGGGGGGAACGATCGACCGCCGTCCGGACGGCACGCCCACGGGCGTGCTCAAGGAAGCGGCGGCGTCGCTCGTCGCGCGCCTCGTGCCCCCGGTCACGGCGCAGCAGTGGCAGGCGGCGATCCGGAACATGTCCCGCGAGTTCAACGAGGAGGGCATGACGGGCCTCAAGGAGCCCGGCATCGGGCCCGAGATGTGGGATGCCTATGGGAAGGTGCGGGGGGAGGGGGCGCTGACCGTGCGCGTGTTCGCCCTCTGGTCCGCCGGCGACTCCCTCGACGAGACGCGCGCCCTGATCACGCGCGTGGGTCCCTTCACCAAGCCGTACCGGTCGACCGGCGACGATCACCTCGTCTCGGGCGGGATCAAGCTGTTCATGGACGGCAGCGGCGGCGCCCGCACCGCGTGGCTCCACGACGAATGGAACCGGAACTACCGGGAGAAGGACACGGGCAATCGCGGCTATCCCGCCGTCGACCCCGACGTGATCCGCGAGGAGATCCGCCTCTATCACGAGGCCGGGCTGCACGTGAGCGTCCACGCGATCGGAGACCGCGCGATCGACTGGGTGGTCGACTCGTACGCGCTCGCGCTCCGGAACCAGCCGACGCGTGGCCTGCGCCACGGGATCATCCACGCGAACATCCCCACCGACCACGCGATCGAGGCGATGGCCGGGCTGCAGAGGGACTACGACGCGGGCTATCCCGAGCCCTCCTCCACGTTCATGTGGTGGATCGGCGACACGTATGCCGGGAACTTCGGGCCCGAGCGCTGCCGGCGCCTGGATCCGTTCCGGACCTTCCTCTCGAAGGGCATACGCTGGGCGGGCGGCTCGGACTTCGACGTCACGCCCTTTCCCGCCCGCTACGGGATCTGGGCGGCGATGGCGCGGGAAGCGCTGCTCGGCACCTACGGCCCGGATCCCTACGGGCGCGACGAGGCGGTGGACGTGCGCACCGCGCTGCGCTCGTACACGATCTGGGCCGCGCGCCAGATGTTCCTGGAGGACAAGATCGGGTCGATCGAGGTCGGGAAGTACGCGGACATCGCGGTGTGGGACCGGGACCCGTACCGAGTCCCCGCCGCGGACGTCAAGGACTTGAAGTGCGTGATGACCCTGTTCCAGGGGAAGGTGGTCCATCGGGCTGGGCTCGGCCGATAGCGGCGCCCAGCACCTCCAGGCCCTCGTGGAGCTGCTCGTCGGGGATCGTCAGGGGCGGGAGCAGGCGGACGCAGTTGCTGTACAGGCCCGCGCGAATCACCATCAGCCCCCGGCTCACGGCGTTCTTGACGACCGCCAGGGTCTCCTCGGGGGCCGGCTCCTTGCTCCGGCGGTCGCGCACCAGCTCGACGAGCCTCATCGCACCCAGCCCGCGCACGTCTCCCACGATCGGCCAGCGCTCCTTCCACCCCTCCATCGCCTCGCGCATGATCTCGCCGACCCGCACGGCGCGGTGCAGGAACGCCGGCTGGCGGATCGTCTCCACCGCGGCCAGGGCCGCCGCGCACGCCACCGGGCTCCCACCGTAGGTGCCGCCGATGCCTCCCAGGTGCGCGGAGTCCATGATCTCGGCGCGCCCGGTGACGGCGCTGATCGGCATGCCGGCGCCGAGCGACTTGGCGGTCGTGAGGAGGTCCGGCGCGATGCCGGCGTGCTCGATGGCGAAGAGCCGGCCCGTGCGCCCGAACCCGCTCTGCACCTCGTCCGCGATCATCACGATGCCGTGCTGGTCGCACAGCTCGCGGATCCGGCGCAGGAAACGGGGAGGGATGGGGATGAAGCCGGCCTCGCCCTGCACCGGCTCGATGATGATGGCCGCGACCGCCGAAGGATCGACCTGCGCCACGAGCGCGTTCTCGAGCTGCCGGACGCTCCACTCGACGTACTGCTCCTCGCTCATTCCCTCGGGCGTGCGGTAGAGGTTGGGCACGGGCAGCCGGTAGATCTCGGGCGCGAACGGGCCGAA
>Ga0075423_10006378_pt1 | contig 11078 bp, 6 predicted proteins | sample SoiMethybrSBSTD2_FD_80114 | JGI IMG/M metagenome (GOLD analysis project Ga0075423, IMG submission 80114) | Bulk soil microbial communities from a Populus tree surrounding site in Tennessee, USA - Soil MetaG P. TD hybrid SBSTD2 | ecosystem: Environmental > Terrestrial > Soil > Tree plantation...
GTCTTGCGATTCTGCACAAAGTCAATTCCGATGAAAAGTCCCGGGCCACGAATGTCACCAATCACTTCGTAGCGCTCTGCCATTTGGCGAAATCGGGCCGTCGCTAGCGCGCCGAGCTCTAGCGCTCGATCTGCGAGCTTCTCCCTATGGACGATGTCGAGAACGGCCAGCCCTGCAGCCGCTGCCAGCGGCTGGTTCATGAAGGTCAGCATGTGCCAGGGCTCCGCTTCCAAGCCGGCCGGGACGAGGTCCTTTCGGGTGATGAACACACCAATGGGAACACCACCACCCAAGGCTTTTCCGGCCACCAAGATGTCAGGCTGGACCTCAAACAGGTCGCTGGCCCACAGTTTACCGCAGCGGGCAAGTCCCGTCTGGATCTCATCCACGATGAGCAGCACACCGCGCTGGCGGCACACCCGTTGGATTTCAGCAAAATATTCAACCGGAAAGACGGTATGTCCATTCGGCCCCTGAATGATCTCCATCAGCAGCGCTGCCACCTGATTGGAGCTGGCTCCATCCAGGTCTGATTCCAACGCGTGCACGGCCGCCTTCCAGCCGTCTGGATGCTCCGATCCCAGCGGCGGTCGGTACGAATCCGCGGAGGGAATTTGCCGGAAGCAGGGCCAGCGCACGCCGCCAGGCAGCCATTTTCGTAGCGCGGGCATGCCGCCGAGACTCATGGTTGCCAGTGACATTCCGTGGTAAGCTCCCGTCAGCGACAACACTTCCCCTCGTCCCGTCACACGCATCGCAAACTTGACAGCCGCTTCAACAGCCTCACCGCCTCCGGCACACAGGAACGTTTTCGTGAGAGAGGCCGGTGCAATTTCCGCCAACCGGCGGCAGAACTCGACCACAGGCACGCTGTTGTGAACGATATTGACCGAGGGTAAGTTTCGCATCTGACGAGCCACTGCCTCAGCAACTTCTGGATGAGCATGGCCAACCATGGCCGGCCCAGCCGAGCCGGACATGGTGTCGAGAAATTCCTTGCCATGAATGTCCCAAAGACGCACTCCCTGGGCACGCTCGAAGATGACAGAGCCACTCCTTTGCACCGCATGCAAGACGAACTCCTCGTCGCTGCGCAGGATCTCGGCAATGCGTTCGGCACTAAGTGCGATGCCCCCCGGTCGATCCATCTCTTGTCCCTCTCTCACCCTTGGGTAAGCCAAGTATTGCTTTGCCTATCGAAGATTACCATCGCTCCCCTCACCGGGCGATTTTCAGGATGAGGGCCGTCAATACGCCCGCCTGATGTGTCAGTAAATGAACTCATTCATCTCGTTCGCGGTCTCTTATAACTTAGTTTCTGCGATCGGAGCTATAGGAATTCACAAATTTTTCTTGAATACCTATTCGTGAGTCAACGCTCCATGTTATGGAGATGCGAACCTAATGCTGTCTTTGAACTCCGCGATTCAGCGGACAACCAGATCGCTAACTCGATCATCTTCTCCTATTGATGGTTAGTCTTTTTGAAATAAATGGGAGGACTTATGTTTCTAAAGAGAGCAGTGGGAGTGACCTTTGTCGCTCTGGTTCTGATTACCTTGAGTTTCGGGCAGCGGGGCACAACCCCGCCCACATTTCCGAGCACAACCCAGGAGCACAAGGCAGATCTGGTCGATATCAACTCAGCTAGCCGGGAACAGTTAGTCGAGCTGTCTGGAATTGGCGAGGCCTATGCCGACAAGGTAATTGAGGGACGGCCTTACCAAAACAAAAAAGAACTGAAGACGAAGAAGATTCTGCCACCGGCAAATTACAAGCAGGTAGCCGAGAAGATTACGGCGAAGCCGCCCGTCAAGCCGGCCCCGAAGCCGTAAAGCTGTTTTGTTGAGCAAAGCGACATGCCTCTCGCAACTCAACGAGTCTTCAGTCACACCTCCAGGCCAATCGAGCGCATCAGCTCCAATGCGTTGCTCTTTTCCACGATTCCCGGACGAAGCTGATAGTCAAAGGTGATTTTTCCGTTCTCGATATGATCCTGGAAGTGCACATTGAGTCCAAGAGGTACAAGCTGCTCGGCGATATGTGTCAGCGCAAGGTCGTGAGTCGTCAGGAGTCCAAAGGCACCTCGTCCTACCAAGGCCTTGACAATACCTTCAGCACCAATGCGTCGATCGTGTGAATTAGTTCCATGAAGGAGTTCATCCAGTAGGAAAAGTAGCGGAGCCGGAGTGTTTGTGAGATCGGTCAGTCTTCGTAGGCGCGTGATTTCAGCATAAAAACGGGAAGTTCCGCCCTGCAGGGAATCTTGTGGGCGAATCGAAGCTCCAACCACGACTGCAGAAATCCGAAGCCGATCAGCACAAACCGGAGCACCGGCCATTGCTAAAATGGCGTTCACACCAACGGCACGGAGCAGTGTGCTCTTGCCAGACATATTGGAGCCGCTCACAATCCAAACTCGCTGCTCGGCGCCGAGAGAAACATCGTTGCGAACGCAACGTGCTGCCGGCAGAAGCGGGTGACCCATTCCGGCGCATACGAAGGTCGGTCCTTCCTCACAAAGTTCAGGCATTGAATGAGCGGGATGCTCATAAGAGTACCCTGCCAGTGAACACAGTGCCTCCAACTCTCCCACCGCATCCAGCCAGAGTCCTACCTGTGAACCCGTTGCCTTCCGCCACGCCTCCACAGCAAAAGCAAACTGGGTCGTATACAATAGAGGTGGTCCAATCACGCGCATAAAGATGTTCTCTCTGGAATCCAGTATTTCCACGAGGCGTTGCAGGCGGGCAATTTTCTGTGAAGGCGGAACACCTTCGGTGTCTAGGAGCTTTTGAACCTCTCTGAGTCGCAGCGACTGAAACTTCTCCCGTTCCAGCCGGGATAGCACTCCCGCGAGCAGCCCCAGATCCTGAGCGGCGTGCTCGACGCCGCCGACGACACGTTTGACTCTGGAGCGCAGACAAAGACCGAGGATGACTTCGGCGATCAACACGGCCAGGCGCAGCCATGCCAGTGCACTCGAAGAGGGTCCTACAATAGAGAACACCAGCAGGCAAGGCAGCACAGCTGAGGCTACGCGGAGGGCTCGCGAATCCAGCACCGGCGGTTGCTCCGCCCATTTTCGCAGCCGCTCGGGATGCACACCGGCACCTACGGCTTCGCCGAGCACAGCCAGGTCTTCGCGCAAATCCAACTGATCACGAAGCTCCGTCACGGCAGCTTGACGTGAGCGAGCGGTGCACAGCGGGGCTGAGACCAGGAGCCAGTCCGCGAGCGTCTCCTCTCCCATCCGCGTCCTGGCGGTCGAGAGCAATTGGAAAAGCCCACCATTGCCGAACAAATCAAGATCATCACAATACGGATGACTGGCGCTGCGAAACTGCTCTCCAGCTTCCCCTTGGCCCGCCCACCGGTCTTCGATCCGACCCAAGCCTCTCTCGTAGAAAGTCACGGCTCGGCTCGCACGGGCTTTTCTGCGAATTACGAGTTCGTGTCGACGTGCCAATTCGACAAAGAGCAGTACGGGCGCGAAACACCAAATCGGCGATACGAGTCCCCGCCTGAAAGACATCCAGGCTAAAACGACGAACCCAAGAGCGACCACCAGTCGCAGGTTTCCAATCTGGATATGCTGCCGCATTAACCGCGCTAACTCAGTACGTCGCGCGTCGAGGCGTGAAGTGTATTCGGACCTGCAACCGCCGTGTGACTCTTGTTTGACCACCAGTCTATCCAGCTAGACGACACAGTGCTGCTAGCCAGCATTTGCTCAGATTGAGCAACCTCAAAGGGGACTTGCTGATTTGACTCAAAACTGTAAACCAGCTTCCAACTCTTAAGTCATGTAGTGTAAGGTCTCGACTGGTTAGTGTCCAACCTACTTCGCAGCGAGATTGAGGGCCATGAGATTGTGCCGATCTCTCACGTAGAGTGTTGTACCGACAAGAGTGGGGGGTGTCCAGGACAAGCTTTGAAGAAGAGGTGCTTGGGCCAGTACCCGGAACTGGGTTGGCGATGCCTCAGCCAGAGCCAAGGTCCCGTCTGCATCGAGCAGGATCAGTTTTCCATCTGCCGCCAATAGCTGTGCTTTTTCGAAACCTCTCTTCTGCCAAGCCACTTCTCCGGTCTGGAGTTTCAAGCAGGTCATGAACGCCGGCCCGTCGTGGCCGCTGGAAAAGTAAACGTAGTCCCCCTGCCGGATCACGGTTCCGAAGTGGGACTGAAGTGGGTTGTGCCATACCTCCTTAACAGTGGTTTTGCTGGCGGCCTGATGGAGCTGCAAGACGCGACTGCCGCCGCTATAGGCGGATGAAACGAACAAAAGGTTCCCCGGCGCCCACACCGGAGTGCTGACCGCCAAACCGTACTGGGTTTCGTGGGGATATCTCCAAAGTAGTTGGCCATTGTCCGGGTTGAACCCAATGACCTCGGAGGCCACCAAGGCTGCGACCTGAGGCTGGCCGTCCACATCGATAAGCACTGGTGACGAGTGGGCATTTTTGAACTGCAAACCTTTCCAGACCGCGACGCCATCACTCTGCCGAAGAGCAACAGCGGCGCTAACAGTCCCGCCCCCCAAAAGAATCAACGTGTCTTTGTAAGGAAGGGCATGGCAGGAATAACCAAACTCGAGCCGGGTGCCGCCAAACTCAACATACAGATCCCGAGACCAGACCGGGTGTCCCGTCTTTTTGTCGAGCGACTGAATCTTGCCAACTCCGCTAGCTGTCACGAGCCTATCACCAATGACCTGCGGCATTGCGTAGGGGCCGGGACCAACCTTCTCGGAAAAGCCGTTTTTGAAATCAGCCTGGTAAGCGTATTCCCACAGAGTCGTGCCTGTGCCCGCGTCGATTGCGGTAACGACATCCTGTGAACCACGTCGGAACGACGTATACAGCGTTTTTCCTTCGACTGCGATTCCCGAATACCCGTCGCCGAGGGGACGGCTCCAGAGTTTCGGTGGACCGGAGGCCGGCCATGAACTGGCAAGTCCTATCGAGTCTGATACGAAGTTTCGCTTCGTCCCTCCCCACTGGGTCCAACCTGGAGATCCTAAGGCCCCAGGTTTGCTGTCCGTAGCTTCCTTTGGCATGAACATTGCGGCAACTACCGTCCTTGGCGGTTTCTTTTGCGCGTTGGTATGAAGAGCCGCTAACAACAGTATGAGTGCCGCGGTCATTACGGATTGACGATGCATGAAACTCCTCCCAGCTTGTCGTGAACGTCACAGAACACTCTAAGCCACGGCACCCATCGAAATTGTCCCTATCGTACAACCGCGAGCGGGGGTCACTATATTGTGCAAATCTCAATAGAAAAGGTCGCCTTTTCGACGATTGTACTCGTAGCTTTTTCCATTGTTTACAGGTTTAGTCTCACCTTCCGGTCGCGGATTTCTTTCTCGATTTGTTTGATAAGGCCACTGTCTTCGAGGTGTCCGTCGCGCACTGCTGTTGAAAGAGCATTGTCAAGCCCTGGATCACTCAATGCCACGAGTGCCTTGAGCGCTTCAGTTCTGGCCTCCAGGGCTCCGTCTCTATCAGCCAGAAGCGCGGCGAGCTGACTGCGTGCAGGTTGACCGTCCGCTTCAGAAAGTGCAAGCAATTTGCCGGCAGCACGAGCGCTGGCAGCGACAACCTCCGGATTTCGAGAACCAAGCCCTTCCAGAGCCTTGTCCATGGCCTTTCTTTCCTTGAGATCTCCAAGGGCCCCAAGCGCCGCAGGCGCCATGGGATTCTTCAGATCCTGAATCATGTCGAAGAATTGGGGAGCGAGGTTTTTTTCACCCAGCCTTCCAAGCGCCAGAACGGCCGCACTGTTCCAAGCAAAGTCATGGCTCGTCTGAAGAATCCGGCGCAGCTCTTCGGCTGCCCGCGGCTCACGTATGGCAGCGAGGGCTGACACCGCTTGCTCTCGAAGCGAGGGCTCAGACATGTGTTCGATGGCGAACGGGTAGCCATCACGAATCCCATGGCGTCCCAGAAATTCTGCCAGTTCCAATTTCCTCAGTAGACTGGGTTCCTCCAGGAGATGGGGTTGAACTGCCTGCGCGGCACTGTCAGTGTCAATTTTCTCGAGCGCCTCGATTCCTTGTGATCGCAACTGTGGCTCATCAGGATCCAGCAAGTTCGTGAGGAGAGGAACCAAACGAGGGTCCGGAACTTTCTCGCAGGCTGAAGCGAATGACATCAGTTCAATCCAGTCGAGCGGGAGCTTGAAGACCTCGACCAAACGAGGAACAGTTGTACGAGTGGATAGTTCACCCAGGCTCTGGATCTCGACGAACTTGGACAGACCAGCAGCAGCCTTACGTTTGATTCGAACAACCAGGCTTCTAGCACACTCTTCCGGATCAAGTTGTCCAAGGGATCGCTCAGCCGCTTGCTCGATCTCCGAAGGTACATCCAGGGGCAGTGCGTCAAGCTGTGTCAGAAGCGTATTGCGCTGGCCGTGCAACTTGAGTCCGCCGGTCGCCCGCCACTGGGCGGCCCGTTCCGCTAGCGTGTTTTTGACCAAGGTCAATTGCAGTTGGGTTCCGATCAGACCGTTGCTGGCCGCTTGAACCCCACCTGCCCCAAGAGCCTCAAAGGTGGCGACCCGCGGCGCCGTGTCGGCGTCCATTCGTTCCAACGCATTGGCCAGCCCCTCCACAACTTGACTGCGGAATGAAGGCTGGTTGAGGTAATCAGCCTCCAGAAATGACTGCAAAGCCTTTGCAGCCATCTCGCGAACGGAAGGCGATGGGTCACCAAGATGCCGAATCACCACTGGAGCTGTCTGAGCGGTTTGGGCAGCCAGTATTGAGCGACGTTGCAAGGAGGCAAGCAGTGAGACGGAAGCCGGCCCTTTTGAGGACCTGAGTCCGTTCGTCACCACGGTTACTTTCCTGGCGCGGTCGCGGCTCTCTGTGACAGTCAGCAGTACTCGGACCGCTTCTACCAAGGGATCGTTTGTATCTTGCAAAGGAGGCATGGCCTGATCCAGGGAGGAAGCCGTGCGCTGGACGGCGTATCCTTCTCTCGAACGACCTAGGATTAGCATTCGTAGCTGTCCCTTCTTGATCTGTCGCGTTGCAAGCCCAAATTGATGGCCACCCAGATCGTTGCTGTTGAGCAGAAGGAAGTCCCTCGAGAAGACGCCCTTCAACGTCTGCAAGGGTTCAAAACGGAACTGCTGGAGGGATTGTTCGACCTTGCCTCCTAGAGTCAGCTTGGTCTCTGTGACCTCCGTTACACGGGCGACCATGATGAGACTCGCTTGGGACACACCTGATTCCAAGTCCAAGCCCCGAAACCACTCGTCGCGGGCAAAGGATTGGGATTGAAGAGTTAGAAAGCACAAAAGGACTCCGAGGAAGAACAGATACCTCGAAATCGGTCCAGATGGACATTGGAATTTCATGGCTGATCTCCATTCTATTTCACTTAAGCTTGGACTTGCTTCAAAAAGGGGACGTGCCCTATAGACACAGCTTATTACCCAAAGGTTGCCTTGTGACGAAAGGATCTTGTTGATTGGAGATTCGGGGGGAATCGTCTCACAATTGGGGGAGGAGCTTGGCGGGGGGACATTGGCGAGCGAACTGGCTCACCTTTTACGCTGTTAACGAGGAGGCAGTGGATCGCAATTCCATTTTTTCAGCTCACCACTATCCCATCCCGGAGCTGGATGATGCGATGCCCGTAAGCAGCGTTCGATTCTGAATGGGTCACCTGAACAATGGTCGTGCCACTCTGGTTCAGTTTCTTGAACAGCTCCATGATTTCTTGCCCCTGGCTGGAGTGAAGGTTCCCAGTTGGTTCATCAGCCAAGATGAGCTTGGGATTGGCGATCACGGCTCTGGCCACAGCCACCAGCTGCTGCTGTCCACCAGAGAGCTGACTGGGGTAGAAGCCTTTCTTATCGGCGATCTGAAACCGATCCAACGTTTCTAAAACGCTCTTTTCACGCTCCGCTTTTTTCAGGTTCCTATACGATAGTGGCACGTCGAGGTTCTCGTAGACCGTGAGATCCTCCAGCAAGTGGAAACTCTGAAATACAAACCCGATGTACTTCTTATTGAGTTCCACACGCTGTTTAGGGGTCAGTTTGTGAACAGCCTGGTCGACGAAGAAGAATTCCCCCGTCCAAAGGCTGTCGAGCATACCAAGGATGCTCAGCACCGTCGACTTCCCTGCCCCCGACGGCCCCATGATCGTGACAAATTCACCGTCCTTAACGTCAACACTGACGCCATTCAAGACATACGCCTTGATCGGTCCTTGCTGGAAGTGCTTCTGAACGTTTCTCAGTTGAATCATGACCGATCTCCTCGTCCTCCGGCCCGGTAGTGATTCGGGGGCCCCAGCATCTTCTGGACGGTCCGTTGCTGCCTTGACCTCGAATCACGAACCCTGGACCGCTTCTGCGTATTGAAGCAAGGTTCCATGGTGCAATAGTTGTGAGGTGCACCGCAAGAGTCTTCAGCAATAGCGCTGCCACAGTTGTCCTAGCTCTAACTGCTTTGATTGGCTTGTCTTGGAAAGCTAGGAGATTTAGAGGCGGGATTTCCTAGATGTTCGCTTGTGGGACGAGCCCGTTTCGAAATCGAACACTTTCGCTACAGGCGAGTACAGCATTCACAACTTGCGGTGTGGGATCGCAGCCAACTCAGCAACACATTCCCTCCAGCGCCCTCGAGCCGTTGAGTCTTCACCGAAAGGACTCGGTTCGATTCTAATACCAACAGTTAACAACGTTACAATGAGCCTCAGGTAGGGCGGATCGCGGTCAATGCGGAGCATTCACCCTACCGTTTTGTCAAGGGACTCAATGCGTTTGTATTAGATGGCAATCCGTCGCAAGCAGCAACCGTTCCTTCGGCACATCGTCGATCAAAAACGTGAAAGACTGACATCTCCAGAGGCCGACGACAGCGTGACATGGGAGGAGCCGTTCCCGATGCGACCTCGGGCGTGACTGCCCGGGCCATGGTCTTGCTCGTGTATCTCAATCGGAAAGTCCGTACGGAGGGAGCCACTGATGCTTGACATTTCAATCTCGGCATCAAGATTGGCCGGCACCTTGAGGCTGACGTCACCGCTGGCCGTGGAAAAAGCCATCTGATTGCTGCCTTCGAGCCTGGCGATTCGAACGTCCAAGTCTCCACTGGCCGAACTGGCGTTTACCGGACCTTTGATATTGTTAATGCTCACGTCGCCACTGGCTGTGGATGCTTGAACCGCGCCTGACACATCCTCAATCCGCAGGTCACCGCTGGCAGACTTGACCTTGATGTCTCCGGTTAGGCCGCTGACCAGCACGTCGCCACTCGCCGTGGAAAAGGAATCAAACTTATATGCCGTTGTGCGAGGCACTTCAATCTCAAAGCGGATACTTGCGTTACAGTTGCCCTCATGCGGGTAGCTGACGCGCAGCTCCACGTGATTGGGGTCGCTCCGGTCTTCAACCTGAACTCGATCACGATCCTTCCCCTCCTTAAAACCTTTAACCTGGATGGTCTCCCCATCGTAACCCCTCACCCGAATGTCTCCTGAGACGCTGTGCACACTCACTGAGCCCCCGGCACCAAGGCCATAGGACCTTTGGAAGTCCTGTCCGGCCGAAACAACGCCCAGAAAAGAAATGAGTAACAAGACGGCTCCGAAACGGAAAAACGTTTGCTTGAACATCGAATGCTCCTTTCGCGCACGAGCGGTTTCTTGGTTTGCCAAGGTGAGTGACATCACCGCCGAAAAGGTTTCAAGAGATCGGAGTCATTTTCTCGTGGAGCCGGACTTTATTTCCCCGTGGGCCGCAACGCCAGGACATCAATCGTTTGACCTGCCTGGCAGGCGAGACCGCAGTGGTCATCAATGTTCTTAGCCCTCGCCTCCATGGCTGCAGCTTCCTTCTTTTTCTTCAATTTGCGGAGCACGGAAGCATAGTCCCTCAATGTTAACGCCACGCCCGGATCATCCGGCCTGGCAATTTTCTCCTTGATGGACAACGACCTCTGCAGCAGCGGGATAGCCTCCTGGTACCGGCCTTGGTCGTAGTAAGTCTGCGCCAGGTTGTTGAGGCCAGCAGCCAATTCCCGCTGGTCTGGCGCCAATGTCTTCTCCCAGATGACCAAGGCACGGCGGTAAAGCACTTCAGCTTCAGAATATCGCTTTTCCTTGTGATGAACGGTGCCCAGATTGTTAAGGCTTGAAGCCACATCGGGATGCTCGGGCCCAAGCACCTTTTCTCGAATGGCTAAGGCTCGTTTGTTCAGACGCAGGGCTTCGGCGCATCGACCCTGTTTTTGGTAAAGGACAGCCAGGTTGTTGAGGCCGGTCGCCACCGCAGGATGTTCGGCACCGTAAACTTTCTCAAGAATGGCCAGTGCCCGGACATACAATTGTTCGGCGTCGCTATACCGTCCCTGGTTGGCGTCAAGGCTCCCGAGATTGTTGAGGGTAGCCGCTATGTCCGGGTGATCCAGGCCTCCATTCTTTTCCAGGATCCTGAGTGCCCTCTGATGGAGTGACCTGACTTTTGAGTAATCGCCCTGAGCACGGTACACTTCCGCCAGATTATTGAGGCAGCGTGCCAGCTCGGGACTCTCTTCCGCACGCGCTTTACTCCGGATCGTCACTGCTCGCTTGAGAAGTTGCTCCGCCTCGGAGTAGTTGCCCTGTGCAAAGCGCAAGGCCGCGAGATTGTTCAGGACTCGGGCGACCTCCGGATGTGTCAGCCCCAGAGTTTTCTCGAGAATCGCCAGGGCACGCAGATAGAAGGGCTCCGCCTTGAGATAGAGAGCCTGAGTGCGGTACAGATCTGCCAGGTTGTTAAGCGTCATGGCGAGATCGAAGTTTTCGGGTTTGCCACTTTGCTTGATTAAGTTCAGGGCTCGAAGGTAAAGCGGCTCCGCCTCGCTGTACCGCCCTTCATCGTAATAGAGAAGCGCCAGATTGTTGAGGTTCGTGGAAAGGCGAACCTGCTCGCTTGAGGAGTGCTCCGCCTCTTCCAAGGCTTTCAGGTATGACTTCTCGGCTTCGGCATACTTTAGTTCTTGATAGTATTTGGCAGCTGCATTCATGCTTTGCATCCAATCGTCTTCGCCGGCTATGGCACGACCGGGGTGCAAC
>Ga0075423_10006379_pt1 | contig 11078 bp, 9 predicted proteins | sample SoiMethybrSBSTD2_FD_80114 | JGI IMG/M metagenome (GOLD analysis project Ga0075423, IMG submission 80114) | Bulk soil microbial communities from a Populus tree surrounding site in Tennessee, USA - Soil MetaG P. TD hybrid SBSTD2 | ecosystem: Environmental > Terrestrial > Soil > Tree plantation...
AGACGAGAATCGCCGACGCAACCAGCGCGGCCCCCGCAATCCGCGGCACCGGCGGAAAGCGCACGGCGGCGTCCTCCGACGACATGTACATCATGACGACGATCCGCAGATAGAAGAAAACGGAAATGACGCTGGTCAGGACGCCGATAATCGCCAGCCAGTAGTGCCCTTCCTGCACTGCGGCGCTGAAGATGTACCACTTGCCGATGAAGCCCGCGGTCGGCGGGATTCCACCCAGCGACAGCAGGAAAATCGTCATCAAGCCGGCCAGGGCTGGACGCGATCGCCACAATCCGGCGAAATCGCGAAGCTCGTCGTGTTGCTCCTGCGCCGTGCCGAGCAGCGCCACGATCCCGAGCGCACCGATGTTGGTGACGGCGTACGCGAGCAGGTAAAAAAGCAGCGACGCCTTTCCATCCCTGTTTGCCGAGATGATGCCGAGCAGCAGGTATCCGGCGTGCGCGATGCTCGAATACGCAAGCATCCGCTTGATGTTTGTCTGGACGACCCCGACAACGGTGCCGCCGATCATCGTCACTGCGGCGATCACCGAGAGCACCGGGATCCAGTGTGCCCGGAGCGGTTCGAGCGGCGACAGAAAGACACGCGCGAACGCGGCAAACGCCGCCGCCTTGACGCCGGTCGACATGAACGCCGTCACGATCGTCGGCGCCCCTTCATACGCATCCGGCGTCCACATGTGGAACGGAACTGCCGAAACCTTGAAGGCGAAGCCCACCGCCATCAGCCCGACGGCAAGCAGTGCAAGTGTGCTCGGTGTGCCGGTCGCCTGCGCCGACAGCGCGGTCCCGATATCTTCGATGCGGGTCGAGCCTGAGAGCGCGTACGAGAACGCGACGCCGTAAAGGAAAAACGCGCTGGAGAACCCCCCGAGCAGAAAATACTTGAATGCCGCTTCCGCGCCGGCCGCGCTCTGACGCCGGATGCCGGTGAGGACATACACAGCCAGCGACAGCACTTCCAGAGCAACGAAGATCACGAGCAGATCGGTCGCCGCTGCCATCATCATCATTCCGCAAATGGCAAACAGCGTCAGCGCGTAATACTCGCCCGGCGGAATCTGTTCTCGTTCGATCACCTCGTCTGACAGCAACATCGTCAGAATGCCGACGATGCAGAGGACGATGTTGATGAACAGGGCGAAGTTATCCGACCGGATGACCTCGAGACTCTTCGCGTCGCTGTTCCAGAGCACACCGGACGCGACCGCCGCGCCGCCGAGCCCGATCAGCCCGAGGCCGTAGATCGGCATGCGCTCATCGCGCTGGCGGAATGCTTCGGCCAGCATCGCCGCGATCGCTGACAGCGCGACGATCGCGATCGGGATCAGCGCGGCGTATTTACTCATTGCTTGGCACCTTCGCTGTCGGCGCCTGGCGGTTGGCGCTTGGCTGCTGGGCCGCTTTCGCAGTCGGCTGCTGGCGACTGGCGGTTGGCGCGGTTGGCGGTTGGCGGGCAGCGGTTGGCGGTTGGCTGGTCCTGCCAATCGCCAATCGCCGATCGCCCCTCGACGTTGCTCGGGACGACCCTGAGCTTGTCGAAGGGTCGCCAATCGCTGGTGCATTCGCGAAGCTCCGCCCCGTCACCCGCTCGATCGTTTTCTTGACCGACGGTTCCATCGGCCGCAGGAACACATTGGGCACGACACCCATGACGATCGCCATGGCAATGGTTGGCACCATGAGCGCCCATTCGCGCGGCATCAGATCCGGCAGCGATTTGTTCTTGGCGTTGGTCACGTCACCATAGTTCACACGCTGGAACATCCAGAGCATGTAAACGGCGGAAAGAATGACGCCGGTTGCTGCGGCGGCGGCGAATTTCACGTTCCACAGGAAGCCGCCAAGCAGAATCAGGAACTCGCCGACAAACCCGTTCATCCCCGGCAGCGCGATGGACGAGAGCGTGACGAGCAGAAATGCCGCGACGAACCTCGGCATCACCGCCTTCAATCCGCCAAACTCGGAGATCAGACGCGTGTGGCGCCGATCGGACAGCATGCCGACGATCATGAACAGGCCGCCCGTACTCACGCCATGATTGAGCATCTGGTAGATCGACCCCTGGAGCCCCTGCGCATTCATCGCGCACAGGCCGAGGACGACGAACCCGAGGTGACTCACGCTCGAGTAGGCGACGAGCTTCTTCAGATCGGGCTGCACCATCGCGACCAGAGCGCCGTAGATGATCCCGATCACCGCAAAGCCGGCAATCCATGGCGCGTAGTGCATTGCTGCTGACGGGAACAACGGAAATGCGAAGCGGACCAGGCCGTAGGTGCCCATCTTGAGCATCACTCCGGCCAGGATCACCGACCCTGCCGTTGGCGCCTCGACATGCGCGTCGGGAAGCCAGGTGTGGAATGGGAAGAGCGGAACCTTGATCAGGAAGGCGAGAGCAAAGGCGAGGAAGAACCACCGCTCCATCGGCCACGACAGCGTCAGCTTCTGCAAATCGAGCAGGTCGAAGCTCGGCCTGCCCGTCATGCCGTCGTAGGCCCAGGCGAGGCCGATAATCGCGACGAGCATCAGGACGCTGCCCGCCATCGTGTAGAGAATGAACTTCACGGCCGCGTACACGCGACGGTCGTATCCCCAGATGCCGATCAGGAAGTACATCGGGATCAGGACGAAATCCCAGAACATGTAAAAGAGGAAGAGGTCGATCGCCACAAAGACGCCGAGCATCGAGCTCTCGAGTGCGAGCATGAAGAACGCGAACATCTTCACGCCCTTGTGCACCGAGTCCCAGGACGAAAGCAGAGCGAGTGGCGTCAAAAAGCCGGTCAGGACGATGAGGAACAGGCTGATCCCGTCGACGCCGACGAGATATTGAATGCCGAACGTGGGCATCCAACGGTAGCGCTCGACGAACTGATAGTCCGCAATTGCCGGGTCGAACATCCACCACAAGACCAGCGTCGCGGCAAAGGTGACGAGCGAGACGCCGAGCGCGAGCGTCTTGACGAGCCGCTCACGGTCGGGACGATCGCCGCTGCCTCCGGCGAGAAGCACGAGGATGGCCCCAGCGAGCGGCAAGAAGACAATCAGCGAGAGAATCATTAGGTCCTGAACGTCTTCAACAAATACCAGCCAAGGATCAGCACGACGCCGAGAAACAGCGACGCCGCATAAGTCCGGACCGAACCGGTCTGAGCACGGCGCAACACGCCGCTGGTGGCCCGCACTGTCTGGCCCACACCGTTGACCGCGCCGTCGATCAATCCTGCATCGGCCCCCTTCCAGAGGCCGCCGGTCGACAGCAGTTTGATCGGCTGCACGATCGCGGCGTCGTACAACTCGTCGACATAATATTTGTGCAGCAGCACCGTATAGGCGCCGTGGAATCGAGCCGTGATCGCCTCGACTGCCGCGCGGTTACGGAGCCAGAAATAAAAGGCGAGGCCGATGCCAGCGACCGCGACGCCGCTCGACAGCGCCATCAGCATCAATTCGGTCGACGTGTTGTCGTGGGTCGACTCGGCCGCATTCGAAGAGTGACTCTCCTGCACCGCAGCCGGCCGGACCACGCCGGCAGTTTCCGGGCCCTGAGTACCGCCCGCCTCGAGCCGGCCGCGCGCCTCGGTCACTTCAAAGCTTGGTTCCAGGAACCGCTCGATCCGGTTGCTCCCGCCGAGCGCGTGCGGCACGCCAACGTATCCGGCGACGACTGACCCGATCGCGAGCACGATGAGTGGGATCGCCATCGACGGCGGCGCATCGTGCGGCGCGTGTGCGTGCCCGTGCCCGTGCGAATCGTGATGCGCCACAGCCGCGTGCCCGTGACCAGTCTGCGCGACTGGTTCCTCTTCCTCAGGATGCGCGCTGCCGTGCGCCGCGATGCGTCTCTCACCATGAAACGCAAGGAAGACGAGACGGAACATGTACGTCGCCGTGAGGAGCGACGTCACCATTCCGATCCCCCAGAGAACCAAACGGTAGGGATTGGCCGACGTGAAGGTTTTGAAAAGAATCTCGTCCTTGCTGAAGAACCCGGACAACAGCGGAACGCCAGCGATCGCCAGTGCGCCGATGAGGAAGGTCCAGTACGTCACCGGCAGGAACTTCTTCAGCCCCCCCATGTTGCGCAGGTCCTGCTCACCGGCCAGCGCATGAATCACTGCGCCCGAACCCAGGAACAACAGCGCCTTGAAAAATGCATGCGTATAAAGATGGAAGATGCCGGCGGCAAACGCGCCCACTCCCATCGCAAGAAACATGTAGCCGAGCTGCGAAACGGTCGAATACGCGAGCACCCGCTTGATGTCGTTCTGCACGAGGCCGATGGTGCCCGCCATCAGCGCGGTGGCGACGCCGATAGCGGCCACGATCGCGAGCGTGATCGGGGCGTGCGAGAAGAGCACCGCGTTTCTCCCAATCATGTACACGCCTGCCGTCACCATCGTCGCCGCATGGATCAGCGCCGACACCGGCGTCGGACCTTCCATCGCGTCGGGGAGCCACACGTAGAGCGGAATCTGCGCCGACTTGCCGGTCGCGCCGAGAAACAGGAGCAGCGTCGCGGCCGTGATCACGCCGATGGCGCCGTGTTCGATCGCTCGCGAGTCGGCTGCCGCGGCGACCTTCTGGAAGTCGAGCGTGCCAAAGGTTGCAAAAATCAACAGCATGCCAAGGACAAACCCGAAGTCCCCCACGCGGTTGACGATAAATGCCTTCTTGCCGGCGTCGGCGGCTGACTGCTTCCGAAACCAGAACCCGATGAGCAAGTACGAGCAGAGGCCCACGCCTTCCCAGCCGACGAACATCACCGGGAAGTTGGCGCCAAGCACCAGCACGAGCATGAATGACGCGAACAGATTCAGGTACGAGAAGTAGCGGGCGTACTCGCTGTCGCTCTCATCGTGCATGTACCCGGTCGAATAGATGTGGATGAGCGAGCCGATGCCGGTGACGACGAGAATCATCACCGCGGAGAGATGATCCAGCCGCAGCTCGAACGGCACGTGCAGGGCGCCGGATGCCATCCACTCGAACGCGGTGAATTCGAGCGGCGCGGCGTCGTGGCCCAGGACCCGCAACACCAGCAGCACCGACACGATAAACGACGCAATCATCGCGGCGCAGGCGAGTCCGCCTGAGATCGATTTCGTCAACCGGCGCCCGAGACAGGCGTTGACGACGAAGCCGGCGAGCGGAAACAGCGGAATCAGTAGCAGCATCAGTCAGCGCGACTCAAACAAACGCTTACCATTTCAGCGAGGTGAAGGCGTCGGGGCTCAGCGTCTCGCGATGACGGAAGAGCGCGATGATGAGCGCCAGGCCAATCGCCGCTTCGGCGGCGGCCACGGTCATGACGAAGAAGGTGATGATCTGTCCGTCCACCGATCCACGGTAGCGCCCGACGGCGACGAAGGTCAGGTTGACCGCGTTCAGCATGATCTCGATCGAGAGCAGCACCGTAATCAGATTGCGCCGGAGAAACACGCCGGCCGTGCCAATGGCGAAGAGCACGCCAGACAGTGCCAGGTAATGGTTAACAGTCAACGGGACCATCAGGCATGCTCCCTGCGCGCGAGCACAACCGCGCCGATCATGGCCACGAGAATCAGGATCGACGTGGCTTCAAACGCGAATGCGTGACGCGTGAAGATTCCGCTGCCAATAAGGCCAACGGAGCTAACCGATGCCACTGTTTCTCCCCGGCTGGCCCAGCCGAAACCGATACGAAGGAGCGCCCACAGCAACTCTCCGGCAAGTAACAGTGACAGGACCGCGCCAATACGCATGCCTGTCGCTCCAAGGATTGTCGAGATCCCTACAGGCGCAGGCTCTTCGCGCGGCACGTTCAACAGCATGACGACGAAGAGGAACAGCACCATGATGGCGCCGGCGTAGACGATGATCTGCGTCACGGCGGTGAACGGCGCGTCGAGGAGCACGTAGAGCCCGGCAAGCGCGCCAAACGAGACGATGAGCAGCATCACACTGTGCATCGGGTTCCCCTGCCCGATGACGAGCAGCGACGCGACGACCGCGATGGCGCCGAAAGCGTAAAAAGCAAGAACATCCATATTCTTTTGTGCTTCCGCCTAAAGGCGGAAGCCACGAGAGCCACATCAAGAACTCTGTAGCTTCCCTTTAGGCGGAAGCCACGAGAGCCAAATCAAGAACTTTGTAGCTTCCGCCTTTAGGCGGAAGTTCTCATCCCACCCACAACACCAGTGCCGCCGTCACGAACAGATTCAACACCGCGACGGGCAACAGAAACTTCCACCCGAACTCCATCAGCTGATCGTACCGGTAGCGCGGCAGCGTCCAGCGCATCCAGACATAGAAAAACAGGATCAGGAACACTTTCACGAGAAACCATACCCATGCCAGCCAGTCGGGCAGAAGGGGACCCAGCCAGCCGCCGAGATACAGGCTCGTCGCGACCGCCGACACGGTCACCATGTTCACGTATTCCGCGAGGAAGAACATCGCGAAGCTCATCGAGCTGTATTCGGTGTGATAGCCGGCGACCAGCTCCTGTTCCGCTTCGGGAAAATCGAAGGGGGCACGATTCGTCTCCGCCACCCCCGCCGTCAGATAAATGAGGAACCCGAGCGGCTGCAGAAAGATGTACCAGCGCGGGATGAATCCGAACCAGGTCCCTGACTGGTTCATCACGATCTCGCGAAGCGACAACGAGCCGGCCATCATGATGACTGCCGCCATCGCCAGGCCGTACGACAGCTCGTAGCTGATCATCTGCGCCGATGAACGCAGCCCGCCGAGCAGCGAATACTTGCTGTTCGAGCTCCATCCGGCCAGCACGATGCCGTAAATCCCCATCGACGTGATCGCGAAGATCACGAGGACCGCGACATTGACGTCGGTGATCTCGAGCGGAATCGGGTTGTTCCGAAGCAGGCCGAACAGGTCGAGCGTGGTTCCGAAGGGCACAACCGAGAAAGCCGCGAACGCGGCCGCCGTCGAAATGATCGGTGCGATGGCAAAAAGAGCCGTGTCGGCGGCCTTTGGCTTGAGCTGCTCCTTGAAGAGCAGCTTGATGACATCGGCGAACGGCTGCAGCACTCCCTCGAACCCGACGCGATTCGGCCCTGAGCGATCCTGGATATAGGCGCAGACCTTGCGCTCCATCCACACCATGAACGCCGCCGAAAGCACGAGCATGTTGAAGACGACAAAGATCAACGCCGCGTGCACCGTCGTCGGCGTAATCCAACTCAGCAGCCACTGGAGCATCAGTGCGTCCCCACGGGCGCGCGCGACGCCCGCCAGTCGGCTGGCACGGTGCAACGGCCCTCGCGAACGTGGGCTTCGAACTCAGCGCGGAAGTGCTTCACCGTTGTCAACGCCGGCGTCGCGGCGGCGTCGCCAAAGGCGCAGAGCGTCTTACCGGCAATGTTGTTGCCGATGCTGACGAGCAGATCGATATCGCGCATCTCGCCTTCGCCGTTGTCGATGCGCGTCAGGATCTTGTAAAGCCAATCTCCCCCTTCCCGACAGGGCGTGCACTTGCCGCACGATTCGTGCTTATAGAAGTACAGAAGGTTGCGGGCCGCCCAGACCATGCAGGTGGTCTCGTCCATCACGATGATGCCGGCCGACCCCAGCATCGACCCCGCCTTCTGCACATCATCGAAGCTTGCCGGGATGTCCAGCTGATCGGGCAACAGGATCGGGACTGACGATCCGCCGGGAATCACCGCCTTCAACTTATGGCCGTCGCGAATGCCGCCGGCATGGTCGAAGATCAATTCGCGCAGCGTCGTCTTCATCGACGCTTCGAAGACACCCGGTTTCTTCACGTGACCGCTGACGCAGAACAGCTTCGGCCCGCCGTTCTTCTCCGGACCAAGTGCGGTGAACCATTCGGCGCCGTTGAGGATAATCGGCGGCAGGTTGCAGAGCGTCTCGACGTTATTCACCGCGGTCGGCTTGTTGTACAAGCCGGCGACGGCCGGAAACGGCGGCTTGATGCGGGGCTGCGCGCGTTTCCCTTCGAGCGACTCGATGAGCGCCGTCTCTTCCCCCGCTTCGTAGGCGCCGGCACCGCGATGGATGACGATGTCGCAGTCGAAGCCGGTGCCGAGAATGTTTTTGCCGGCGTAGCCGTTGGCGTAGGCCTTGGCGAGTTCCGCTTCCAGAATCCTTTGAACGTGGAAAAACTCGCCGCGAATGTAGATGTAGGCCACCTTCGCGCCGATCGCCCAGCAGCCGATCAGGCAGCCTTCGAACAGCAGGTGCGGATTGCGCTCCATCAGCACGTGATCCTTGAACGTGCCGGGCTCGCTCTCGTCGGCGTTGCACGCGATGTAACGCGGTTCGATCTTCTTGTCGACGAACTGCCACTTCAGGCCGGTCGGAAATCCTGCGCCGCCGCGGCCGCGGAGTCCCGACGCCTTCACCAGCTCGATGATGTCGTTCGGCTGCATGCCGAGCGCTTTTTTCAGCCCGTCGTACCCCTGGTGTTTGAGGTAGAAATCGAGCGTGTAGCTGTTCGGCTCGCGGACGTATTTGGTGAGAATCGGTTCCATTCGTTGTCCTTCCGCCTAAAGGCAGAAGCCACAAATCTCTTAACGATTAAGAACTCTTGTGGCTTCCGCCTTCAGGCGGAAGCTCATTTTTCCACTTCCAGATGGCATCCCGACAGCGCTGCCGGGCCACGCGCCTTGATGTCGTCGACGAGCTTCGAACAACTCTCCGCCGTCGCCTTCTCGTGCCAGTGCTCGTTATTCACCATCACGATCGGCGCGCGATCGCAGGCACCCAGGCATTCGAACTCGATCAGCGTGAACATCCCTGACGGATCGGTCTCGCCCACCTTGATGCCGAGCTTGTCGGACAGCGCTTCGGTGACGCGCTCGGCGCCGGCGAGCGCACACGACAGCGTCCGGCAGACCTGCAGCACGTACTTGCCGACGCGCTCGCGGAAGAACATCACGTAATAGGTCGCGACGTCCTCGACCTCGGCAGCGGTCATTCCGAGAATGCCGGCGACGTGGCGCATGCCGCTCGCCGTCAAGTAGCCTTCCTGCTCCTGCACCAGGTACAGCGCACCGAGGACCGCAGACCGTCTCTGGTCCGGCGGGTACTTCGTCAGCATGTCGTCGAGAATTGCGCGGCGCTCGCGCGTGAACTCGAACGGCTTGCCCTCGTCGAGTCGCGCGCGCTCGGACTTCTGAAAGCGCTCCGAGTCGTACACCATCAACGGGTGGAAGCTCATCGATCCACGTCTCCCATGACGACATCCGTCGATCCAATCACCGCAATCACATCGGCGATCATGCCGCCGACGATCGCAAGCGGCAGCGCCTGGCAGGCATAAAACGACGGCGCCCGGAGCTTGATACGGTACGGCCGATTCGTGCCATCCGACACGATCGAGAAACCATGCTCGCCACGCGGGCCTTCGATCGGCACATACGACTCGCCAGCCGGAACGGTGAACCCCTGCGAGTAGATCAGGAAGTGCTGAATCAGCCCCTCCATCTCGGTGTAGACCTTGTCCTTCGGGGGCGGAACAATGCGGTAGTCCTGAATGTCGAAGACCCCGCGCGGGCTGATCCGGGCGAGCGCCTGCTGCGCGATGCGCGTGCTCTGCCGCATCTCCTCGACCCGCACAAGATAGCGGTCGTAGACGTCGCCGGCAGTGCCGACCGGCACGTCGAAATCGTAGGTCTCGTACCCGAGGTACGGGAACACCCTGCGCACGTCATACGGCACGCCGGCAGCGCGGGCCATCGGTCCGACCAGCCCGTACGCGACGGCCACGTCCTTCGGAATCACTCCCACCGATCGCGTGCGCTTGAGCCAGATCTGGTTTTGTGTCAGCAGATCTTCGTATTCCCTGAGCTTGTCGGGGAACGCATCGAGAAACTTTTTGACCGCGTCGTGAAATCCAGGCGGCAGATCCTCGCGCAAGCCGCCAATGCGGATGTAGCTCGGGAACATCCGGAAGCCGGCCAGCATCTCGTTGATGTTGAGCAGCTGCTCCCGTTCACGGAAACAGTACATCATCACCGACACCGCGCCGATTTCGAGACCGTGCGTGCCGAGCCACACGAGATGGCTGGCAATGCGCTGCAACTCCGCGATCAGAATACGGATGTTGCGCACCCGTTCCGGCATCTCGACCCCGAGCATCTTCTCAACCGCGAGGCAAAACGCCAGGCTGCTGGACTTCGCCCCGAGGTAATCCATCCGCTCGACGAGCGGAATCACCTGCTGCCACTTCTTCTGCTCGGCGGTCTTCTCGATACCGGTGTGAAGAAACCCGATGGTCGTGTCCGCGCTGACGACGATCTCGCCCGAGAGCTCGAGCACCAGACGCAACACACCATGCGTGCTGGGGTGCTGCGGCCCCATGTTGACGGTCATCGTCTCATGGCGAAGCTCAGTCGTAGTCGTAGCCATGCGTGAACCTGAAATGAGCTATCTTGCCTTTTCCACCAACGCACAAATCGCGTGAATCACCGTGCGATGCACTTCCTGGACACGTGCCGTCGAGGGGTGCGGAACGTTGATGTGAATCCCGGCGGCCTTGCCGATCACGCCGCCGTCGCGCCCGGTGAGCGCGATCGTTTTCATCCCTTTGGCGTTGGCCGCTTCGAGCGCGGTCAACACGTTTGGCGATCGCCCGCTCGTCGAGATCCCTAAGGCGACATCCTCTCGTTTGCCGAGCGCTTCAAGCTGCCGTGCGAACACCCAGTCGAACGTGAAGTCGTTCGCGATGCTGGTGACGATGCTCGCGTCGGCAGTCAGCGCAATCGCCGGCAGCCCCTCCCGCTCGCGCTCGAACCTTCCGACCATTTCAGCCGTCATGTGCTGCGCATCGGCGGCGCTGCCACCGTTGCCGAACACGAGCAACTTGCCGCCGGCGTCGAGCGACGCGCGAATCGCAGCCGCCGCCTCGACGACGCTGTCCTGCACCGTCTCGCGCATGCGTTGATGGAGCGCGATCGTCTCGTCGAACACCGCCTGAACGACTGCGGCATCGCCCACGGCTGTACGCGCGTCCATCAATCGTTCCGCGCGCGATCCCGTGTCGCTTCGATGTTCGCGACGAACTGTTCCTGCGACACCTGAAGC
>Ga0075423_10006384_pt1 | contig 11074 bp, 9 predicted proteins | sample SoiMethybrSBSTD2_FD_80114 | JGI IMG/M metagenome (GOLD analysis project Ga0075423, IMG submission 80114) | Bulk soil microbial communities from a Populus tree surrounding site in Tennessee, USA - Soil MetaG P. TD hybrid SBSTD2 | ecosystem: Environmental > Terrestrial > Soil > Tree plantation...
GCGGCGCGGGGCTCGGCGGCGGGCACGACGAGCGCGAGCAAACGCTCAACCAGATTCTGGGCGAGATGGACGGCTTCTCGCAAACCGACTTTGTGATCGTGGTGGCGGCGACCAACCGGCCCGACGTGCTCGATCCCGCGCTGCTCCGGCCGGGACGCTTCGATCGGCAAGTGGTGGTGGCGCGCCCCGACGTCAAGGGCCGCGAGGAGATCCTGAAGGTGCACTCGCGCCGGATCCCGCTCGCGCCCAAGGTCGAGCTCACCGTGCTGGCCCGCGGCACTTCCGGCTTCTCGGGCGCCGACCTCGCCAACCTCGTCAACGAGGCGGCGCTGCTCGCGGCCCGGCAGGACAAGAAGACGGTGGAGATGATCGACTTCGAGAACGCCAAGGACAAGGTGCTGATGGGCGTGGAGCGACGCTCCATGATCATCCCCGAGTCCGAGAAGCGCACCACCGCCTATCACGAGGGCGGGCATGCGCTCGTGGCATATCTCCTCCCCGGCGCCGACCCGCTGCTCAAGGTCACGATCATTCCGCGCGGGCGCGCCCTCGGCCTCACGATGCAGCTGCCCACCGACGACCGCTACAGCTACTCGCGCGAGTACCTGATCAACCAGATCACGATCCTCCTGGGCGGCCGCGCCGCCGAGGAGCTGGTGTTCCAGCAACAGACCACCGGGGCCGGCAACGACCTCGAGAAGGCCACCGAGATGGCGCGCAAGATGGTCTGCGAGTGGGGCATGTCGGAGAAGATGGGCCCGCTCACGTTCGGCAAGGGCGAGGAACATATCTTCTTGGGTCGGGAAGTCTCGCGTCCCAAGGACTACAGCGAGGACACCGCGGTCCTGATCGACTCCGAGATCAAGCGCATCGTCACCGACTGCGCCACCAGAGCCCGGCACCTCCTCGAGACCAACCTGGAGAAGCTCCACCTCCTCGCCCGCGCCCTCCTCGAGCGCGAGACGCTGGATGGCGAGGAGATCAACCGCATCCTCATCGCGCGACCCTTCCAGGAGGCGCCGGCCCCGGCCTAGAGCTGGAGCGGCGCGACCCCGCGGCCAGAGCGATGAATCGCGCGTCCCTGGCGGGGCTGATCCTGGGGGACGGGCGAGACGTAGCGGTGATGGGGGCCCTCAATCTGAGCCCTGACTCGTTCTACGCGGGCTCGGTGACGACCTCCCGCGACGCCCTGCTCGCTGCCGCCGACGAGATGGTCGCGCAGGGCGCGGCCATCCTCGACGTGGGCGCCATGTCCACCGCGCCCTATCTCGACGGCGAGATCGAGCCCGCGCGCGAGGCCGACCGCCTGGGCGACGCCGTGCAGCTGCTCGTGGGCAAGCTCGGCGTGCCCGTGTCGGCCGACACCAGCCGGGCGCAGCCTGCGCGCGCGGCGCTCCAGGCGGGCGCCCACGTCATCAACGACGTGCGCGGCCTCACCGCGGACCCGGGGCTGGCCCGGGCGGTCGCCGAGGCGGGGGCCGGACTCGTCGTGATGGCCTCCGAGCGCGGCGGTCACGAGGGCATGCCGCCGATCGACACAGTGATGGAGCTCTTGTCGGAGAGCCTGACGCTGGCCGCGCAGGCCGGGATCCCCGCCGAGCGCATCGCCATCGATCCCGGCATCGGCTTCTTCCGCCGCCGCGGCATGCCCTGGTACGAGTGGGACTGCCGGGTGCTCGCCGACCTCGGGGCGCTACGCGCGCTCGGACGGCCGGTCTGTGTCGGCGTCTCCCGCAAGTCCTTCATCGGCGCCCTCGACCCGCGCGCGTCCGAGCCGGCGGACCGGCTGCCCGGCTCGCTCGCGGCCGCGGCGGCCGCCGTGCTCGGCGGCGCGCATCTGATCCGCACCCACGATGTCGCCGCCACCATCCAGGCGGTACGGGTCGCCCAGGCGATCGCCCGCGCCGGCGAGACCGCATGAACGCCGTCCTGGCGGTCATCCACTCGTTCCGGCCGCGCGACGCGGTGGACATCATCCTCGTGGCCGCGGTGATCTACCGCGTGCTCGTGATGTTCCGCGGCACCCGCGCGGTGCAGATGCTGGCGGGGCTGGGGGGCCTCATGATCGCCTCCTTCCTCGCCCGGCGCCTAGACCTCTTCAGCACGAGCTGGATCCTGGAGAACTTCTGGTCGGTGTGGGTGCTGGCGCTGGTGGTGCTGTTCCAGCCCGAGTTCCGCCGCGCGCTGGCGCAGATCGGACAGAGCCCGCTGCTGCAGGCGCTGCTGGGCGGCCGGGGCGAGCAGCAGGGGCACGTGATCGACGACGTCGTGAAGGCGGCGGAATCGCTCGCCGCCAAGCGTATGGGCGCGCTGGTCGTCCTCGAGCGGTCGACCGGGCTGCGCAACTACGCCGAGCTCGGCGTGCCGCTGGACGCCCTCGTCTCGGCCGATCTCCTCGTGAGCCTCTTCCTCCCGTACTCGCCGCTCCACGACGGCGCGGTATTCATCCGCGACAACCGGGTGGCGGCGGCGGGCTGCTTCCTGCCGCTGTCCCGCAACACGCAGCTCGGCCGGGCGCTGGGCACGCGGCATCGCGCCGCCGTGGGGCTGTCCGAGGAGACGGACGCCGTCGTGCTCGTGGTGTCCGAGGAGAGCGGGCGCATCTCGCTCGCCGTCGCCGGCCACATGGAGAGCCCGCTGGACCGCGATGCGCTCCGGCAGCGTCTCGGCGAGCTCTTCGCGCTCGCCGGACCGCCCGCGCCCCGGCGCACCGGGCTCCGCTTCCCCGCCTGGGAGTGGCTGCGCAAGTGAGGCGTCTGCTCCGGCACTGGGAGCTCAAGCTGGCGGCGCTGGTCCTCTCCTTCGCGCTCTGGGTCTTCGTCATGACGTCCGAGAAGGCCGAGGTGGTCCTGGCCGCCCCCGTGGAGCTCGACGCGATCCCGCAGGGACTGGAGGTCGTGGGCGACCGGCCGGAGAGCGTGGACGTGCAGCTCCACGGCCTCCGCGCCGTGCTCTCCCGCGTGGGACCCGAGCAGGTGCGCGCCCACGTGAGCCTCGCGGGAGCACGGGCGGGGGAGGTCGTCATCCGTCTCGTGCCCGATCAGGTTTCGGCGCCCAGCGGCGTGACGGTCCTGCGGGTGAGCCCGTCCCGCCTGCGCGTGATGCTGGAAGCGCGGCGCGCCGAGGTCCGCCCATGAGCCGTCTCTTTGGCACGGACGGGATCCGCGGGCTCGCCAACGCCGAGCCCCTCACCACCGAGATGGCGTTTCGCCTCGGCCGCCAACTCACCGCCACCCTGGTCGAGCACCACGGCGTGCCGAAGGTGCGCTTGGTGGTGGGCCGGGACACGCGGCAGTCCGGGCCCATGCTCGAGGGCGCGCTGATGTCGGGCGCGATGTCGGCGGGCGCGGACGTGTTCACGGTGGGTGTCCTGCCGACTCCGGGCATCGCGTATCTCACGCGCTATCTCGAGGCGCATGGCGGCGTGGTGATCTCGGCCTCGCACAATCCGTACGAGGACAACGGCATCAAGATCTTCTCCTCGGAGGGCGCGAAGTTCCCCGACGCATGGGAAGACGAGATCGAGGGTCGCCTTCGCGGGCCCGATCACGCGCCCAAGCCCACCGGCGCCGACGTGGGACGGCTGATCCCGCACCGCCATGAGGCGGAGTCCGACTACGCCGCGCACGCCGAGGGCACCTTCCCCTTCGACCTCCGCGGCCTCCACCTGGTGCTGGACTGCGCGCACGGCGCGACGTACCGGGTGGGCCCGCGGGTCTTCGAGTCGCTCGGCGCCAAGGTTACGGTGCTGGGCGCCGAGCCCGATGGGCAGAACATCAATCGCGGCGTGGGCGCCTTGCACCCGGAGGGCCTGCAGGCCCGCGTCCGCGGGCTCGGCGCCGACCTCGGGGTGGCCTTCGATGGCGACGGCGACCGGCTGATCTGCGTGGACGAGACGGGCGAGGTGCGCGACGGCGACTTCGTCCTGGCGATCTGTGGCCGGCACCTGGCCGCCCAGGGGCGGCTGACCGGGCGCGTGGTCGTGAGCACGGTCATGGCCAATCTGGGGCTGGAGCACTGCCTCCGCGAGTCCGGGATTCGCGTGGTGAAGACCCAGGTCGGCGACCGCTACGTACTGGAGGAGATGGTGCGCATCGGCGCCGTTCTGGGCGGCGAGCAGTCCGGGCACCTGCTCTTCCTCGACCATGCGACCACCGGGGACGGCATCGTCTCCGCGCTCCAGGTGCTCGCGGTGATGCGGGAGACCGGCCAGCGCCTCTCCACGCTGGCGCGCTGCCTCACGAAGTTCCCCCAGGTGCTCGTCAACGTCCGTGTGCGCGCCAAGCCGCCGCTCGAGTCCATCGTGGGGCTGCACCCGCGCCTGCGGACGCTCGAGGGCCAGATGAACGGCGCCGGCCGCATCCTGCTGCGCTACTCGGGCACCGAGCTCCTGGCGCGCGTGATGGTCGAGGGACAGGAGCAGGCGCAGATCGAAGACATCGCCCAGGAGCTCGCCGGCATCATCCGCCGCGCCATCGGCCCGTGACCGCGCCCGCCGGCGAGTCCATTCGGGGAATCGGCGTAGATCTGGCGAAGATCGACCGGTTTCGCCGCATCGTGGCGCGCTGGGACGAGCGCTTCATCCGCCGCGTGTTCACCGAGGGTGAGATCGCCTACTGCCAGCGCCATCGGGATCCCGTGCCCCACTTCGCCGCCCGCTTCGCGGCCAAGGAGGCGGCGCTGAAGGCGCTCGGCACCGGGCTCTCCATGGGCGTCAGCTGGCGCGAGCTCGAGGTGCGTCGCGAGCGCGGGCAGGCGCCGACCATGGCGCTCACCGGCCGCTCGGCCGCCATCGCGCAGTCGCGCGGCGCCAGCCGCATCCTGGTGTCGCTGACCCACGACGGCGACTACGCGTTCGCCGAGGTGATGCTGGTGGGGGAGGGACCCGCGCCCGGCCGCGACGGCCTCGCCGCGGCGAGGCGCCCCGCCGGAGCCTGAGGGTGCAGCCCGTTTTCACCGCCGCGGAGATGCGGGCGCTCGACGCCCGCGCGATCGCGAGCCTCGGCATCCCCGGCCCGCGGCTGATGGAGGCCGCCGGGACCGGCGCCGCCCGGCTCATCACCCGACGCTTCGGCCCCGTGCGGCGCCGGGACGTGGTGATCCTCTGCGGCAAGGGGAACAACGGAGGCGACGGCTTCGTGGTGGCGCGCCGGCTGCGCGCGGCGGGCGCGCGCGTGCGCGTCTTCCTCTTCGGGCGTCGCGCCGACGTGCCGGGCGATGCCGGGCAGGCGCTGCGACGCTGGACCGGGCGCGTGGAGGAGATCCGCGACGCGGCGGGCCTGGCGGCGGCCGCGCACGCGGCGGAGCGCGCCGATCTCGTCGTCGACGCGCTGCTGGGTACCGGCGTGGAGGGTCCCGCGCGCGGGCTCGTCGGCGACATGATCGCGCGACTCGATGCGCCCCGGCCGGCCGGGCGCCGCGCGCCCCCCGTGGTGTCGCTCGACCTGCCCTCGGGCCTCTCCTCGGACCGCGGCGCGCTCCTGGGCGCCACCGTGCGCGCCGACCTCACCCTGACGTTCGCCGGGCTCAAGCGCTCGCTGCTGCTGGATCCCGCCGCCGCGCGCGCCGGCGAGGTGATGGTGGTCCCGATCGGCATCCCCGACGCGGAGGTGCGCCGCGGGATCCGCACCTTTGTGGCGGAGGACGCGGACGCGCGCGCGCCCTTCGGCCCGCGGTCGCGCGACGCCCACAAGGGCACGTACGGCCATCTCCTCGTGGTGGCGGGCTCGCTCGGCAAGACCGGCGCCGCGGCCCTCGCCGCGCGCGCGGCCCTGCGCAGCGGCGCCGGCCTCGTCACCGCGGCGGTGCCGGCCTCGCAGCAGCCCGTGGTGGCGGCGCTGGCGGCCGAATACATGACGGACGCGTTGCCCGAGAGCTCCCATGGGATCGTGGGCCGGGCGGCGACGGCGCGCGTGCGCGAGCTGGCGGAGGCCATGGACGCGGTCGCGCTGGGGCCGGGGCTCTCGCTCGGGGACGAGGCGCAGGCGCTCGCGCGCGAGCTGATCGCCGCCGTGCCGCGCCCCATGGTGGTGGATGCCGACGCCCTGTCCGCGCTCGCCGGCCACCTGGACCTCCTCAAGGGCGCGGCAGGGCCGCGGCTGCTCACGCCGCATCCCGGCGAGATGGCACGAATGCTCGGCGTCAGTATCGACGAGATCCAGGCGGACCGCCTCGAGCGCGCGCGGGACTTCGCCACCTCGCACCACGTCTGGCTCGCGCTCAAGGGCGCGGGCACGGTGGTCGCCGGCCCCGAGGGCACCGTGTGGATCAATCCCACGGGTAATCCCGGCATGGCCAAGGGCGGCTCGGGCGACGTGCTGACGGGGATGACGGGGGCCTTCCTCGCTCGAGGGCTCGAGCCGCTGGTCGCGCTCCGGGCCGCCGTGTACTTGCACGGGCTCGCGGGCGATCTCGCGCGCGACGCGGTGGGCGAGGAAGGCATGATCGCCGGCGACATCGTTGAGGCCATTCCCCGCGCCCTGACGCCGCCGCGCGCATGAGCGCGCGCGAGCGCGTCGCGCGCAGCGCCGAAGAGACGCAGGCCGTGGGCGAGGAGCTCGGCGCGCGGCTGGGGCCGGGCGCGGTGGTGGCCTGCGTGGGCGAGCTGGGCGCGGGAAAGACGTGCTTTCTGCAGGGCGTCGCCCGCGGCCTCGGCGTGTCGGCCGATGTCACCAGCCCGACGTTCGTCCTGGTCAACGTCTATCGCGGGCGGCTGACCGTCTATCACATGGACGCCTACCGTACCGACAGCCTGCTCGAGGTCGTCGACCTCGGCCTCGAGGAGCTGCTGGACGGCGACGGCGTCACCTTGATCGAGTGGGCCGACAAGGTGCGCCCGCTGCTGCCGGCGCGCGCCATCGTGGTGCGCATCACCGGCCTGGGCGATGAGCCCCGGCGCATCGAGATGGAGGAGCCGGGAGCCGAGCGGTGAGGCCGGAGCCGGGAGACGCGGGCGCGGCCCGGCGGGCGCGCCTCGTCCTCCTGGTCTTCGCCGCGTTCGTCGTCTACGGCTCCTTCTTTCCGTTCTCGTTCCGCGTGGATCCCCTCGAGGTGGAGCGGGACCTCGCGCGCTTCTGGTCGACGCTCGCGCTGTTCGACGCGCGGGGCCGGCGCCTCTTCTCGATCGCCGATCTCGTCAGTAACGTGCTGCTGGGCGTGCCCGTGGGCGCACTCCTGGTGCTGGGCGGCCTCGTTGGGCGCGGGATCGTGACGCGCGGGGCCGGCGCGCTGGTGGTCGAGGCACTCTTCGCCGGCGCGGTCGAGCTCGGGCAGATCCTTGCGCCCACGCGCACCGCCTCGGCGCTCGACGTCCTCGCGCAGTCGGCGGGCGCGGTCGCCGGCGCCCTGGGCGCGCACGGCGTCCGCACCGCGGCGGCCCGCAGGCTGGAGGCCCGGCTCGCGGCGCGGCTTCGGGAGCGCCCTGCCCTCGTGGTGGTGGCCGTCCTCGCCGCGCTCGCGGCCGCCGACGCCCTGTATCCCTACGCCGTCACCTTCGACGTCTCGACAGCCTGGGGCAACCTCCGACGGGCCCAGTGGCAGCCGCTGGCGACCCTCTCCGGGCGCCCCTGGGGCCCGCTGCTGGTCGATCGGCTGCTGCCCTATGCCGGGATGGCCTTCGCTTCGTGCTGGGCCCTCCGAACGCCGTCTGGGTCCGCCCGGCCGAGGAGCGGGATCGCCGTGGCGCTCCCGCTCGTCCTCTGGGCGGCGGCGCTCGAGGGCGGCAAGCTCTTGGTCGTGGGCCGGGTCCCGAGCGTGGACAATGTGCTCGTGGCCGCCGCGGGCGTCCTGCTGGGACTCGCGGTGTTCGCGACATGGGCCGGATCAACGAGGGTGGCCGGCCGTGGGGCGCGGGCCCTCATCGGGCTCTCGGGCGCGGTGCTCGTCTCCCGCGAGCTGGCGCCGTTCGACTGGGTGCTCACGCGCGCCCATGCCGCCGCCAAGGCCGGGCGCATCGAGTGGATCCCGCTGGCCTCCTACTTCTACGCGGATCCCCAGAGCGCGCTCCTCGATCTCTTCACCAAGCTCGTGTGGAGCGGCGTTTTCGGCGCCTCGCTGCGCGCCGCCGGCGCCCGCGCGCCGTGGGCCTGGGCGCTGGCCCTCGGCCTGGTCCTCGAGAGCCTGCAGGTCGTCCAGGTCTCGCACGTGCCCGCGGTGGGCGATGTCCTCGCGTTCGGCGCGGGCGCGGCGCTCGGCGCCCGGCTGCTCGACGGCGTCCGGCGCTGGCGCCCGGCTGTATCCACCGTGGGACATTGACCGGCCGCGACGCCACAGTTCTGGGGCATGGCGGTCGGGACGAACGTCGTCGCCAGGAGCAGACATCTAGCCTCCGACCGGGCCGAGCCGCTGCAGAGTCGCGAGCCGCCGGTAGACACCGTTCGGACGGGCCATCAACTCCTCGTGGCAGCCGGTCTCGACGATGCGGCCGCGGTCCACCACGACGATGCGGGGGGCGTTCCGGACCGTCGCAAACCGATGGGCGATCACGAGCACCGTTCGGCCCACCATCAGCGCGGAGAGCGCGCGTTGCACGAGCAACTCGTTCTCGGCGTCCAGATCGGACGTGGCCTCGTCAAGGATGACGATGGGCGGGTTCCTCAGAAGAACACGGGCAATGGCGATGCGCTGCCGCTGCCCGCCGGAGAGAGTCGCCCCCCGCTCTCCGACCCGCGTCCGATATCCGTGGGGCAGGGCGGCGATAAAGTCGTGAGCCTGCGCCAGACGCGCGGCCTGCTCGACCTCCTCATGGCAGGCGTCCGACCTGCCGTACGCGATGTTGTACTCGAGTGTCTCGTCGAACAGGAACGTCTCCTGCGTGACCAGCCCGATGAGACAGCGCAGGGACCCTACCGTGACCTGCCGGAGATCGTGCCCATCGACGGTGATTCGTCCGGCCGTGACGTCGTGGAACCGCGGAAGAAGATCCATGAGGGTGGTCTTGCCGGCGCCGGACAGTCCCACGAACCCGACGGTCTCGCCCCGGCGAATGGTCAAGGATATGTCTTGGAGCGTCTCCCTGTCGGCCTCGGGATAACGGAACGCGACCTTATCGAAGACGATCCCTTCGTGAAAGCCATCGAGCGTCCGGGCTTCCGGCGCATCCACGACGGACGGCGGAGCGTTGAGGATCTGGAACACGCGCTCGACAGAACCCTGCGACTGCTGGACGGTGTTGAAGGCACGAGCGATCTCCCGGACGGGGCGGTAGAGGAGGGCCATCGCCACGGTGAATGAGAAGAACTCTCCCGGCGTGAGACTTCCCGCGATCACTCTCGAGCCGCCATACCACAGGGCGGCGATGATAGCGAAGCCGGCAAGCACCTCCATCGAGGCAAGCGACAGCTGATCCACGACCAGGTCGCTCAGCGCCAGCTTCAGGAGGCCGTCGTTGAGCCGGTCGAAGCGAGCCTGTTCGAACCGCTCCTGGCCGAAGGCTTTCACGATCTTGGACCCGGTGAATGACTCCTGGAGGAGCACGAAGAGCTGGCCGATCCGCTCCTGCGCTCGGCGGTTGATCCGGTACAGCCTCTGGCCCACCGACCACATGATGACCCCGACCGCCGGGAACCCCATCGTGGCGATGAGAGCGAGCACCCAGTCCCGGCTGAACATGACCACGAGCAGGGCGATGATCGTCCAGAGGCGGCGGACGGTGTCGATGAGGAGGAGCGCGGCAAGCCGGGCGAGGCGACCGACGTCGTTGACGACCCGGGCCCTGAGCTCGCCCGAGTGCTGCGAGGCGAAGAACGCGAGGGGCATCTCCTGGATGTGCGCGTGGAGGTCCCGTCGAAGTTGCGCCACGATTCGTTCTACGACGGATGCCATCAAATAGGACCCAGCGTAGCTTGCCAGTCCCTTGAGCACGTATCCTCCCAGGACGATCAGGGGGATCAGCTTCAGCATGAGAAGGTCGCGCTTCACGAAAATGTCGTCCATGACGGGCTTGACCAGCCAGGCGATGAGCCCGCCGGCCCCGGCAACCATCAGCGCCAAGAGCACTCCCGTCGCCAGAGCGAGCCGATGCGGCTCCAGGTAGTGCAGCAGGCGTCCCAGCAGCCGGGTGTAGCGGATGTTCATGGCAGGAGGCGCGGACCGGCCATCCGATCAGGCGACCCATTCCAACGGGTCCTCGTCTCGGCCCGGTACATGGCCCTCGATGAAGATCCGATGCCAGATCGCGAGCTGCATCAATCCCCAGATCGCACGGGTTGTGTTCCCTCCACCCTGCTGCTCGCGCACCAGTTCCGCAACACCCTCAGACCGGAACCAGTACCGAATCACGGGGTGCCGTACGAGACGCACCCCGAGCTCGTCGAGGAACGGACCCCGAAGCCACTGGCGGACGGGCACGTAGAAGCCGCGCTTGCGGCGCCACAGATGCTCGCGCGGGAGCCGGCGCTCGCCCCAACGCTTCAGAAACACCTTGCCCTGCCTGGGGCAGATCTTGAGCGCGTCCGGCAGGGCCAAGCCGAACTCCACCACCCGGTGATCGAGAAATGGCACACGGCCCTCGAGGCCGAAGGCCATCAGGACGCGGTCGACCTTGACCAGCAGCTCATCGCGGAGCCATGTGGTGAGGTCGACGTACTGGCAACGGGTGACGTGACTCCAAGTGCGGGGGGTCGCCTCCCACGCCGCGATGAACGGGGCGCGTCGTGCCGCGCTGGCGGCTCGGAGCTCGGCGCCGAATGCCTGTCGGACCCAGCGCCGGCGCCATTGGCCGCGGGTGCGGAAGCCGCCCGAGCCCGGCGCCAGCAGGGTGGTCAGCCACCGCTGCAGTGGCGCGCGACGATATCGGCCGTAACCGGCGAAGACCTCGTCGCCGCCCTCACCGGTCAGCACCACCTTCACCTCGCCGGCCGCGCGCTCGGCGAGGAACGAGGTCGGCAAGCTCGCGTAGTCTTGCAGCAGATCGTCGGTGGCCCAGATCGTGTGAGGCAGACGCCGGAGGACGGCGTCACGGTCCAGTATGAGCGGCGTATGCTCGGCGCCAAAGCGCTGCGCAATCACCGCCGCGTCCGGGAGCTCGTCTCGGATCGCCGCATCGCGGTACCCGATCGAGAACGTACGCACCGCC
>Ga0075423_10006386_pt1 | contig 11071 bp, 7 predicted proteins | sample SoiMethybrSBSTD2_FD_80114 | JGI IMG/M metagenome (GOLD analysis project Ga0075423, IMG submission 80114) | Bulk soil microbial communities from a Populus tree surrounding site in Tennessee, USA - Soil MetaG P. TD hybrid SBSTD2 | ecosystem: Environmental > Terrestrial > Soil > Tree plantation...
GCGGCGTTGCTGGTCGGCGAAGGCGTCCGGGTTGCCGCCGAGGACGATGTCGGTCCCGCGGCCCGCCATATTGGTCGCGATGGTGACGGAGCCCGACTTTCCGGCCTGAGCGACGATCTCGGCCTCTTTCTCGTGGAACTTGGCGTTCAAATCGACGTGCGGGACTTTCTTGCCTTTGAGCAGGGCCGAGAGCCGCTCGGACTTCTCGATCGAAACGGTGCCGACCAGGACCGGCTGCCCCTTTTCGCGGAGGGCCACGATCTCGTCGGCGACGGCTTCGTACTTCTCCCGTTCCGAGGCGTAGACGACGTCCTGGTGGTCGGCGCGGATCATCGGCATGTTGGTCGGGACGACCACGACGTCGAGCTTGTAGATCTGGTGGAACTCGGCCGCCTCCGTGTCGGCGGTGCCCGTCATGCCCGAGAGCTTCTCGTAGAGACGGAAGTAGTTCTGGAGGGTGATCGTCGCGAGCGTCTGGTTCTCCCGCTCGATCTTGACGTTCTCCTTCGCTTCGACGGCCTGATGGAGCCCGTCGGACCAGCGCCGCCCGGGGAGCACGCGACCGGTGAACTCGTCCACGATCAGGACCTGGCCGTCCCGGATCATGTAGTCCACGTCCTTCTTGTAGAGGGCGTGCGCGCGCAGGGCCTGCTCGACGCCGTGGAGCTGATCGATGTTCGTCAGCTCGTAGAGGTTCTCGACCTTCAAGAGGCGCTCGGCCTTCGCGACGCCTTCCTCGGTCAGGACCGCCGTCCGGGACTTCTCGTCCACGAGGTAGTCGCCGGTCGTCACTTTGTTGCCGTACTTGTCCTTCTCCTCGGATCCCTTGGCGAGGTGGGGGATGACCCGGTTGCAGCGGTAGTAGATCTCGGTGTTCTCTTCGGAGGGGCCGGAGATGATGAGGGGAGTCCGGGCCTCGTCGATCAGGATCGAGTCCACCTCGTCCACGATCGCGTAGATGTGGCCGCGCTGCACCATGCTGCCGAGCTCGAACTTCATGTTGTCGCGCAGATAGTCGAAGCCGAACTCGTTGTTGGTGCCGTAGGTCACGTCGCAGGCGTAGGCCTGCTGGCGTTCGTCGTCCAGCATCGAGTTCTGGATGCAGCCGACGGTCAGGCCGAGGAACCGGTAGATCTTCCCCATCCACTCGGCGTCGCGGCGCGCCAGGTAGTCGTTGACCGTGACCACGTGGACGCCGCGTCCAGTCAGGGCATTCAGGTAGACGGGCATCGTCGCCACGAGCGTCTTGCCTTCGCCCGTCTTCATCTCGGCGATCTTTCCCTGGTGCAGGACCATGCCGCCGATCAACTGCACGTCGAAGGGGCGCAGGCCGATCGAGCGCCGCGACGCCTCCCGGACGACGGCGAAGGCCTCGTCGAGAAGCTCGTCGAGAGCCCGGTCCAGGGTCTCCTTGACATCCTCGGGATGCGCGGCCTCGAGCGTCTTCCGAAGCCTCGCTCGAAACTCGTCGGTCTTGGCCTTGAGCTCCGCGTCCGTCAGGGCCTGGATCTGCGGCTCGAGGGCGTTGATCCCGACCACGCGCGGCGCGAGCTTCTTGATGTCCCGCTCGTGCTGCGTGCCAAAGACTTTGGCGAGGGCCTTCTGGATCATATTTGGGCGGAAAACACTTTCCGCGCCGGAGTTTATTTCAGCGGCGAACCCCGCCCGGGAGGACTGCCGGACCCGGGACCGGGCGGGCGGCCCTCGCGGTCGCCCGATTCCTCGGGTCCCTCCCGAGGGGCGCCCGCTACCGCGAGTCGAGGATGTACTCGAGCGGGTTGACCGCGTGGTCCGCCCGGCGGACCTCGTAGTGGAGGTGCGGCCCGGTCGAGCGCCCGGTCGAGCCGACGAGACCGATCCGGTCGCCCCGCTGGACGCTTTCGCCCGATTTCGCCAGGATCAGGTCCAGGTGGCCGTACACCGTGCGGTAGCCTGCGGGGTGGTCGATCTCGACGACGTTTCCGTAGTCGGCCGACCAGCCGGCGCGCGAAACGCGGCCGGCGGCCGTCGCGAGAACCGGCTCGCGCCAGCGCGTCGAGATGTCGAGACCGGTGTGAAAAGCGGGGGAGCCGGTGAAGGGGTCGCTGCGCTCGCCGAAGCCGGAGTTCAAGAGCCCCCGGACCGGGGCGACGGTCGGCGTCGAGGCGGTGACGGTCTCGCGGCGCGCGAGCTGACTCTCGAGGAGATCGAGGCGCGCCGAGAGCGCCTGCTCGCGCTCCGGCGAGATCGGGCCGGCCGCGCCTTCGAGGGGGCCGCCCTGACCCGCCGCCTCCTTCGGGAGGCCGGCGACGATCGCGAGGCGGCGCGTGCGATCCTCGAACTCGCCGATCTGCTTCGAAAGGGACGTGAGCTTCTCTTCCAGCCGCCGGGTGGACCCCTTGAGACGCTCGTTCTCCGCGAGGGTTTCGCGGTAGCGCCGGTCCTGCCGGGCGGTCGAGAAGTACGCCCATCCGAAAGCGACGGCGCAGACGAGCACGGCGAGGAGGGACGCGGTCGCACCGGCGAGGAGTCGGGTCGAGACGGTCAGCTTGCGGAATCGAGCACGGGCGTGGGGAACGAAGATGATGGTGCTGTACCGGCTCATCCGTTTCTCCTCACCCGCTCCGGGGCGCAGCTGGCGCCGTACGTCCCGGGGCCGTCCCTGTCTTACCGTTCCGCTGGCGTCCGATTGGAGGTGTCCAGAATGCTATGGACCTGCCCAGACCCTGTCAATGCTGCCCAATTGGTCAGGGGTTGTCCGCCGGCGATAGGAGATCGCTTCGGCCAGGTGCGCGGCCGTGACGCTCTCCGCCTCGGCCAGATCCGCGATCGTGCGCGCGACGCGAAGCGCGCGATGCAGCCCGCGAAGCGAGAGCTCGAGCTTCGAAACCGCCTTCTCGGCGAGGCTTTCCGCGGCCCGGTCGAGGGCCGCGACCGATTCGAGCTCGGCGGCGGTCAAGTCGGCGTTTCGAGGGCGCCTTCCGTCGCTTCTGTCGGCCGCCCGGCGCCGCGCCGCCCGGACGCGCTCCCGAAGCGAATCGGAAGACTCGGGCGCCGCCGCCACGGCGAGGTCGCGCCACGGAACCGCGGGAACCGCGACGCAGAGGTCCACGCGATCGAGGAGCGGGCCCGACACCCGGCCGGCGTAGCGGTTGCGCTCTCTCTCGCCGCACCCGCACGGCCGCAAGGGATCTCCCGCGCGTCCGCAGGGGCACGGATTCATCGCGGCCACGAGCTGGAAGTCGCACGGAAACACGCAGGCGCCTCCGGCGCGGGCGACGGTGATGCGTTTCTCTTCGAGAGGCTGCCGGATCGCTTCGAGCACGTCGCGTCGAAATTCGGGCAGCTCGTCCAGGAAGAGCACGCCCCGGTGGGCGAGAGAGATCTCGCCCGGCATCGGGCGGCTGCCGCCGCCGACGAGGCCGGCCGCGGAGACGCCGTGGTGCGGCGCTCGAAACGGGGGCGCATCGAGCAGCCCGCAGCCGGCCGGCAGTCTCCCCGCCGCGGAATGGATCTTCGTGACCTCAATCGCCTCTTCTCGAGTCATCTCGGGAAGGATGGTCGGCAGGCGCCGCGCGAGCATCGTCTTTCCCGCGCCCGGCGGCCCGACGAGGAGGACGTGGTGTCCGCCGGCCGCGGCGATTTCGAGGGCACGTCGAGCGACGGCCTGGCCGCGCACCTCCGCGAAGTCGCAGGCCGGGATCGCGGAGCGGGGCGTCCGCGCCGGCGTTCGAGGGATTGGCCGCTGGCCCATCAGGTGCGCCACCGCTTCGCCGAGCGAAGCGACGGGCACGACGTCGAGCCCCTCGACGTTCGACGCCTCCGCGGCGTTCGCGGCGGGAAGAACGATCTCCTCGAAGCCCGCCTCCCGCGCCGCGAGCGCGAGGGCGAGCGCTCCTCGGACCGGCCGCGTCTGACCGGAAAGACCGAGCTCACCCAAGAAGACGCGACGCCGCTCGGCCCGCGGGAGAACTCCGACGATCTGACAGAGAGCCACCGCCACGGGCAGGTCGAGCGCCGCGCCGACCTTGCGCCACTCGGCGGGCGCGAGGTTGACGGTTACGGCTCCGGCGGGGAAGGGGAAGCCGCCGTTCTTCAGGGCCGCGCGCACCCGCTCTCGAGCTTCGCGCACGGTCGCGTCCGGCAGGCCGACGATCGTGAAGGATGGAAGGCCGCCGCCGGCGTCGACTTCGACCTCCAGGACGCGGGCGTCGAGACCGTGCAGAGCGGCGGAATGGAGTCGGGCGAGCATCGAACCTCCTCGGTGCGAGGAGGCGCCCGCGGGGGCCGTGAGGACCGGAGAAGCTTACCGGGCCGGGGAGCGCGAATTCAAGACGAGGTCCGCTACCTCGCCTTCGGGGGAATCACGAGGCGATCGCCCGGCTTGATCGCCGGCGACTGCAGGTCGTTGGCGCTCATGAGCGAGTCGACGGTCGTGCCGGTTCGGCGCGCGATCGAGTAGAGCGTGTCGCCGCCCCGAACGCGGTAGCTGCGCGCGGCGGCGGGCGCCGGGGCGGACTTCGATTTCTTCGGGCTCGCCGACGCGACTTTCGGGCCGGCCGCCGTCTCGGTCTTCTTCGCGGGGCTCTTCGCCGCCACGGCCGCGCTCGAGCGGCCCGGGACCACGAGGATCTCGCCGCGCGAGACCTTCGCTCCGACCTGGAGTCCGTTGGCGTCGGCGAGGCGGGCGACTGAGACGCGATACTTGCGCGCGACCGAAGCGAGGGTCTCTCCCTTTCGAACCGTGTGGCGCCGCGGCCCGGGGAGCGGCGCCGTCGGCGCCGAGGCGAAGGCGAGTTGCGCCTGCTCCATGCGGCCGACCGGGACCTTCAGGTCGTATCCCTCGGGCTGGCGCGGCGTGACGCCGGTCTTCAGTTCGGGATTCAGCCGCTCGAGCTCCTCGAGAGGAAGATCCTCGGAGATGGCGATGTCCTTCAAGCGGACGGGGCGGTTCAACTTGACTGTCTCGTATTCGAGCGGAGGCTCGAACTCGAGTTCGAACCCGTAGTGCGCCGGGTTCTTGATGATGAGCGTCGCCGCGATCACTGCCGGTACGTAGTTCTGCGTCTGCGGCTTCAGGAGACCCGAGGCGGCGAGCTGCCAGAAGTCTGTCAGCCCGGTTCTCTCCTGCGCGCGTAGGATCTTTCCTTCGCCCGCGTTGTACGCCGCGAGCGCGACGTGCCAGTCGTGGAAGAGCTCGTAGAGATAGGAGAGGTGCTTCGCCGCGGCGCGCGTCGCTTTCTCGGGGTCGCTGCGCTCGTCGACGACGGCGTTGGTCGTCAGGCCGTACTGCCGCCCCGTACGCGGCATGAACTGCCAGATGCCATGCGCGGCGCGCGGCGACCGGGCGCGCGGCAGGAAGGAGGACTCGATCAGCGCGACCTGGGCGAGGTCGGTGGGAATCCCCTCTTCCTTGAAGATCCGGTGGATCATCGGAACGTAGCGTCCGGACCGGGAAAGCCCGCGGGCGATGATGTCGTGCAGCTGCCCCTGAAAGGTCGCCAGGACCTTCAGGACGGCGTCGTTGACGACGATCGGGATGTCGTAAGTCAGTCCCGGGGCGTCCGACGCGATCGCTTCACGAGCGGTCGAGATCTCCGCGTCGGATGCGGAAGGGGCTTCGAGAGGGGCGAGCTCCGGCGCGAGCGTCCCTTCGCCGGCGGCCGTCTCTTCGGGCGGCGCCGAGAGCGCCTCGTATCGAAGGATCCCCTCGTAGAGGTCGAGCTCGAACGCCAGCCGCTCGGCAGTCGGAGACGCCGCAGCCCCGGCGGGCCGCATCGCCTCGAGCGCTCTCTCGAAGCGGTCGTGCGCGCAGGCGAAATCGCCGGAGAGGGCCGCTTCCCGCCCCTGGGAGAACTGATCCGAGGCGGCTTTCATCGCCCGCTCCTCGGGAGAGGGAGACGGCGCCGTCTTGCGCGCCGCCTTCGGAGCGGTCGCGCAGCCGCCGAGGAGGAGGAGCAGGCCAAAAATCAGACAGTCCTTCCCCCTGCCGCGTGGGCCTCGTTGGATCATTGGAAACTAGGGTAACCCCGCCTTCGGGCCTCCGCAAAGTTCTTTCGACGCGCGGCCTGTCCCTGGAGGAGGACAGCCTCACCGCGCGCTATTTGCCGAAGATGTGGAACTTGAGCGAGAGCAGTAGCTTCTCGAGATCGGGCCTCGTATGCAGCTCGATCGCGAAACTCTTCTGCTGGCCGACTGGGTTCTGCTCCCGGTCCTCGATCTGCAGTCCGATCCGAATTTGATGCCCGCCGGAGAGCTCGCTCTTTGGCACCTGCATCTCGAAGATGCGGCTGATTTCCTTTCGGTGGTTCAGGCTCGATGCGAGCAGGTCGTCGATCGAGACGCCCGTCGTCTCACGACGGACCCGCCGGTCGGTGGAGGGCGGCGCGGCGGTCGCGTCCTTGCGAAGCTTTTCGAGCTCCGCCAGGATGTCGATGTTCGACCGAACCCGGACGTGCTTGACGTCCTCGACGGAAACGGACTCCGGTTCGGAGGCCTGCGCGAAGGACACGTCGGCGATCTCCGGCTCCTCGGCCGCCGCCGGCGTCTCGGGCAGGGGAGAGTCGAGGGAATTCAACGCGTCCTCGAACTCCTGGACCGTCTCGATCGAAGCCGTGCCGAACTCCGTCATCGAGCCGGAGGGCGCCGCGGGCTCGGGTGCGGTCGCGGTCGTCGTCGATTCCAGCTCCTGCTCGAAAGTGATCATCTCCGGCTCGGCGGCGGGGGCGGTGACCTGCGAGAGCTCGTGCAGAATCTCCGGGATCGCGGGCGCCTGCGGCTCGGGAGGCGGAATCGGCGGCGCCTTCTCCGCGACGGTCGCCACGACGGTGGGTCGCGCCGCCGGGCGCTCCTCTCCGAGCATCCGCTTCTTCAAAGATCTCAGCGTGAGGCGCGAGATCGCCTTCAGCGTTTCGAAGACTCCCTGGCCGAGCACGGCGCACGCCTCGTAGGACTCGTAGGAGCGCGCGAGGTTCAGCGTCTCCTCGAGCTCGTCCAAGGTCAGGATGTTCGCGAGGTCCCTCTTGTTGTACTGGAGGACCAGGGGCAGCTCCTCGAGCTTGACTCCGATCTCCGCGAGGTTCGAGCGGAGGTTCTGGAGGCTCTCGATATTCGCTTCCTTCATCGCGCGCTGGGAGTCGGCGACGAAAACGATGCCGTCGACCCCCTTCAGGACGAGCTTGCGGGTCGTGTTGTAGAAGACCTGGCCCGGAACCGTGTAGAGCTGGACCCGGGTCTTGAACCCGCCGATGACGCCCACGTCCAGGGGGAGAAGGTCGAAAAAGAGAGTCCGGTCGGTTTCCGTCTCGAGAGAGACCATCTCCCCGCGGGAGCCCGGAGCCGTCCGCCCGTAGATGTGATGGAGGTTGGTAGTCTTCCCGCACAGACCAGGACCGTAGTAGACGATCTTGGCCGCCATCTGCATGGTGGCGTAGTTGAAGAAGACCATGGCGCGATTATGCGCCCTTCGGGCGCGTGAAAACCCTCGAAATTGTAGCATCGGAGCCGCGCGCGGCCGGCTTCCGACGGCGTTTCGCGAAGGCCTTGCGGCTCGCGGTCGAAGTCGACATTCCGAGGACCTTTCGGATCTCCGCTTCGCGACCGCGTCCCGCGGTCGAGTCCAGGATCTCGCGCGCCAGGCGGCGATAGAGCTCGAGAAAGTCGGCGCGTCCCGCGGCCGCCACGCGATGCGCGCGGACCGTGTCCGCGTCCCGACGCGCGATCGGTCCGGTGAAAGCCTCCCGAAAGGGGCGGCTCGACGCGGCGGTGGCCGCCTCCGCGGCGAGCCGCGAAAGGGCGGCGCGCGCCCGGCGTTCGGGAAGGCCCGCGTCCACCGCGGCGCGACACGCGATCGAGAGAAGCGCGGCAGTTCCTCCGGCCGCGAGCGTGGCCGCGGCGTGGTAGAGGGGCTTCGATTCCGTCCGGATCCGATGCCCGTCCGCCCCGAGGGCCGCGGCGATCTTCGCTCCCGCCGCCATCGCGGACGCCTGACCTTCCAGGGCGACGAGGGCTCCCTTCCAGTCCTCTCGAGAGTCCCCCGCGAACGCGCGGAGCGGATGGATCGATCCGAGCGCGGCCCCGCCGCGGCCCAGGGGCGAAAGGATCGAGGCCGGAAGCGCGCCCGAAAGGTGGAAGGCGAAACGGCAGCGGATCCGGCCGGCGAGCCGGCGCGCGACCGCCGCGATGGCGTCGTCGGGCACGGCGAGGACGAGGATCCCGCATTCGGAAGGGAGTCGGCCGAACGTCGAGCCCCGCGTTCCGAGGCGCGCGGCGGCGCGGCGGGCCGATCCGGCGGTCCGCGAGGCGACGCCCGTGAGCTCGCCTCCCGCGGCGACCCAGGATCGCGCGAGCGCCATGCCGGCGCGGCCCGGACCGACGAGGAGGAGCGGAGAGTCGAGGATGCTCCCTCTCGGCACCGGCGAAGTCTATTCGGTCCGGCGTCGGCGAGCGTCCCCGCAGCCGGCTCTCGGAATCCCAAATTGCTGCGTCCGCGGAGGTTTCGCGCCCGCCGCCGACAGCTCCTATTGACGGACGCCGGAACTGCCGCTACCGTGTTTTCTGGCACTCGGATTGCGGGAGTGCCAGGGAGACGAGGGAGACCGTGATTCCGAACCTCGACAACCGGAGCCGGGCGATCCTGCGGGAGATCATCCGGGTGCACGTGGACACGGGCCTGCCCGTCTCCTCGCGCACGCTCTCCAAGTCGAGCCGGTTCGGGCTGTCTCCCGCCTCGATCCGCAACATCATGGCGGATCTGACCGACAGCGGGTTCCTGACGCAGCCGCACACCTCTGCGGGACGCCTGCCGACCGACCAAGCCTACCGCCTCTACATCGACGAGCTCATGCGGCATCGCAGAGTCGCCGTGGATCTTCGGGAGCAAGTGGATTCGGATCTCGCCTTGGCGGGCGGGGACATCACCCGACTCTTTCAGGCGACCTCCCGCCTGCTCGCGGAGCTGGCCGACGAGGTGGGTTTCGTCGTCGCGCCGGACGCTCTCCACACGGTCGTCAAGAGTCTGCGATTCCTCGGAGTTGCCCCCCGTAAGATCCTGGTCGTGCAGGTCAACGAGCCCGACGTCGTCGTCTCGCGCGTGATCGAGACGGACGCCGAGTACTCGAGCGCCGAGCTCGAGGCGGCGAGCGATCGTCTGACGCGCGAGCTCGGCGGCAAGACGATGCACGAAATCCGCCAGAAGCTCCTGGACGACCTCTCCGAGGAGCAGGCGGAGTTCGACCGGGTCTTCGAATGGGCGCGCGGGCTCGCCCGCAAGGCGCTCGAAAAGCAGAAGTCGGAGGATCACATCTACGTCGACGGAACCGCACGGCTGCTCGACAAGCCCGAGTTCTCCGACGTCGAGACGATGAAGCGCGTGCTCCACAGCTTCGACGAGAAGGCGCGGCTGCTCTCGCTCTTCGCCCGCTACCTCGAAGCCCCGGGTACTTGCGTCGTCCTCGGATCCGAGGAAGCGCTCACGGAGGATCCTCGTCTCTACGCGGTCTTGACCTCGTACCGATCGGGAGAGACACTGACGGGAATGCTCGGAGTCATGGGGCCCGCGCGGCGCGAGTACCCCCGGGTGATTCCGGTGGTCGAGCTGCTCGGCCGGGCCTTGTCGGACCGGCTCGACCGGCGTGAATCGGCTCCGGAAGAAGTGGACAAAGAATGAGCGATCGCGACGACCGTCGCCCGACGACCGCTCCGGAAGACGAGGACACGATCGAGGTCCGGGACTCGGGGGAGAGCCTCGAGGAAGCGCTCGCCGAAGAGGAGCGATCCGCGATTCTCGCCGCCGAGCAGAAGCTCGCCGCCCTCGAGCGCGATCTCGCGGACTTGAAGGACCGGCACGTGCGGAAGCTCGCCGAGCTCGAGAACATCCGTAAGCGGAGTGAGCGCGAGAAGCGGGAGAACTTCAGGCACGCGCTCTCCGACCTCGCGCGCGACTTCCTGCCGATTCTCGATAACCTCGAGCGGGCGATGGCGCACGCCTCGGCCGAGGAGCGGCAGAGCCACTTCGGCCAGGGGATCGGCCTGATCCGCCGGCAGCTCATGGACCTCTGGCGCCGGCACGGCCTGGAGGAAGTCGACACCAACGTGCCTTTCGACCCGAATCGGCACGAAGCGGTCGCCACCGAGATCACGAACGAGGTTCCGCCGAACACCATTCTGGACGTGCTCCAGAAGGGGTACGTGCTTCAGGACCGCCTGGTCCGCCCCGCCGTCGTCAAGGTCGCCGTCCGCGAGCGCGACCAGACGAACGGCTCGCGCGGCGAGGGGAACTGAGGCGCCCACCCGCGCAAAACGGGCTCTTTCACCGCTCCGGAGTAGAATGACGGGCTAGAGACGGCCGGAACAGGCCTCCGGCCAGCGCTTTCGGGAAATCCAGGAGGCTTTACTTGGGCAGGATCCTCGGAATCGACCTCGGTACGACCAACTGCTGCGCGTCCGTCGTGGAAGGGGTCACTCCGCAGGTTCTGACCAACCGCGAGGGGAGCCGCACGACTCCCTCGATCGTCGGATTCACCGAAGACGGCGAGCGCCTCGTCGGTCAGATCGCCAAGCGTCAGGCGATCACAAATCCGATGAACACGGTCTTCGCCGTCAAGCGCCTCGTCGGACGCAAGTTCGACGCCGAGGAGACGCAGCACGCCCGGGAAGTCCTCCCATACGAGATCGTGCGGGCCGTCAACGGCGACGTGAAGATCCGGGCCCGCGGCCGCGAATACAGCCCGGAGGAGATCTCGGCTTTCATCCTCAAGGAGATCAAGGAGTTTTCCGAAGAGATCCTGGGCGAGGAGATCACCGAGGCGATCATCACCGTGCCCGCGTACTTCGACGACGCGCAGCGCCAGGCGACGCGCGATGCCGGGCGGATTGCAGGCCTCGAGGTGCTTCGGATCATCAACGAGCCGACCGCCGCGTCTCTCGCCTACGGCCTCGAGCGAAAGGGGAGCGAGATCGTCGCCGTCTACGACCTGGGCGGCGGCACCTTCGACATCTCGATCCTTCAGCTGGGCGACGGCATCTACGAGGTCAAGGCGACCGCGGGGGACACGTACCTGGGCGGCGAAGACTTCGACAAGAAGATCATGGA
>Ga0075423_10006388_pt1 | contig 11070 bp, 10 predicted proteins | sample SoiMethybrSBSTD2_FD_80114 | JGI IMG/M metagenome (GOLD analysis project Ga0075423, IMG submission 80114) | Bulk soil microbial communities from a Populus tree surrounding site in Tennessee, USA - Soil MetaG P. TD hybrid SBSTD2 | ecosystem: Environmental > Terrestrial > Soil > Tree plantation...
ACTGGCCGATCGGATTCCGGGAGGCGGCGTGATGCGGCTCACGCTCGTGCATCCCGCGGTCGGGCGGCGCCTTGGCGTCGATTACATGCGCACCTGGCAGATGGAGCCGCTGCCGATCGCCGTGCTCGCCGCGCTCACGCCTAAGGATGTGTCGATTGCATTCTACGACGATCGCATGGAAGCGATCGACTTCGACCGGCCGACCGATCTGGTTGCGATTCCGGTTGAGACCTACACGGCCAAGCGCGCCTATCAGATCGCGAGCGAGTTCCGGCGCCGCCGTGTGCCGGTCGTGATGGGCGGCTTCCATGCGACGCTGATGGCCGACGAGGTCAAGGACTACGCCGAGACGGTCGTGGTCGGCGAGGCCGAGGAGCTCTGGCCGCATGTGATCGAGGATGCGCGGACAGGGCGACTCAAGCCGGTCTATCAATCCAACAGCCAGCCCGATCTCGGCCAGGTACGCTACGACCGCTCGCTGTTTCGGGGCCGCCGCTATCTGCGCCTTGGACTGGTCGAAACCGGCCGTGGCTGCCGCTTTCCGTGCGACTTCTGCGCCGTGCAGACTTTCTTTCAGCGCACCGCACGTCATCGTCCAATCGATGCCATCGTGTCGGAGATCGCGAGCCTCAAGAACGAAAAGAAGCTGTTCTTCTTCGTCGACGACAACTTCGCGGCCGATCTATCGTTCGCGCGCGAGCTCGCCGAGGCGCTGGCGCCGCTGGGCATCCGCTGGGTCACCCAGATGAGCATCAATGCGGCGCATGACGAAGCGTTCCTTGCCGCGCTCGCGCGCGCCGGCTGCAGCGGCGTGCTGATCGGCTTCGAAAGCCTCGATGAAGGCGTGCTGCGCGCGATGAAGAAGCGCTTCAACACCATGCGTGGCGGCTACACCGCCGCGCTCGCAAACCTGCGCCGCCACGGCATTCGCGTCTACGGCACCTTCGTGTTCGGCTACGACGGCGAACGCGCCGACGCTTTCGACGAAGCGGCCGAGTTCGCGATGGACCATCGCTTTTATCTCGCCGCCTTCAATCACTTGACGCCATTTCCAGGTACGCCCCTGTTCGCGCGGCTCAAGCGCGAGGGCCGGTTGCTCTATGAACGCTGGTGGCTCGACGAGCGCTACGGCTACAATGGCATCCCGTTTCAACCCAAGACCATGGCGCCGGACGACATCCGGCAAGGCTGCCTGCGCGCGCGCCGTCGCTTCTACACCTGGAACAGCATCGTACGGCGCGCGTTCGATCCGGTGAACCGCGCGGACGCCTTCATGTTTCGCAATTTTTTCGCGATCAACGGCATGCATCGCATCGAGGTGAGCAAGCGCGACCACTTTCCGTTGGGAGATCCGGCTTGGAACGGACCGTTGCTGAAAGCGGCGTGAGCGACCGCGAGATCGTCGTTGGGCCCATCCGCTACGCGGTCGCCGGCCGCGCGGACGACGCGGAACTGCGCGAGCTCCTGCGCAGCAATGCGACGGACGGATGGATCCGCCTTGCATTCGCCCGCGAGCCCGACGCCTTTGCGGCCGCAGCCATCATGGGTCCGCTCCATGGTTATATCATCACGCGCGACCTGCGCACGCACGAGCCGGTCGGGATGTGCGAGTGGTCGGCGCGCGAGTGCTTCATCGACGGCGAGCCGCGAATGCTCGCCTATCTGGGCGCGCTGCGGGTTGCGCCGCGCTATCGCCACCGGCTCAGCATCCTCAAGGGCGGCTTCACCGCCGTGCACCAGTTATTGCACGACGAGCGCGCGACGCCCTACGCGCTGACCGCGATCGCTGCCGACAATCATGTCGCGATGCGCCTCCTCGGCGCCAACTTGGCAGGACTGCCGAGCTATCGTCCGATCAAATCGTTTTCGACTTTCGCGCTGCGGCCGCGTAGCACATCAGCGCGGCCCGCTGTCGAGCGCGCGCAAACGGATGACCTTCCGGCGATCGCAGACTGCCTCGACCGCTCCTATCGGGATTACCAGTTCGCGCCGGTCTGGCGCGCCCGCGACCTTGCCGATCCCAAGCTCTGCCCGGGATTGAAGGCTGAGGATTTCCTCGTTGTGCGTCGCGGCCCCGACATCGTGGCCTGTCTGGCGCTGTGGGACCAGAACGCCTTCAAGCAGACAATCGTGGATGGCTATGCGGGACGGCTCTCGCGTCTGCGGCCCGCGATCAATCTCGCGGCGCCGCTGCTGCGCACCCCGCGTTTGCCCGCAGCCGGAGAGGCGCTGCAGCAGGTCTATCTCTCCCACCTCGCCATCCCGGATGACGACGGCGACACGTTCCATGCTCTCGTCGATGCCGCGCTAGCGGAGGCCCTGCGGCGCGGCCACACGCTCGCTCTCCTCGGCTTGGCTACACGTCATCCGCTCGCAGACTGGCTCAGGCGCCACTATCGCCCGCGCGAGTACCGGGCCTGGCTGCACCTCGTGCAATGGAATAGTGCGGACAAAGCGCAGCCCGATGCTCGGCTGCAAGATGTGCGTTTGCCGGACGCGCGCCTGCCGCATGTCGAGATCGCGGTCCTCTGATGCGACACATCACCTTCTTGCGGCCGGCCCTTGGCGAAGGCTTCTCGGCCGATGCCATGACGCCGCTGGTATTCGCGATCCTCAAGGCCCGCACACCCAGCACGATCGCGACCACCATGATCGACGAGCGGGTCGAGCCTCTCCGCATGGTGTCGACCGATCTCGTTGCCATGACGGTCGAGACCTTCACGGCGCGTCGCGCCTACCAGATCGCGGCACAGTATCGCCGCGCCGGCGTGCCGGTGGTGATGGGTGGGCATCATCCCTCGATGCTGCCCGAGGAATCCCTGCAGCATGCCGACGCGGTCGTGGTCGGCGACGCCGAAGGCGCCTGGGAGGAGGTGCTGGCTGACGCCGCCGTCGGTCACCTCAAGCGGCTCTATCGCGCCAAGCCCGGCGACGGCGGCGCACCCGTTTACGACCGCAGCATCTTCGCGGACCGCCGCTATGCCCCGATTTCGCTGGTCCAGGCCGGCCGCGGCTGCCGCTTCGCGTGCGATTTCTGCTCGATCCACGCCTTCTACGGCACCTACCGGGCGCAGCGTGAACCCGACGATATCGCTGCCGAGATGCGCTCGCTGCCGCGGCGGCGGCTCGTGTTTTTCGTCGACGACAATCTCTATTGGCGGCGTGACGCTTTCGAGGCGCTGATGCATGCGCTTATTCCGCTCAAGATGCGCTGGTGCTGCCAGATCACGATTGACGTGGCGAGGGACGACGCGCTCCTAGACCTGATGGCACAGGCCGGCTGTGCGCTGGCGCTGATCGGCTTCGAATCGCTCGAGCGCGACAGTCTCGTGGCCATGCGCAAGAAATGGAACGGAGTCGCCGGCAGCTATCAGGACGTCATCCGCCGCTTCCACGCCCGCGGCATCATGATCTACGGCACCTTTGTGTTCGGCTATGATGCCGACACGCCGGCGAGCTTCGACCGCGCCGCCGCGTTTGCACGTGAGCAGTCGCTGTGCATCGCCAATTTCAATCCGCTCACCCCGATGCCGGGCACCGGCCTCTATGATCGCCTGCGCGACGAGGGTCGCCTCCTGCGCCAGGCTTGGTGGCTCGACACTTCGTATCGCTATGGCGACACCATCTTTGCGCCGCGCCGCATGTCGCCCGAGGATTTGCGCGAAGGCCCGATGCGCGCGCGACGCGCCTTTTACTCCTGGCCTTCGATCGCCGAGCGCGCGTTGCGTGGCGCGCCGAAATGGTGCTCACCCGTGAAGGTTGGCACCATGCTGCTCGCCAACGTCATCTCCCGTCGCGAGATCGCGCGCAAGCAGGGCCGGCCGCTGGCGGCGGGCGCGCCGGTCGAACTGGTCGAGGCGGCGTCGTGAAGCTCACGCTGATCAAACCAACGATCGGACGCATGACCCACAGCCTCTATGTGGACGAGGCGCGCATGGAGCCGCTGAATCTCGGCGTCCTCGCTGCGCTCACGCCTGAGGATGTCGACGTCGTCATGTACGATGACCGCATGGAGCCGATCCCCTATCACGAGCCGACTGACCTGGTCGCCATCACGGTCGAGACCTATACGGCGCGCCGCTCTTACGAGATCGCCGACGAATATCGCCGCCGCGGCGTGCCAGTGGTCATGGGCGGCTTCCAGCCGACCTTCGTGCCGGAGGAATGCGCCGCCCATGCAGACTCGATCTTCGTGGGTGACGCCGAGACCGCCTGGGCGACTGTGATCGAGGACGCTCGCCGCGGCGCGCTCAAGAAGCGCTACGACGCCAAGCCCGGCCGTCCACAGAGCGGCGTGATCACGCGCCGCGACATCTACAAGGGTAAAGGCTATCTGCCGATCAGCCTCTTGCAGTTCTCGCGTGGTTGCCGCTTCGTCTGCGACTTCTGCGCGGTCACCAAATATTTCGACAAGAAGCACTACCTGCGTGCGATCGACGAAACGCTGCAGGAGGTCGCAACCGCCGACCATCGGCTCTTGTTCTTCGTCGACGACAACATCGCCTCCAATCGTGTGGCGCTCAAGGAGCTCTGCCGCGCACTCATTCCCATGCGGGTCAACTGGGTGAGCCAGGCCTCCCTTGACGTGACCTCCGATCGCGAGGCGATGCAGCTGATGGTCGATGCCGGCTGCCTCGGTCACATCATGGGCTTCGAGTCGATCACCCGCGCCAGCATCAAGGAGGCGAAGAAATCGCCCAACATGCCGAAGTTCGACCAGTATGCGACCCAGATCCGCATCCTGCGCGAATACGGGCTGCAGACCTGGGCGGCGTTCACGCTCGGCTATGACCACGACACCGTCGACTCGGTGCGCGCGACGCTCGACTTTGCACTCGAGAACCGCTTCACCTTCGCGGCCTTCAACATCCTGATGCCCTATCCGAACACGCCGCTCTACGAGCGGCTCGCGCGCGAAGGCCGCCACCTCTATGACGGGCAGTGGTGGCTGCACCCGAAGTATCGCTTCAACGATGCGTCCTTCGTACCGGCCCGCATGACGCCCGATGAGCTGACAGCGGTCTGCTACGAGGCGCGCAAGGCCTTCAACCGCATTCCGGCGCTGCTGTGGCGGTTCTCGGACCTCAAGACCAACATGCGAACCATCCGGAGAATGTCGACCTTCTGGCGTTTCAATCCGGTGTTCCGCCGCGAGGTCTTCAAGAAGCACGGCATGCTGTTCGGCCATTTCGGCCATTGCTGAGGCGCGGGAGCTTGTGATGCGACGCGCGTTCGAGACCTATCAATATGTCGCTCCGGCGCTGCTGACGCCGCTCGCCGGCTGGCTGTGGTGGCAGCACTACAACGGCCATGTTGCGCTTGCCGCGATCGCACTGCTCGTGCCGATCGCCTACGCCTATATCGTGCCGGGCATCGGCACCAACCTGCTGCAGGTCTGGGAGTTCGACACGCGGCTGCGGCTCGGCCGCTTTCGGCCGCATCATGGTTTTGTGTTCGGCAGCGCCACCGCCATGCTGGTGCTGCTCGCAATCGGCGCGCCGGCGGGGAATCCGACGATGCTTGATGTGCTGGCTCGCGGCATGGCCGTGGCCGGCGTTCTTGGCGTCGTGAACTGGCTCTACGACGCGCTCGCAATCCGCGCAGGCTTTCTCAAAGTCTATAACCAGCCCTGGGCCGACGGGCGCGACGCCTGGTCGATCGCGAGCGACTACGCGCCCTGGTTCTTCGGCGGCTTTGGTCTGATCTATGCCGCCGGTCTGAAGCTCGCGGAAGGCGCCCTGCTCGCGGACCCGGAAACGAGCCGGGCTGTCGCCGTCGGTCTAGCCATTCTCGCGGCCACGCTGACGCTGCCGACCCTCGGCTATGTGATCCAGTCCTATGCGCGGCACGGCCACCACGGCTGCCGCCCCATCCCACGCGCGGAGCCATCATGACCCGCTGGCTTGATCCCGAAGCCATCGAGCGGCTCGCAGCCGATCCGGCGCGCCGCATGCAGATGCGTCCGCTCGACGCAATCGATCTGAGTAAGCCGTTCGTTCCGGAGAACTATACCCAGCTCTACTACACGCCGGTCTATCACAGTCTGCATCGCGAGCATCGGCTGCGCTACAATCAGCTCTTCGGCGTGCGCATCAATGAATACATCATGATGCTCGAGGCCGACCTGGTCGAGCGCCTGCTTCTGCCCTTGCGGCGGCGTCCTGAAGTGGCGCGCGAGCCCGCGCTGCTGCGCTGCATCGACACTATGATCGAGGAGGAGAAGCATCATTTCCAGTGCTTCGCCGCGCTCAACCGCGCCTGTTTCCCGGCGCTCTACGCCGATGGCGACCGCTACTTCTCCGATCTGCCGCGGCTGCCGCGCGCCCTGTTCGCGATGGTTGGACTGCTGACCGGCTGGCTCGCCTTCGCGCTCTGGTACCTGATGGCGATGGAGGAATCCTCGACCGCGCTCGCGCGCGACCTTGCCCGCAATCCGACGACCGAGACGCTCGGCGAAATCGAGCCCGCATTCGCGGCGCTCCACCGCGAGCACATGAAGGACGAGCTGCGCCACCTGCAGGTCGACGGCATCCTGGCCGATCTTTGCCTCGCCCGCGCCGGCCGTGCCACCCGCGCACTCAACGCCACGCTGTTCAAGGCGATGCTCGGCGTCGTCACCCGGCCGACCCGTGCGGGCTCGGGCGTCAGGGTGATCCGTGAGCTCGTGCGCCAGATGCCCGAGCTGTCCTGGCGCCAGAAGGAGATGACCCGCGCCGTGCTTGCGCTGCGGAACGACGAGGCCTTTCAGCGCAGCCTCTTCAACCGCGCCGCGATGCCGCTGACCTTCGGCGTGTTCGATGCCTCGCCCGAGCTCGCAACACTCACAAAGCGCATGGTGGGCTATGACCGTCGCTGACCAGGGCGCTCCGCCGCTGACCTTCTATACGCTCGCGCTCAACTATCTGCCCCTCGTGCAGCTCATCACCGGCGCTACCCTCGTCACCACCCAAGCGGCCTCGCCTGTCGCATTCGTCGCTGGCGCGCTCGCCTGGATCTATCTCGTGCCGCCGCTCGCCTGTCGGCTTGCGCTGCTTCTGTTCGGCAGGCCGCACGGCCGCGCGCTCACCCAGCGCGACCGCGCCTACAAGGTGTGGTGGTTCACCTATCAGTGGCAGGTGCTGTTCAATCGCCTGCCCTGGCTCGACGAGATCCTGCGGCTCGTGCCCGGCCTCTATGCGCTGTGGATTTTTCTCTGGGGCGGGCGCGCCAGTCCGCTGGTCTACTGGGCGCCGGGCGCGCTGGTCATCGACCGGCCGCTGCTGGTGGTCGAGCGCGGCGCCGTCATCGGCGCGGGCGCCGGGCTCTCGGGCCATTCCGGAACGCTCGCTTCCGACGGCTCCTTCCGCATCGACATCGGGACCGCGCATATCGGAAGCGGCGCGATCATGGGCGTGCGCTCTGGCCTCTCGGCCGGCGAGCTTGCCAGCGGCCAGATGCTGCCCGCGGGCCGCATGATCAAGCCGTTCACCCGCTGGGACGGAAAGACCAGGCACGCGCTCAGCCCCGGAGGCGACAATGCCTGATGCGGCCGCGTCGCTGCCGATCCCGACAAGGCTCAATCTCATCATTGCGGTCGCCGCCATCACGGTCGCAGTCGCGTGCCTCTGGTCGGCCGCGCATGCGCCGCACTGGAGCATCCTGGTGCTTGCGGCCTTCGTGTTCTCGTTCGCCAACAACACTATCTTCTCGCTGCAGCACGAATGCGTGCACGGCACGTTTCATTCCAGCCGCCGTGTCAACGAGATGGCGGGCGTGCTGTTCGCAGCATTCTTTCCCACCGCCTTCGCGATCCAGCGCATCAGCCATTTCGGACATCATCGCCGCAATCGCAGTGATCTCGAGCTGTACGACTATTATCTGCCCCACCAGTCGCGCTGGCTGAAGACCTATTGGATCTATTGCCTGCTCACCGGCTCCTATTGGGCGATCATTCCGGTCGCGGTCCTGGTGTATCTCGCCTGCCCGTTCCTGTTTCGCGCCAAGGCGTTCCAGAATGGGCCGGCGAAGTGGTGGGGCTTTCAGGAATTCGTGCGCGATATCGCGGCCGCGCCGATCGGCCGTGTCTGGCCACAAGCCCTGTTCACATCCCTGCTTCAGCTCGCGCTGTGGTACGCGCTCGGCCTCGACGCGGTGACTTGGCTCGTCTGCTACTGGGCATTCGGGCTCAACTGGAGCTCGCTGCAATACACCGACCATGCCTGGAGCGTCCGCGACGTGCGCGAGGGCGCCTGGAACCTGCGCTTCTGGCCGATAACCCAGGTGATCTTTCTCAACTACAATCTCCACCTCGCGCATCATCGCGAGCCCGACATCCCGTGGACACAACTGCCCGGGCGCGTGCGAGCCGAAGACCCCAATCCGTCGTTCTGGTCGATCTACGGCTCGCTCTGGCTCGGCCCCCGTCCAGCACCTGAGCCGACGCCGCAATCGCCAGCGTTGGAGCCGCGAGCATGAGCGGGCGGCCGCTGAGCATTCCGACCTGGAAGCGGCTTTGGACCGGCATTATGGGTGCACTTATCGTGTCGCTCGCGTTCTTCCCGATCTATATCGGCGGCAGCATGAGTACGGGCATCCTCGGCCATCGGCTGCATCTCTACGCGGCCTTTGAGCTTGCACTGCCGTTCTGGCCAGCGATGATCATCGCCTACCTTTCCATGTTCGCGCTGTTCCTGCTGCCGGCCTTTCAGCTCGACGAGAGCGAGCTCTGGGCATTGGTGCGGCGGCTTGTCGTCGCCAGCATCCTGGGTGGCTTGGTCTTCCTCGTGCTGCCATCCGAGGTTGGCTTCGCCGAGCACACCGGCGCAGGTCGCTGGCAGCCGCTTTTCGATATGATCTACGCTGTCGACGGTCGCGCCAATGCGGCACCGTCGTTCCATGTCATCTACACCAGCTCGATCCTGCTCGCGCTCATGGACGTGGCCGCGCCAAAGCTCCGCATGCTCTACGCGCTCTGGCTCGTTGTCGTCTGCGCCTCGACCGTGCTCACCCACCGGCATCATCTTCTCGATGTTGCCAGCGGGCTCACCATCGCGCTTGCGGTCCGACGGCTGAGTCTTCGACGACCCGCAACGTCCTCAAGATCGTCTTCCTGCATTGGAGTGACCCAATGAAATCGATCGCCTCAGCTGCCGCAGTGTTCCTGTTCGCTATCACAGCCGCGGTCGCGCAGGTGGGTCCGCAGGAGGCCGATCACGCGGCACTGCGCAAGCTCAAGGACGACGTCCTCACCGCCATCAATAACCGCAACCTCGCGGCCGTGGACACCATGCTGCACAAACCCTTCCTCTCCACCGTGATCACGCAGGAGAGCTTCAACGAGACCGGCAAGCTGCGGGGCTGGTTCGACAGTCTCTTCTCGCGGCCGCTGCTGCGCCTGCGGCACTTCAATATCCAGGCCGAGGCCGACGAGATGGCACAGATCTACACCGGCACGTTTGCGGTCGCACGTGGCTCCACCAAGGAGCGCTACGAGCTCGCCGACGGCCGCGGCTTCGATTTCGACGGCCGCTGGACCGCGACTGCCATCAAGGACAACGGACAATGGAAGGTGCTCGCCATCCACGCCGGCACGAATTTCCTGGATAACCCAGTGATCAATGCCATCGAGCGACATACGATGACCGTCGCCGCAATCGGCACCTTCGCGGGCGCAGTTGTTGGCTTCCTGCTCGGATTCTTCATTCGGCGCAGGCGGACCGGGACGGCCTAACGAGAGCACCCCCACCATTGCTGGTCTATACCCGCGCTGCCTGGATGATCCGCCAGATCCGCTCCGGCGTCGCCGGCATCGGCACATCGGTGACGCGGTAAGACGAAAGCGCATCGACTATCGCGTTGATGATCGCGGCCGGAGCGCCAACATTGCCGGGCTCACTGCCACCTTTGACTCCCAACGGATTGAGCTTAGTCGGGACCGGGCGGGTGCCACTGACTATATCGGGCATGTTGTCGGCACGAGGCATCGCGTAGTCCTGGAACGACCCTGTTATCAATTGTCCAAAGCCGCGCTGGTAGACTACCTGCTCCAGCAGCGTCTCGCCCAAACCCTGCGCGGTGGAGCCGTGCAGCTGCCCCTCCAAAGTCAGCGGATTGATCACCGTCCCCACATCATCGACCGCGGTGAGCTTCACAACTGTGACAGCGCCCGTGTCGGTATCAACTTCAACCTCGCAGATCATGCAGCCGTTCGGAAACGTGAAGGGACCGGGATGCGTGCCCGCACCGTCAAGACCAATGCCGAGCTCGGGCGGTAGCCCCATCCCCTGATATGATTTCTTTGCAACCTCCTTGAAGGCAACCGCCCGGTCAGTTCCCTTGACATAGAACTGCCCGCCCTTGAAATCGATGTCCTCCTCCGACGCCTCCAGCATCAAGCCGGCGAGGCGCTTCCCTTTTGCAACCACAACATCCGCCGCCATGAGCAGCGCAGAGCCGCCGGTGCTCATGCTGCGCTGAGAAAACGTGCCGCGGCCGAACAGAACCTTGTCGGTGTCGCCCTGAAACAGCATCACGTTCTCGGGTTTCACACCGAGCCATTCGTTGATCATTTGGGCAAAGGCTGTTTCGTGGCTTTGGCCGTGAGAATGGGTGCCTACGTGCAGTGCGATGGCGCCATTCGGCGCCACCCGGATTTCCATCCGCTCGGATTGATTGCCTGCTCGCTGGCAATGTAGTGCCAAGCCGATGCCTCGGCGGACGCCGCGTCGCTCGCTGTCGACACGCCGCTCGGGAAAGCCGGACCAATCCGCGAGCGCGAGCGCCTGATCGAGCACTTTTTCGAACTCGCCACAGTCATAGACCAGCCCACCGGCCGTCTTGTGCGGCATCGCACTCGGCGCAATGAGATTGCGCCGCCGCATGTCCACGACGTCGATCCCCAATTCCCGTGCAGCCTTGTCGACCAGGCGCTCCATGACGAAGCTGGCTTCCGGCTTTGCGGTGCCACGATATGACGCTGTCATCACCGTGTTGGTGAACACCGCTTTGACGACGACATGCATCAAGGGCACGAGGTAGGTGCTGCTGAGGCTGTTGGTGGCGTTGTTCGGCGCACTGCCGGCCGTGGCGCTG
>Ga0075423_10006390_pt1 | contig 11067 bp, 16 predicted proteins | sample SoiMethybrSBSTD2_FD_80114 | JGI IMG/M metagenome (GOLD analysis project Ga0075423, IMG submission 80114) | Bulk soil microbial communities from a Populus tree surrounding site in Tennessee, USA - Soil MetaG P. TD hybrid SBSTD2 | ecosystem: Environmental > Terrestrial > Soil > Tree plantation...
GTGCCGGCCAGCCAGCGCGCGACGCTCTTGCTGCTGACCTGGAGGGCCGCAGCGAGGGAGTCGATGTCGTGGCCGGCTCGCAACATCGCGCGCCGCAATCGTTCGTTCACCATGCCGTCATTTCCTACTTGGCGCATCTTCTTGCAAGTTGACGACTGAACCTGGGCGAGACCAGCTTCCACACCATCACCGTCTGGCGCGACCAGGCCACCAACACCGCCGAGACCCTCACCAAGGGCGCCCGGGTGATCGTGGTCGGCCGGCCCAAGCAGCGCACCTGGACCGACCAAGACGGCACCGACCACCAGGTCACCGAGGTCGACGCCGAGGAGGTCGGCCCCTCGCTGCGCTGGGCCACCGCCACCCTGACCCGCACCAACGCCCGTAAGCCGAGCGCCCCGTCGCCGGCCTAGCGGCACTGTCCCGGGAGAGGGGCGCGAACCCTGCGGGCAAGCCGGACGCGCCCCCTCCCCCAACACCACCCCAAGGAGGTGGCCCTGATGTTCTACACCACCCCAACCGACGACGGCGCCATGACCGTCACCTGCGACACGTGCTTTGAGTCGGTCGGCTGCCCCGACCCCTACGCGGCCGCCACCGCCATCACCCACCACCACTGCGACCCGGACGCGGCCATCCCCGGGCCCGACGACCGCGGTCCCGCACCCGACCAGGAGCAGCCGGCGCTGCACTTGGTGGCCGGCCTGTGGGTCGCCTCCTGCCCGGCCTGTGGGTTCCAGCTGGCCAGCGCCCAAAGCCAGGCCGCTGCGAACGCCGGGCCGCCCGCACCCGCTGCCCGGTCTGCCATGAGGTGGCCTGATGCCCAGGATCACCATCCATGTCGGCGGCCGCGAGCCGCTCCGCACCACCATCAGCAAGGGCACGCCGCTCGGCTTGCTTAGCACCGACGCCATCGTCTACGTCGGCCAGGTCAGCATCACCGGGCGGCCAGCCGCGCTGCGGGCGCTGGCCGACGCCCTGGTCGAGGCCGCCGGGATGGCCGAGGCCTACGACGCCGACCCCGATGGCTGGAACCAGCGCGAACAAGCCAAGCGTGAGGCCGACCGTTGACCGACCCCGCTGCAGCGGCCCAGGGCCAGCCCGGGGCCGCCCCAGCGCGAGCCGGGCTGGGCAGCCGCCGCCACAGCGAGCACCCGGCCCGCCCACATCAGGAAGGAGAAGCCCCTGATGCATCAGCCAGCCAACCACACCACCCCGAACGGGGCGGCCAGCCTGCTGGTCGCCGCCCTGGAGCACGCCTGGCAGACCATCCGCAGCCGCCACCCCGAGGTCCCCGAGGCGGTGCTGGTGGTCGCCTCCGGCGCCGAGGGGAAGCGTCTGAATCTCGGCCACTTCGCCCCCCACCGCTGGCAGGTGAACGGCGCCGATCGCCACGAGGTCCTGGTCGGCGGCGAAGGCCTCCAGCGCGGCCCCCTGGAGGTGCTCGGCACCCTACTGCACGAGGCCGCCCACGGGCTCGCCCAAGCCCGTGGCGTCCAGGACACCAGCCGCCAGGGCCGCTACCACAACCGCCGCTACGCCCAGCTCGCCGAAGAACTCGGCCTGAACGTCACCAGCATCCAGCCGATCGGCTGGTCCGCCACCACCGTGCCTGTCCCAACTGCTGACGCCTACGCCCGCCAGCTCGAGGACCTCGCCGCCGCGCTGGTGCTGTGGCGCCGCCAGGAGCACCGCATCAGCGCCGGCCCCCGCTCCCGCAACCTGCTCGCCGCGGCCTGTCATTGCGGCCGCCGCATCCGCGTCGCCAGAGCAACCCTGGCCGAGGCGCCCATCCTCTGTGCCGCCTGCCAGCAACCCTTCCAGCCCGCCGACCCCGACGAAGGCAGCAATTGACACTTAACAGCGTGTTGCTGAAAGGACTCGCCCGGATGCTCCAGCCAGCGAACTGGTCCCTCGACGGGTCCAGAGGCGGACCTGCCGACACTGTCAGGCAGCCCCGGGAGATGGCCGGCGCGGCAAGCGGGAGCGGCGATGGCCACCGTTCAGGTAGCGGTGGGCGTGGAGGCCGGTCGGTGGCGCGTGTGGCGCCAGAGCTTGAGCAGGTTGTGGGTGCCGCACAGCAGCTTCCACTCCGCGTCGCAGGCGGCCAGCCCGCGGCGAGTGAACCGGCGGGCGCCCTGCTGCTCCTTGAGCTGGCCGAAGACCGGCTCCACGGTCTGCTTGCGCTTGGCGTAGCACGCCTTGCCGTCCTGGCTGGACAGCTTGGCGAACATCGCGGCGCGCAACCCGTGGCTTCGCGACGCCGATGGCTTTCCATCCTTGCGGGGCTTGCCGGTGCGGCCGGTCTTGGACGGCCAGATCAGCAGCTCGGGCGCGTCCGGGATCGAGGTGAGGTTGGCGATCGACCAGTAGCCGGAGTCGGCCAGCAGCCGCTCGGGCCGCTCATGGATGTCGGCGGCACCAAGGGTCTGGTCGGCGGCTTGCAGCATGGGGGCCAGCTGTTGCAGGTCGTTGGCCTCTCGCGTCAGCTCGGCGGCGACCACGATCTGGCTTTCGGTGACCATGGCCTGGGCGTTGTAGCCCTGCACGGTGCCGTTTCTGGTGTGCAGGAAGCGGCTGTCGGGGTCGGTCACGTTGGCGGCGGCCTTGGGGTTGGGCGCCTCATCCTGGCGGCGCGGCTTGATGTGGGCGCGGGGTTGCTGGCCGCGGGCCCGGGCCGCCGCGGCCAGCTCCGCGACGCGAGTCTGGTAGCGGCGCTGGCGTTCGGCCGCCTCGGCCTCCAGCCGTGCCTTGGCCTGCTGCAACCGGGCCAGCCGGCCGCTGGGGCTGGCCAGCTCGGCGGGGAGCTCGTCCCCGCGCAGGCTGCCGTGCTGGCGGTCCTCGGCCTGGTCGGCCTCGGTCGCCTCCCGCAGGATCTTGGCCACCTCGTCCTGGAGCTTGGCCAGGGTGCGGTTGGCCTTGTCGGCGGCGTTGGCGGCCACCTTGGTCCCGTCCAACGCCACCACACCGAGCCGGACCAGCCCCGCCGCGGCGCACAGCTGCAGCGAGGCGACCAGGAAGCCGGCCAGGGCCTGCTGGTGGCGGACCCGGAAGCGGGCGATGGTCACGTGGTCAGGGAGCTGGTTGCCGGCCAGCACCCGGAAGGCGAGGTCCTCTCGGCAGCGCCGTTCGATCTGCCGGGAGGAGCGCACCCCGACCGCGTAGGCGTACAGCAGCACACCCAGCAGCGCCTTGGGGTCGTAGGCCGGGTGACCGTGCCCGTCGGCCCGATAGCAGCGCAGGAACGGCTGCAGGTCGAGCTGGTCGACCACGTCGAGGACGAACCAAGCCAGGTGGCCTTCGGGCAGCCAGTCGCGCAGGTTGGGAGGCAGCAGGAAGGGCTGGTCGCGGTCGGTGCGCAGGAAGTTGTAGGCCATGGCACATCTTACCTGTTCGCGCCGTTAGCACCAAATATGGTGGTTCTTACGTGTCAACCCACGCGCATGGGGTCCTGGCTAGGGCCAACCCTGCTCCTCCAGCGGGCTGACGACCGCCTCGTTGAGCACCAGCTCCGCCGGCGCCGTCGCGATCCACACGACCAGCGCCGCCACCTCCTGCGGCGGCAGCGCCTTGCTGGCCGGCGGGCGCCCACCCTGGGCCTGCTCGCGCTCGTCCGGCGACCACACCCCCCAGCTGGTGGCCATCGCCCCCGGGTACAGCACACACGCCCGGATGCCGTGGCCGCGGCCCTCGGCGGCCAGCGCCTGGGTCAGCCCGGTCAGGCCGAACTTGCTGGCGCAGTAGGCAGCGGCGCCTGCCCAGCCGCGCTTGCCGGCCACCGAGGAGACGTTGACCACCGTGCCCCCGCCGGCCGAGCGCATGTGTGGGAAGGCCGCCTTGGCCAGCACGAACGGCGCCCGCAGGTTGACCGCCACCACTCGGTCCCAGTCCTGGACGGCCAGCTCGGCCACCGAGGCGGGCACGTCGGTCCCGGCCGCGTTAACCAGCACGTCGACGCGCCCGAAGGCCTCCACCACCCGGGCCACCGCCCCGGTCAGCGCCTCCGCGTCGGCCAGGTCGGCCACCAACACCAGCGCACGGCGCCCAGCCCGCTCGACCTCGGCCGCAGCCTGCTCCAGGTCTTGGCGGCCGCGGGCCAGCAGGGCCACATCCGCGCCGGCCTGGGCCAAGGCGACCGCGGTCGCCCGGCCAAGGCCGCTGCTGGCCCCGGTCACCAGCGCGACCCGACCGGCCATCGGCCCCAGGGCATGCTGCGGCTCGGTCACCTGGTCGTCCTCCACTTCTACTCAGCCACCGACCCCATACCCCAGGCCGACCGTTGGCTACCAGCACTCGCCCCGCAGATCAGCACCCACCGCCCGTTTCCGCAACACCCTGTTAATCATCAACCCGGAAGGACCCCATGATGCACCTTGAGCTGCAACTAACCGACAGCACCGAGCTGCACGCCAGCGGCCGCCTGGACGCTGCAGGCCGACCCTTCGCCGCGATCCAGTGGGACCTCCACCGTCCCCAGTCCGCGTTGACCGACAATGCGGCGCTGTGGGGGACCACCGCGGCCATGCGCCGGCTGGCCGAGCTGATCTTGCAGGCCGCCATCCAGGCCGAGGAGGAGGCCTGCTGGCAGGCCCAGCAGGCCGCCAACACCGTGCCCGGGCGGGGGCGGGTGGCATGAACCCGCTGCTGGAGGCCGCCCTCGCCTACGCCGCCGGTGGTATCCCCGTCTACCCCGTGCACTGGCCCCGCCCCACCCCGGGCAGAGCCAGCCTGGCCTGCTCCTGCTCCCGCGGGTTCGCCTGTGACCGGCCGGCCAAGCATCCGCTTGTCCGCCACGGCGTCAAGGAGGCCACCACCGACCCCGACCGCATCAGCCGCTGGTGGCACCGCTGGCCCCAGGCCAACATCGGCCTGGCCACCGGCATCTGCTTCGACGCCCTCGACATCGACGGCCCAGATGGCCTGGCCGCCCTCGGCGAGCTGCAGGGAGCGGCGGGCCTGCGGCTCCCCGGCCCCCTGGTGGCCACGGGGGGCGGTGGCTGGCACCACTGGTTCACCCCCACCGGGCTGGGCAACCGCCCACCCCAGGGGCTCGCCCATGTCGACTGGCGCGGCCGCGGGGGCTGCGTGCTCGCCCCACCCAGCCGCCACATCTCCGGTCGCAGCTACCGGTGGCTGGTAGGCCTCGACCAGGCGCCGCTGGCCGAGGTTCCGGCCGCCCTGCGAGCGCGGCTCGACCCCGATCGGCCAACCCGGACCCAGCCAGCCGGCATGGTCGGTCCGGCCGCACCCGGCCACCCGTACGGCCGCACCGTCCTGGCCGCCGAGCTGGCCGCCCTCGGCCGGGCCACCCCCGGCCAGCGCAACCGCACCCTCAACCACACGGCTTTCAAGGTCTACCGCTACGTCGCCGGTGGCGTCCTCGACGACCAGGACGTCACCCTCGCCTTCACCACCGCCGCGCAAGCGATCGGGCTCAGTGCGGCCGAGACCGCCCGCACCCTGGCCTCCGCCCGCACCGCCGGCCTGGCCAACCCCCGCACCGTCCCGGCCCCACCCGATCCCAGCCGCCGAGAGGTCGGGGCATGACCGGCCGCTGGACCTACCGGACCAGCGCCGCCGGCGTCATCGTCCTGGCCGCCGCCGCTTTCACCCTCTCCTACGACGCCCTCCATCAGCTGGCCCTGGACAGCCAGGTCCGGCCCGCCCTGGCCTGGCTGTGGCCGGTCGTGATCGACGGCACCATCGTGGTCGCCCTGCTGACAGTGCTGGCCGCCAAGCGGGCCGCCACCCGGGTCGGTTATCCATGGGCGCTGGCCGGGCTGTTCTCGGCCGCCTCGGTCGCCTTCAACGTCGCCCACGCCCCTGACCGATCCGTCGCTCAGCTGGTGTTCGCCATGGCCCCGATCGCCCTGGTGCTCACCACCCACCTGCTCATGCAGCAAGTCGGCTGGCGCCGCGGGACGATGGGCTTGACCGAACCCATGCCCGTACTGGAGGCCGGCCCCAAACCCGCACAGCCGCACACGCCGGCCGATCACCCCGCACAGCAGCCCGCGCCTGCGGATCAGCGCGTAGCGGCTGGCGCACGGGCTCGTGTGCGAGCGGCCTATGAGGCGCAAGTCCAGGCCGGCCAGACGCCGACCGGTGCTGGCCTGGCCAGGGCCGCCGGGGTCAGCGAGCGTTACGGCCAACGCCTGCTCGCCGAATTCACCACCGAACCGGGCCGACCGGGCCATCGGAACGGTGACGGCCAGCTGGGCAGCCACGAGTCCAACGACGCTGATGTGCCAAGGTCGAAGGGAGGTGACCATGGATAGGCTATTGACCCCAGAGGAAGCCGCCGAGCGGCTCGGTACGTCGCTTCGATTCGTGCGGCGGCTGGTGTTCGAGCGGCGCATCCGATTCTTCAAGGTCGGTCGGCACGTGCGCATCGCTGCCAGCGACTTGGAGGACTTCATCGAGGCCGGTCGCATTGAGGTGGGTGCCACGTCTAAGGCCGCGGATCGCCGGGGTGCCTAATGGGTCACGTTGGCAGGCGCGTCCGCAACGGCAAGGTCATCTATCGCGTCCGCTACCGCGGTCCCGACGGTCGGGAGCGATCGAGGAACTTCAAACGGAAGGTCGACGCCGAGAACTACCTGACAACGGTCGAGAGCGCGAAGCTGGCCGGCACCTGGACCGATCCGACGCACGGCAAGATGACGTTCGCTGCCTGGCTTGAAGCCTGGTGGGAGACCGCAGCGGACCTGCGCCCCTCGACCAGGGCACGCGACCGCTCCTACTTCAACTCGTTGGTGCTGCCACGCTTCGGCACAACCCCCCTGGCCGCCATCAAGCAGCGAGACGTGCAGGCCTGGGTGGCCGACCTGCGCGCCCGCGGCTTTGCCGCCGCCACCGTCGTCAAGGCCTACCAGCTGCTCGGGCGGACGATGACGGCCGCCGTCAACGCCGACATGATCGCCCGGTCACCCTGCCGGGCCGTGCGGCTGCCGAAGGTCGAGCGCGAGGAGATGCGCTTTCTGACCCCGGCCGAGGTCGCGCGGCTGGCCGGCATGATCAACTCCCGCTACCGGGCGCTCGTGCTGGTCGGCGCCTACGGTGGCCTGCGCATCGGGGAGCTGGCCGGACTGCGCCGCGGCCGCGTCGACCTGCTGCGGGGCACAGTCGACGTGGCCGAGATCGTCGTTGAGGTCCGCGGCCAGCTCTACACCGGCCCGCCCAAGACCAGGGCTGGACGGCGCATGGTTGGGCTCCCGCGGGCGGTGGCCGAGGAGCTGGCCGCCCACATGGGACCGGTCGGCCCGGCCGATGCCTACGTGTTTACCGCCGACCGCGGTGGCGTGCTGCGGACCTCGAACTTCCGAACGAAGGTCTGGCTGCCTGCTGTCCGCGCCGCTGGCTTAGAGCCTCTTCGGCCCCACGACCTTCGCCACACGGCGGTTGCCCTCTGGATTGCCGCCGGCGCCAATCCGAAGGAAGTGGCCGTCCGGGCCGGCCACACATCAGTGTCGTTCACGCTCGACCGGTACGGCCACCTGTTCGAGGGCCACGACGCCGAGCTGCGCGATCGGCTGGATGCCATGCATTCCGGAGGATTGGCTAGCGTGGCCGGATGGGGCGGTGTTAGAGGGCTAGATTTACGACGTGGCGGCCCGGCTGGGAAAGCTACGCGAGCAAAACAATGAGCATAGGTGCGCCATAGGCCCGTACTCCAGGGACGAGATCCTACGACGAGGACTTCTCCTGTGCTTGCGTTACAGCCCTAAGATTAGCCAGGACTCGACGAGTGCTCTGGTGATCTGGGCCGAGCAGCCGCCGCCGTGCCTCTAGGACTTGTTCGAAGAGCTTACGGGCCTCATCTAGGTCACCGAGTTCGAAAAACAGGGCCGCTAGGTTGTTCATCGTGGCGAGAGTGCTGGGATGCTCAGAACCCAGAAGTCGTTGCTGGGCCTCGAGCACTCGCTGGTAGACGTCTCGGGCGCCACTAAGGTCGTGTTGCGCCTGGAGCACTACGGCCAAGTTATTCATGGACCTCAGAGTGTCAGGGTGCTCAGTCCCTAGCAGCCGTCGGCCAGCATCCAAGACCTGCTCGTGAAGGTCGCGGGCGCCACTCAGGTCGCCTAACTCGTACAGCACGCTCGCCAAGTTACTGATCGTCGTGAGTGTGCTGGGATGCTCAAACCCGAGTAGTTGTTGCTGGGCTTCGAGCACTTGCTGGTAGAGGTCGCGGGCGCCGGTGAGATCGCCTTGGGAGCGGAGAACCCCAGCCAGATTGTTCTTAAAGACCAAGCTGTCGGGATGAACAGGCCCGAATAGCCGTTGCTGCAGGTCGACAGCCCGCTGATATAGGCCTCGAGCGCCGTCCAAGTTCCCTAGCTCGTGCAGCGTCAGAGCAAGATTACTCATTGCAGCAAGCGTATGACCGTGCTCAGTGCCGAGAAGTCGTTGGCGGGCTTCAAGAACCTCCTGCTGCAGGTCGCGAGCGCCAGTGAAGTCGCCCTGCGCACGAAGCGTCTCAGCAAGGTCACCCTCGGAAATTAGGGTATCGGGATGTTCAGGGCCCAGCAGCCGCCGCTGAGCGTCAAGAACCTCCTGCTGCAGGTCGCGAGCGCGAACGAGGTCACCCTGGGCGCGCATCGTCTTGGCAAGGTCACCCTTGGAAATTAGAGTGCCGGATGTTCGGGACCTAGCAGCCGCTGACGAATATCCAGAGCCTGTTGGTGTAGCTCCATGGCGCCAATAAGGTCACCCGGAGCGCGAAACGCTACGGCCAAGTTATTGATGGATCTGAGGGTCTCGGGGTCGTCGGGGCCGAGGATCCGCCGGCTGGCATGCATGACCTCTTTTTGGAGTTCCCGGGCGCGGGCGAGATCACCCTGGGCTTGGAGGGTGTAGGCCAGGTTGTTCATGGCCGCCAGGGTGGTGGGGTGGTCGGGGCCGAGCAGCCGCCGGCGGGCGGCGAGCACCTGCTCCTGGAGCTCCTGGGCTCTGTCCAGCTCGCCTTGGTCGGACAGGGTGGCGGCCAGGTTGTTCATGGCCGCCAGGGTGTCGGGGTGATCGGCCCCCAACACACGCTGGGCAGCGGCCAATCCCCCTTCTAGCCGTCTGAGGTCCTCTTCCACGTCCGCCATGACCTACGACCCCAGGTGAGGGAAGCGCCGGAACAGGATTCTCTCCTGGAACTTCATGTAGATGGACTCGTGAAGGAGTGGTTCCAACTCCTTCAACGCTCTCAGGTCGTCTTCCACGCTCGGAAGCTCCGCCTCCATATCCGTCGGCTTCAATCCGACTTCTGGCTTGCGAGTCTGGTGAGTGGGGAGGTCGCGGGCGTCGAGGGTGCCCAGCAGTTCGACCGTGAACGCGGCCGCGTGCCGGGCAGCTTGCAGCTGCCAACCCGCCGCGTCCGACGCCGCCTTGGCCCCACCGGCCAGGTCGGAGATGCCACGCACCACCATGGCCAAGATCGCGCCGCTGGCATGTGCGGCGCTGGCCAACCCAGCCCCCTCGATCTCGACCGCCACGGCGTCGTTGTAGTGCTCACGCAGGAACCGGTACAGCCGCGAGTCCCGTGAGTCCACGACCACCTCGCCGGCCAGGATCGGCTTGAGGTGCACCTCAGGCCCACGAGCGGCCAGGGCTTCCACCAGCTGGGGAGGCGGCTCGCCGAGATGCGCCAGCCAGCGGCGCTCCCGGCGGACCTGCCGGGCAGCCTGCTCCAGCGGCCAGGCGGTCGGCCAGGTCACCGGCCGGGCCATGAAGCCCTCGGTGGCCTGCTTGCCGCCGTGGTAGGCGTCCACCCGGGTGGCGACCACCACATCGCCGAGTTGCACGGAGTCGACCAGGCTCCCGGCCACCCCGACGAACAGCACCAGGTCCGGGTCGAAGGTGTCGATGGTCTGGCTGGTGAGCACAGCGGCGGCCTGGTTCCCTTCGCCGATCTCGACCAACACCACCTCCCACCCCGACCCGGGGGACTTTGAGCGGGCCGAACTCGTAGCGGGTTCCGGAGCGGTGTACTTGGAGCTGAGGATTGACGACCCAGGCGCGGAGGGCGTCGTACTCAACGCCCAGGGCGGTCAGGATCACCGCTCGGCCCCGCTGCTCATCCATCGCCACAAGCCCTCGCACCGTACAGCAGGTCCGATCCCGCATCACCACCGAAGCTGGAGGTCCCGGCCGGGTGTTCCGGGCCCGACCGCGGGCCCAATGCGGGCCCGAGCAAGGCGACCAACCAAATAGGCTCCGCTGTCGTAGGGGTTTGACCTGCGGGTTTGGGGGTGCGCCGCCAGGGACTCGAACCCCGAACCGTTGCCTTAAGAGGGCACTGCTCTGCCAATTGAGCTAGCGGCGCGCACGGGGATGGAGGCTACCAGAGGCGGCCTCGGGCTGCGATGGCGTCAGCGGCGTCGGCGGCGGCGCGGGCGGGTCTTTCGTTCGCGGTCCCAACCGTTGTGGGTGAAGCAGCGGCGGGCGGGGTTGTAGCTGGACAGCTGGACCTGGCAGCCCGGCGCTTCGCAGACCCGGCGCCGACCGAAGGAGCGGACGGGAACATCGGCGCCGACGGCTCGCCGGCGGGTGGCGGTTGAGACAGTCATGGAAGGATTGTTCCGCGACCCGGAGTAGGGCAAACCCGCGACCTCCTCGCGGCCGTCCGGCCGGGCAGCGGGCTAGACGCGTGGGCGGGCGACCAGGTTGGAGCGGTTGAGCTGGTGGCGGGCCTCGATCAGCCGGACGGCGCCGGATACCGAGCGCATCGACAGGGACTGGGTCAGGACCTCGTGGGCTCGGAAGCGGACCCCGCGCAGCAGCTCGCCGTCGGTGACCCCGGTGGCGGCGAAGAACACGTTGTCGCCCCGGACCAGGTCGTCGATGGTCAGGACCTTGTCGAGGTCGTAGCCGGCGTCAAGGGCGGCGCGGCGCTCGTCGTCGTCGCGGGGCCACAGGCGCCCGAACATGGCCCCGTCCAGGCACTTGAGGGCGCAGGCGGTGATGACGCCCTCGGGGGTGCCGCCGATCCCGATGGCCACGTCGACGCCGGTGTCCTCGCGGGCGGCCATGATGGCCCCGGCCACGTCGCCGTCGAGCAGGAACTTGATCCGCGCGCCA
>Ga0075423_10006392_pt1 | contig 11066 bp, 11 predicted proteins | sample SoiMethybrSBSTD2_FD_80114 | JGI IMG/M metagenome (GOLD analysis project Ga0075423, IMG submission 80114) | Bulk soil microbial communities from a Populus tree surrounding site in Tennessee, USA - Soil MetaG P. TD hybrid SBSTD2 | ecosystem: Environmental > Terrestrial > Soil > Tree plantation...
AGGGTTCCTCCTCGTGCGGCTGGTTGTGTTCACCGCCAACGTCTGGGTGTTCGTCTGGCATCACAAGGTGCCTTTCCTAGCAGCTTTCAACGCGTTCCCGTGAAGCTCTTCCCATCTATCGGTGAACCCTCGCTCGCAGCCCGAAGGCAAAGAGGCCGAGCAGTAGTGGCCCGAGCACCCGCGCCGCGATCTGGATCCATTCGGCGCCGATGCTCGGCACCACCGCCGCACTGTTTGGCAGCAGCAACGCGCTGCGAAAAACGAAGACGAGGCACTGCTCGAAGCTTGCCGACACCGGCTCGCTGGTCTTGTCGCTGGGAAGCGCACCGATGTGATGGATGAGATCGCCGTGGTCGATCCAACCGGCGGCAAGCAGCGCGAGGGCCGCGAACACGGCAAGCGGTCGCCCCGGGCGAACGCCGTAGCCGCCAAGCAGTCGGTAGAGCTCAAGCAGCAAATAGCTGCCGGCACTCAACGTGAAGGCGCCAAGGCTGGAGGGGTTGGCAAGCTCTTCGCGCGCCTGTTGCCGGCGCATCTCCATCTCCCCGTAGTAGAAGTCGGCGGCCCCTGGCGCGTCACGCATGTCCTCGCGTGCCTTGCGCAGTCCTCGGTAGATTCGTGCTAGCTCTATCCGGTCAACAGCTGGCGCCTCGATCTTCCGGCCCGGCTTGCAGCTATCCCCATACCAGCCGGACTTCGGGCGCTGTTTGCCGCGCAGAGCGTGCTCCTCGGCGATTACCTCGCGGTGGGTCCTCGGGCCCCTTGGTGCCCGTTCGAAAGCCACGCCGCTTTCAATCCTCAGAGCGTCGATCCCCTCGGCACCGGCAAGGTGGAGGGGCCGCACGTCAAAACCGGAGATGACGACCTCTCCCAGGTCGCCGCCGCGCAAGGAGAGCAGCCGCGGGGGCGACATCTTCACCCCGACTGGTCGGGGTCCGCGCAGTAGAAGCCGAAATCCGTTGTTCAGGTGCTCGAGCATCAGGTCACCGCCACCAAAGCCGATCTGGAGCGGCGCCAAGAAACGGGCCTCGGAAAAGTCGGCGTGCGCGGCCACTAGCGAAAAGGCGCAGGGGGAGCGCACAACCGCACCGCCGAAATCGATCGACTGTTCGGCGCGCAACGGCCCAATTCGGGATGCGCCCATAATCGCGACGCTCGAAAAGCAAGCGCTGCCGCGACAGAAGAACTCGCCGAGGTCGATGTAATCCTCGAACTCCGCATAGGAGAAGACCGCGTCGCCCTCCACGTTGCCTCCGTGCAGCGAAACTGCTCCAAGGAAGTGGGTTGAGCGCATCACCAGGTCACCGCCGACCGACCAATCGGTGAGCCTGGCACGGTTCCCGAAACTGGCGCCGGTGAAGTCGGGGGTCCCGCCAAAGCTCGCCCGCGCCAGCTGCGCCTTTTCGCCGAAATAAGCTCCGCCGAAATCGACGAGGGCGAGGAAAGCAACCTCCGTGAAGCTCACCCTTGCTCCGAAGCGGGCGCCATGAAAACGGGCAGCACCAGTAAATCGCGCCCGCGTAAAAGCTGCCTGTTCGCCGAGCCTGGCGGCGTAAAACTGTGCCTTGGCAAAGCGTGCGTGAGAGAAACGAGCACTCTCCTGGAAACGCGCGGTATGGAAATCGGCTTGGCGCCGAACTCGACCCGCTCGAAGTTAGCTTCCGCCCCGAAGCACGCGTGGCGGAAGCTAGCGCGAGTGAAGACTGCTTTGGTGAAGGAGGCGCGCTCCTGGAATTCACAACGATCAAAGCGGCCGACGTGGAAGGAGCAGCCCGAGAAGTCGCAGTCAGCAGCAAAGGCTGATCCCACGAAGCGCCAGCGGAGGAACTGTGGGCGACCCGTCTGATCGCGGGACAGGAGTCCCCGCAGCGCCGTTAGCGCCTCCGCACTAAAGCTCAGATCGGTGGCGTCAATCGCCGCATTGGCACCGATAGCTTCAGCGAGCGGCCCGTAGTCGCCGGTGTCGAGATGATCCTGTGTGAGGCGAAACACGGGCGATATCGAATCACGCATGCGATCGTCTCCGCAGCGAAGCGCCCGGGGAAGGGGAACTGCAGACAACGCGCGCTGTCTCCTCTCTGGACTTAGCTCCCGTCGACGCTCGAGAACCCCCTCGGCCCCATCGGGCCCCGTTCGCCTCGACGGCCCCTCGGTCCCCGTTCGCCTCGATGCCCCCTCGGGCCAGGTTCGCCCTGGGCGCCGGTCTGTCCCGTCGCACCGGATCTGCCCGTGGGCCCGCGCTTACCTTCCGGCCCGCGCCTCCCTTCCGTCCCTTCCGACCCACGTTCTCCCTTCGGCCCGCGCTTCCCCTCCTTGCCTTCCGGACCCGGAATCGCACTCACCGGCGGGTCTACTTCGGAAGCGGAGCTTTCGTCTACCAGGGGATACGGTGCAAACGGCCCCGGAGGAGTGTTCCTTACCGCGTTCGCGCAGCTTTCCGCCTTGACTTGGCGTAGCGCGCCGGGCGGTCCGATGACCTGGACGTTCGAGATTATGCTTGCCGGGATCTCGACAAAGCCGTCTTTGATTTGTCGGTTGGCGACCTTGCGCATGAGCACAGCCAGCAGCACCTCGTTGCTGTTGCGGACGAGCAGGGTTCCCGAAGCGCAGGTGCCGTTGGTCATCGTCACGCGCGCGACCCAAAAGTCATGGGACTTGCGTGACTCGATGGCCCCCAGGGCGAGAACAACGGCCAGCAACACGACTGCCACAATCGATCGTCGGGAGCTACGCAGAAGCGCTGCCCTACGCGCTTTGGGGTCACTCGGTGGCTTGGGTGGTTTCTTCTGGATGAAGGGAACGCCACTGATGTAGTAGGGGCCCTCCCCGACAACCTCGCGACGCCAGAACATCTCGACCGCGAACCACACGATAATCATGAGGATTAGAAGCGCCGCGATGAACCCCACAATTCTTCCGCTATTGATTAGAAGCAGCTCGAGTCCAACCCCAAGTACGGCGCCGGCACCGCTGGCGATCACGATAGGAAGCAGCTCGTCGTCAGCCCACTGATCCCGAGTCCTGAAGATTCCGAATATGACGGGAGCTCCGAGGACCACCGTTGCTACGACGCTGATCGCCGTCGAGTCAATTTGCCAAATCCCGGCGACCAACCCGCTGATCACAGTGCTGAGGACGAGCGTTATCAGGGGTAGTAGCGGGTCTTCCTGAACCGTCGACCTGATGCCGACGATCGCAATGGCAATGATCAAGCCCAAGAGAAGCCACACCCCGAGAGTCTCGAGACCGAGCCCAAACAGTTCGTTACGCGGCATGTCGGCGACGACGCTGATGGCGGGAACCCCGATCGTCCGAATGTCGAGCCATGCAACGACTGCACCGACCACGAGGACATAGCCACCGAAAGTGACCACGCTGGCCAGAGCGCTCACGACATCGCCCAGCTTCACGCGTGATCCTTGCCTCAACACCCTGTATCCCGCAATCGGTAGGTTCTACAGTCGGAACGAAAGCGTATCGCTAGGGGTGCGGCGTGAGATTCTGACCGCTTCGGCACGTATCCAACGTTTCGGAAGTTGCGCTACCAAACCCTTTTGGCGATGCCTGGACGCGGCGTCCCTTGCGGGGTTGTGCCCCAAATCCCGACGTCCAGACTCAGCGTGCCGGACTCGCTGGAGGTTCTACGTTGAACTCGACCCGGTAGGCCGCGTCGTATTCGAACTCAACGGTGCCGGGCGTCCACGTCACGCCGGCAAGTGGCTCGTCAAGAGTGACCGAGAGCCCTCCGGCCAGCCGGACGTAGGTGTCGAGGGGGCCGACGACGCTGCCGTTCTCCAGTTTGCTGATCCGATCGACGGCGACCAGCGCGCGCTGGCTGAGTGCCTCCTGGCTATAGCCCGCGCCCTTGCGCAACAGGAGCGCGTTGTCGGCGATCCGCGCCCTTGCCTGGTAGGGCAGCCGCCTGGCCTCGATCAGGCCGCTCACTTCTGCCGCCTCGGTCGGGGCTTTGCCTCGCGCAGCGCAGCAGCCTTCGCCGCGAGCTTGGGGTCGTTCGGCACCTGGAAGTCCCCGGGCACCATGACCATCTCGGCCGGCGTCCAGATGATCCCGGCGGCCATCTCACCTGGCGTGGCCCGCAGCGCGGCGGCCACCCGGATAAAGGTTTCGATCCGAGGCATCGTCTGCCCCAGCTCCATCGGCGAGATCGCATTGGGGTGGACTTCGGCGCGATAGCCCACCTCGTGCTGGCTGATCCCGAGCCGCTCGCGGTGTTTGCGCATGTTCATGCCGAGCCGCGCTCGCAGCTCGTCCGTCGGGCGGCAGCGGCTCTCGCCGACGCCAGGTCATGCGCCGCCAGCCTCCTCATCTGCGGCGGGCGACTTCTCGAGGTAGAACTCGCCCTCTACGAAGTAGCCTGCCCGCCAGCGCAGCCCGGCCACGAGCTCACAAGGCGAGGCTTTCACGCAAGCCGAGACCTTCAAGATCGTGTCCAACCGCGGAAGGCGCTCGCCGCGCTCGATCGCGCCGATGTCTACCCGGTGAAGTTCGGTCAGCTTGCCGAGCTCGTTCCGGCTCAACCCCACCTGCTTGCGCCGACGCAGGAGGTTGCGCCCGAAGTGATCCGCGGGCAGCGAGGCCATCAGGGCGCCTCCTCGTAGTAGCCGGGGCGCCCAATGTCCTTCGGCGGCAGCCAATCCATCCCGACCAGCAACTCGCACGGTTCAACGCCCAAGGCGCCGGCCAGCTTCACGATCGTGTCGATGCGCGGCATTCGCAGGGCGCGCTTGATCAAGCTGATCTCGGTGATGTGCAGACCGGCGCGCTCCGCCGCCATTGCCTGCGAGAGGTCGGCGCGGTCGCGAAGCAGGATCGCGTTCTCGGCGAAGCGTCGCTGCAGTTCGATCTCTGCCTGGCCCTTGGGAGTCGCCATGCCGGGCCTCAGCCAGACTCGCGGCCCGTGTCCGGAGGACAGGCGGGGACGATCAGCTCGTCGCACTCGGGCGGCGGACCGGGGTGGACCAGGGCGGCGACGATCACCCCGCGCTTGCTGGTCCGCCCGCCGGAGATCATCCACCGCTCGCTGAGCTGTCCGGCGACCATGACTGAGCCGCCGCCTTGCAGCTCGCGGATGTCGTGCTGCTCGGCCAACGCCTCGGACACTTCGACGTCGCAGCTCGCCCAGGTCCACAGCAACTGCGGATGCTCGGGGGCCGAGCTGAAAGCGGGCGTTGGTCTCGGCGTCGGCTTTCTTGGACTCGCGCTCGGTGCCCGACTCCAGCAGCACCTTTTCGGCCTCGCCGTGCAGGCGCTTCAGCACTTCCATCAGGTCGCGGGTCGGCATCGTCAGCTCGAATGCCTCGCGGTTGTCCTTCGGCTGCCAACCGATGTCGGCCAGCAGGCGGAAGTCTTCGCCGAACTCGATGCCGAGCCGCTCAGCGGTGGCGAAGTCTCCGTTCTCCTCCAGCGCGATCCAGACGTCGCCGATCCCGCCGAGGTGGTTGCGGACCAGCTCGTAGAGACCGTCGCGCTGGTCGCGGTCAATCGTCGCGGTGATGCTGGGCATGGCGCCCCCTTTCGGTAGGGCACCGAAGAGCCGCCTCAGATCAGGGCCGTCGATCTACCCAAGCACCCGAAGTGCTCTGGGAGAATCGGTCGCGCATCGAAGGAGTCTTCTTCGGTGCCAGGCCCCGGGGCGTTCGCGCGCCGCCGGGGCCGTTATGTCTTGCGGTCGGCGACCGTACCTCTGCTTGCGCTCGAAAGCGAGTCCGAAATCGACGTAAATCGCCGCTAATCCCCGCGCATCGCCACGTTTTCAGGCACTCGTGCCCGAAACTGAGCGCCGCTGGCGCTGACCGTAGCGCCCCGGGACCAACCGGAACCCCGCCACGTGCAGGGACTTCAAATCATGGAGCTAGCCGGACTCGAACCGGCGACCTCCTGGGTGCGATCCAGGCGCTCTTCCAACTGAGCTATAGCCCCGCGTGCGTGGCTGGGAGGATCGTCCCAGAGCCCTCGCAGAAGCAAGGATAACCGCATAGTCTTTAGGTTCCCCAGGGATCCCGATGGGCATTCTCGACGACGCGATCAAAGAGCACCTGGAGCTGAAACGCCGGCACGGCGCGGGCGCGTCCGAGCTGAAGCAGCTGGAGGACGAAGCGTTCGGTGCCGCGGAGCGGCCTGGCGACAGCGGATCGGTGCCCGATCCGCTTGCCGAGGCGCCGACCCAGTTCATGACGCAGCCGGGGCTGGAGAAGGGCGGCTCGGATGCGGAGAAGGCGCAACCGGCGGGCGAGGAGGATTCGAATCGCCCCGCCCCTCGCGCCGAGATCGCCGACTTGCAGGAGGCGCCGCCCACGTCGTCCGAAGGGGACGTGCCCGAGCCCGAGCAGCCCGCGGAGGAGGAGGCGCCGGCGATGGAACACGAGGCCGTGCCGGAGCCGGAGATCTCCAGCGGCCCCACCACCGAGGAGCGGGAGGCGATCGCCGAGCAGCCGACCGAGATGTACGACATCGAGGGGGAGCTCACTTCCTCCCAGGCCGCGGCTCCTTCCGAGGAGGAGCTGGTCGAAGAGGAGATGGACGAGCCGCGCCTCGCCCCCATCGATCCCCTGTCCGGCCTTGAGGAGGCCGACGTCGCCGACTCCGACACCGACGCCGACGCCGCCGCCGGTCAGGAGGAAGAGGAGGAGTACGAGGAGGACGACGACTTCTGGGACGAGAAGCGACTCTCCGACGAGCTCGACCAGGCGCTGGAGGCGCCGAGCGAGGCCGGGGACGAGGAGGAGGTCTTCTTCGAAGCGGACGCGGAGGTCGAGGCGGAGCCAGAGGAGGCATCGCCCGCCTCAGAGGAGGAGGACGTGCTCGAGGAAACCCCCGACTTCCTCGAGGAAACCCCCGAGGACGATCAACTCTGGTTCGAGCAGAAACGGCCGAAGGACTTCGACTTCGACGACTGAATTCGCCGTCCTACACTTTGGGACGAGGGGCCATAGCTCAGCTGGAAGAGCGCCGCCTTTGCAAGGCGGAGGTCGCCGGTTCGAGCCCGGCTGGCTCCACTCAGCTTTGACTTTTCAATCCGTGCTCGCTTAGGGTAGGCGCGAATGATCGCCGACATGCACGCGCACTATCCGATGCGGGTGATCGACGGGGTCGATCCCGACACCGCGGCCAAGCAGATGAGGAAGAAAGGCGGCGCTACGTTCGGCGATCGCGTCCGCGCGCTCGTTCTGCGGGTCGCCAACAAGATCGGCAACTTCCCCAGTTGGGACGGCAGCTACCGGATCACCCCCGAGGCCCTGCGTGCGGGTGGGGTCGGCCTGGCGATGTCGGTCCTCCTCGGCCCCTTCGAGGAGATGGATCTGAGCAAGCCCTATGCGGCGCCGCCGGACTCGACCTACTTCCCGAAGCTGCTCGAGGCACTCGAAGCCGTCGAGCGCGAGGTGGCGACTCACCCTCACGACCAGCTGCGCCTCGTTCACAACCGCGCCGAGCTCGACGAGTGCATTGCCGCCGACGCCACCGCGCTCGTCCACGCCGTCGAGGGCGGCTGCCTCCTCGGCGACAGCGACGAGGAAATCGAAGCCAACTGCGCCGAGCTTGCCCGCCGCGGCGTCGGCTACGTCACCGTCGCCCACCTCTTCTTCCGCCAGGTCGCGACCAACGCCAACGCGTTGCCGTTCCTCCCCGACTCCCTCTACGACCTCGTCTTCCCGCAGCGCGACAAGGACCGCCTCACCCCTCGCGGCGAAGCCCTCGTGCGCGGCCTCGTCCGCAATCGCATCCTGATCGACCTCAGTCACATGGACCCGCCGGGGATCCAGGAGACGATCGCCTTGCTCGACGAGATCGACCCCGCCGCCGAGATGCCGGTGATCTCCACCCATGCCGGCTACCGCTTCGGCAAGCAGCAGTACATGTGCGATGAGGAGACCCTCCTGCAGATCAAGCGCCGCAAGGGCGTCGTCGGCTTGATCATGGCCCAGCACCAGCTCAACGACGGCATCCGCAAGAAGGACACCACCATGCTCGACGAATCGCTCGAGGTCATCTGCAAGCACATCGACAAGATCGCCGAGATCACCAACAACTACGAGCACATCGGGCTTGGGACCGATTTCGACGGCTTCATCAAACCGACGATGAGCGGCCTGGAGACGCCGGCCGAACTGCCGCTGCTGGAGCAGGCGCTGCAGGCACGCTACGGCAAAGAGAACGTCGAACGGATGATGTGGAGAAACGCCCTCGGCGTGCTGCAGAGAGTCTGGCCCTAAGCGGAGGCGGCCGCCGGCAGGTTCTGGTCGGCGTGATAGCTGGAGCGGACCAGCGGCCCGGAGGCGACCGACTCGAAGCCCATCGCGTAGGCCTCGCGCTCGAGCGCCGCGAACTCATCCGGGTGCCAGTAGCGCTCCACCGGCAGGTGGCTCTCGGTCGGGCGCAGGTACTGGCCGACGGTCAGCACCTGGACGCGGTGCTCGCGCAGGATGCCGAAGGCATCGACCATCTCCTCAAAGGACTCGCCGAGGCCGACCATCAGCCCCGACTTGGTGACGACCTCAGCGCCACCGATCTCCTTCGCCGTCCGCAGCACCCGCGCCGAGCGCAGGAACCTCGAGCCACGCCGTGCCTTCGGGTAGAGCCGCGGCACCGTCTCGACGTTGTGGTTGAAGACGTCGGGACGCTCGTGGATCACCTTCGCCAGCGGCATCTCCTGGCCGCGGAAGTCGGGGGTGAGCACCTCGACCTTGCAGCCGGGCGCCTGCATGCGGATCGAGCGGATCGTGCCGACGAAGGCGCTCGCCCCGTAGTCGGGCAGGTCGTCGCGGTCGACCGAGGTGACGACCGCGTGCAGCAGCCCCATCCGCTTCACCTGGTTGGCGACGCGCAGCGGCTCCAGCGGGTCGTTCCAGCTCGGCACGCCCGTCTTCACGTTGCAGAAGCCGCAGCGGCGGGTGCAGACGTCGCCGAGGATCATGAAGGTCGCCGTGCCGCGCTCCCAGCACTCGCCGACGTTGGGGCAGTTGGCCTCCTCGCAGACCGTGTGCAGGCCTTCGGCGCCGATCTCCGCCTTCAGCCGCCGGTAGGTCGGGCCACCCGGCGCCGGCACCTTCAGCCAGGGCGGCTTGCGGGCGCGGCGGAACGGGACGATGCCGTCGCCGTCGGCGGCGGTCCCGCCCGGCTTGGCGCGGGAGCGGGTTACGTGGATGCGCTCGGCGGGCTCGGCCGGCGCGGCGGTCGTCTCCGCGGGCATCGTCATGCGACTCCGAGCCTAGCGCTGTCGAGGCCGAGGGCCGCCGGCGCGGTCGAGACCGGCTTGCGCTCGAAGACGGCGGCGAAGCGCGTCGCGATCGTCTCGGTGAAGGCGCCGAGGTCCTGCTCGGCGCCGAGCTCGCGGCTGAGCGAGGTGACTCGGCAGTTGTCGATCCCGCAGGGGACGATCCACTCGAACGGCTGCAGGTCGTTGTTGACGTTGACCGCGAGGCCGTGCGTGGTGACGCCGCGCCTCACGTGCACGCCGATCGAGGCGATCTTGCGCGCCGCGTCGGCGCCGCTCTCCGGCCTGGGCGCCTCGCCCTCGGTCCACACCCCCGTCAGCCCCTCGATCGTCCGCGCCGCCACGCCGCGCTCGCCCAGCGCCGCGATCGCGACCCGCTCCAGCCGCCGCACGTACTCGTGCACGTCGTCGCCGTACGGCTTCAGCGAGACGATCGGGTAGGCGACCAGCTGCCCCGGGCCGTGGTAGGTGACCCGGCCACCGCGGTCGGTGTCGTGGACCTCGATCCCCTGCATCTCGTACCACTCGCGCTGCATCGGCAGCTCCTCATCGTCAGAGCGGCGGCCGCGGGTGTAGACGGGCGGGTGCTCGAGCAGCAGAAGCACGTCCGGCACCTCCCCATCCCGGCGGGCGTTCTCCAGCCAGCGCTGGGCGACCAGCGCCTCGTCGTAGGGGACGAGTCCACAGCGCACGACCAGGATTTCATCGCTCACCTTTGAAATCGTTGCACGGCACGCCCATGCCCATCGAACGCGAATCACCACGAGCACTGCTGGCCTGGCTCGGCGTCTTCATGCCGGTCCTCTTCGCCGCGATCGCGTACGTGGCGCTGCGCCCGCCGAGCGTCGACCTGGCGGCGCAGCTCTTCCGCTGCGAGCTCTTCGCCTCGCACGGGTTCCTCGCCTGGAACAACTACTGGTACGGCGGGCATTACCTGCTCGGCTACTCGCTCCTCTTCCCGCCGCTGGGGGCGGCGGTCGGGGCCACCGTCGTCGGCGGCCTGGCCGCCGTCGCCGCGACCGGTCTGTTCGGCCTGCTCACCCTGCGCCGCTACGGCTCGCGGGCGCGCCTCGCGACTCTCTGGTTCGGCGCGGGGATGATCGCGATGCTGCTCAGCGGCAGGCTGACCTTCGTCCTCGGCGTCGCGATCGGGCTCGCCGCCCTCCTCGCCCTGGAGCGGCGCCGGCCGCTGGCCACCGCTCCGCTGGCGGCGGCGACCTCCTTCGCCAGCCCGGTCGCGGGCTTCTTCCTGCTGCTGATCGGCGTCACCCTGGTCCTCGGCGGCGATCGAGCCCGCGGCGCGACCCTCGCCCTGCCCGCCGCCGCGCCGATCGCGGCGATGGCGATCGCCTTTCCCAGCACCGGCCCGGAGCCGTTCGTGCTGTCGAGCCTGGCCGGGACCCTCGCGGTAACGCTGCTCGTGCTCGCGGTTCTGCCCCGGGGGGAGCGCCTGCTGCGCCGCGGCGCCGGGCTCTACGCGGGCGTCGTCGCCTGCGTCTTCGTCCTCCCCAACGCCTTGGGGGGAAACGTCGCCCGGCTCAGCAATCTGCTCGCCGGCCCGCTGCTGGCGCTCGGGCTGGCCGGCCCGCGCCGCCGCCTTCTCCTCCTCCTCGTCGCGCTGCCGCTGCTCTACTGGCAGTGGCAGGGCGCGGTCCGCGACGTCTCCCGCGCCACCAGCGACCCCTCGGTGCGGCGCGACTTCTACACGCCGCTGCTCGGCGCGCTGGAGGCGCGCACCGGGGGAGCGCCGGTGCGAATCGAGATCCCGCCCACCCAGGACCGCTGGGAGGTGTACTACATGACGCCCAAGTTCCTCCTCGCGCGCGGCTGGGAG
>Ga0075423_10006393_pt1 | contig 11065 bp, 15 predicted proteins | sample SoiMethybrSBSTD2_FD_80114 | JGI IMG/M metagenome (GOLD analysis project Ga0075423, IMG submission 80114) | Bulk soil microbial communities from a Populus tree surrounding site in Tennessee, USA - Soil MetaG P. TD hybrid SBSTD2 | ecosystem: Environmental > Terrestrial > Soil > Tree plantation...
GCCCATGCATTCGGAAAGTTCCTCTCGGGACTCGGGATTACGATTGATGGCGCGACCTGGGGCGGGGGCGGAGGCTACATTCCCCCCAAGTAAGAAACTGACCCGAATGTCAGTATCGGTGCTCTCTCTGTCCCCTCTCAGAACACCGGCACATCACGAAGGACCTTCGACCGAGGGTCCTTCGCGTTTTCGAGAGGGGGCCTGGTGAAAAGGTTGGTAAGTCCCGGCGGGCGAAAGCAGCAAGGGGTGTCATGAGGATCTTTGCCCGCTAGTCGTGCCAGCCGGCTCAGTTGATGTACCCCTCGTATCATCAACTGGACGGGTTGGCAGGGAGGGCAAAAGCGAAGGGCCTCCGCAAGGGGGCCCTTTGTGTTTGGTCCGGTAAGGTTGGGATCCGTCAACCAAAGGTTCAAGTCGCCAGAAACCTTCCGAAGCTTTTGTTTGGCGATCGGCTTTTCGAGGGGTATAGTCAAAGCAATGACCGACCCGTTGACGCTGCGGTTGAAGTCCAATTCAATCAAGGCGTGAGTAAGAGAGAAGACGGGTCGGTTCCTTTTTGTGAGGCCCCCGGCTCTCCCCCCCGCCCATCCTATACGCCCTCCTGATCGAGAATCCTCTGCGCTACCTCTTCGTCCAACCCTCCGATCAGGACCATTGCCCGCGTCAGGTCCTGAGCCATCCAAGCCTCCTCCGGACCACGACAACGACGGATGGCTTCTGCCAGGGCAGACATGATTCGGCCAGTGATGTCTTCCTTGGGAGCGGCTGATTCGAGTGGAATCTGGTGGTCGTCACGGGGTTGCAGCCCTAGCTGCGCCAGCTCAGTTCGGTTGAGTGTGATGGGTTTTTGCCCGGGCTCGATCGCGAGACCCGCGGCATCAGCCCGGAATGCATATCCGTCACGGTTGTAATGCAGTGCCATTAATGCCCTCCCTCAGAAACTCCTGCTGGAGTATGACTGTCCTGCACCAGCGGATCAATTCGATCCGCGTACGCCATGGCCCATTTTGCCCAATCCTCGAACCGAGTTCCGGTTGCGATTGGGCTGCCCGTCTCGGTCCTGCTCGATTCCACTGCTGAGATGAACTCCCGGATCTGGCGGCTTCGCTGAAAGTTTGCAACTTGGTTCAGTAATTCCTGCACGCGCTTCTGCTCTTCCTCCCAGCGGCGTTGCTCCTCGATTCTTCGCTTCTCAGCGGCTTCCCACTCCTGGTGCTGTCGAATGCGCTCTCGCTCCCTTTCCTTCTCATCAAGGGAGGCCAAGCCCAGGCTCTCCAGGAAACCGTCGACAAGATCTTCAAGCCGGTGTCGCTTCCTGTCCATGAATGTGGTTCTGAAACCCGAGTAACGCCATCGGTTGATCTCGAGGACGAGGCGGCCTGAGGGCTTGTAATCCCAGCGGTTGATGTAGCTGCTATTCGGGTACTTCTTGCGTTCCTCCAATTCTGCCTTGGTGGGCACGTGGTCCACGCGTTTAGCCCATTCCCACAATCCAAATTCAATCTTCTGGCCATCTATGACGGCTACAGTCTTCTGCTTCTCGCCCGAGGTCACCTCAACCCTATGGCCGGCCTTTATGAGGCGCTTGATGATTCGGTCCATGATTCGGAGACTCCGCTTCATGCTTCCTCGGCTCACCCTGACATCGAGGGCTCCCGGTGTACGCCACAGTCGGAACATCCCATACTTATCCGGAGTCCTGCCCACCAGTGCCGCCTCGGTCCGAACGACGAGAGGATGCCGCGGCCCTCCCAGGAACACGGGGTCAGACTTCACCTTCTTCACCTCTTCTGGTCTGGGCTTCTTCTCCACGTTCACCCGAGGCCCCTCCCATCGCTTGGCGACATACTCTTCTGGTTCTCCGGGACGCAATGCAGCGAGACGGGGCTTCACCACCTGTTCACCGTTTCTTACCTTCGCCCAATAACCCCCCCATGGCCGTGGGACCCGGAGCTTCCTGCAGATTTTTCCCAGGGCGACATTCGAAATTCCGTAGGTCTTGGCGACCGTGAGAATTGGCTGTGACCAGATCTGCTCGTAGAGAGTGTTCCTGTTGTACTGGATGGTTTTCCAAGCCATGTCCAATCTCCAAGAGAACACCACCGCTCCTGCCGGGTTGCGAGACACTGATGTGGCGGCATAGGATTCGAACAACCGATTCTCTACCGGAGGACTTTTATCATGAAATGCTCGCTCACCTTCCTTGCCTTCTGCTTCCTGTTTGCGCTTCCAATCAGCGCGAGCCAGTCTGGACAGCCACTGGACTGCGAGGATTGGACATTCCAACAGGCAGGGTTCTCATGCTCGGAGATAATTCCCAGAGATTGTACGGAGAACGAATTGTGTCAGGCAGGGAGATGGGCAAGGCCGGTGGATAACCAAGGGCAACTGATTACAGTCAGGTGGTCGACTCTGGGATCCTGCAATTCTCTACCGATGTACCAGACTCGGATCGTCGTCCTTGATCCAACCGGCGGTGGAGAGAATCTCATAGGCCAGATCACCGATCGTTGCAATGCCTCCGGAACCGTCGATCAGGCCAAGCCTTGGCTTCCTGGCAGCACCAGCGGCTACTCTGTGTTGTCGTTCGACCACCTTAATGGCATTCTCTATCTGTCGCTTGACACTTACTGCAAGGGTGGATGCCCATATGCTGAGCAGACAAGTTTAATCGCTATTGTAGGATTCACGAGACTCTTTGATGTCATCCAGACCTACACGCCAGCCAGTACCGATGTTGGGATAACGGTGCCCGCAATCCCCGAAGGCCTCCCGTCCGCTGACCATTTCGACACTTACTGGGGAAACGTATCAACTCTTCCCGATTTCACTCAGGCACAGCCTCTGTCCTGCGGCTACCCGGCCAGTCCTCCTGCTGTTGGTGACTTCCTAACCGTCACGGACATATCGCCCATTCCACCCGTTGGTCAAGTGAATTACATCGTGACCGCTGTGACGCATGGGACAGATCGACGCTACGGGAGGCAATTGATCGGGCCGACGATGACGGGGAGGAATCCGGCGCTGTTGCCGGTGTGCCAGTAGGTCACGGTTGATGGTGGTTTGGAATCTGCCCTAACGGGCCGATAACCATGCAATACGTCAACCCACGGAATCGCGTTAGAGATCACCGGAGGCACATTCCTGCATCGAGACATGAGAGATTTCAGTTGTCGTCCGAATCCTCCCCTTCATCCTCGTTATACTCTTCATCGTCTTCGGTCAGCCCATATCCGTCGTCCGAGTTCTCTTCAACATAAGCAATACACCCCTCGATAAACGATTGCGAGTTCCCTGTGCAATCGCTCTCGTCATCGATGCCATTATCCTCCGCCCATTGGTAACCGGCTTCGTGGCCAGAACAATCGACTGTACACGCGTATCCCTTGAACGACCTACCAGCAACAGGTGGCACTGCCATAAGCGCTCGCGCTCGCTTTTCTGCCGCTTCTTTGACTGCCTGCCGCTCCGTCGGGCTTAGACTCGCCAGTTGGCAGGTCACGAGACCGTATAGGCATGCTTGGTAGTTCTGCTTCTTGGCCGCTTCTTTGACTGCTTGCCGCTCCATCGGGCTTAGACTCGCCAGTTGGCAGGTCACGAGACCGTATAGGCATGCTTGGTAGTTCTGCTTCTTGGCCGCTTCATTGACTGCCTGCCGCTCCGTCGGGCTTAGACTCGCCAGTTGACAGGTCGCGAGACCGTATAGGCATGCTTGATAGTTCCGCTTCCGGGCCGTTTCCTCGCCTCCATGGTCCTGCAATGATCCATCCGGCCAGACCAACCCACTAGGAGTTGCCAGCATGGCCAGTAGGCTGAGCAGTAAGGCGTGGTTCACGAGTTCACCGGACGATACATTTCGCTGAGCATGACAGGTGCCTCCAAAACGGGCCATGCAGGACGGTGATTATCGGCCGCTCTCGCAGGAGAAATGGGCACAGATGTGAAGTACAGGGACATAGGCTCAGGGTGCTCTCATCAGTAAACGTCGGTCGAATTCAACTCGACAACAAGCTGCATCATGACACAGCACGCGGAAAACAATTGCAGAACACTTCAGCTCTGGCAGACCTCCTCTTGATTGCAGGCGCATCCCCTGCCTTTGTGACAGGTGTAGTCCCTTCGAATGCAGGTGTCGCCGCATGCTTTGCCCTTCGAGCAGACCTTGCAGCACTCTGATCGCGGCACACAGCTGGCGGAGCGAGTCGCAGAAAAGAGCTGTTCACTTCCTATCGTTGCGACCTGGTTGTCGAGATTACAAACATCAAAGACCTCGACAGAAACGATGGACGTGGCACCAGTCGCCTTCCCATCACCGCCCTCGGGTCGCTGAGCAAACGACCCCGTCAAACCGAGCAGCAAACACACACACACCATGGCCAGGCCGCAGAACGTCGGTTTCCGCATGGATGAACTCCTAAGTATTAGCAAGTGGCCCCACGGGAATGTATGGCGCTGAGATCGGCCGGTCAAGAAGTGCAGGTTTCAGATCAATCGTTTGGGGCTGCAAGAGCAACACTTTCGAGAAACCTGAGGTCCTAAATGGATTGCCAGAATCTTGACAACCTCTCGTGTAGGGTGAAATGAAGGCTCGGGCTGGAGCTCCTAACCTCGTTGGGATCACCTTGACTTCCCCACAACAAGCGGCATCATGCCAATGCTTCAAGGAGATCTCGTGCCGCACCTTTCCCCACCAAGCCTGACCCACAGCGAACAGAAGGCGATTCTTCGCGCTACGGCACCGAATCCCCGAGACCACCTGATCTATTCGCTTGCGCTGGGAACCGGGCTACGATTGGCGGAGATTGTAGGCTTAGACGTAGGAGATGTCTATATAGAGGATAGGACTCCCCGGACTCGCCTGAAAATCCGCCCCGAAATCGCCAAGGGTGGGCGTAGGGGCGATGTTTTCCTGCCTGACGCGCTGATGGGTAAACTCTGCAGGTTTTGGGCACACAAGGCAAGACGTCGGGAAGGATTGCAGCCCAGTGATCCCCTTTTCTGTTCCCAGTCCCGCACCCGCATCAGCAAGCGCCGCGTCCAGTTCGCCTTCCGGACATGGCAGGTGAAGGCAAGATTCGATCGTCTGTATCCCTTCCACGCGCTCAGGCACACCGCGGTCACCAACGTCTACCGGGCGAGCAGGGACCTGTTCTTGGCGCAGAGGTTTGCCAGACATGTGAGCCCGCTGACGACGACGATCTATACGCATCCGAGTGATCAGGAGATGTGGGAGAAAGTGCGGGGCCTTTCCTGCTGACCAAACCTGATTAAAGTCAAGGTGGGTTACTTTTCACCTTCGGCGTCTGATGCCTCGTCGGACTTCCCGCTCTGTATCCTTCCGATCCCTTCGCACAGCTCGCACTTTCCATTCCCCTTACAATAACTGCAGGGCCGGGGCTTCCGGTGCGCCCTCTCTATAATGCCCTTTCCTCCGCACCGGTAACACAACCCCGACCCGTGGCAGAACGCGCAGACGCCTGACTCGAGCTGCAAGTCAGTACCTTTCGAACATCTGTAAGGGGGAAAACCTGAATCCAGCTTAGACCGGGAACGGGCTTCGCAGCAAGGAGAAAATGGTGCTTGAAGCTATCTATGCTGCCATGGCAAACGCCAAGCGCTTGACGGTCGGGGGCGGCCAGGCACGCGTACCCATTGGCGCCATTAATGAAGCCCTACGTCAGCACGCTCCGTCCGAAGGAAGCGTGGTATCCTTTTTACACTTCATGGAGGGTGAAGCGTGTTGAAGCGTCGCTGGAACGCTCCTGTTTGGCTTGGTTGTCTAGTCGTTCTGGCCACTCCCTTCCTGTACCTATCCCTTTTCCTCCGATTCCCGGCCCTGCGCGATCGCCCATGGCTAACTTTTCCGATTTTCGGGGTTGGTCTCGCTGTAATGGCTTTCGGGAATCTTCGCGCTTACCTCGATCCCTGGAGCTATCGGGGAAGGCGCTTTGGGACTGCCCTCGGCGTCATAAGCGTTGTAGTATTTGTATGCTTCGACGCAGGAATTTTCTACTTCGCTCGGTCGCTACCACCCTTGAGGGGCGGGCCGAAGGTGGGCGAGAAAGCACCTGATTTTGCTCTCCAGGGTACGGACGGTCGCCTCGTCACCCTTGCGGATCTCCTCGACTCCGGCAAGACTGGAGGGAGTGAGGTCAACGGCACCGTGCTGATCTTTTACCGTGGGGATTGGTGACCGTTCTGCAACTCCGAGTTACGGAGCTTCGAATCAAGCCTCGGCGAATTCAATCGCCGACACGTGTCGGTAGTGGCCATTAGCGTTTTCCCGCCTGAGACCAATCGCGAGCTCTGTAGGGAACAAGGCTACACATTCACTTTCTTGTCCGACCAGAAGACTGAGGCCATCCGCAGGTATGACTTGCTCGATGCAGATGGCGGTCAGGAGGGAGACGGCATCGTTCGACCTGCCGAGTTCCTCGTCGACGCAACTGGCACTGTCCGCTGGGCGAATCTGACCAAATCCCTAATCGTCCGCACTCGCCCTAGTGAGATTCTGAAAGTCATCAACGATCTCAACCTCGGCTCAACTAAGATCCACTAAGTCGTAACCTGCCGCTTTTCGGTCGATCCGCCATTCAAATGGAGGGACTCACGTTTCACCGTGCTTGGTAGGCCATTTCCTAGATTTCTCCTTCTTGCTGAAACCGGAGCCGGCGCACCGGACGCACTTCTTCGCCCCATCGCACTCCGAACATATCTGGAAACCTGATTTCGGAGTCTGCACATCTCCGGCGCCTCCGCATCGGTGGCAAACTCCCGTCCCGTTACAGAGTGGACATTTCTTAGGCCGGGACCCCACAGCCGCTCCGCGCAGATAATCATCATGGAGGGAAAGCTGATGGAAGGTTAGGCCGCGCCCTGCGTGAAATCAAGGGTGAAATGCGCAGCTTTCATTTCATGCTGCAGAGACAATTCCAGTGAGGAAGTGAATTCCGTCTAGCCATCCCCGGATGCATTGCCATTAAGATGTTCGCTTGGCACGTGAATCCCTTGACGACGACGGTCTACACGCACGCAAGTGATCAGGAGATTTGGGGGAAGGTGTGCAACCTCTCTTGCTAGTTGATTTTCTGCTCAAACCTAGACCGCTGAATCAGTAGAATGCTTCTCTGAGTTCCAATTCTTTCAATACGGGGCGATTGAGTTCAAGGAACCAAGCGGCGCAAGCTTAACCTCACAGCGCATGTGTTGCGCAGTCACCGCTTTTCAACCATGAAAGAATCGTAGGACTCCACACGCCACTGGCCCTCCTCTTTGACTAGGGTGACCTTGAAGTATCTACGCTTGGGCGTGGGCGGCATCTTTCCCTGATAGGTTTCACTCGCAATTATCGGCGTTAGCTGAAGGTCCTTGCCTAGTTCTTCAATAATATCATCTCGCATTACCAGGTCTCGAAGGGTCATGGAGCCCGTGACGAAATCTCTAATTCTCGACCGAAGCTCATTAGGGGTCAGACTGTTGGTCTTGTAATCTCGTGGAAGTTCTCCTTTGATTTCCTCCACAAGGCTCGCCACGTCTGAGTCTTTGAGAATGCGCCCAATTCTCGATCTCGTTAGACCTTCTCTGAAGGGTAATTGGGGGAGATAATCCCAGAATGTGAAATCTACGTTGTACTCCTCCCGGGTGTCAGTGACATAAGTAGGGACATAGTAGTTAAACTCATGATGTTGAGTCATTCGGTACTCAAGCGCGAGATCCTCCGGACTCTTGAATTTGGTCTTCCAGCCCGTCGCCAATAGCGAATACGCGTCGGCCCACCGTTCAGTGGCTGCGTCGTCTAGAAATGTTTCGAACGCGCCTATTGCTGGGCGACTGCGCAGGCGCTGTTGAAACGTGTTGCCCGGCTCTGCGGCTGTGACAAGCTCGAGCTCTGTAATTCCACTCTTTGGTTTTATATATCCCCTCACAGCCCATCCGCCGTAAGCGGCCCCGCTGAGTAACGTTACCAAGGCGGCAAGTACTCCGTAGAGTTCGCTCGGCCTAAGACGCCCGATCAATTCTCGTATGGTAAGCTCACTCACTTCTCGAAATGGTGGTTTTCCCGGGGCTTCTCCCATTTTCCGATTCCTTCCGCATTTCTTGACGCCGGGGTCCGAGTTTTCTACTTTTGAAGTAGGAGTCACAATACGACCTCTTACTGAATACTGAACCGGCATTTTCGTAGGAGAGAGGGAGGGCAATCGCTTGTTTTTGCCGAGACAGCGAATACCTCCACTTGGCGCATGGGTTTGCGAAACACGTGAGTCCGCAGAATATACCATCCTTTAGCGGCGTTCAGATCCTTCCTACCCCGCTGAATCTCCGTCTCTGAGCTTATAACTTCCTTGCGGCTCCAGGCCCTGGTTACTATAATTCCTTCCCAACTATCACAAGGAGGGTGCGGATGTCGAAGAAGGACGTCACTGTAGGTCCCACCGAGGACGATCGCTGGTCAGTGAAACGAAGGGGGAATGATCGAGCCAGCTCGATTCATGGAACCCAGAGTGAGGCCATCAAGGTCGGCAAGAGATTCGCTGAGGAAGAGAGAAGCGACCTCATTATCAAAGGTAAAGACGGGAGGGTCAGGAGCAAAGACTCCTACGGCAACGACCCGAATCCGCCGAAGGACAGGGAGCACTGATCCCCTCGTCGTGACTTAAATTCTAGTTGAGACGCTTTCCTGCTGGCTTGTTCTGAAATCTTTCCGGCAGCTCTCTTCTAACGCTCCGTAGCAATCTTCGGATTGGATTCTCGCCCCCTCATCTGGGGTGTCCCTTCACACAGGGGACACTTTCCTGTGACTTAGCACTCTCTGTTCATAAGCTTCCGCGCCAAGGTATGCAAATGAACCTATCTTGGAGAGACGCTATCTCTATCCTGATGCATCAACTCCTCATGGACGCGGTACACAACTCCATATAGAATAATTTCAAGGCACGGAAACTCGCTCCTCGCAGAGGCTCGCAATGTCAAAAAGAATCGTACAGGTTGAATGCGCTGGAATATCCAATAAAGACGAAGAGCTCCTTATCTCAGATCTTCGGCAATTATTCCCAACGGCAGCTTCGTCATCCGTTCTCCAATTCAGCGACTCCCCTCCGACTTGGGTACAAATCATTGCTGACGGTCCCACATGGAGTGCTGTCTTCAAAATAGCGGCAACAGCGTATCTCGCCCAGCTGGGTAAACACATGGCAGACTCCACCTGGGAAGCCAGGAAAAAGGCCCGCCCAATGGCGATTCGCGCTTCAGGGGGCGCGATTGCCAGTCTGCAACGACTGTATTCGATTTTGCGCGCCCAAAAGGATCGCATCAGTCGAAAATTCTCAGTGAGTGTGGCGCTCCCCGCATACGGCCAATGGGACGTCGGTACTCGTGTCTCTCTTGAGGATCCGAATCAGTTCGTTGACGAAATGGCGATTTTCGTATCACGCGTCGACGGCATCTCACATGCAGTGAGAGTATTCCAAGATGCGGGCTGTGTGCCTGTCCTTAGCATAGGCTGCGCCCTTTCCGAAGATGGATTTCAGCTCACGTGGGTTGAAAGAGCTGAGAACGCCCAGTACACGTGGGATTTCAATGAGGAGGGAATCCCTACCGCGCCTCGGAGGCGCCGAGCGTGACAGCAGCAGACACCGTCCCTGCCTCGACCATTGGACAAATCAACCCAGCGGAGTTTGAACAACGGACTCAAGCAGCGTAACTAGACCCTCCACCGAATCGGGGGGGGCATGGTCAAGGAGTGCCCTTCACTCAAAGCATGAGGGATTTGTATTGATTCCTTACGAGCGCACCGAGCGTCGGCCGAAACACTTCCTCAAAGCAAACAACACCCAAAAGGGCTGCCTCCTGTGAGCCAGATCTACCTGTATCCGTAGTATCCCAAATTGTTTCGAAAAGAGGAGTCGAGTCCCAAAGAAAGCGCAGAATCCCAACATACCTAGAAAATGCTGATTGCTGTAGGAATTCGAAAGTCTCTCCGGGGCCTTTCCCATAATTCAATAGTTGGCCTGCGTACTCGCCGGATTTCGCGAACCGAACCTCTAAGTTGATGTGTTGCAGATCTTGGTTGTTCAGCAATAGCTTGAAATATTCTGCGAAGAAGGCCGAATTCGCATACATTTCTTCCGGCGTAATCCTGATTTTCTGGTACAGAGGAGTGATGGATGCAAAAAGGCCCAACTCCTCTGGCCCACTTGCTCCGTGGGATGTTTGAAGAGTAAATGGACATTGCTTCCTAACTTCGGGATCTTTTGCCCATGATGGTGGGCGGCGCAGAAGGTCAACTCTGGCGTAAGGTCCGAGCCGATCATCATGTACATAAAGCGTGCCCACCGCTGCCCCCGGGCAACCGAACGAAACACCAACGGATGGCACACTATACCGTGGGACATGAGTTCCGGTCCCACTCCGGTATCCCACTGCCGTGACCGCATGGCCTAGATTCTCAGAGAGTGCGATCAGAATAGTTGGAATTCTAGATTCCAAGGCAGCCTGCAAACTGAGCAGAAGCGCATCTGGGTTTTCTCCCGCCTTCATGAGATAAGGCGCGAATCCCGAAGACCGAACTGCCTCACACATCTGCCAAAGTGTTAATCCCTTTTGCGGATATGCTCTGCCTTCCACAACGAATCTCACGGCTGATTCGGTAATGTCGGAGGGTGTTGGTGCACGGAATCCGTCAGCTTTAGCGACGCGCTGTAGTGCACTCCAAATAGCGGTCGTAGCGCAGGCGCTCACCCCAACATCCTGTTGTTGAAACGCGAGGGCATTAACAGTCAACTCGAGCCCTGCAAGGTGGACGGGGTATTTCACGAGCGTGGGGAATTTCCGCGCGGGATCATCATATAAGGGAGATAGTGCCGTTCTCCCAATCGGCACCGAAGGGATGGGCCGAATTACAACATACCCGAGGTAGTCACCCGAGAGCACTTTGCTCTCCTGAAGGTTTGCCTGGGGTCCGGCGCCCGCCCGCTGCAAATGCCCGAGGAATCCATTCTTATCGAGCAAGCGCTTGAAGAAATGTAATCTTGCGCAGTTATTCGGATACTGAGTAAAGCACTTGGAA
>Ga0075423_10006394_pt1 | contig 11065 bp, 8 predicted proteins | sample SoiMethybrSBSTD2_FD_80114 | JGI IMG/M metagenome (GOLD analysis project Ga0075423, IMG submission 80114) | Bulk soil microbial communities from a Populus tree surrounding site in Tennessee, USA - Soil MetaG P. TD hybrid SBSTD2 | ecosystem: Environmental > Terrestrial > Soil > Tree plantation...
CATCGACAATCGCGATGAGCTCATCGCCGCTCTCACCATCGCGAAGCGACCGCGCGAAGAAGTTACCGACAGCGAGATTATCCTGGCCGCGTACGAGCGCTGGGGCGAGGATTGTGCGGTACACCTTCTCGGCGATTTCGCGTTTGCCATCTGGGATGGACGGCGCCACGTTCTGTTCTGCGCGCGGGATCATTTTGGAGTCCGTCCTTTCGTTTACTACCACGACGAAAAGTCTTTCATCTTTGCTTCAGAGATCAAAGCGCTGATGCGTTTGCCAGATACGCCGCGTCGACTGAACGAAGTACGGCTGGCCGATTGCATCGCGCGGATACCGCTGCTTGATGACGCGAGCGCTACTCTCTTTCAAGACATTCTGCGATTGCCTCCGGCGCACACCCTGAGAATCAGTCGCGATGGATTGCAACTGCGTCAATATTGGGCGCTCGATCCCGAACGCGAAGTGCGTCTGAGCTCCGATGCCGAGTACGCTGAAAAGTATCGGGAGCTCCTGACCGAGGCGGTGCGCTGCCGTTTGCGTCGCAGCACACCGATCGCTTCAACGCTCAGCGGCGGAATGGATTCTTCTTCAGTGGTCTGCGTGGCGCGAGAGATTTTGTCACCGGGGGGCGAAAAGCTGCACACCTTCTCGGCAATTTATGACGACATGACTGAGTGCGACGAGCGCGAATATATTCAGGCGGTCATCGAACAAGGAGGCGTCCAGGATCACTTCGTGCATCCGGACCGCGTCGGCCCGTTGACCGAATGGGAAGGCGTAGCCGAAGAGATGGACGAGCCGCTCTGTAATCCGCAGAACGCCGTACTCTGGCTGGTCTACCAGGCGGCGCATGACGAGAACATTCGTGTGATGCTAGGCGGGCACGGCGGTGATTCGATCGTCGGCCTGGGCTACGCGTATATGAACGAGCTGGCTTACACCGGAAGGTGGATGGAGTTTCTGAAGCAGACGCGCGCGACGGCGAAGCTTCACGGTATCTCCTGGCTCAACATACTTAGGCAGCGAGGCATTGAGCTGATGGCGCCCGCGTTCGCGCTGCGCGCGTGGCGGAAGGTGCGACCACGACGGCCATCACCTTCTTCCGCGACGTCGCTCGTCAATGCGGAGTTTGCCGAGCGCACCAACCTGGCGGAACGGCTCGCGGCCAAGCAGGCCGAGATGAGCGAGCCTGTTCGAAACTGTCGGAAACGGCAGATCACAGATTGCCGTCCCGGACTCATCGCCTTTGGGCTCGCCCAGGTTGACCGCGCCGCCGCCAGATTTCAGATCGAGCCCCGCTTCCCCTTCCTCGACCAGCGCGTGGCGGAGTTTTGTTTAGCGCTGCCGCCGGAGCAGAGCTTTCAATCGGGATGGAATCGCATGATTGTGCGCCGCGCCCTGGCAGACCTCCCGGAAAAAGTCCGCTGGCGCAGCGGGAAGGCCGATCTGAGTTCGAGTTTTAATAATGGACTATTGACTATAGATCGCGACATTTGTAATAGTGTCGCCCTCACAGACAGGTCACCGGTCGCCGAATTCGTTGACGTTATTGCTTTGCGTTCTCTGTACGAACAATGCCTGGACGGTGACTGTAGCAATGAAGCGACACTCCTCATCTGGAGAATCGTCTCGCTGGCCCTGTGGCTGCGACGCACCGGGTTGGCGACGAATGGCGCGCCGAAGTTGAGCGTCGCCACCCGATCAAGTTAAAGCGAAGGAGGCGCAAAAGATGAAAACCGAACCCGAGTTGCCAAAGAAGGACCAGAGAGTCGAAGCGGCTAAGAAGCCTTACTCGCCGCCGCAGCTTATCGTTCACGGCACTATCGAGAAATTGACACAGGGCTTGGGCAACCCCGGTCTCGACGTTGATATGGGCAATTTAAGTGCTCCCAGCGACCGGAATCTCAAGGAGGGGTTCGCCTCTGTTGATCCGAGCGACATCCTATCTCGTGCTGCGGCCCTACCCATCGAAAGCTGGAGCTACAAGGCACAGGGTCCAGCGGTGCGTCACATCGGCCCGATGGCGCAGGATTTTCACGCGGCTTTCAACGTAGGTGAGAACGACCGTTTTATCAACCTGGTTGACGCTAATGGAGTGGCTCTCGCTTCGATTCAAGCGCTCTACAAGATGATTGAAGAAAGAGACGCCCGCATCGAAGCGCTGCGAGCCGAGATTGAAGAGTTGAAGCAATTCGTAGGACAAACTTAAGTTTGTCCCACACGTATATCGCCGGACCGCCTCAGTCGGCCACTAGCCAGCCAATTCAACTCCGCAATGTATTCTTACCTGGCCTATGGCCTGCGAATTAGTTCTGAATTACCACTTCCGGAGCTTTTGGACGATGACGGAAGCGCAGATGTTTTCGTGCGTCTGGATAAGATCGCGCGCGGTGAGCTGCAGCCGCAGTTGCCGGGCATCCTTTACCGGGCCACGCCGCGGGAATGCTGCTTCGTTTACGAGAGTATTACCTCGCTTATCATCCGCGATGGACGTGAGATCATCGTCGAGCCGGCGCCGGGCGTGGAGGCGCGCGAACTCACCAACCTCGTCACTGGCCCGGCGCTCGGCGTGCTCTTACAACAACGCGGACGCATCGTCTTGCACGCGAGCGCCGTCGCCCTTAATCATCATGCCGTCGGTTTCTTAGGAGGCCCGCGCTGGGGCAAGTCCACGACGGCAGCAGCCATGCACGGTCGCGGACACGAGGTGGTGACGGATGATGTGTTGGCGGTCGACATCGAATCAGCGGCGAACCCGATCGTCTTTCCTGGCTTTCCGCAGCTCAAGCTCTGGCCGGAGGCGGCTGTGGCGTCGCTCGGCGATGCGCCGGAGCAGTTACCACGCATACACCCGCAGGGTGAGAAGCGTGCCCGTCGCACAGACGATGCGTTCGTGCGCGAGCTGCTGCCGCTTAGATGTCTTTACGTTCTCTCGCCGCCAACCGACGGCCAATCGGAAGCAGAGATTGAACCGCTGCGTCCTAACCAGGCCTTCATGGAATTGACGTGGCACTCTTACTGCGCTCCTGTGCCCGGCGCAATGGACGCGGCAGCGGATTTTCAGCGGCGCGCGCGCCTCGCCAACTGCGTGCCCATCTTCCGCCTGAATGTTCGTCGCTCGCTGGATAGTTTGCCTGACCTTGCCAAATTGTTGGAGGAGCACCTTGCGCGCGTCTGAACCGACGACCAAATACTCAGCAGTTCCGCCCTCGTCTCCCGAAGCCGAGCTGCTGCTGGCTTGCGCCCGCGTCTCAACGGATGATGCTACGGCAGCGCAAATTAATGAGACGCTCAAGCGAGGAATCGATTGGGAGCGTTCGACCAAGCGCGCGCAGCGGCACGGCATGCTGCCTCTTCTGTACTGGAATTTGAGGAGGTTCAGCTCAGCCGACATTCCGGCGGAGGCTCTGAGCAAACTGCGCAGTTACTTTAACGAGAATGTGCGGCGAAATCTTTTTCTTACGAGAGAGTTGCTCAGTCTGCTAAACCTTCTCGAGTCAAACCGAATTCCGGCCGTTCCCTACAAGGGTCCGGTCCTGGCACAGATGGCTTACCAGAATCTCGCGCTCCGCGACATACGCGATCTGGATATTTTCATTCGCGGAGAAGACTTTCCGAAAGCCATGCGAGCGCTCCACTCTCGGGGCTATCGTTCGGCTACTCAACTAGACAGCGAGCGCGCCATTCGAGCCTGTCGCGCGCGCGAATATGCTCATACGATGGTGCATGATAAGGGCAGTATCGTTGAGCTTCACTGGGCGATTACGCCGAAGTTTCTTCCTTTCTCGCTCGATAATGCCCTCTGGGAGCGGCTTGAGCCCATGGCCTTCGCCGGCACTACGGTGCTCAACTTTGCGAAGGAAGATTTGGTGCTGATTCTCTGCGTGCACGGCGCGAAACATATTTGGGAGCGTCTGGAGTGGATTTGCTGTCTGGCTCAACTCATTCGCAATTACCCCGAGATAGATTGGACATTGGCAATCGAGCGCGCCGAAGCGCAGGGCGGCGCGGGCATGCTCTTGCTCGGATTGTTACTGGCGCATGAGCTTTTTGAAGTCAGCCTTACGGACGAAGTCCGACAAAGAATTCAGGCCCCCACGCTGACACGTCTCGGGGCGCAAGTGCGCGACCGGCTTTTTCGTGATGAGGATGGCCCGGACGAATTTTTAGAAGAATCCATGTTTCATTTCCCGATCAGAGAGCGGACCATTGATCGCTTGCGCTACTCTCTGCACTTCGTGCTCCGCCGCCTGGCCCCTAACGTGGAAGATCGTGCGTTTCTGCCGCTGCCCAGGTCGCTCTTCTTCTTCTACTATGCGATTCGCCCGCTCCGGTTGTTTAAGATCTACCTGCTAAAGTCTCGTCCCCGTGAAGTGAACAAGGTGGATCTCCAGTAGTCTATAAACATTTCGCCGCTACACCGCTGTTTTTTTCGACCGTCTGCTCCGGCGCAACTCCGGCATTCCTTAAATACCGAGGCTGACGCCACCAGCGCAACGGAAGCGACATAGCGCGAGGCGTGAACCACACGCTTTTCAGCGCGTGCCGGAGAGCGCCGACTGGTTGCTTATCAGAGTAGAACAAAGCGGCAAGAGCCATGTGCAGATTTCCGTAAGCCCGGCGGCGCAAACGACGCACTCTTGGCCCCGCATTCTCGAATGCTCTGGCATAAGCGCGCACGGCCATCTTTTCCCGCACGCGCAGATTCATCTGGCTGTTTGCGCCGTGAAAGCGGTACTGAAGCAAAACTTCGGGAACGAAGCCGACCTGATACCGACGCGCGATGCGGTAGAAAAGCTCCCAGTCCTCGGCCGCCTGCAAACTTTCATCGAAACCGCCCACGACCTCGAATACTTTTCGAGGAATAAGCGGGCCGCTGCCGCCGCCAAGGATAACTGCGCGTCGCATCAGAAGCAGCTCGTCAGCTACCCAGCCTTCGAGGCCATCAAGACGCCGTCGGAAAGACGCCCTTGTCACGTCAATCTCTTCTATCCCGCAATGTATCAGCCCAAGCTCCGGCTCAGTTTGAAGACGCTCCACCTGTCGTTCAAGCTTGCGCGGCAGCCAGACATCATCAGAATCAAGGAAAGCCAGCAATTCGCCTGAAGCAACCATCGCGCCCGCGTTACGGGCGGCCGATGCTCCCAGGCGACACTGATGAATTACGCGGATGCGATCTTTGTAATGTGCCAGCACACTCGGCGTTTCATCCGTCGAGCCATCGTCAACGACGATCACCTCGCGCGCCGGATAGGTTTGCTCCAGCACACTGTCGAGCGCATGCGAGAGGAAACGCCCATAGTTGCACGTCGGAATAATCACAGAAACGGCCGGAGGGTCATGTCTGAGCGGGGCTGGTGACGGAGTTAATCTCTGGCTCATCCGTGAATTCCGCAGGACATTTGAAATTGACAGTCCTGCGGACCTTTGATTAGAGTTTCGCGCGCCCGAAGTTGGATGACTGCGTGTAGCTTGACCGTAGGCGATTATTCCGAAACCGTGCTTTAACATTTTACTCGGATTGTTTCCATAGACGCCATGCTCACCGGCCGCGACATCATCGTTATCTCCAGCGTTGACTGGGACTTCATCTGGCAGAACCAACAGGAGGTTTGCTCGCGTCTGGCTCGGGCCGGCAACCGCGTGCTCTACGTTGAGAATACGGGCGTGCGCGCGCCTGGCCTTCAGGACACAAGACGCGTCCTGCGGCGACTGTCGGCTTGGTTCCGTTCGTGGTGCTCCCGCAGACTGCGTGAGGTCGCGCCCAACCTTTACGTCTGCTCGCCTGTCGTCATGCCGCCGTTTGGAACGCGCTGGCGGCGTTGGCTTAACCGGCGCTTCTTTTTGGCGCAGGTGCGCTGCGCCGCCAATCGTCTCGGCCTGCGCGACATGCTGATCTGGACATACCTGCCGACCGACACGGCGGCCGACCTGATACGTATGTTGAGCACGCCGCAGAGCGTCGTGATCTATTACTGCGTCGATAATTTCGGCGCGCTGACGCCGCACGTCGGCGCACTCAGAAAGAGCGAACAGTCGATCACGAAATTAAGCGATGTAGTGTTCGCCACCTGTCAGGAACTCGCCGAGCATTGCCGGCAGTGGAACGACAACGTGCACGTGTTCCCGAACGGTGTCAACCTCGCTGCCTTCCCGCCTGAAGAAATCTTTTTCGATGAGACAGGGCGTCACAGCCACGACACGGAGGCCCTGACACTTCTGCGCTCCTTGTCACGTCCAATCGTCGGCTACGCTGGAGGGATTGCCGGATATCTTGACATCAAGCTGCTGGAAACAATGGCGCGCGCCAGACCCGACTGGTCATGGGTCTTCGTCGGGCCTGTCAATACCTCAATCGAAGGACTATCCAGACTGCCCAACGTGCATCTGCGCGGACAGCGACCACATCAGGAACTGGTGCACTATATGCGTGGCTTCGATGTTTGTATCGTGCCATACACTAAGAGCCTGCACACGGACACGGTCGTGCCGACCAAGGTCAATGAATACCTGGCCACCGGCAAGCCCGTAGTCTCGACAGAGATTCCGACCGTGCTCCGGTTCAACGAGAGACACAAGGTTCTTCTTACTGCGCCTGCCCGACCGGAGAGTTTCTTGCAAGCCATCGAGCGGGCTTTGCGTTTGCCGAACGACGCGGCAGCCGTTTCTTACCGGCGCAAGATCGCCGCCTTGAGCGATTGGGAAGTGTTGCTTGAGCGGATGACCGAATTGATCGCGCCGCGCCTGAGAGCAAGAGCCAAATGGGAGAGCGCAGTGCAGCCGGTAGAGCACAGCTACGGCTCGGCATTCTTTGAAACCATAGGCCAGGCTGGCGGCCTTGCCGCTCAACAGACCAGCGCGGAAGCCGCGGAAAGTTTGTAAGTATCGTGTGGGGCGTCCACAAGGTTACAAGGAATTAAAGATAACCGGATAATCATGGATGCGGTCACATGATCGCGCTATGAAAACGCCACGTGAATGCGCCGTAAAATGACGCTTAGCATTGTGGAGTGCGCTCTCATCAGTGGTTCCTTTTGAGAATCAAGACCCGCCGTTCTGTTACGCTTGGAGAAATCATCAGAGACCTTGTTGGGCCACACGACCTTGCAGATGACTTCTCGTTACACTCACGCAATGCCAGAGAATCTCCGTACCGCGGTTGATTCTCTGAACAAGCGACCTCTGCCCTTCCGTTCGAGAAGCGCGCCAAGATCGCGCCAACTCGCTACTGGGACGGATGGGAACTGATCAAATGGGTGAATGTAAGTCTTTGGAAAGAAATGGCGGAGGGGACAGGACTCGAACCTGCAAGCCCTTGCGGGCGGCGGTTTTCAAGACCGCTGCATTACCAATTATGCTACCCCTCCGAGGCGCTCGTAAGAATATAACAGCCGGACGGCGGAAGGCGGAAGGCAGAAGGCAGAAGGCAGGAGGCAGACGGCAGGAGAAAGCGCAAAGGACAAAGCACGAAGAACGAAGGGCAAGCACAACGGCCGAAGGTCCAAAGTCTCAAGCACTCAGTCCTCAGTCCTCAGTTTCAAAGAATTGACACTCATGCAACCGTGTAGTAGCTTCCGGTACGCGCTTATGCGACAAATTGCTTTCGCAATTCATTCCTCAACATCCCTGAAAACATCAAGGTCACCAAGGAGATTGTCGTAGTCAATTGAAGCAAATCGAGCTTCCACCCAGAGGACTGGAAACGCTCTTCGGCGTTCACGACCAGAACATCAAGTACCTCGAGTCACTGCTCGACGTTCAGATCAACGGGCGCGGTCACAACGTGAGCGTGGACGGTGATCCGAAAGACGTCGAAACCGTCCAACAAATACTACAGGATTTTTCTGAACTCTTTTCCGAAGGCCGGCAATTTACCGATAAAGAGATGCGCGAAGCATTTGCGCAAATCGCCGAAGACCGCGCGTACAGTTTGCGCGACTACTTCACGCGTTCGCGTTTCAGTCCCGCCGGCAAGAAACAGGTCGCGCCCAAGTCAGCGATGCAGCGACGTTACGTGGAAGCGATTCAGCAGAAAGACATTGTGTTCGGCATCGGCCCGGCCGGAACGGGCAAGACTTATCTGGGCGTTGCCATGGCGGTGCAGGCGCTGATGCAGAAGCAGGTCAATCGCATCGTGCTGGCGCGCCCGGCGGTGGAAGCCGGAGAGAAGCTTGGGTTTCTACCTGGAGATCTTCAGGAGAAAGTCGACCCATATCTGCGGCCACTCTACGACGCGCTGTTCGACTTGGTTGATTACGAGCGTGTGACGCGTTTGCTGGAGAAGCGCGTGATCGAGATCGCACCGCTCGCATTTATGCGTGGCCGCACTCTATCTGATGCGTTTGTGATTCTCGACGAGGCGCAGAACACCACCGGCGAACAGATGAAAATGTTTTTGACGCGCATCGGCTTCGGATCGAAGGCAGTAATAACAGGTGACGTCACGCAGATCGATCTGCCCACCGGCAAACGCAGCGGTTTAGTAGAGGCCGAACGCGTGCTGGCGAACATTGAGGGCATCGAATTCATCTACTTTAGCGAAAAAGACGTCGTGCGCCACAAGCTCGTGCAAATGGTCATCAAGGCGTACGAAACGCATTCCAAGAAAAGCGAGATGTGATTCCAGCGGCTTTGCCGCCTGATGTGCGGTAAGGCTCTGCCTTACCAGCTGCGCCTACACTCTGTTTGTGCGGCCATGCCGCTGGGCGAAGCCCCAAAACCAGAATACTTGTTCTCCGGAAAGGCAGAGCCTTTCCGCACATCAAGCGGCAGAGCCGCGAAGATATGATCGACATCATCAATCGGCAGCGGAAACGAAAACTCAACACAACCAGGTGGTGCGAGTTTTCCGGCGCCGCGCTGCAAGCAATCGGTGCTGCTGAGCGGGAAGCGACAATCGTGTTCGTCTCCGACGCCGCTATTCGGAAATTCAATCGACAGTTTCGCGGTAAAGACTACGCGACGGATGTGCTCTCTTTTCCCGCGCAACCCGAACCGTTCGAACACGAAGGAGCTGCGAATCTCGGAGAAGTCGTGATCTCGGTCGATCGCGCCGCGGCGCAAGCCAAACAAAACGGGTTGAGTACGGCGAACGAGATCGAGCAGCTCATCCTGCATGGGCTGCTGCATTTGTGCGGTTACGATCACGAAACTGACAGCGGTCAGATGAACCGTCTGGAGTTGAAACTGCGCAGAAAACTAGGCATTTGAGCGAGTTCAGAGTTCAGGCTGAAGGCTGGCTTACGCACCGCGGCGAGCTGAAGCTCGAACTCTGAACCGCTTTTGTCTATTCACCATTCACGATTTACTATTTACGCGCCTTTATGGAAATTGCGATAGCCGTCAGCTTTCTCCTACTGCTGATGCTTACATTTCTTGCCACCGTGGACATGGCGCTCGGCCAGTTGAGCGACGTCGGACTGCATCGTCTGGCCGTTGAAGCCGAGGAGCATCCGACCGCCCGCTACACGCCGCTCCTAAAAGAGATTCTCGAGAATCGTGCTCGCTTTAGTTTTACGCTGGCAGCCGCGATTCAGATTCTCCTCGTCGCGTTCACTGGCTTGATCACTTTTGTTTCGTTGCAGTGGTTTCGGCCCGGCGCGATCGGATTGATACTGGCACTGCTCGTCGGTCTCGCTATGGCGGGCATTTTTCGTCAATTCATTCCGCGTTTCATCTCGCTCCGAAATCCGGAAGGCAAACTGCTGCGGCTGCTGCCAATCGTCAGTCCCTTCTATCGCGCGATGGCATTTGCGGCTGAGCCGTGGCATCGCAAATTCGATCGCATGCGGCAGGAAGACCTGGAAGAGGGAGTTGATGAAGCTGACGAAGAAGGCAACGGCGATGACATCGAGGCGTTGATCGACGTCGGCGAAGCCGAAGGCATCATTGAAGAGGAAGAGCGCGAACTGATTCAGTCGGCGATCGAGTTCGGCGACACGCGCGTCGGCGAAGTGATGACGCCGCGTATCGAGATTGTGGCCCTGCCGAATACAGCTACCGTGCGCCAGGCACGTGACCTCATCATCGAATCAAGACATTCTCGACTGCCCGTCTATCGCGAAGAAATCGACAACATCGAGGGCATCGTTTACGTGCGCGATTTACTGCCCTTGCTCTCACTGGGCAAATCCGACTCTCTGATTACCCCATTCATTCGGCCGGTTTACTTCGTACCGGAAACGAAACCGGTTGCCAAACAGCTACAGGAGATGCAGAAGGCGCGCACTTACATGTCGATCGTTATTGACGAATATGGCGGCATCGCGGGCCTTGTCACCGTCGAAGATATCCTCGAAGAGATTGTCGGTGAGATCGAAGACGAGGACATTAGCGGCGACGAATCAGAGGAGATCATTGCCGCCGACGGTGGGGCATACGAAGTTTTGGGTAGCACTGAGATCGGAAAGATCGAGCGGTTGTTCGACATGGAAATCGAAGCCGACGACTTTACGACGATCGCGGGTCTCGTGATCGCAGAGAAGGGAAGCGTTCCCCGCGTTGGCGAGAATCTCAGTTTCAGAGGACTTGAAGTGGAAGTACTCGAAGCTGATGAAAAACGGATCAGTCGTATTAAGTTAAGGCGCCTGCCTGAACCGTCTGCAGCCGCAGGAGGTTAATCGTGATCGGCAGAATGCAGTCGCTAATTGCATTCTGACATTGACAAGAAATCTTCGGTCGCCGACTATCGTCCTTCACGATTCATCGATGTTCGACAAACTTCAGTTTGTCGCTCGCATCATTAATCACCAATAATCGACAAACTAAAGTTTGTCGGACACGCACAGCGTTGGCAAAGAAGCAAAGTAAATTTCTGCGCGGACGACGAATCGATCCGCAGCCGATCAGCAGCACAACGACGCTCGTTGAGATTGTTGATAATACCTTCGCTGCGTACAACGCCGCGCGTCTGCGCGAGGCCTGCCAGCTCTTCGCGGAAAAAATGCTCGAGCCGGATGTCACGGTTGGCGTGACGTTGACCGGCGCATTGACTCCAGCGGGTCTCGGGATGTCGGCTCTGATTCCGCTGATTCAAGCGGGCTTCATCGATTGGATTATTTCCACCGG
>Ga0075423_10006396_pt1 | contig 11064 bp, 5 predicted proteins | sample SoiMethybrSBSTD2_FD_80114 | JGI IMG/M metagenome (GOLD analysis project Ga0075423, IMG submission 80114) | Bulk soil microbial communities from a Populus tree surrounding site in Tennessee, USA - Soil MetaG P. TD hybrid SBSTD2 | ecosystem: Environmental > Terrestrial > Soil > Tree plantation...
CCAAACCCGCTCATGAAGACCCTTCCGTGCCGGCTCGAGAAGGGCCGGGTTTGCGTGGACGAGTACCTCCGGGTACCGGACTGGCCGGGCGTCTGGGCCCTGGGCGACTGCGCGCTGGTTCCCAACACGATGACCGGTGGCTTCCACCCGCCGACGGCACAGCACGCGATCCGGCAGGGCCGCGTCCTCGCCCACAACATCCTGGCGGAGCTGCGCGGCTCCCCGAAGCGCCCTTTCTCCTTCCGAACGATCGGCCAGCTGGCGTCGCTGGGACGCCGCACCGGGGTCGCGCAGATCCTGGGCTTCCACTTCTCCGGCTTCGTGGCCTGGTGGATGTGGCGGACGATCTACCTCATGAAGCTCCCGCGCCTGGAGAAACGGCTCCGCGTCGCCCTGGACTGGACCTGGGACCTGATCTTTTCCAAGGATCTGGTCAAGTTCCTCTCGCGCCGCAAGGACACGATTTCCCAGCCACAGGAGGAGGTCCGCGATGTCATGGCCCGCGCGGCGGGATAGTCTCTCCCCAATCGTTTTCGAAGGAGCTCGCATGCCGACCCTCACCGATCGTCTCTCGCGATTGCGCCGACTGGTCCTCCGCGTCTCCTCGACCCTGCGCTGGCTTCCGCCGACGGTGACTCGCCTGACGCTGGGTTGGGTGTTCATCGAATCGGGATGGGGGAAGCTGCACAGTCTTCCCAAGGTCATTGCCTATTTCGGCGAGCTCGGAATCCCCACGCCGCAGTTCCAGGCGCCGCTCGCGGCGACGACGGAGTTCGTCTGCGGAGTTCTGCTGCTGGTGGGCCTTGCCACGCGGGTGGCGAGCCTGCCTCTGATCGGCACGATGATCGTGGCGATCCTCACGGCGCGGCGATCGGACTTGAACGGGATCTCGGACCTGTTCGGTTTCATCGAGTATCTCTACATCGTGCTGTGCCTGTGGCTCGGCGCCTACGGTGCGGGCCCGCTCTCGCTCGATGCGGTTTTCGCGAAGAGGTTCGAAGCCGCGGAGAGGCCATTGCCGGCGCGGGCGGCCGCGGCTCGCTAGACCTCTCCAATACCCCTCGAAGAAAAAAAGCAGGCCGCGCCGGACCTCCGGCGCGCTCGCGTGCGCGCCGGAATCGCGCGGCGGCGCCGCCCCTCTTCAATTCTCCGAACGGCGCGCCGAATCTTCGGGACGAATCCGCGTCCATCCGCTTCGCGGCGAAGTTGATGCGGGGCACCGACGGCTTCGTCATCATCCCGCCGCGCGCGCACGCTTCGCCGCGTTGAGTCGACGTTCATCGAATCGAATTCGCTGGACGCAAACGACGCGCGTGTGATTCCGCCGTCCTCGCGCGGCTCGGCTCCGTCCTCGTTCCCCGCGCACACGGCCCGCGCGTCCAAAAAAATCTCGTGGCACTCGCGTTGCTCTCCGATGGCGTCGGCCGCCGCGCGTCGCGGCGTCGCCGAAAGGAGAGGAAATGAACGGAGAGACACGCATGCGCCGATTCGCGGCGGCGTCAGGGCGGGCGGCACTCGCGGCCGTGCTCGCTCTCGCCCTCACGCCGCTCTCGTCCGCGCAGCAACTGACCGGCAACATCTACGGATACGTCGACGATGAACAGGGAGGCCGCCTTCCCGGCGTCAGCGTCACGCTGAGCGGGATCGGCGCCTCGAAAGTCCAAGTCACGGACGACCGCGGTGAGTACCGGTTCCTGAGCCTCAGCCCCGGTGAATACACGCTGACGTACGAGCTGCAGGGCTTCACCAAGGTCGAGAAGCCCAACGTGCAGGTCTCCGTCGGACAAAACACCAACACGACCGCGCAGCTGAAGATTTCGAATGTCGAGACGGCGGTGATCGTCAAGGGTGAACCGTCGCTGCTGGACACGCGCAAGGTCGAGACCGGCGCCGTCGTGGACCAGGAACAGCTCAAGGCGATCCCGACCGCGCGCGACCCGTGGGTCATCATCCAGACGGTCCCGGGCGTCCAGATGGATCGCGTCAACGTGGGAGGCAACGAAAGCGGCCAGCAATCCACCTACACGGGCAAGGGCGCCGACGCGGCGCAGAACGTCTGGAACTTGGACGGTGTGACGATCACAGACCTCGGCGCCCTGGGCTCGTCGCCGACGTACTACGACTTCGACTCCTTCGAGGAGATCCAGGCTTCGACCGGCGGCAGCGACGTCACCGCGTCGACACCCGGAGTGCAGCTCAACCTCGTCACCAAGCGCGGCACCAACGACGTGCACGGCTCCGCGCGCTTCTTCCTGGCGGACGGCGACTGGCAGTGGAACAACCTCAACCAGGAGGCGATCGACCAGGGCATCACCGGCGGCAACCGCGTCAACGAGGTCCAGGACTACGGCGTCGAGGTGGGCGGACCCCTCTGGACGGACCGGATCTGGGCCTGGGGCGCGTACGGGCGCAACCAGATCAATCTCTTCAACGTGTCCGGCGCTCCCGACAACACGACGCTGAAGGACGTCAACGCGAAGATCAACGCGCAGGTCACCGACGGCACGTCGTTGACGGGGACCTTCTCCGACGGAAACAAGGAGAAGTTCGGGCGCAACGTCTCGTTCTTCCGCCCGCCGCCGGCCTCGTGGAACCAGGACGGACCCACGCGGATCTGGAAGGGAGAGGTGTCCCAGGTCTTCTCGTCGTCGCTGTTCCTGACGGCGTCCTATTCCTCGATGTCGAGCGGCTTCTCGCTCACGCCTCAGGGCGGCACGGACGTCAACAACGTCTACATCAACGAGAACGGGCAGTACCAGAACAGCTACTTCTTCTACGACACGGTGCGCCCGCAGCACCAGGTCTCGGCCAACGGCTCCTACTTCTTCTCGGCCGGCTCGACCGGAAACGAGCTGAAGTTCGGCTTCGGCTACCGGACAGCAACGGTCTCCTCGGTCACGGCGTGGCCCGGTAACGGCAACGTCGGCGACCTCGCCAACTTCCAGCCCTTCGACGCCGCGCTATTGACGCGCGAGAAGAACATCCGGTCGGACATGCAGTACTACTCCGGGTATCTGTCGGACACCCTGACGGTCGGCAACTTCACGCTCAACGCCGGAGTCCGCTACGACTTCCAGCACGGCCGCAATCTGGCCTCGACGTCGCCCGCCAATCCGGTTGTGCCGGACATTCTGCCGACCGTGACCATTCCCGATCAGCCCTACCGCTTCGACTGGAGCGACTTCGTTCCGCGCGTGGGCGCGACGTATGCCCTCGGGTCCGACAAACGGACGCTGTTGCGGGCGAGCTACGCACGCTACGCCGACCAGCTCGGCAGCGCGATCGTGGCCCTCGACAACGCGGGAGCGCTGTCCGGCGTCTACTATCAGTGGAACGACGTCAACGGCGACCACGTCATCACGCGCGACGAGATCAACTTCGACAACCGATTCAGCTTCTATGGATTTGACCCGAACCACCCCGCGTCGCCGATCTCGCCCGTCGTCATCGACCCGAACCTGAAGTCCGGGAAGACGGACGAAGTCATCGCCGGTCTCGAGCGCGAGGTGATTCCCGACTTCGTCGTCGGCGCGAACTACACCTACCGCAAGTACAGCGGCGCGATTTTCCCCAAGCGCGCCGGCCTCGATCCCTCCGACTACCACGTCGCCGGCTTCCTCGACGGCACGCTCGCAGACGGGACGCATTTCCACCAGCCGTACTACGCCCTGAACGAAGGCATCGAGCCTCCGGCCGGGATCGACGTCATCAACCGGCCCGACTGGGACACCGTCTACAACGGCGTCGAGGTCGATTTCCAGAAGCGCCTGACGAACAAGTGGATGGCGCGGGGGAGCTTCACCTGGAACGACTGGAGGCAGCACGGCGGCCTCGATTCGTGCTACGACCCGACCAACGACCGTGGCGGCATCAACAACCTCTGGCCGGGCACGCCGTACCCGATCCCGACCGGCGGCACGTGCGCGGGCGACGACATCGCGGCGCTTCCCGCGGGCTCGGCCAGCGGCGCGAAGAACGAGGTGTTCTTGAACTCCCGCTGGCAGTTCAGCGTCGGCGGCCTCTACCAGCTGCCGCTGGGCTTTGCGGTCGCGGGCAACTTCTTCGGCCGCGAGGGCTACCCGCAGCTCAACTTCGTGCGCTTCGATCCGGGCGACGGGCTCGGCACGCGCGACAACATCATCGGCAAGATGGGCGACGTCCGCTACGGAAACGTCTACGAGCTGGACCTGCGGCTGGAGAAGGTGATCGACGTCAAGCCTCTCCAGATCACGCTCTCCGCCGACATCTTCAACGTCCTCAACCAGGGCACGATCCTGCAGCGAAACTCCAACACGCCGGCGGTGGCGACTTCACCCGGCGGCGACATCAACGTCGAGTCGCCGTCCTACAACCAGATCATCGAGATCCAGTCACCGAGGATCCTGCGCCTCGGCGCGCGGGTGTCGTTCTAGACCAGCTCGTCCTCGAACCGGTCCAACGGTTCCTCCGTCCTCCGGGCGGGCCCGAGGGCCCGCCCGCTTTTTTCGTGGCAAGATAGGTTTCCTGAGCCGCGCACCCGTTCTCGCTCTCGAAAACCTCCCGCCTGCCCGGGGCTTCGATCTGCTTTGTCTCCCGATCATCGATTGGAGCTTCCGTTTCCAGCGCCCCCAGCAGCTCCTCTCGGCCTTCGCCGCCGACGGGCATCGCGTCTTCTACGCAAAGACCGGTTTCGTCGGTCTCGACCGGGATTTCGAGATCTCGCGCATCGGCGATCGGGTCTTCGAGGTCAGTCTGCCCGGGGAGCACGACTTCAACGTCTACTCGGGGACACTCGAAGGGGAGACGCTCGAACAAGCATTCGGCGCACTCGAAGACCTGGCCGGCGGCGCCGGGATCCGAAACGCCGTGGTCCTCGTCCAGTACCCGTCCTGGGAGCCGCTCGCCTGGCGGCTGCGGGAGCGGTTCGGCTGGCCCGTGGTCTACGACTGCCTCGACGAGCACACGGGCTTCGGGACGCACGGTCCGTCGACTGCGGACGAAGAGGCGCGCCTCCTCGCCGAGAGCGATCTGGTATTGGCGACGTCGCGGACGCTCTTCGACCGCGTGCGCAAGGAGCGCACCGACGTTTTGCGGCTCCCGAACGCCGCCGACGTGGAGCACTTCTCGGCGCTCCCGCCGCGCGAGACGAGCCCGCTGGCGGCGCTTCCGCGTCCGGTGATCGGCTACTACGGAGCGATTTCGTCGTGGTTCGACACGGAGGCGGTGCGCCTCGCCGCGGAGCGGCACCGCGGCTGGTCTTTCGCTCTCGTGGGAAACACGCACGGGGCGGAGCTGGGCGACCTGCCGTCGATGGCGAACGTGACCCTCGTCGGCGAGGTTTCGTATGCGGCGCTGCCTTCCTATCTTGCGGCTTTCGACGTCTGCACGATTCCGTTCCGCCGCACGCCGCTGACCGAGGCGACCAATCCGGTCAAGATCTACGAGTACTTCACGACCGGCAAGCCGGTCGTGGCGCGGCGCCTTCCGGAGCTCGAGCTCTTCGCCGACGTCATCGAGCTCTACGACACAGCGGAGAAGTTCGTCGCGTGCCTCGAGCGCGCGGTCAAGGAGAGCGTGGCGCCGGGTCCGGCGGCCGAGCAGCGCCGCCGCATCGCCCGCGAGAACACCTGGAGACACCGGTACGAGGTGCTGCGCGAGCGGCTGGACCAGATTCCCCTCTCCCCCCAGCGGGGGGAGAGGGAGAGGGTGAGGGGGGTCTCCTCCGCCTCCACCGACGCCGTCGCCAAGCGCGTGAAGGAGATCCGGCGTCTGTCGGAGATCGTGCGCTCGCAGGCGGAGGGCATCGATTTTCTCAGGGAAGAGGTCGCGGGGCGTGAGAGGCAGCTCGAGGCCCGGGAAAAAGAGCTCCTCGGCCGGATTCGGGAGCTCGAGCGAGGGCTGGCGCAGTCCGAGGAGGTTTCGGAGGCTCGGGACGGACATCTGCGCGCGGCCATAGCGGAAATCTCGCGATGGGAGAGCTCGCGGCTGGGACGTCTCCAGCGAGCCCTCTCGCGCGCGAGGCAGGCGCCCGGCCGTGCTCGGCGCGCGCTCGGAAACGCGACGGCGCCGGGAACCGCGATCTACTCGGTGGGGACGAAGCTGCTTCCGCGGCCGCTCGCGCGGTTTCTCCGACGCTCGCTGGCCCCCGTGCCGAAGGCCGACCCCCTCGTGCGCCTGGAGCCCACGGCCCGGCGAACCGGTGCCCTTCCGGCGAAGCCCTCGGGGCATTACGACGTCGTCGTCTTTTCCATCATCGACTGGGACTTCCGCTTCCAACGCCCGCAGCAGCTCGCCACGCAGTTCGGCCGGCACGGGCACCGCGTCTTCTATCTTTCGACGACGCAGTTTCTCGCGCCGGGAGGCCCGGCCTGGGACCTCGCGCGTAAAGCCGAGAGGGTCGCGGAGCTGCGAATCGGGTCGCGCCGTCCGCTCAACATCTACAAAGGCAAAGCCGACGAGGCCGACGTTTCGGCCCTCACCGAGTCCTTCGAAGAGCTGGCCGCCGACCTCGCGATGGGCGACACGGTCTGCCTCGTCCAGATCCCGTACTGGGCGCCGTTCGCCGAGCGCCTCCGCGAACGGCTCGGCTGGCGCGTCGTCTACGACTGCATGGACGAGTGGACCAACTTCCCGGGCTTCGGGCCGGACGTGCTGGCGCTCGAGGACGGCCTGGTGCGGAGGGCGGACCTCACGATCGTCTCGGCGGACAAGCTCCAGGAGAAATGGAAGGACGCGGCGGCGCGATACGTGCTCGCCAAGAACGGGATCGACGCCGACCACTACCACGCCCACTACGGCGAAAACGCGCTGCTGGGATCGCCGAGCCGTCCGGTCATCGGCTACTACGGCGCGCTCGCCTCGTGGGTGGACGTGCCGTTGCTGGAGAAAGTGGCCGACGCCTATCCGGGAGGAACGATCGTTCTCGCCGGCGGGCATTTCGACGTGGATCTCTCGCCGCTGAAGACGCGCAAGAACGTCCGTCTGCTGGGCCAGCGGCCGTACTCCGAGATGCCGAAGCTCCTCTGGAGCTTCGACGCCTGCATCATCCCGTTCCTCGTCAACGACATCACCGAGGCGACGAACCCGGTGAAGTTCTACGAGTACCTCTTCGGCGGCAAGCCCGTCGTGTCGCCCGCCCTGACCGAGCTTCTGCCGTTCGACGAGCTGTCCTACCTGGCGCACGGCCACGACGAATTCCTGCGGCAGCTCGCGCGCGCGCTCGCGGAGTCCCCGACGGATCCCCGCCGCGCCGCCCGCCGCAAGGTCGCCGAGGCCAACGACTGGGCGCACCGCTACGAAACAATCGACGAAGGCATCACCGCCGCGCATCCGCTGGTCTCGGTCGTCGTCGTGACGTACGGAGGCGCGGAGCTGACTCGAGACTGCCTCGAGTCGCTCGCGCGCGAGACCTGGCCGCGCCTGGAGATCATCGTCGTCGACAACGCCTCGAGTGACGCGACGCCGGAGCTCCTGCGCGAAGCGGCCGCGAAGGACCGGCGCATCCGGACGATCTTCAACGCCGAGAACCGCGGCTTCGCTGCCGCGAACAACCAGGGGATCGCGGCGTCGCGGGGCGACATCGTCGTCCTGCTCAACAACGACACGGTCGTCCCGCCGGGTCTCGTCGGCCGTCTCGTAGGGCACCTCCAGCGTGATCCCTCGATCGGCCTGCTGTGCCCGACCACCAACTTCTGCGGCAACGAGGCGCGGGTCGAGCCGGATTACCGCGACATTGCCGATCTGCCGGCCTACGCCGCGCGACGAGCCCGGGAGCACCGGGGACGCGTATTCGACATCGGTGTGGCCGCGATGTACTGCGTGGCGGCGCGCCGGGCCGTGCTCGACGACGTCGGGCCGCTCGACGAGGCCTACGGCATCGGCATGTTCGAGGACGACGACCTCGCGGTCCGCATGCGCGCGAAGGGTTACCGCGTCGCATGCGCCGAGGACGCGTACGTGCATCACGTCGGCCAGGGGTCGTTCCGCAAGCTCTCGCCCGAGGAGTACGACGCGCTCTGGAAGAGGAACCAGGCCTACTTCGAAAGAAAGTTCGGCGTGACGTGGAAGAAGCACACTCCGCGCGAAGGCGTTTCGGCGGTGGCATCCAAGGTAGGAGTGGAGTAAGGTTCCAGCGGATGTCCTCTCCGGTTCCGGCCTCCCCAACTCCACCTCCGCCTGATCCGAGGGCGGGAAAGCGCGCCAACTGGCTGGCCTACGAGACCTCCGCGGCCGCGGGGGAGCTCACGGTCGCACACAAGCCCGCGCAGCTCTTCCTGGAGATCACGTCGCGCTGCAACCTCCGGTGCGCCAAGTGCGGGTTCGCGTGGGACCCCGAGCTCGCCAAGAACGGAAAGGATATCCCCTGGCCGGTGCTCGCGAAGATGGACGACTTCTTCGCCGCGGCGACCGAGGTCTACACCTTCGGCTACGGAGAGATGTTCCTCTATCCCGAGCTCGCCCCGCTCATCACTGTCCTGAAGAACCATCACTGCCGGGTCTCGGGGATCACCAACGGCACGATGATCCGGCCCGCCGACGTGGTCTGGCTGGTGGCAACCGGCTATGACCACCTGGCGTTCTCGATCGACGGCGCGACCGAGGAGACGATGGACCGCCTCCGCGGCGCGAGCCACAAGAAGATCATGAACGTGCTGCGCCTCATCCACGAGGAGAAGCAGCGGCGCCAGTCGAAGGCGCCGAACATCGTCGTCAACTTCGTCGCGCAGGCCGACAACTACAAGGAGCTGCCGGAGCTGGCGCGCCAGCTCGCCCCGCTCGGCATCTACTTCTTCGGCGTCAATCCGCTGCATCACTTCACGGTGAACCCGGGCGGCTACGACAGCTACTATGACAAGTACCGCCTGAGCCACGTGGACCGGTCCGAGTGGGAGGCGCTGGTCGCGGAAGCCAAGGGGATCGCCGAAGGCGCGGGCATGATCTTCGAGAATTTCGTCAATCCCGCCTTCGAGTGGCCCGCCGCCGAGAGCACCGCGCCCGTCAAGCTCCACGTGCACGCGGAGCCGCCGCCTCCCGAGCCGCCGTCCGCCGGAGATCCCGTGACGGCGCCCACACGAGAGGCCGCGCCGCCGCCTCCTGCAAATCCCGACACGGGCCTTCCGTCGATGTACTGCCACTATCCGTGGACCACGCTCTACCTCTCCGCGTCCGGAACGGCCAAGGTCTGCTGCTACATGGGTGTGAAGGAAGGGCTGGGTTCGTTCACCGGCGAGACCGGCATCGCGGGCGTCTGGAACGGCCCGCAGCTCCAGTCGGTGCGCGAGCACATCCGGGACGGCCGCGTCCATCCGGCATGCCGCGAATGCGTCATGCATCGCTCCTTCGAGAACCACGCCGCGGCGATGAACCCGATCCGCGCCGAGCTGTTTCCGCCCGCGCCGCCCGCGCCTCCGGCTCCGCCGCCGGTCGAAGAAGTGTTCGCCGAGCCGGAGTTGACGGGCCTGCGGAGGATCCTCCGCAAGTTCCGCGGCGGATGGCGATCGGGCGCCGGCGCCAACTCGACCGGCGCGGCGACCTAGAAAGCCCGAACTAGCTTCGAGTCCGCAGCCAGAGGCTCCCGCCTCCGGGGAAGATTCCGGGAATCTCCGGTACGAAGGGCTTCAGCGCCTCGTAGTCGTTGCGCTGGACGAAGTAGATGCCGAGCAGGATCTCGAACTTCGTGCTGTTGGCCAGGAGTGCCGCCAGCACGTACTGCTCGTTCCAGTAGCAGAGAACGTCTTCCGACCAGTTCTTCGGATACTCGTAGGGAAGACAGATGTCGTGGATGTGCACGACGACGCCCGCGGGAAGCCGCGGCAGGATCCGCAGGAAGAGGTGGTTGACGTCCGAACCGGTCTTCGAGATGTGCGAGCCGTCGATGAAGAGGATGTCCGACGTCTCGAGACCCAGGAAGACCGAGTCCTTCGTGGCCTGGACCGGCTCCTGCCGGATCTCGATCGGGCCGTCCAGCTTCCGCAGCCAGGCCGGCGCGTGCGGGTCGATGCAGAGGAGCGTCCCGCTTCCGTTCTCGCGAAGCGCCTTCACCGCGAGCTTCGTCGAGTGTCCGGAACCGACTTCGACGACGCGTTTGGACCGGAATCGCCGGATCAACGCGTGGTACAGGGCCGCGTCCGCATGGCTGAACTGGTCGTTGCCCCAGTGGTAGACCGACTCGTCCGCGGCGTTCGGCGCAAACGGCAGGGACGCCAGATCCTCGCGAAAGGCCGGCGTCTCCTTCAGGAACTGCTTCTGCCGGGCGAGGTCCCACTCGCCGCACGCGTCGAACCGTCCTTCCCAGACGCTCGCCGGCAAGTCCGCCGGCGCGAACACCGACGTGTAGAAGAAGTCGGGAATGATCTGGAGGCGTCGGCTGCGCGAGTGCCGGTGCAGATCGCGGAGAGCCGGGAACCATCCGGGATGTTCGCTGTCGAAGCCGAGCCGGGCGATCAAGCGATCGAGCACCTCTTCCGGACTCGGGTCTGGCGGAGCGGCGGCCGCCGGCGTCGGAGGCGTCTCCACCGTCGGGGACGGCGCCTTCGGGGATTCGGATCGAAACAGCTGTTTGAGAATGCTCATGGCTCCTTTCGCTCGCGGCCGATTGTAGGACGACGCGGCCCCGCGGCGGACCGCCTTGACAAGCTCTGCTTCGGGGGCGATGCTCGCCGGAGATGGCGCCCGAGAGGACCTCGACTCTCTCCGGCAGAGAGTCCGTCCGGCCTGGCACAGCGCAGGAGAGCGCCGACGTGGCGCAGGCCCTCGAACGCCTGTATCGCCGGCGCTTCAGCGAAGGCGATTTGAGCGAGCTCCGGACCGTCTGGAGAATCCTGGTCCGCGACTTCTTCCAGAAGAGGATCGACCGTTCCGGGGCGGTGCTCGACATCGGCGCGGGCGCGTGTCTATTCATCAACGAAGTCGACGCGGTCCGCCGGATCGCCGTGGACGCGAACCCCGACCTGCGCCGCCACGCGGCTCCGGGTGTCGAGACATTGGTGACGGACGACCTTTCCCTGGGCGACATTCCCGATGCCACTCTGGGCTGCGTGTTCCTGAGCAACTTCCTGGAGCACCTTCCCGATCACCTCGCGATCC
>Ga0075423_10006397_pt1 | contig 11063 bp, 9 predicted proteins | sample SoiMethybrSBSTD2_FD_80114 | JGI IMG/M metagenome (GOLD analysis project Ga0075423, IMG submission 80114) | Bulk soil microbial communities from a Populus tree surrounding site in Tennessee, USA - Soil MetaG P. TD hybrid SBSTD2 | ecosystem: Environmental > Terrestrial > Soil > Tree plantation...
AGAGGAGAAGACTTTTCTCTGCCTGCGGCATCTAATGAGAGGACGAGGGTCTCGGAAGGGCGATCAGGAGGCCGATTGGCGTAGGCGTTGTCGGCAACAACCTGGCGAATTCCGCCTGCCATGAAGACCGGAATGCTCACTGTCTTTAGCGTTCAGGGCTTGAAATCAACGAACACGGCACAAAATGTGACGAGATCCCTTGGAACGAGGCCCGTGGTACATCGGGGCTGCTAGCCCGTGGCCGCGGTGGAACCGCTGCATGACAAGGCGTCATCCCATTGTCTTCCTGATCGACGTGGACAACACGCTGCTCGACAACGACGCGATCCAACAGGATCTGCGGGATCATATCGAGCGCACCTTTGGCCTCGGCGCCCGCGAGCGGTATTGGCGGATCCTGGAGGATCGGTCCGCGGAATTGGGCTATCGCGACTACATCGGCGCGCTGCAGCGCTACCGGATCGAACACCCGCTCGAGGTCGAGCTGGTGTCAATGTCCTCCTTTCTCATGGATTACCCTTTCGCCAGCCGACTCTTCCCCGCTGCCCTCGAGGTGCTGAAGCAGCTCGGCAAGCTCGGCCTGACCGTCATCTTGTCGGACGGGGATGTCGTCTTCCAGCCGCGCAAGATCGAGCACGCGGGGCTGGCCGACGCCGTGGACGGACGTGTGCTGATCTACATCCACAAGGAAGAGGCCCTCGACGACGTCGCGCGGCGCTACCCGGCCGAGCATTACGTTGTCGTCGACGACAAGCTGCGCATCTTGACCGCGGTCAAGCGATACTGGGGACAGCGCGTGACGACCGTGTTCCCGCGCCAGGGTGCCTATGCGCACGATCCGAAAGTGCTCAGCGCGTTCCCGCCCGCGGACGTGACGATCGACCGTATCGGGGACTTGCTCGATTGCGACCCGGCGCGGCTGCGGACGCCGCCGCAATTCCTTGCACCCGGCCTGGAGGCGACACGATGAGACCAACCAAGGCGCTCCACGATCTCGGCCAGAGCCTGTGGCTCGACAACATCACGCGCGAGCTCTTGAACAGCGGCACGCTGCAACGCTTCATCGACGAGCTCTCGGTGACGGGCCTCACGTCGAATCCCACGATCTTCGATCACGCGATCAGGAACAGCGCAACCTACGACGACGATATTTCCCGCAAGACGTCTGCGGGAACAACCGGGGAGGATCTGTTCTTCGAATTGGCGCTGGCCGATCTGGCCCGGGCCGCCGCGCTGTTCCAGCCCGTCTTCGCCCGCACCGACGGGGTGGACGGCTGGGTCTCACTGGAAGTGTCACCCCTTCTCGCCCATGACACCAACGGAACCGTGGCGGCCGCACGCGATCTCCACCGCCGCGGCGGCAAGCCCAATCTGTTCATCAAGATCCCAGGCACGGCAGAGGGCCTGCCCGCCATCGAGGAGGCGATCTTCGCCGGAGTTCCGGTCAATGTCACACTGCTGTTCTCGGCGGAACAATATGTGGCGGCGGCCGAGGCCTACCTGCGCGGCGTCGAGCGGCGCATCGAGGCGGGGCTGAACCCGGCGGTCGCTTCGGTGGCTTCGCTTTTCGTCAGCCGCTGGGACGTCGCGGTCAGCGGCAAGGTCCCGGGCGAGCTGACCAATCGGCTCGGCATCGCCGTCGCCCAGCGCACCTACAGGGCCTATCGGGAGCTGCTCGCTTCGGCACGCTTCCAGCGCGCCGCCAATGCCGGGGCTCGCGCCCAGCGTCTCCTCTGGGCCAGCACCGGCACCAAGGATCCGAAAGCCGCCGACACTCTATATGTGAAGGCTCTCGCGGCCCCCTTCACGGTCAACACCATGCCGGAGGGCACGCTAAAGGCTTTCGGCGACCACGGGGAGGTTGCCGACATCCTCGCTCCGGACGGAGGCGATTGCGAGACGGTTCTCGCGAGCTTCGCCAAGGCCGGTATCGATATTCGCGCGCTGGCGGCCCGGCTGCAGGACGAGGGCGCCGCGTCCTTCGTCAAGTCTTGGCGCGACCTGATGGCCTGCATCGATTCCAAGGGCGCCGCCATCCGAAAAGCGAGCTGACTCAAGATGACAGCCGTGGACCGTCGGCGCGGACGTGGACCAGCGGAGGAAACCGGGAGCGTTCCGGCTTTGCGCATGCGTCCGGCTTGGGCATTGCTGGAGAAACACTACGCAAAGATCAGCGGCGTGCACCTGAGGGACCTGTTCGCCGCGGATCCCAAGCGCGGCGAGAGGCTGGCGGTCGAGGCCGCCGGCATCCATCTCGACTACTCCAAGAACCGGATCACCGGCGAGACGCTCGCCCTCTTGCTCCAGCTCGCCCGCGAATCGGGGCTGCGGGAGCGCATCGACGCGATGTTCCGGGGCGAGAGAATCAACGTGTCCGAGAACCGTGCCGTGCTGCATGTCGCCCTGCGCGCGCCGCGCGGCGCCTGCATCATGCATGACGGCCGCAACGTCGTGCCCGAGGTCCACGCCGTCCTCGACAAGATGGCGGACTTTGCCCATCGGCTGCGCAGCGGCGCCTGGACGGGCCACACCGGCCAGCGCATCCGCAACGTGATCAATATCGGCATCGGCGGATCCGACCTCGGGCCGGTCATGGCCTACGAAGCGCTCAAGCACTACAGCAATCGGGAGATGACGTTCCGCTTCGTCTCCAACGTGGACGGCACCGATTTCGTCGAAGCGGTGCGCGACCTCGACCCTGCCGAGACTCTGTTCATCGTGTCCTCCAAGACCTTCACGACGCTGGAGACCATGACCAATGCGCGCACCGCGCGTGACTGGCTGCTCCACGGCCTCTCGGCTGAGGAAGCCGCCGTCGCCAAGCATTTCGTCGCCGTGTCCACCAATGCCGAGGAGGTGGCGAAGTTCGGGATCGATACGGCGAACATGTTCGGCTTCTGGGATTGGGTCGGCGGGCGCTATTCCATGGATTCCGCCATTGGCCTCTCGACCATGCTGGCCATCGGCCCGGACAATTTCCGCGCCATGCTCGAGGGCTTCCATGAAATGGACGAGCATTTCCGCACCGCGCCGTTCGAGCGCAACCTGCCGGTGCTCATGGGGCTCCTCGCCGTCTGGTACAGCAATTTCTTCGCCGCCGAGACGGTCGCCGTGCTGCCCTACGAGCAGTATCTCAAGCGCTTTCCTGCCTACCTGCAGCAGCTCACCATGGAGAGCAACGGCAAGCGCGTGACCCTGGGCGGCCGCCCCGTCGACTACGACACCGGACCGATCTACTGGGGCGAGCCGGGCACCAACGGGCAACATTCCTTCTATCAGCTCATCCATCAGGGGACGCGGCTCGTGCCCTGCGACTTCATCGCCTTTGCCCGGACGCTCAATCCAGTCGGCCGCCACCACGACATGCTGCTCGCCAACGTGTTCGCCCAGACGGAGGCGCTGGCCTTCGGCAAGACCGCCGACGAGGTGAAGGCGGAGGGCACGCCTGACTGGCTCGTGCCGCACCGGGTGTTCGAAGGCAATCGTCCGTCGAACACCCTGCTGTTGGACGCGCTGACCCCGGCCACCTTGGGCAGGCTGGTGGCGCTCTACGAGCACAGCGTCTTCACCCAGGGCACCATCTGGCAGATCGATTCGTTCGACCAGTGGGGGGTGGAGCTGGGCAAGGCGCTCGCCCAGCGGATCATCCCCGAACTCGAGAGCGGAACCGAGCCGAAGCTCGAGCACGACAGCTCCACCAACGCGCTGATCCGGCGCTATCGCAAGCTCAAAGGATCCATCTGATGCCGCGAGGGTACAATCGCCCGCGATCGCAACAGCCGCAGGGGGCTTAACCGATGCAACTGGGAATGATCGGCCTCGGCCGGATGGGAGCAAATATGGTGCGCCGCCTCTTGCAGGGCGGACATCAATGCGTGGTGTTCGACAGGTCCGCGAAAGCGGTGGAAGAGCTGGTGAAGGAGAAGGCCGTCGGCGCCGCTTCGCTGACCGAGTTCGTCAACAGCCTGAGGAAGCCTCGCGCGGTCTGGCTGATGGTGCCGGTCGGCGTGGTGGACAATACCGTCGCCGATCTGCTGCCCCATCTCGAGCGCGGCGATATCGTGATCGACGGCGGCAACTCCTACTACGTCGACGACATCCGCCGCGCCAAGGAGCTGGCGCCCAAAGGCATCCACTATGTCGACGTCGGTACCAGCGGCGGCGTCTGGGGCCTGGAGCGCGGCTATTGCATGATGATCGGCGGCGAGGCCGAGGTGGTGAGGCATCTCGACCCGATCTTCGCCACCCTGGCACCGGGCCGCGGCAACATCCCGCGCACGCCGGGGCGCGAAAAAGCCGATGGAACCTCCGAGCAGGGTTACCTGCATTGCGGGCCGAGCGGCGCCGGCCATTTCGTCAAGATGGTGCACAACGGCATCGAATACGGCGTGATGGCGGCCTATGCCGAGGGCTTCGCGGTGCTCAAGGCGGCCAATGTCGGGAACAAGCCCGGCGTCGTCGATGCGGAAACCACGCCCCTGCCCTGCCCCGAGCATTATCAATATGACCTGGACTTGGCGAACATCGCGGAGGTGTGGCGCCGCGGCAGCGTGATCGCATCCTGGCTGCTCGACCTTTCGGCAGCGGCGCTGGCCAAGGACCCGGCGCTGTCGGGCTTCGCGGGGCGAGTGTCGGATTCCGGCGAGGGGCGATGGACGGTCAAGGCCGCAATCGACGAGGGCGTGCCGGCGCACGTTCTCTCCTCGGCCCTGTACGAGCGATTCAGCTCGCGCGGCGAGGCCGACTTCGCCGACAAGCTGCTGTCAGCGATGCGCTACGAGTTCGGCGGGCACATCGAAAAACCCGTCAAAGCTTGAGAACCAAGATCCTCGCAAGCGGGAAAACAACCGCGCGCGCACCAGGACGAAAGATATGGACGAGTATCGACAAGCAACGCGCATGAGCCACGACGAGCTCGACCAGCTCGCCATCAACACGATACGCACCCTGTCCATCGATGCGGTTCAGCAGGCGAAGTCCGGTCATCCCGGCACGCCCATGTCGCTCGCTCCCCTGGTCTACACGATCTGGAACCGGGTCATGCGTTTCGATCCGAAGGACCCGATCTGGCCGAACCGCGACCGCTTCATCCTGTCCAACGGCCACGCCTCGATGCTGCTCTGGTCGGTGCTGTACCTCACCGGGACGCGGGCGGTGAATGCCGCCTACGAGCGCCTCGGCGAGCCCGCCGTCACGCTCGACGACATCCGGCGCTTCCGGCAGCTCGACAGCAAGGCGCCGGGCCATCCCGAATATCACTGGGTCTCGGGCGTGGAGACGACCACCGGCCCGCTGGGACAGGGCATCGCCACCAGCGTGGGGATGGCGATCGCGCGCAAATGGCTCGCGAGCCGCTACAATCAACCGGGCTTCGAGATCTTCGACTACAACATCTACGCCGTCTGCGGCGACGGCTGCCTGATGGAAGGCGTGGGATCCGAGGCCGCCTCGCTCGCCGGCCATCTCGGTCTCGACGACCTCTGCTGGATCTACGACAGCAACCAGATCAGCATCGAGGGCAGCACCCGCATCACCTTCACCGAACACGTGGCGACGCGCTTCCTGGCTTATGGCTGGAACGTGCTGTGGATCGGCGACGCCAACGACGTCGGGCGGATCGAGGAGGCGCTTGCAGTCTTTCGCCGGACGAAAGGCCGGCCGACCCTGATCATCCTGCACAGCCATATCGGCTACGGCTCGCCGCACAAGGTCGATACCGCGGAAGCGCATGGGGAGCCGTTGGGCGAAGAGGAGGTTCGCCTCGCCAAACGCGCCTATGGTTGGCCGGAGGATGCGAAATTCTTCGTGCCCGACGGCGTGCGCGAGCATTTCGAGGCCGGCATCGGCGCGCGCGGTGCGACCACGCGCGAGTGCTGGGAATCCCTGCTCGGGCGCTATCGTCAGCAATTCCCGGACCTTGCCGACGAGATCGATCGCATGCAGCGTCGCGAGCTTCCCGACGCATGGGACCGGAACCTGCCGAGCTTCCCGCCCGATCCCAAGGGCATCGCCGGGCGCGATGCATCCGGCAAGGTGCTCAACGTGCTCGCCCAGAACATCCCCTGGTTCCTGGGAGGCTCGGCGGACCTCGCCCCGTCGAACAAGACGAGGCTCAACTTTCCCGGCGCAGGTGATTTCGAGGCCGATACCCCGAGCGGCCGAAACCTGCATTTCGGCGTGCGCGAGCACGCCATGGCGGCGATCGTCAACGGGCTGGCGCTCTCGAAGCTGCGCGCGTTCGGCGCGACGTTCTTCATCTTCAGCGATTATGCGCGGCCGGCGATCCGCCTCTCCGCCATCATGGAGCTTCCGGCGATCTGGATCTTCACCCACGACGCCATGGGTGACGGCGAGGACGGACCGACCCATCAGCCGGTCGAGCAGCTGGTTTCGATGCGGGCGATTCCCGGACTCGTCCTGCTGCGGCCCGGCGACGCCAACGAGGCGGTCGAAGCCTATCGCTATATCATGCAGCTCCGCCACAAGCCGGCGGCGATCGTGCTGTCGCGCCAGGCGCTGCCGACCTTCGACCGCAGCCGCTACGCCTCCGCCGAGGGCGTTCGCCGCGGGGCCTACGTCATGGCAGACGCGGCCGGCGGTTCACCCGACATCATTCTCATCGCCAGCGGCAGCGAGGTTTCGCTGGCCGTGGCGGCGCACGAGAAGCTGACGGCCGACGGTGTTCGTTCACGCGTCGTCTCGATGCCGTCCTGGGACATTTTCGAGGACCAGCCGCAAGCGTACCGCGACAGCGTGCTGCCTCCCGCCGTCAAGGCGCGCATCGCCATCGAGCAGGGATCGATGCTCGGCTGGGAGCGCTATGTGGGGGCGGCCGGCAAGGTCGTCGGGATGAAAACCTTCGGCGCATCCGCGCCGCTGAAGGAGCTGCAACGCAAGTTCGGGTTCGAGCCCGAGCGGGTCGTGGAGCTCGCAACCGAGATGCTCCGGAGCAGCCGATGATGCAGGAGATCGTCGCAGCAGCGGTCGCGGAGGACGGCGCAACGGTGGCGCCGCCCTGCGCCATGGTGATCTTTGGTGCCGCCGGCGACCTGACCAAGCGCCTGTTGGTACCGGCCCTCTACGAACTGGCGCGCACGCAACGGCTGCCGCCGCAGTTTCGCCTCGTCGGCGTCGCCACGTCGGCGAAGACGACGGCGGACTGGTGCCGGGACCTGACGGAGATGATGAACGAGTTCGTCGCCAAGGGCGGCAGCGAGTTTTGCGCCGATCGTCTCGACCAGACTGCGTGGAAGTGGCTCACCGAACGGATGACGTACCTCGGCGGCGACCTCAATGATCCGGAGACTTACCGGCGGCTCGCTGGACTCCTCGCCGAGTTCGACCAGAAGGTCGGCACCGCCGGGAACTACCTGTTCTACTTGGCCATTCCGGATCGACTGTTCGGCGCGGAGGTCGCCCATCTCGGGGCTGCAGACCTCGTCAACGAGACGCAGGGCCGCTGGCGCCGGGTCGTGATCGAGAAGCCGTTCGGCCACGATCTCGACTCCGCTCAGGCGCTCAATGCCGAGATCCTGAAGATACTGAGCGAGAGCCAGATTTATCGCATCGATCATTTCCTCGGCAAGGAAACGGTGCAGAACGTGATGGCGCTGCGCTTCGCCAATGGATTGTTCGAGCCGATCTGGAACCGCGGCCATATCGACCACGTGCAGATCACGGCGGCCGAAACGGTCGGCGTCGAGCGGCGCGGCAAGTTCTACGAAGTCACCGGCGCGCTCCGCGATATGGTCCCCAATCACCTCATGCAGCTCCTGGCGATGACCGCCATGGAGCCGCCGATCTCGTTCAACGCCGATGCCGTGCGGGCGAAGAAGGCCGAGGTCATCAGCGCGATACGCCCCATGTCGGAGGGCGATGTGCTCAAGAATGCAGTGCGCGGCCAGTACGCCGCCGGCACCGTGCTCGGGCAAGGGGTGAGCGCCTATCACGACGAGCCGAACGTGGCGCCGGATTCCGCCACCGAAACCTATGTCGCCTGCAAACTGCACATCGACAACTGGCGCTGGGCCGGCGTGCCGTTCTACCTGCGCACCGGCAAGCGGATGACGCGCCGCCGCACGGAAATCGCCATCCGCTTTCACCAGGCACCATACACGCTTTTCCGCGGCACCGATGTCGAGCACATGAATCCCAACTGGATGATCCTGCGCATTCAGCCAGACGAGGGGATTGCGCTCGAATTCGCCGCCAAGCACCCGGGTACCGCCATGGTGCTGAATACCGTCAGCATGGACTTCGCCTACAAGACCTATTTCAAGACGGCGTGCAGCACCGGATATGAGACGCTGCTCTATGACTGCATGATTGGCGACGCGACGCTGTTTCAGCGGGCCGACAACATCGAAGCCGGTTGGCGGGCGGTTCAGCCGATTCTGGACGCCTGGGCCAACACTCGGCCGCGCGATTTTCCGAACTATGCGGCCGGCGGAAGCGGCCCCGCCGCGGCGGAAGCGGTGCTGGCGCGCGATGGTCGCGCCTGGCGGCCGCTCGACTGAAGCTGCGCCACGGAGCCCCCGATGCCAAGCAAGCGCAAGATTTCCCTGGTGCTGGCGGATGTGGACGGCACGCTGGTGACCGAGCAGAAGGTCCTGACATTGCGCGCGCAGAGCGCCGTCAAGGCTCTGCACAGTGCCGGCATCCGCTTCGCCATCACCAGCGGCCGGCCGCCGCGCGGCATGGCCATGCTGTTCGACGCGCTCGCGCTCGATACGCCGATCGCTGGCTTCAACGGCGGTCTTTTCGTCGAACGGGATCTCACGATCCTGGCGCAACGGACGGTGCCCACCGACGTCGCGCGCCAGGCGATCGATCTCATTCGCCAGCACGGTCTCGATGCCTGGGTCTATCGCGGCAATGACTGGCTCATCACCAAGGCCGACGCCCCGCATGTCGCCCGCGAAGCCTGGACCGTCAAATTCGAGCCTAAGGTCGTAGCGGATGTCGGTGAAGAGCTGGACCACGTCGCCAAGATCGTCGGCGTCAGCGACGATTACGACAAGGTGAAGCGCTGCGAGGTCGACGCCCAGGCTGCCTTCACATGCCGCGCGACGGCGGCCCGCTCGCAGCCTTACTATCTCGACATCACCAACAAGGACGCGAACAAGGGCGCAGTCGTCGAATATCTCTCGCGCCACATGCACGTGCCCGCCGAAGAGATCGCCACCATTGGCGATCAACCCAATGACGTGCTGATGTTCAAGCGCTCCGGCTTCAGCATCGCCATGGGCAATGCCTCCGATGAGGTCAAGAAGCAGGCCGACGCGGCAACCGAGTCCTACAACGACGAGGGCTTCGCCAAGGCGATGGAGCGCTTCATTCTGGGCGCGTTGGATTGAGGCAGCATGGGCGACAAGAGCGGCCGCATCGAAATCCTTCCAGATCCGATGGCGCTCGCGCGCCATGTGGCCGAATGGATCACGTCGGCCGCGCTCGCCGCGAACGCCCCGTTCCGGGTCTCGCTCTCTGGTGGTTCGACTCCAAAGGCGCTTTATGGACTGCTCGCGTCTGATCAATTCAGCCGCCGTTTCCCGTGGCGGCTTGTTTCCTGGTATTGGGGGGACGAGCGCTTCGTGCCTTACGACCATCCCGAAAGCAATTATGGGATGACCCGCGAAGCAATGCTCGCCAAGGTCCCGGTGCCGCCGGAGAACATTCACCCCGTCCCGGCCGATGGCAGGCCTGAAGACGCCGCTCGGCGCTACCAACGAACTCTGCAGCAGGCCTACGGCGCGACCAATCTCGATCCCGCCCGTCCGCTCTTTGACGTGACGCTGCTCGGCCTCGGTCCCGACGGCCACACTGCCTCGCTGCTGCCCGGAGAACCCGCGCTGGAGGAGCGCGAGCAATGGGTGGCAGTCGTCGCCCATGGCCGGCCCGAGATCCGCATCACCATGACCTATCCGGCGATCGAGAGCAGCCGGCGCGTCGCGTTTCTGGTCGCGGGCAGGGAAAAGGCGGCCGTCCTGCGGGCGATCCGCGCGGGCGGCAGCCAGGTTCCGGCGGCACAGGTGCGGCCCGTCGGCGAGCTCGTCTGGTTCGTCGACCGAGCGGCGGCTGGCGGATAGCAATCGATATGACGTCTCGACCCCAGCCAATGCCCGCAGCAAGCGCGCCGGCGCCCGCGCCCCCGAGGATCGTCATCGCACCCTCGGTGTTGTCGGCCGATTTCACGCGCCTGGGCGACGAAGTGCGCGCGGTCGATGCGGCCGGCGCCGACTGGATTCATGTGGATGTGATGGACGGTCGGTTCGTGCCCAACATCACCATCGGGCCGGTCGTGCTGCAGGCCATCCGACGATCGACCGCGAAACCCCTCAACGTGCACCTCATGATGCTCGAACCAGAGCGCTACCTTGGTGCCTTCGCCACGGCGGGCGCGGATCACCTGCTCGTGCAGGCCGAGCCCGGCTCCACCATCCATCTGCATCGGACGCTGAGCCAGATCCGAGACCTCGGCAAGAAGGCGGGTGTGGTGCTGGATCCCGCGAGCCCGCCGGAGCTCATCGAGTACGTCCTCCATCTCTGCGAGGTCATTCTGGTCATGACCGTCAATCCGGGATTCGGCGGGCAGGCCTTCCTTCCCGAGATGCTGCCCAAGATCAGGCGACTGCGCCGGATCTGTGCGGAGCGTGGCCTCAAGCCGGTGATCGAGGTCGATGGCGGAGAGAACGTGACCACGGCCGCGCGGGCGGCGGCGGCCGGCGCCACGGCCATCGTCGCCGGCTCGGCGATCTTCGGCACCACGGATTATGCGGCGGCCATCGCCGCGATCCGCGCAAGCGCCACTGCGGCGGCGGTTCGGCCATGAGCGCGACAACTCCCGCGTCGGGCACCGAGCGGGACGCGCTCAAGCGCGCGGCCGCCGAGGCCGCGGTAGACTTGGTCGAGGACGGCATGGTCGTCGGGCTCGGCACCGGCTCGACGGCCGCCTTCGCGCTCGAAGCGCTTGCTCGGCGGCATCGCCAGGGCCTGCGCTTCATCGGCATTCCCACCTCGGAGCGCACGGCGACCCAGGCAACGGCCGCAGGCATTCCGCTCACGTC